>JACCDR012471658.1_pt1 | contig 14636 bp, 15 predicted proteins | sample 7446431 | NCBI WGS metagenome assembly JACCDR01 (sample SAMN15323443, study PRJNA562643) | freshwater metagenome | isolation source: river surface water | place: USA:Blue River Watershed | collected 2017-08-17 | reverse complement strand
GGAGGAAGACATATCGAAGGAACTTTCAAAGAAATAAGCAAAGCACACGATAGCGAAATTATCTCGATCACAACGGCAACTCATCAAGTCTCATATATCGCTGTTGAGAAAATTATAGCATTCACTACAGCCTTCGTCCCTTTCGATACCAAGAATAACCATTTAGGCGGTATGAGATTCCCCGAATTTGGCAACAACAATAGCACCGCTCAACCTTTTATACATCATTATAAAGATAACACATTTTTCGTTCCAGGGCAAATTGCGATGATTGTACATGGCGCCATAGAACTTTCTGATGGAATTCATATCGATGGTATTATCGATGATTGCCGTACTAACAACATGCTATATCGCAGGCGCATTCTTAACGATACAGTGAAATACAATAAAGCCCTGCTGTGGAATATTAAAGATATGCTCAATCAATATATAGAGTTCTTTTCTTATGAAAAAGGACAATATGAACTCGATCAAGAACTCTATGTCAACAATGGGTTCATATCTAACAGAAAATATAACGATAAACAGGTCTGTGTAGGATTTGTTCAAAAACCACCAATATCAGACGGATTCCACCTTGGCATGAGATGGACATACCAACCATAAAGTACTAAATCATAAGAAAGAACCCCGCACCATCGGGGTTCCTTATTTGCGCAAAGGATATTATCAATGATTCAAACTTTCATTATCGAACAACAAGCCGTAATACATCTTTACTCCAATGCCATAGATGAACTCAACGCCTATCTCGAACAATGCGACGCCGGAAAACAATATATTGACGCAATCTCTATCCCGGATGAACGCAACGCCAGCAAACACCACACCCCAGAAATTCAAAACTGCATTAATTTATTTTCACAACTTAAACAGGCAATAATTGATCGCATCGACATGTCATCCAACGCGGTAAGAGAAAATATTACAGTCGCTAACACAGTCCGATCATTGGGGACATTAAACTCCAAAGATGCCAGCAGCATATACTACATCCTATGGGAAGCATGCAAAGACGCTCAAGATGCAACTGTAAATGTAAGTGAACTCACTTCAACATTTGAAAATGCCGCGATCGCATTGAAACAAAGATTGCCAACATAATGTAGTCACAATCGTTTCGCTCCATCTTTTTTTACCCAAAACCCCGCGCCTAAAAATGATATTCTACAATCCATCAATACTTATATAGCTGAACTCAACGCCTATATTATAGAGCTTAAAACAAAAGTCAACTCAGATACAAGCACACCAAATCAAGCCGAATTCGATACACTCTTACGCCTTTCACAAATCCGAGCGCGAATAAATGACAATGATACCTCGCTCCACAATGCTATCCTAAAATTCATAGATAGCTCTAATACTCTGAAAGCGAAGTTGTCAAAATGATCAATACCCTCAAATATAACATCGGCGCAGATCTCTACATATACATCGATGGCGGACGATCCCTCGAAGGAACACTCCTATCCATCCATAACGACCTCGCTATCCTCCAAATGAAAACAGGACATACTATCTCTATCTTAAGAACATCATAGCCGTAACGGTCAAATAAACCAAGATAAAAAAAAGCCTGAGACTAATCACCTCAGGCTTTTTTATATTTAAAATCTGTAAAATTTTAATATACCCTCAAACCGCATCGAATTATGAAATCGATCACTTTCCGGAGTATTCTCAATATAATTATACAAACGCTTCACAGCTTCCACCACAGGCGCAGATTGCTTCGTCTCAAAAGTCAACATGTCAAAAAGATTGATACACAAATTAATAGGAACATCTTTCGCTGCAGCAGGAAGAGACATATATATCTCTCCATACAACTTAAGATAAGTCAAAACCTTATCAATAGCATCAATGAATTTACTAACAAAAATACCCTGAACATCATCCCTTTGACGCGTCCTCTTCGTCATCATCTTATAGAACGCATCATCTCTCCATACACCAGGATTGCTAACAAATTGCTGCACTAGCTCGCTCTGCACATCCTGACCATAAGCAACCTGAGGCTCCATCTTGGAATAAACATTCACACTACCACCAATAAACGCTGAACGCAATACCTCCTGCAATACCTTGTCCCGATCCGTAACAGATGTACGCCTAAGCAAGGAACTCACTTTACCAATAAATGATGCCGATTCCTTCATTCCCTTTATAATATTGATTAACACCTCCTGACAACGCGAATCGTCTAAAATAAACCGCATCGCATCACAAGATATATCAATATCCGCATTCGTAACCTTATACGCCGAAATAATACGAGATAGATTACCACGTATCCAATTATAAAGAGAATGACCGCCATCGCTATAACCCAAATAATCGACAAGCTTGGCATCATCACTCAAATAAGCGACAAGCTCGGCATCGCTCATCATCGACAACGCATGACCAACTGTCAACTCCTTCTCATTTAAATCTACCCTGTTCAATGCCTCATCGGGACTGTAATTGGCACGACCAGCAACATCACCCCGAAATGGATTTATGAACTCGTCTATAATCTTTAACGCAGATGGATTAAATACTATACCCTGCGTTGGCTCATAAGGATGAATCTCCGCACCACCTAAATCAACAATTACATCATAACCAAGCAATCGATACATCTTCGCCGAAACAACACCAAAACTACCATTGAAAAATTGACCAAACCAACGCATTGCCGATTTTAACTTCCTAAACTCATTCGACATCTCATACTTCCAAACATCAGATTCTATCGAAACTAACTTAGGACAGTTGCTCTCAGAACAACTCTCCGAACATTGATGAACCTTAATAGATGATTGACGCAACTTCTCGAAATCCTCCGCAAATGAATTATACCCCTGACAGTATAATACATTCCCAGATATCTCTATCAAATGCATGTACGGGTATTCACCTCGAAATGGCAACTTACCATCAATCGCTTGCGAATATATCAAATTCGTCAATGGATAATAACATACCCCTATCGGCGTATTCCAACCTCCACTAAAATTGATTCCAATATGACGAACATCATTCATCCTTATACCATATCGCGGAACACTGTCCGATATGTATGGCTTCAATGACTCCTTAAGCTCCTCTATCGGATTACCACGAGGCACCGCACGAGCCGATTGAACATCAATACCTGATACCACTTCCGCAAATAATGAAGCTAAACGTTTCATGTAATAATACCAATTCATTCATCAACACTCTATATTGACTTTAAATAAATCACATAAGAAAATAGGTCCCGTTCCCAACTGCATACAACAAATGCCGTATGACGCCTATGTGAGCATTTTACACTATATAATAAGCAGATTGATGATTGTATTCAAATAGGCATTAGAAATTACAAAAAGCCCTTATTTTAAAGGGTTTTATAAAAGGTGGTTATGAAAGGTCTTGTTTTAAAGGGTTTGGTAAGAGGTTGAAGGAAGACTTTTGAGACTAAATGCTAAGTAATGATGTTAAGAATGAATGTTGAGATTAAAGGATTGAGTAAGGATGTTGAGCAAGGATATGAAGAATGAATGTTGAGTAAGAATATTGAGGAGAGATGATAGGGAAGGATGTTGAGGTTAGATGTTACTGTATAAATTCGGGAGCCGCACCCACATCTTATCGCACACTCCCCCACCAACCATCCCACACTAAAATACACCTCATACACTATATGCAAAAACCCACCCTCAATTTTCCCCTAAACATCGTTCAAAATACTCTTAACAATCACCAAATTCCTATAAAATAAGCCTCAAAATGTGCAAATAAAAATCGACATCGGTTGCAAAATAAATTTCCGCGCACATTTTATCCTACATTATCGCACATTTTGTCTTACATTATCGTCGTCATCGGTAGCAAAATCGTGTAAACCACAATGTAAGTTCTCGGCAAACAATTAATGGCGGACCAATTAAGCGCACAAGGTGGAAGATTGGCATATGGTGTAAGCAAAATCCCCGTGTGTATTCATTATCGGCAAGGAAAATCGAGGTATTGTTCTGTTTGGTATGGGTTGTTGTAAGAGTTGTGCTTAGGTTGTTCGGTATCAAGTCTTGATGAGACATTGCGACTTGTTCCCCTGTGGGGAAAATGGGGTTCGTAGGATGTTTGGGGAAGGTTTTTTCTTTGCGCAGGTAGGCATACACGCCCACTGGTAGACATTCAGGAGCGCAGGTAGACACACATTTGGCTTGATAAGCAGTGTTTTCGTCTGGTAGACATACACATCCACTGGTAGACATTTAGGAGAGTATGTAGACACACATCTGGCTTGATAAACAGTGTTTTCATCTGGTAGGCATATAGTGTGGGAGGATGTGGGATATATATCGCTGGTTTTATCGTTACATCAAGTAACTTTTCACGGATAAACAGATATATGTTTATCTAATACGCAAAGAGGTGATTGCAATGCCACATAAGGATCATGAGCAAAGAAATGAATATATCAAAGGATGGATGCGCGAACATAGGCGTAAGAAAAAAGAAGCGAAGACAAAAGAAGCGAAGACTGATAAAGATATAGGTGAGATAAACGATAGACAAGTTTATCCCATTGACATCAATCCAATGCGATTGAAAAGCGGCAAGATAAACAATGAACCTGTTTATCCAACTATAAACAACTCGAATAAGATAAACAATGAACCTGTTTATCCAACTATAAGCAACTCGAATAAGATAAACAATGAACCTGTTTATCTGGCAGATATACCCGATCAAGCAATGCTGTATATTAAATTCTACAACTATGTTAATGTCTTAGAACATTTCTACATTGTGTGGATACAGGGTGGTATAGAGGCTTATGTTTCTTTCGAGGAATATGATGATAGGCGTGGAGGGAAAGTTGTTGCATATATTCCTTTGCGTAAAAAAATGTTATCGGCAAGTATTACCAAATTCTTACGTAGACAATACAGTGATGACAATGATGAAACGGATGAACGTATTGATGTAGAGTTGTTCTATCTTGAAAACATACCCGACTAATCCACCACGTTATCCTACCTCATAGGATATCGTCCCCATAATCGGTTCGCCATTAATTTGATCGGTGGCACTTACATCTTACCGCTGGGCTCATCGAAAAATTTCTCTTGACATCTAAGAAGTCAATCAAATTGCGGTACTGACAATGTTGCCACGAAAAAAAACGACCTATTAGAAAAAAAATTCACATGTAGCATGGTTGGTGATATATCCTCTGAAAGGAGGATCGACCGATGAATGACGAAACCATACTAAGCCAAATTGAGCAATTGCGTAAGAGTGGCGATAAAAAGTTAGATGTAAGCTACATAACTAATGAGAGTTTTAGTGTCTATATGATACTAAATGTGATAACTAATCAATTATATATAGGTCAAACCAAAGATGTTCAAGGGCGTATACGCAATCATTATAGCAGTGCTCGCACCGGAAAGTTTCCACTATATGAAAGCATGAGAAATTACGGCACTGGTGCCTTTGAGGTGTACGTATTAGAGGAAAACCTTAGCATAGAATGTGTAAATGATAGGGAGATATACTGGATTGGTGTTTATGGCGCGATTGGACCTAATGGATTCAATAAGGCGCCTGGTGATGGACGTGCCGGAATTAAGCCCAAAGAGCCTAAACCGCCTAAACCACCCAAACTTCCTAAGCTTAAAGAGTTTGAATTCAAAGAGCCTAAGTTCAAGGTTAAAAAACCCATCATGCTTTCTAAAGCTGATAAAGAGTTATTTGAATGGATGAAAGTATATCCTGACGATAATCTTTGCGACAACATTTATGATATTGACGAGGATGTAAAACCTGTTATCCCTGAATTCAAAGAGCCTAAGCAACCTAAACCCAAAGAGCCTAAGCAACCTAAGCAACCTAAACCCAAAGAGCCTAAGCCCAAATCTAACGAACTAAGGTGGGTTCCCATATCCACTAATCGCAAATCAGGGTAGTGCACACACTGTGTGCAATGTATGAATTTGCCTACATCGCATTTATGTCGCATAGGTAGGATGTTCGTTTCCTTTATCGTATTATATCACACGAAACTTCCGTTCGGTATTGATTTTGGGTTGCGATTTATTTAATGATTGCTATCGTGAGGGAATGACCCAAATCGCCCCCTCTTCCGCCGTTTCGTCTTTCTCGTGTGATATTCTCGCAAACAACCAAGGTGCAGTAGAAAGCGCTTTGGTTTCGTTGCTTAAGAAAGCGAACCGTTCGGGGCTTTCTTTCGTTTGGACGTTCGGTAAAGCCTTCTGGAAAACGGTCAACGTCATCAAGAATAATGGCGATATTATCGAAAGGAACCAACTAGTTTTCTGCATTCCTGTTACCGTATCGGGCGACTTCCATATTGCTCTTAATGGCGGTTGGAAACTTGTTGGAAGTATAGCGATGATTGATGGTGTGTTGGTTCAATCGGGCGATGTTCCGTATAGTGCGCGAACCACTTGGCAACACTGCGATCACTGTAAAACCATTCGCCAACGTTCGAAGACCTTCATGCTCTCAAACGAAGCGGGCGAAACCAAGATGGTTGGTTCGTCTTGTATGACCGATTTTCTTGGTGCGGACGTTGACCGCGCCATTTTCACGTTCAGCATTTGGTCGGATATCGTCGCAACGGTATCGAATGACGAGGAAGGCGGCTATGGCGGAAGTGGTGAGCAAAGCCGTTTCCCGTTAGAGGGATTGCTTGCATTGTCCTATGCTGTTATTGGCGAGTATGGTTTCGTCGCCAAGTCCAAAGAGAACATGGACACGGGCAACGCATCTACAGCGACTCGGGTTGCACTGATCCTCAACAAGAAGTTGGAACGTCCTACTGTTACCGAAGACCACACCGCACGCGCGGTTCTCGCAATTGAGTGGGCGGAATCATTAACTGACACACAATGCGAAGAGAGTTCGTATCTTGCGAACCTGCGCGAGATTGCCAAATCGAATATGGCATCGCATCGTTTGCTAGGCTTAGCCGTGTCTATCTGCAAAGCCTATGACGTGCATTGTGAGAAGGCTCAAGCCGCTCATGAGGCTGAAACGGCTCCAAAGAGTCAATACCTTGGCGTGATTGGCGAACGTTGCTCATTTACCGTGAGTTGCACCCATATCTCGCGCCCGTTCGACACTGGCTTTGGATGGAGCCAGTTCTATACATTCAAGACTTCTGAAGGCAACATCCTGACGTGGAAAACGTCGGCTGGCATTCAGGGAGTGGACGGCGCTGAACTCACGGTTTCGCCCGTTGAATTTGTCATCACTGGACGCGTTGAACGCCACGAAGTTGGGCGCTATTCAAACCAGTGCGAAACCAACCTATCCCGCGCCAAATTGACCGCCGTGGGAACCGTAACCACGAAAAAACGAGCCGCTAAGAAAGTAGCGTGAATGGTTTAGTTGGTGCTTAGTGCTTAGGGGTTAAGTCTCATGATTTAGCCCCTCTTCTATTCCATTGTCCTACCTTTGCCTATAAGGGGGACTTAATCGGTCCGCCATTAATTAAGACCGCAAGAATACATCTGAGAACAATGTGCGCAAATTCATACAGTTGACATTTTGATTGTTAATAAAATTCGCGCCGCAACGATATATTTCTCACTGTCAACCAAAATAAAATCTCTGCAATAAATTAGTTTCTACCATATTCCGCATTTCCACCTGTCAACTAAAATAAAATCTCTGCAATAAATTAGTTTCTACCATATTCCGCATTTCCACCTGTCAAGATAAATCGTGATGTAAGATACTCTATTCACTTATATCACTCTGTATGTAAGAATGTTGTTACAAATGGCGAACCGACTAAGCGCACACTATGCATTAAGCACCTACGGTGCTTAATCAGATGTTGTGCCGAATTCCGTTCAGAACATAATTCCTCTCGCCTTATACATTCCGTGAGTCGTGAGAAAGTTCCGTGAGTGGTTCCAATGAGAAAAGCATCTTGCATACATCGCATCATATCACCCGCATCATCGGTCCGCTGATTTCGATCCAATTGCATCCAGTCGGTTCCAAGACCAACCGGACTCGCTCTTTGAAAACACCAAGACATTTTTTCCCCGCCCTCACGCACCTAATAATTGCGTAAGGGCATCGAGAGAACGCGATACTCCACGGTATCGCGCTCTCAAATCAGAGATTGTAAGTTTACGATTCTTTGATTTGAGGGAATAACCCCTCGATTCAATTGTACACTAATAAGGTGTGGAGAGTCGAAAATGAAAAACAACAACTATTCCAAGTCCGCTGAACGTTCACGTTCACGTGCGAAAGCGAAAGCAGCGTCGTCTCTAACAATGGAAGCTCGCAATTTACTTATCGAGCTTGCTTCGAAGATTGATTGGATACACCACTCAAAGGAACAGGTGCTTGCAGACTTGTTGATGAATGTATCTAACTTCGCAAACGAAATGATTTGTGGTGCCCTCGCATTGTATCTAAAGCGTATATCATCAGTTGTATGTTTTGATGCCCCATCCACCGAATTTCAGGCGGATAAGATTGTGGCAAAATATTGGAACGCCATAAAAGAACAGTGCGGCGCAAGTCGCACATATACTCCAGCATCAGCCATAGACTTCATTAGGGAATCTGATAGAATGGATTCCAACATGACATTATCCGCTGCAAAGCGGACGATTTCAAGTAGCCTTGCGGCTTTACCTCACGATAGGGATGTTAGGGAGCAAGCCTTGCTTTCATGGGGAGCTGTCAAGACCCCCCACTCCGATCCATATGGATATGGATTAGGGTTCCGATGGGTAGCGGGTTCAGTTACCGTTGCAGACTCCCAAACGGGAGGGGTTGATACCTATTGGTCGAAGTTAGAAGATTGGACTTGGGTTTGATTCAAGAGGGGTTTCCCCTCTAAATGCATTCACGTACGCACGTGTATGTATTTAGAGGCGAAATCGTTCGCCGTAATGGTATGATAATTCATACCGCGAAAGGGTCCTATGACAAATTCAAATTCCTCCGCAGACATCGCCGATATCCTTAGTGGATACACCTTCGAAATGTGTGTCTCGGAATTGCCTGAGAACACCATACTCGCGATCCAATTAGAGATCGCGGAAAATCTCACGGGACAGGAATGGCTGGTTTGCGATGCCACCCACGCCGACAACCTTGCGCGTGAACGCGCGCTCGAATTGGCGTGGGCGTTCCGAGCCGAGTTTATCGTGGAGCGTTCCACATGTTCGCGATCCGATGCCATAGTGGATGCCATCCGGATAGTGCAGGACAGATTGTGCGAAGGTGCACAAGATTTTATTATCGCCATATTAGGCGATAATGTCGGAGCGTTCGTGCAGGACGCCATTGACACGGACGGACGCGGACACTTTCTTTCACAATACGACGGCGAAGAACGCGAGATCCTGGTCGACGGACAGCGTTTCTACGCGTATCGCCAAGCCTAAGCCCTCCCGCATGGATGCGTGCAATCGTGTACGTGTCCATCCCTTCAACACTTTATCAAATCAGAGATTGTAAGTTTACAATGCTTTGATTTGAGGGAATAACCCCTCGATTATAAAGGATGGCAAAATGACCAAAGCAGCAAAGCAAGCTAAGGATAAGTTAACTGCAAACCCGCTATACTTTTCAGGAAAGGGACTTGATTGCATATGTGCGCAATGTGGTGGAAGTGGCAAGAAAGCTGCTTTCTATATGGTGTGGAATGAAACACTTACATGTTCTAAATGTAAGATTAGATACTGATACAAGGATGTGTTTATCCTAAATCCATATATCGAAACAATATAGATGCACACGCACCTATATACAATTGTATAGGCGCAGTTTTCTAAACCCTTCAACACTTTATCAAATCGGAGCCATCATGAAAGCATCCATAATCCGTCGCATCAAACTGGACCGCCAAGGATATTGCAGCAATGGACGATACTACGGGGTTGGCGCCCCCATGTATGAGTGTGAATACTCCCACGAAGGTGAGGAATACGTATCGACAATCCGCGCTGCAGACCACAAGGTCGCACGACAAATCATCAACAACAACGTTTCAGTGTGGGCATTTTGGGCGAAATGGGGGCGTACGTTCGTCGCCCGTCAGGTTGCCTAAGCCCACGCTCATTCTCACGCGCTTGTGTATAAACCTATCATTCAATTGGAGTTCATCATGATCAAGAACATCGCCCGCGTTGCCCGTATCCTCGAAATCGCTCAACGTCTTGCTGTTAATGTGCCAGAAAAGCACCGCTGGTTGATTCAGAACCACGTTGAGAACATAATTATCGCAGAGTATTCGGAACCAGGGTATAAGGGTTTTGCAGTGTTTGGTAATTGGAATAATGTAGAGACATATGATCGTGAACGCGCGCTTGTGTCTACAATTCCGAGCAGACTCGAAGCTATATTCTCTAAAATGGGAATAGATTGCGAATGGTCGGATTGTTGGTGCACGTGCGAAGAGTGCGGGCGAATGTTCAAGACTGAACCCGATCATGCGTGGTGGAAGATGTCGGGAGAAATCACCGAGAAGGGTGCCTACTGCCACGAATGCAAAGCACCAGAAGAAGAAGAAGAAGAAGAAGAAGAAGAAGAAGAAGAAGAAGAAGAAGAAGAAGAAGAAACTGTCGAAGACATTGTCAAAATTATCGATTGGCAAGATAGTTGGTCCACTGATAAGATGGACAGATAGTGCTTGTTGTTTCCTATATAAGTGCGTATACAATCACGTATACGCATCCATTTGCCAATTCAACATTTGACGGAGCAACGAACATGACAAGTATTCAAACGACCAACAACGACACATACGAGCTTGTGAGTGTAGATGCATGGAGCGATGGTGAATCGTATGTGTGGAACGCGTGGTACAAGCAAGGGTATGAAATGCTGTATGTGGAAGTTCCAAGGACCGTTGAAACATTCTTGCAATTCTTGATTGACAAGGGCATTTTCGCGGAATGGGTGAAGGTTTCTGAATTCGCCCTAAAGTACAGCGTTGAAGTCGACAACAATTGCGAGAACGGAAATGTGACGCTGTATCGATTGCCTGAACCGCGAGACGAAGAGAACGAAGAAGAAACGGACGAAGAAGAACTCTTGCATGCGCCCGAACCTGTCTTCGCGTTTATATACAAGGGCTAATATTCGCGTGTGTCTATGCGCCTTAGAATACGATCTAGGGCGCATCTTTTCCCTATCAACCCCTTTGCCCGAAAGACTCCTAAAATGACCAAATCTCAAATTCGCAATATGTTCTCTGTTCCCGCATCGCAATTCAGCCACGCACTATCTTGCGTTCCTCAGTACGATCTATCGTCGGAATATTTCGACGAAGAGTGCACAGAGTATGACATTATCTGTGATGACGGACTATTGTCATACCGATTGACCAGTGTGGAAACGTGCGGCGATTATATCCCGCATCGTATGCAAGTCATTCGCGAAGTTTGATGAGGTGTTTCTATTCACGGACGTATGCAAACATGTATACGTCCACCCTTTCCCCCTCAACCGTCAATGGAGCTACTATGGAACAACCTAATTGGAAATCGGTTCTCGAGTTCGTGCAAGACGAGTATGAAATCTTGAAGTCGGATGAATACCGACACTCGCACCCAAGTCACGCGGCGACAATAGCAATGCAAAATGCTAGCAACCACTTCAACCTTGACCTAACCGTCGAGGGTTATTACTTTGAAAACCATGATGAAGGTTTCTCGTATCTCAATATGGGCGACCCCTATGTTGAGACCATTGTGTTCAATACGGAAAACGAATTCGAAATCATTGCATGGGGAGATTTCCTTGAACGATACGAATCGGAACAGGAAAGCACCTGAAACGCTCAGCGCCATATCGCCAATTATTTTGACCGCTGTGCTATTGCTTAGGCGCTTTTCGCTTGCTATTTTCCATTGCAAGCATTTCCTAAAACATCTTGCCTACATTTCGTGCATAATCGGTCCGCCATTAATTAAGAACAATAGATGTAGGCAAACCGCGCCATCATCGGTCCGCTATATAAATTGCATATATGAGTCTTAGACTTATAGCCGCGCTTTGCCCAAATTGAGACAAGCGGTCAAGTCATTACTGCCAAAGATTGAATGCAAGAAAAATGATAACGCTACCGTGAGAAATAAAAATGAACGCTACAATAGAACGGAGAATGTGATACGGCAGAGGGTATGATAATGTGCGATAGACTGCGCGGGGTTCATCGCTGCATATATATCCGATGCACACCACTTACAGCACGATATATGCACTCGATACCACATAGAGCCAAATTGCTTACATCGACACATAAAGCAGATACATACCATACATTTACCCACCGTATCCTACATTTCCCTACACAGAATGAAAGATAAGATAAGATAAGATAAGATAAGATAAGATAAGATAAGATAAGATAAGATAAGATAAGATAAGATAAGATAAGATAAGATAAGATAAGGAAAATCAAAGGAGTCAAAAAGATTTCGAGGGATTCAAAGGGATACCGAATATCTTACCCAGGACGACAAAAGGGCAAAGAGGACGAACGGGCGATAACCTTTAATGGGTTCGCCCTTGATTCGTTTAAGCGCCACAATTGAGAGATGTATCTCCGGAAACCTATTGCAGAGAACCATTTCCTTGTTGACAATCCGTTTATCCAATGGGCGAAAGAATGCTCGATAAGGATGTCAATGCTTAACCTTTACCCGGCAAAGTTTCCGTCTATAACGATTTGTCAATCCGAAACGCAATTATCTTGACGGCAAAGGGTGCAATGGAAATCGTTGGCGCGGGATTGATTTGGGGTGTTTTGTTTGAGCGTAGCGAGTCAAATGGAATTTGATGGGGCGCGAATGATTTGGTAATGTTTGAGAATTGATTCATGCATTTTCTATATGCACGTGTGCGTGTGCGTATGTGCTTGCGTGTTTTTGTAATATGTATTACATCCACCGCATCATCGGTCCGCTATATCTGCGCCAATGGAATGACGAGACAAGAGCGCGTCGGTATGAACTTACACCTTCGCTTGGCAATAGTAACTACGTGAATAGGAAAAGGTAAGTCAATGGGAACAGATATTCGAGCAGTGTACGTAACTGATAATGGTAGTATTACTAAGTTAGAAATCTTGAGATCATATTGTCTGTTTGGATGGTTGGCGGATGTGAGAAATTGTGCTGACATCAAGCCGTTAAGCGAGCCCCGTGGTATTCCAGAGGACTTGAAAAATTTACTCCTTGGTTTACTCCTTAGTGGATATCGCGCAAGTCCATACGGCTTTGAATTCTTACGTTCGACAAGCTGGTATAGCCTGAACGAGCTATTAGCTGTAGATTATGATCAAATTGTCGATGACGAAAATGGAGTGCCGATTAAGTTGCGAGAATTCCTCGCCGAGGACTGGTTCCAACAATTGGATATTATGAAAAAGCTTGGACCTGGACGATTTGTGTTCGGATTTGATCAATAGCAAAGCGCCGCATCTTGGCAACGCCTTCACCTGGTGAACCAAGATGCGGCGCTTTTTTTTTGTCGTTGTCGGCGACATGTGCAATGTAGCATAATCACCGCAACATCGGTCCGCTATATCCGCGCAGATAATATGAACAATCCAATCAGCACACCAATGCGTTCCTATTATCTAAAAACCGCTCCCGTGTCAGAATTGTCCGATGCAGAACTTGGCGAAGCAATCCTTGTCTGCAATAATGCGAAAAGAGCGTTGACGGCGACTGACGATGAAACAAAAGCGCGCCGGTATGAACTCACCGATCGTATTGATGCGTTGTTCGTCGAGCGCAATCGTCGAGCCGAGGAATGTAAAGCGAAAGATGCCTGAATGATGTAGGCTTTTCATTCACTATCAGTTGAAACAAACACTGCAAATAGGAGTTTCATTATGTATTATCTAACGAGTGTCGAGTCTAGTTCGGAATTGTTTTATGCAAATGTTGGAGATAAAGCTCCAGAATGTATTGGCTTTCTTGATGGAACCGGCAATGCGTTGATTTTGAATTGGAATAACGATGCAAGTTGGTTTGTTATTGAGTCGAGTGATGTAGTTGCATTCGATGGACACTACGAAGTTCGCAATGGTATTATAGTAGCTTGCGGAACTCGCAAGGAGGCTACGGATTTCCTGCTTTCGAAAGGTAAAACAGGAGTTCATGGCGCCTTTCATACAACAGGAGATAGGGGAACATCTACATCAGGATATAGAGGAACATCTACATCAGGCGATTACGGAACATCCACGTCAGGCGATAGCGGAACATCTACGTCAGGATATGAAGGAACATCTACGTCAGGATATGAAGGAACATCTATATCAGGCAACAAAGGAACATCTACGTCAGGCAATGACGGAACATCTATGTCAGGCAATGACGGAACATCTATGTCAGGCAATGACGGAACATCTATGTCAGGTAATCGCGGAACATCTACGTCAGGATATAAAGGAACATCTATATCAGGCAATTATGGAACATCTACGTCAGGACGATATGGAACATCTACTTCAGGCACTTTGGGAATATCTACGTCAGGCGATCACGGAACATCTACGTCAGGGCGTTATGGAACATCTACCTCGGGCGATTACGGGACATCTACGTCAGGTAATCGCGGAACATCTATGTCAGGAG
>JACCDR010235584.1_pt1 | contig 14636 bp, 10 predicted proteins | sample 7446431 | NCBI WGS metagenome assembly JACCDR01 (sample SAMN15323443, study PRJNA562643) | freshwater metagenome | isolation source: river surface water | place: USA:Blue River Watershed | collected 2017-08-17 | reverse complement strand
TGTCGCCGTACTGGTCGTGGGCGTGGCACTTGGGGCACTCGCCTTTGATGAAGCGGTCGGGCAAGAACATGTTCTTCTCGGGGTCGAAGAACTGGTCAATCGTGCGGCGCTCAATCAGTGAGCCACCTTCTGATTCAGGAATGTCGCGCAAGTCACGGTAAATCTGGCGAGCCAGTTCGTGGTTCTCAGGCGCATCGGTGCTGTGCCAGTTGTCAAACTGGATGTGAAAACCGTCCAAATAGGGCTTACGGCCTGCGGCAATGTTGGCCACAAACTGTTGCGGCGTGATGCCCGCCTTCTCGGCGGCAATCATGATGGGCGCGCCGTGTGTGTCGTCTGCGCCTACGAAATCAACCTTGTGGCCCTGCATTCGTTGGAAACGCACCCAGATGTCGGCCTGGATGTACTCCATGATGTGGCCGATGTGGAAGTTGCCGTTGGCGTAGGGCAGGGCGGTGGTAACAAATAACTGGCGCTGGGACATTTGGAAGCAAGACCTTAGGGCGAAGGGGGCGATTTTAGTTCCTACAGAATGCGCTGATGAACTTACCTAGCTTTGACGAATTCCGCCAAAAAGCCTTAGCCGCTGGCTTTGATGAGGTCATTGAGCGCGAATGGCCGCCCAACACCGTGCTTGAGACCCATACCCACCCGTTTGGTGTGCATGCCCTCCTCACCTGTGGCGAGATGTGGCTGACCATGAACGGCAGCACCCAGCACTTGTTACCTGGCTCTATCTTTGAGCTGGAGCCGAATGTGCCGCATGACGAGCGGTATGGGGTTGAGGGAGCGGCTTATTGGGTGGCTCGTAAGAACTAAGTGCAGAAACAAATAAGCCCGCGAATGCGGGCTTATTTACTTCTTTAGCAAATTTTTATTGCTTAGTCATTGTCCAGTTGCCAGAGTAATTGGCGCCATTTACCCAAGTCCCGCTTGCTGTTCCTGTACGTGAGTAACTGCCGCTAAAAACCGCACCTGTACTTGCTGTTCCGCCCGCGCTGCCAGAGGGTGATGTGCCAGACGCATTTTCCCAAGCGCCAGAACTCTTGACTTGTCCGGAGATGGTGAAGTTATTAGCTAGGGGGCTGTTGCAATTGCCGCTGATGCGTCCCGATTGATCAATGCTCACTTGGCAGGTACCAGAGTCTGTGCCGGTAAATGTGCTTGACCAATTCCCTGCAAATTCTTTAACCAAATTTGCCTGTAGATGAGTTTTTGCATCTGCCTCAGGAACCAATGAGTTAGCTGGGCTCGCGTGGTCAGCCGTGGCAGTGAGGAGCAATTGATTGATTGCTGATGTGGTCTCGCTCGGGTTTGTTGTAGCCACATCAATGGCGTGAGTGATAGCTCGACGTGCCGTGTCTGTAATGGTGATGCCGTTGGACGCGACACCATCGCTGTCCAGCGTTTGAAGAATTTGCGCCATCAATGTCACTTGAGGATTGGTTTCATCCGTCGCCCCACTCACCAGGTCCACAGGAAACACGCGATTGTTAGTGACCGTCACACTCCCCAAAATCATATTGCCAATTTTGAAAGTAACGGGTTTGCCCTCTTCATACTTGAAAGAGCCATCGGCACCTGTAATGCCCGTGGTGCTGCCGCTGATGTACTCCAAGCCCCCCACAGCCGAGTCAATAAAGTAACCAGTTTTAGTTGTTGTGCCGCTTGATCCTCCTCCACCGCCGCAGCCGACTAAGCTGCCAATGGCTAGTATTGCAATGGCGGTCATTTTGTGAATCATGTGCTTGCGCATGGCGGGGCCTTTCGAAGAAAGTTGTGTAACAAGTAATTATTAATTGTAATACTTAGTATTTATTAAATGAGCTAATCATTACTCTGTCAGGCTGAACGGTCAAAGCTGCCAAGCTAGACTTGCGCGCAATTCCAATCCCCAGAACAAAGACTTTTATGGCCCTGACCGAACAAACCCTCACCGCCGCCCTGCAAACCGTGATTGACCCCAACACGGGCAAAGACTTTGTGAGCACCAAAGCACTGAAGAACTTGCAAATCAATGGCGGCGATGTGTCGTTTGACGTGGTGCTGGGTTACCCCGCCAAAAGCCAAATTGCAGGGTTTCGCAAAGAGCTGATTGCCGCTGCCAAAAGCGTGGCGGGCGTGGACAACGTGTCGGCCAACATCACCGTCAACATCGTGGCGCACGCCGCGCAGCGTGGTGTGGCGCTGTTGCCGCAAGTTAAAAACATCATTGCCGTGGCTTCGGGCAAGGGCGGTGTGGGGAAAAGCACCACGGCTGCCAACTTGGCTTTGGCCTTGGCTGCTGAGGGTGCAAGCGTGGGCCTGCTCGACGCCGACATTTACGGCCCCAGCCAGCCCATGATGATGGGCATTGAAGGCCGCCCTGAAAGCAGCGACGGCCAAACCATGGACCCGCTAGAGAACTATGGCGTGCAAGTCATGTCCATCGGTTTCTTGGTGGACCAAGACGAAGCCATGATTTGGCGCGGTCCGATGGCCACCCAAGCGCTGGAGCAGTTGCTGCGCCAGACCAATTGGAAAGCGTTGGACTATTTGATTGTGGACATGCCCCCAGGCACGGGCGACATTCAGCTCACGCTGAGCCAACGCGTGCCCATGACAGGTGCGGTGATCGTCACCACGCCGCAAGACATTGCACTGCTGGACGCCAAAAAGGGCATCAAGATGTTTGAGAAGGTGGGCGTGCCCATCCTCGGCTTGGTCGAGAACATGGCGGTGCACGTGTGCACCAACTGCGGCCACATTGAACACATCTTTGGCGCAGACGGCGGCAAGAAGCTGGCTGCTAAAGACGGCATGGACTACCTAGGCGCGCTGCCCCTCAATATGCAAATTCGCCTGCAAGCCGACAGCGGCAAGCCTACCGTGGTGGCTGATCCGGACGGCGAAGTCGCAGGCATCTACAAGGCGGTTGCTCGCCAAGTGGCTGTGAAGATTGCTGCGAAAGCCAAAGACTTTTCAGCGAAGTTCCCTAGCATCAAGATCTCTAAAGAGACTTGATGCACGCGCTGCATGCTTAACGCGTGCGGCGGTTGTTCAGCAAGATTTCGCTCTGTGTGTCAGTGCCAAGCGCAGTCCACTGACCAGCGGTCAAACTGTCGATCTGATCTTGCGTCAACGCTTTGAGTTGTGTGAGGCTCATGGCGCTTAAGTCGGCGGTTTCTATGACGCTGACTTGTGCGGTCGTCAGAGCTGCCACTTGCGAGTTCCGCAAAGCGGAGACTTGACCGGTGGTGAGTGCTTGAATACCAGCGGTGGACAAAGCGGCGACTTGGCTGCTAGACAACGCATTGATTTGTGCGGTGGTCATCGCAGCCACATCGGTGGTTTCTAGTGCGCTGACCTGTGCCGTTTCCAATGCTTGAATTTGCGTTTCCGTCAACGCGGCCACTTGGCTGCTGGTCAAGGCGGCGATGTGTGTGGTGGCAATGCCAGCCACGGTGGCTGTGTTCAAACCTTGAAGGCTTGCAGTGCTGAGCGCTTGCAGTTGTGACGTCGCCACCAAGCCATTGACTTGGGTACCTGTCAAAGCGTTGGCTTGCGCGCTGGTCAACGCGTTGATTTGTGTGGTGGTGAGACCCGCAAGTTGCACGGTGCTCAAGCTGCCGAGGGCTGCCGCATTGAAGGTGGCAGCTTGTGACGTGCTGAGTTGGCCCAGCTGAGTCGAGCTCAAGGCTTGGGCTTGGGCAGTGGACAAGCCGCTCACATTCAAACCTGTGATTTGTGCGGTGGTCAAACTCTCTAGCTGCGTGTTTTGCAAGGCTTGTACTTGGGTGGTGGTCAGTGCCGCCACTTGAGTGGATGCCAGCAAGCTCACGCTGGTGGTGCTGAGGGCTTGAACTTTGGCTGTGCTGAGTACGGCAATACCTTCGTTACTCAAAGCTTTGAGTTTGGACTCGGTCAGGCTGTTGAGTTGTGTGCTGGTCAGCGATTGCACCTGTGAAGTGCTGAGCGCTTGCATTTGGTCTTCGTCAAAGCTTGCCAGTCGTGCGGTGGTCAGAGCGCTGACCACATCGGTGGCCAGAGCGCTGACCTGATCTGTTTTGAGCAACCACAGTTGGTGCTCAGACAGACCGTTTACTTGTGTGCTGGACAAGGTCGACACGCTGGCAGTCTGTAGCGATTGCAGCTGCGCTTCGCTCAGTTTCTCAAGCTGGGCGGACGTGATGGCGTTGGCTTGTGCTGTTGTCAACGACTGAACCTGCGCGCGGTTCAAGCTGGCCAGTTGTTCGTCGTTCAACGCCCCTACTGCGGTCGATGCAAGTGCCTTGATTTGCGTGGTTGACAGCGCGCCTATCTTTTCAGCGCCAAGTTGCGACACTTGGGTGGAAGTTAGCGCACCAATTTGTTGTGTGTCCAGCGCTTCTACTTGTGACAAGCTCAAGCTGTTCAGTTGAGTGGAGTTAAGGCTAGCTACAACCGTGGTGCTGAGCGCGTTCAGCTGTTCGTCACTGAAGGCGCTAGCTGCATTGTTGAACAGGGTATTGGCTTGCGCTGTGCTAAGTGCACGCATGCCAGCAGATGACAGGCCTTGTATTTGTGCAGACGACAGCTGGTTGAGCTGAGTCGTGTCCAATGCCTTGACTTGAGCGCTGGTCAGCGCGTTGACTTGCTGCGAGCTGAGCTGCGCAATTTGCGTCGTGCTTAAGCTGGCGACTGTGGCCGTGGTCAGCGTGTTGAGGTCGGTTGCATCAATGCTTTGCAGCTGAGTTTCAGACAGTTGGTTGAGTTGAGCTGCGCTGAGTTGTTTAACTTGTGTTGCTGTCAGCGCCTGAAGTTGGGCTGAGCCCAAGCCTGCCAACTCAGTGGTCGACAGGCTGTTAATAGCCGTACTGCTAAGCGCTTGGGCTTGCTGCGTAGTCAGTCCTGAGAGCTGTGTTGAGGTCATTGCAGCAGCTTGTGCGCTGCTCAGGCTTGCCACTTGTGCCGTGGTCAAGCTCTGCACTTGAGTGCTGGACAGTGCGCTGAATTGCTCGGTAGACAGGGCCTTAAATTGAGGCAGCGTCAATGCTGCAACTTGGCTGCTACTAAGTTTCCCAATTTGTTCGGATGACAGGGCTTTGAGCGTGTTTGCATTTAATCCCGCTATGTCAGCGGCATCAATGCCTTGAATTTGACTTTCTTGCAAGCTATTGAGCTGAGTGCTAGAAAGAGCTTTCACTTGAATGGCGGTCAAGGCTTGGGTTTGCGCAGAGGTCAAACCGCTGAGCTGTTGTGTGCTGAGGTTATTTAGTGTGCTGACCGACAGATCTTTGACTTGGGTAACCGTTAAGCCGCTGAGCGCGCCAGATGATAAGGCACCGATCTGTGCAGAAGACAACGCCGCTAAGTTTTTAGCTGACAAGTTTTGCACTTGTCCAGAAGTCAAGCTGCTGAGCTGAGCAGTAGACAGTGATTTGAGCTGCAGTGCTGACAGGCGGCCTACTTGTGAAGCTGATAAATCGTCAATGTTTTCAATGGACTTAAGTGTGTTGATGCTCAATGCTGCGACGTCAGAGTCATCGAGTGCACGTAACTGTTCGGGTTGTAGGCTGTTGAGTTGCGTGGTGGTCATCGCGCTGACTTGTTGCGCCGAGAGTGCTTGAACTTGACTTGTGCTCAACTGTGCGAGCTGGCTGGTTTCTAAGTTCTTGATGACTGTGTTGCTCAAGGCTGTAATTTGCTTGGGTGTCAAAGCGCTTACGCCAGTCGTGCCCATCGCAATTGCCTGTTGGGTGGTCAGGCTGCTGAGGTTGCCTGGGGTGAGGCCTTGAATTTGTTCGCTGCTCAGTTGACTGATTTGCGATGTGGTCAGTGATTTAAATTGTGCAGGTGTGAGTGCCGCCACTTGAGAGGCACTGAGTTTATTGATTTGTCCCGCATCCAAATCTTTTACAGTGTTGGCGCTGATCGCTGCAAAGTCTTTGGCTTCAATGGCTTGAAGCTTGTAGGCATTCAATGCGTTGAGTTGTGAGTAGGTCAAGCCTTTAGCTTGGTCAACGGTTAAGTTGGTGATTTGGTCTGCACTTAGTTTGTCGATGTTCGTAGCGTCCAAGCCAGCAATGGCTTTGCTGCTTAGCGCTGTGAGCTGTACATCTGAAAAAGGCAGGTTGCTCAGGCTAAAAATAGTAGACACCTGTGCGGTGGTGAGGGCTGTAATTTGTGTTTTAGAGAGGCTTGCTAGTTTTTCGTCGATGACTTCCAAATCTTGCGTTTCAATTGCTGCAATTTGCACGGGCGTCATGTAAATGAGCTGCGTTTCGCTCAGCGCATTGGCTTGTGCTGTGCTTAGACCGCTCACTTGCGCTGGGCTTAGTGCGGAAATCCATGGGCGGCCCAGTGCCGTTATTTGGTCTGTGTTTAGCGCCGCGACTTGGCTTGTGGTTAATTCTTTGATTTGTGCGCCGGACATGGCGTTGATTTGGCTGGCACCTAGCACTTGAAGCTGTGCATCTCCTAAAAGCTTGACTTGTGCAGGCTTAAGAGCAGTAATTTGTGCTGGCGAAAATTGGCTGAGTTGTGACGTGGTCAATTGGCCAATTTGGGCTGTGGAAATAGCTTGCAATTGCGATGCGGTGAGGCCTGAAATCGCTGTTGTTGCAATTTGACTGATTTGTGTGCTGCTCAAAGCCCCAATTTGTTTCACGCTCAGGCTGGCTAGCTGAGCGGGTTCGGTCAGCTTTTCCATGTCAATAGCTGCAGCCGGAATAGTCCGGTCGACAGTGGGAGTAGAAGTTGTAGGGTTGATGGCCATGTGTTGCCTTTTCAATAATTGCTGCAATTTATGCAAGAATTGAGCCAATAAAATTTGTTTTCTAAAGTATTCTTATTAATGCTTCGTTGTGATGCTTAGGCGCAGATAAACGCGATTTGTCGTAAAACCGTCAGTCTTTTCATTAGTCGCTACCATCGCTTCTATGAATTTCCGCCCCAGTCTTCAAGTTGCCGTTGTCATGCGCCGTGAGCGTGTTCCTGGAGACATGAGCCGTTGGCAGCCTTGGCGCTGGGTGCTGCACGATGTGATGGGCCACGAAGTGGTGCCCCATGCCGAGCACTTTGGCACCGAGCCGCGCTGCGTGCGCCAAACCGAGGATGAGCAAATTTGGCTGCATCCCGGCTTCACGGTGGAGTTGTTCAAAGACGATGCCGAGGGCTACTACCTCAACGCCACATCACCTGCGCCCTGTTGGTTTGTGTTGTGGCGCATGGAGGAGGAGCCGAACATTGGCGACGAGGTGATGGCCGTACCCGCCATGGTGAGCCTGAGCTACCACGATGCCGGCCGTTGGCTAGATGCCCAAGAAAACGTGGACCAAGTGCCCGCACCGCCCGATGTTGTGGCGTGGATGAGCGAGTTCATGGATGAGCACATGGTGATCGAGGCCAAGCGCCGCAGACGCCCTGACAGTTTCAGACCCTTGCAAGATCGCTTTGGCAACCCCGCGTCTGTGAGCACCGAAAAGATCCGTGGCGGCGGTCCGCATTCTGGAGGTGCCCATGGCCAATGATGACGCGCCGAGTGGCTTTTTAATTCGATGGTCGCGCCGTAAGGCGGAGGTGCGCGAAGGGCGTTCGCCCGAAGAGGTCGCACCCAGTGCGGCAGTGGCTGTGTCTGTGGCCGCACCCACCCATGTGCCAGCAGCTGCCCCGCTGGTCGCTGCGACAGCACCCTTTCCAACAGTTGCCACGCCAGACGCCAAGCCTGCGCCCACCTTGGCCGACGCGCAGCAACTGACGCCCGATTCTGATTTCAGTGGCTTCATGGCGCGCGGTGTTACACCAGACGTGAAAAATGCAGCCATGAAAAAGCTGTTCACTGACCCGCATTTCAATGTGATGGACCGCATGGACATCTATATTGACGACTACAGCCAGCCTGACCCCTTGCCCTTGGCCATGTTGCGCCAGATGGCCAGTGCCAAAACATTGAACTTGTTTGACGACGAACCGGCTGAAACCACGCCAGCCCAAACTGCCCAAGCCCAGCAGGATGAAGCCCACGGATCAGCTACCTATCGGGCCGAGTCGATCGATCCAGAAGTGCCAAAATCAAACTAATTAGTGTTAATTTTGTCTAATTAATACAGAATATTTGGTTTAAGATGAAATATAAATTACTCATTTATTCATCGGGCCAACGTGCAATTATTCGGTCGTCTCATTCGTGGTGTCTCTCAGGTGTTCAAACGCTGGCCATTGCAGGTGGTTGCGGGGGCGCTGATCGTCATTTCGATTTGGGTGGTTCAGTACACCTTTGCGGCGAGTGCTCGCGTGGTGTTTCAATACGCCACGGAAAGTGCCCAAGAGCACGCTGAATCCGTCACGCAGTTCCGAAATTTTTATGCCCAAGAGCTGGTGCCGCGTGCCGTCCGAGCTGGGGTGGACATCACCCACGACTACAAAAACCGCGACAACGCCTTGCCATTACCGGCCACCCTCACCATTGAGCTAGGGCATTACATGTCAGAGGTGGATGGCGGCACACAGGTGCGCTTGTACAGTGATCTGCCTTTTCCTTGGCGTGCGGGCCAGCGTGAGTTGGATGACTTTCAAAAGCAAGCGTTAATTCACCTGAAATCAAACCCCGATCTACCGTTTGTGCGCGAAGAGGTGCTCAATGGTCAGCGTGTCTTGCGCTATGCGCAAGCAGACCGTATGTTGAGCGGCTGTGTCGCGTGTCACAACCGCTATGCGGGCTCACCCAAAACCGATTGGCAGATGGGTGATGTGCGGGGTGCACTGGAAATTATCTTGCCGGTGTCGCAGTGGCAATCGGCGGCTACCGACTTGCTGTCGCGTACCTTTTTGGTTTTGTTGGGATTGTTGTTGGGCGGGCTGTGGGTGGTGTGGCTGTCGGTGCGCCGCATTCGGGCTTCATTGATGATGGCGCGCGATTTGTCGACTCAGCGTCAACAAGCGATTGGCCAACTCAACCAGCAAATTGAAGAGCGCCAATTGGTCGAGCAAGAGCTGCGGCTGAGCGAGAGCAAGCTCAACAGTATTTTTGCCTCTGTGCCAGAGGCCATTGTGGTGGCGGACGCTCGCGGATTAATTGTGCAATGCAATGTGGCCACAGCTGAGATTTTTGGCTATTCCCAGCAAGAGCTGCTGGGGCACAACCTCAAGATCCTCATGCAGCAGCCCGACCGCGATGCGCATGATGGCTATTTGCAGGCTTACCAAAGAACAGGTACCAAACATTTGTTGAATCAGCCGCGAATTGTCAAAGGGATGCGCAAAGACGGCACGGTGTTCCCGTTGCGTGTCACGGTAAAAGAAACACGCGTGGACAACACGCATTTTTTCATTGGCGTGATTCAGGACTTCACCGCCATTCAGCATGCGCAAGATTTGTTGGTGGACGCCAAAAACAAAGCCGAGCAAGCCAACCGTATGCGCGGGGAGTTTTTGGCCAATATGAGTCACGAAATTCGCACGCCCATGAACGGCATTTTGGGGATGACCGAGCTGGCCATGAGCACAGATGACAGTCAGACGCAAAAAGAATATTTGTCTCTGGCGCGCGATTCAGCCAGCCATTTGCTGCACATCATCAATCAAATTTTGGACTTCTCCAAAATCGAGGCTGGCGCACTTGAGTTGGAAGAACTGACCGTTTGTCCTGCGCAGCTGGTGCGTCACACCGTGCGGTCGCTAGAGCAATTGGCGCAAGCCAAAGGCGTGGTGCTGACCGTGAACAACGATCCCGCCTTGCCTGAATTAGCGTGGATGGATCCTGTGCGCGTACGCCAAGTGCTGACCAACTTGATTGGCAACGCCATCAAGTTCACGGAAGATGGTCGCATCACGGTGGCGTCGCAGGTGCAAGCGGGTCCGCGCGAGGGGGTTGCTTTGATCGAAATTTCCGTCACGGACACGGGCATTGGTTTTGACGCAACGCGGACCGAAGCTTTGTTTAGCCCGTTCACCCAAGCCGACGGTTCGATCACGCGGTCGTTTGGTGGCACGGGCTTGGGGCTGGCCATCACGCGCAGCTTGATGCAGCTGATGGGGGGGGATGTCACAGCCACCAGCCAGCCAGGGCAGGGGGCGTGTTTCACCATCAAGTTCCCCGTGCGCTTGGTGACAGAAACCTCACCCGATACAGTGGTTGCGGGCGCATTGCCCCAAGAGGCAGACGCGGGGCCTGCATCAAAGCCCTTGTCGGTGTTGTTGGTGGAAGACCATGAGATCAACCGCAAGCTCGCGCAAATTATGTTGCAGCGCATGGGGCACGCCTTTGTGTTGGCCAACGATGGGCAGCAAGCCTTGGACTGCTTGGACAAAGAGCATTTCGATGTGGTGCTGCTCGATGTGATGATGCCTGTGATGGATGGTTTGACGGCTTTGCGTATTTGGCGCGAACGTGAGGCTGAGCGACAACTGCCACGCACCACAGTCCTGATGGTGACAGCCCACGCCATGACCGGCGACCGTGAGCGTTTCATCGCCGCAGGGGCCGATGGCTATGTGTCTAAGCCCATGTCGGAGGTGTCCTTGCGTAAAGAAATCAACCGTGCATGCCTGCGCAATGCCGAGGGGTGGACGCCTAAGTAAGGTTGCGGATATGAAGGGGATTGCATGACCGCTACCATTGGCGCTTCAATAAAGAGACCTCTCACGCATGACCACGCTGATTTGCGACTGCAACCAGACCCAACCCCTAGACCCGAAGGCGCTGAGCCAAAGCCTGTCTGAAAACCTCACGCTGCACACCGCGCTGTGCCGCCGCGAGGCTGGCGCTTTTGTGAAGGCTGTGCAAGGCACAGACGACGTGGTGGTGGCTTGCACCCAAGAGCAACGCTTGTTTGGCGACTTGGCCGTAGAGGCGCAAGCCAAAACATCCGTCATCAAATTCGTCAACATCCGCGAGACCGGCGGCTGGAGCAGCGACGCCAAAAACGCATCGCCCAAAATCGCAGCGCTCTTAGCTGCTGCACATCTGCCTGAGCCAGAGCCTGTGCCCACAGTCACGTTCAAGAGCGCAGGGCGCTTGTTGATCATCGGCCCTATGGACGCGGCGGAGCAAGCCGCGGCTTTGTTGGCAGACACATTGAATGTGACCATCTTCACCCAAGGTGCAGGCGATGCGGGTGGTGCACAAAACCGCCGCTACCCCGTGCTTGGCGGTCAAGTGCAGCGCGTGGAGGGCTGGCTGGGTGCGTTCAAGCTCACCTGGCAAAACAACAATCCCATCGACCTTGACCTGTGCACACGCTGTAACGCTTGTGTGGCGGCTTGCCCCGAGCAAGCGATTGGCTTGGACTACCAAATTGACCTGAGCAAGTGCAGCTCGCACCGCGATTGCGTGACGGCGTGCGGCGCAGTGGGTGCAATCAACTTCCAGCGCGTTGCCGCAGAAGAAACATCCGAGTTCGACCTCGTGCTCGACTTGCGCGAGCAAAGCGCGTTCAACCGTCACGCATTGCCTCAAGGTTATTTCCGGGGTGCAACGCCAGCCAACTTGCTGCGCTTGCGCGAGCTGGTGGGCGAGTTTGAAAAGCCCAAGTTTTTTGACTACAAACAAAAGCTGTGCGCCCACAGCCGTAACGAACAAGTGGGCTGCAACGCCTGCGTGGACATTTGCTCTGCCGAAGCGGTCAGCTCAGACAAATCGCGCCAACAAATCAAGGTCAATCCCAACCTGTGCGTGGGCTGCGGTGCTTGCACCACGGTGTGTCCCACAGGCGCATTGACCTATGCCTACCCGCGTGCCAGTGAGCAGGGCACGAAGCTCAAGACGCTGCTGAATACTTACCAAAAAGCGGGCGGCAAAGACGCTGTCATCTTGCTGCACAGCCAAGAAGCTGGTCAAACCTTGGTGAATGAGCTGGGCCGTGCGGCACAGCTCAAGGTGGCCAAAGGTTTGCCTGCGCATGTGATTCCGCTGTCGTTGTGGCACACCGCCAGCCTTGGGCTGGATGTGTGGCTCACCGCGTTGGCCTATGGGGCAGCGCAAGTGTTGGTGCTTCACACTGCCGAAGAAGCGCCGCAATACGCCGATGGCTTGCAAGCGCAAATGGCGCAAGCACAGGCCATGCTCGAAGGTTTGGGCTATGCCAAAGCAGGCCGTATGCCCGTGCAACTGGTGCACGCCACACAGGCCATGGAGCTCGACGCTGAGCTGCAACGCCTCACCACCGGCGCGCAGCGCCTGAGCAGCACCGTGCCTGCCGCCACCTTTGCCGTGATGGCTGAAAAGCGCAGCACCCTCAGCATGGTGATCGACCACTTGCTGGAACACGCGCCGGTGCTGAAAACGCCATCCGCGCCAGAAGCGTTGGCCTTGCCCAAAGATGGTTCGCCATTTGGCACGGTTGAGGTCAACAAAGACAGCTGCACCTTGTGCATGAGCTGCGTCAGCGCTTGCCCCGCCAATGCGCTGCAAGACAACCAGCAAGCACCTCAGTTGCGCTTCTTTGAAAAGAACTGCGTGCAGTGTGGCTTGTGCGTCAGCACCTGCCCTGAAAAAGCACTCAACCTTGTGCCGCGTTTGTTGCTCACACCACAACGCAAAGAAGTGCGCGTGCTCAATGAAACCCAACCCTACGGCTGCGTGCGCTGTGGCAAACCGTTCGGCACACTCAAAGGTATCGAAGCCATGATTGGCAAACTGGCCGGTCACTCCATGTTCCAAGGCGAAGCCTTGCAACGCCTCAAAATGTGTGGCGACTGCCGCGTGATTGACATTTACTCTGCTGGCGACGAGCAAAAAATCGTTTAAATATTTGTATGACTGAACCTCATTTGTCCTCCGCCCTCGACGAAGAAACCGCACGCGCCGAGCTGTACGGTTTGATTTCCGAGTTGTTTTACGCACCCGCACGCCCAGAGTTGTTGGCTCAGTTGCGCGTGGCTGCGACCGATGCGCCCACGTCCGGCGGCTTTTTAGAAGAGCCTTGGCGTCAACTGGTGGGCGTGGCCCGCGAGATGGACGACGCCAGCATTCAAAACGAGCACCACGTTTTGTTTGGTGGCGTGGGCAAGCCCGAGGTGTATGTGTATGCCTCGCACTTTTTGACTGGCTTTTTGAACGAAAAGCCCTTGGCTCAATTGCGTACCGATTTGTCTGCGCTTGGCTTGGGTCGCGACGATGCCACCATGTCAGAGACTGAAGACCATGTGTCTTATGTGTTTGAAGTCATGCGCTTCTTGGTGGCGGGCGACGATGTGTCGGTGTCTAACCTGACGCAGCAAGCCAAGTTTTTCTCGGCCCATGTGCAAACGTGGTTGCCCGCGTTTTGCGATGCTTTGCAAGCCACACCCCGTGCGCGTTTTTATGCGGCCTTGGCCGAGCTCACGCGCGCCTTTGTCAGCGTGGAAGCGCAGGGTTTTGACATGCTGGCCTAAGCCTTAGGTGTTGTCACTTCTCGAATTGAGAGGCTGGATGACGCCTAAGCGACAAAATTAACGTGGGACCACGGTAACTTCCTACAAATCGCTGGGGGTACTGTCGTAACTACGTATTAGACAAACTCACAATATTGGTACAGTATGCAAAGTCGTGCATACCCACGACATCACGAGGAGCTACAAAATGCAAAAAGATCAAGCCAAGGACACAGCGACCGCATCGCGCCGTGGATTTTTTATGGGTGCCGCTGCCGTGGGTGCAACAGCTGCTGCTGTGACAGCCATGCCAGGCCTCAGCACCCCCTCTGCTGAATTGAACAAACTTCCTCCCGCCCCCGAAAACGGTGGCGGCTACAGCTTGAGCGAACACGTCAAGCGTTACTACCAGACAGCACGCGTCTGAAGGAGCCACACATGTTGTTGACCCGTAAAACCGATTCGGCCGCCCAAACGGCTGGCAGCTCTGCATTTGTTGGCCGCTTGCAACGCGGCTTGTCACAGGCTTTGCCTACCCTTGACCGTCGTGGCTTTTTGCGCCGCTCCGGCCTCGGCATTGGCGTGGGTTTGGCTGCCACACAGCTGACCTTGGTCAAAAAGGCTCAAGCCTCAGGCACCATGTCCAAAGACGCTGGCGGCAAGATTGAAGTCAAGCGCACCGTCTGTACCCACTGCTCCGTGGGCTGCGCGGTGGACGCCGTGGTTGAAAACGGCGTCTGGGTGCGCCAAGAAGCGGTGTTTGATTCCCCCATCAACCTCGGCGCGCATTGCGCCAAGGGTGCAGCCCTGCGTGAGCACGGCCATGGTGAATTCCGCTTGCGTTACCCCATGAAGCTGGTCAACGGCAAGTACGAGCGCATCAGCTGGGACACAGCCCTTGACGAAATCAGCGCCAAGTTGCTCGACCTGCGTAAAACAGCAGGCCCAGACAGTGTGTACTGGATTGGCTCTTCTAAGCACAACAACGAACAGTCTTATTTGTTGCGCAAGTTTGTGAGCTACTTCGGTAGCAACAACTGCGACCACCAAGCCCGTATTTGTCACTCCACCACCGTGGCCGGCGTGGCCAACACGTGGGGTTATGGCGCGATGACCAACTCGTACAACGACATGCAAAACAGCAAGGTCGCGATGTACATCGGGTCTAACGCAGCTGAGGCATACCCTGTGTCCATGTTGCACATGCTGCACGCCAAAGAAAACGGCTGCAAGATGATCGTGGTCGATCCACGTTTCACACGCACAGCAGCCAAGGCTGACGAGTACGTGCGCATCCGCTCTGGCTCTGACATCGCTTTCTTGTT
>JACCDR011404019.1_pt1 | contig 14638 bp, 31 predicted proteins | sample 7446431 | NCBI WGS metagenome assembly JACCDR01 (sample SAMN15323443, study PRJNA562643) | freshwater metagenome | isolation source: river surface water | place: USA:Blue River Watershed | collected 2017-08-17 | reverse complement strand
GCTGCAAGAGCGTTTTGAGGGCGGTTTCCTTATCCATGCCCCATTGCATAATCCGCATGGTTGAAAACTGCAAGCGCAATTTTTGATAAAATAATGCTTGCCATGCTATTTTGTCGCGTTTAGAAAGAATGCAACACAACAGGAGGCGCCACATGATTACCGATAACGAACTTTTCGCCGCCATTGCAGGCGCGGTTTCTGAAGTTGAAAATGGCCATATCTGCATTTCAATTGCAGTGCGCGACATTCGCCGGGCAGTTGCCTTTTTCAACGAGCAAGAAACCGAGATTGTTTCTGAAGTCCATGCCGAACTGGCATAAGCAACAGGAGACGCCACATGGCAAACGAAATTAGCGCAGAACAAGACGCGCTTGATCTGGCCGATGAAATCCTTGCGGGCAAATATCCGCTTGGCCCTTACATGACCACAGCGGTTTTTGAGCCGCGTGAATGGATCAATGCGGCGAAGGAGGCCATTGACGGCGATTGCGAGAACATGCTGTTCATGATCGAACGCTCGGAAGATTATGAGAACGGCGGCGGGCGTGATAGCGCCGACGGTTGGGCCGATGAGGCGGATTATCGCTATGATCTCATGCGCGATGAACAGATGCTTTCGGCTTGGGAGAACGCAGCATGAGCCGCACCGCACAACCCGCCGCATCACTGGTCGACACCATGAATGCGCTGGCTGACGAACACGGTTTCCACGCCGTGTCGGTCAGCTTCAACCGGCAATGCAGTGTTGACTGGCGCTGGTCCGCAAACGTGCATTGGTGCGGCTTTTCGCGGGATGGGATAACCTGCGCCAGCGGCCACGGTCTCACCCCGCTCGATGCACTTAACAACGCTGTGCTTGATGCAGCCAAAGACCGCGAGCCGTATCCAAACGACGAAAAGCAAGTCGTCATTGCCCGCCTTCGTGAGCAGCTTGAAGCGCTGGAGGCCGACCAGTGAGCCGCACCGCACAATGGGCGCGCGTTCTGGACGCTGCCGAACGCGACATCCGCACCGCCAGCCTTGCCGATCTGCATGAGGCACTTGGCCGCACTCTGGCCGATGCATCCGGCGCGATCCGCCCGGACAACATGAGCGGCCATGTCTACCGCGTTGGTCCGTCCCCGTTGCGCGATCTGGCGATTGAGGCGCGGTGCAAGAAGCCGTCGTTGTACGAAAGCCGCGCGCACCTCGCCAGCATGACGCCCGAGCGCCGGGCGCAGCTTGAAGCGGAATGGGAAGCGCCCGTTTCCGATGGCCGTCGCACTGGTCCGGAGGCGTTCTGATGACCCCCCGCGACCTTCTCCGCCTTCTCTGGGCCGACCGCGTAACAGGTCTGATGATCTTCGCCTGCGCCGCGCTCCTGCCCTTCCTTGCCTGTCTGGGAGACTGAACGTGACTGATATTCCTGAAATGTATCTGGCCGAAGCCGTGCGGCGGTTAAATGCGGAATATGCCGCGCAGGGGTTGGCCCAAACACTTGTTTGGAACAGCAGGACGCCTGCAACTCATGCCCTTGCTCTCACCCTCCAAGAGCTAGGCTGGACCCCGCCTATCGACGAAGCCCGCATGGCTAAGGCGCGGAAGGTGGCGGCTGCGCTGGCTGGCGCTTGGGGCTTCAGCGGATCAAAGCGCGCGTTTCTTGAGCCCGCTCGCATTCTTAATGCTGACGATCGCGAAGCGCTCCAAGCCGCCTACGACGCACTTGGGGAGGACTGACATGCTAATCCACCACCTCACACAACCCCGCGTCTGGCAGCCGAAACCCGGCCACCGCGCATACACATCACCCCTTACCGGATACCGCCGCCAGCCTGTCGTGCAGCGTGAGCCGCAGTTGCCTTTGGAGAACCGCAAGTGAACGCCATCGAACCCCGCCAAGAGACGCAGGTTGCCGATTATGGCACCGGACTGCTTGAAGTTATCGCCCGCGCCGCCCGCGATCCGTCCGTTGACATTGACAAGATGGAGCGCCTGATTGCGATGCAAGAGCGCGTGCAGGACCGGCAAGCGGTTATTGCGTTTAACTCTGCGCTTGCGGCTCTCCAGCCCAGCCTGCCTGTCATTTCCGAGCGCGGCGGGATCAAGGACCGCAACGGCAACGTGCAGTCAACCTATGCGCTATGGGAGGACGTAAACGAGGCAATCCGCCCGCTGCTCGCTGCGAATGGGTTTGCCCTCCGGTTCCGCGTTGAACGCTCTGCCGATCAAATCAGCGTCACAGGTATTCTTTCGCACCGTGAGGGTCACAGCGAGCAAACTACCCTTGCTCTGCCAACAGACGGCAGCGGCAGCAAGAACGCAGTGCAGGCGGTCGGTTCGTCCACCAGCTACGGCAAGCGGTACACTGCATTCGCCCTGCTGAACATCACTTCGACCGGAGAAGACGATGATGGGCGCGCAGCCGCGCAGGAACACCCCATTAGCGTCAAACAGTACGATGAATTGCAGCGCCTGATTACCGCCACCCAAAGTGATACAGGCCGGTTTATTGACTATCTCGTTGGCGCTCGTCGCTTGAAGCAGGACCAGACAATTGAAGACTTGCCGTCTCAGCATTTTCAGTTCGCCAAGGACTGCTTGATGCTCAAAGCTGGGAAGAACCCCGATGCTTAAGGTTCACGATATGCCGCAGGGCACCCCCGAATGGTTTGCCGTTCGGCGGGGCCTGCCGACCGCCAGCCAGTTTGCAACCATCATGGCGAAGGGCCGCAGCGGCGGGGAAAGCAAAACCCGTCAAACCTATCTCTACAAGCTGGCAGGCGAGCGCATCACTGGCGAGCCGATGGATAGCTTTAGCAATCATCACATGGAGCGCGGGCACGAAATGGAGCCAGAGGCGCGGCAGTATTATGCGTTCATGCGTGATGCCGAGCCGCAGCTTATTGGCTTCATCACGAACGGCCCCAAAGGGTGCAGCCCTGACAGCCTGATCGGTGCAGACGGAATGCTGGAGATCAAGACCAAGCTTCCGCACTTGTTGCTTGGCGTCCTGGAGGCCGACGATTTCCCCGCCGAACATCGCGCGCAATGCCAAGGCCAGCTTTGGGTGGCTGAGCGCGAATGGGTCGATCTGGTTTGCTACTGGCCCAAGATGCCGCCTTTCATCAAGCGAGCATACCGCGACGAGGCATTCATCGCCCAGCTTTCCACCGCAGTGGATCAATTCAACGATGAACTAGAAGCACTGGTTGCCAAGTGGGCACCAGAACAGAAGGCAGCGTAATCATGGCAGGCTCAGTCAACAAGGTTATTCTGGTCGGGAATCTCGGCCAAGACCCCGAAGTCAAGTCGTTTCAAAACGGCGGACGCATCTGCAACCTACGGATTGCAACTAGCGAGCAATGGAAGGACAAGCAGTCCGGCGAGCGCAAAGAGCGCACCGAGTGGCATAGCGTCACCATTACGGGTGATGGCCTTGTCGGCGTGGCAGAACGGTATTTGCGAAAGGGCAGCAAGGTCTACATCGAAGGCCAGCTGCGCACCCGCAAGTGGCAGGATCAAAGCGGTAATGACCGCTACAGCACCGAAGTCAATGTGAGCGGTATTGGCGGCGTTCTCACAATGCTCGACGCGCCGCAGGGGCAGGCCAAGCGCGAGCCTGATGGCAGGCAGGGCCATGCAGGCGGGTTTGCCGACGATCTGGATGATGAAGTGCCGTGGCTCACCATGAATAGCGTGTGGTGATATGCTCCCCCCTCGCAAACCGAAAAAGCCCAAGGCAGAAACCCGCTGGCGTTCCCAAGCTCACCTTGGGTTTGTCCGCAGCCATTGCTGTTCAGTATGCCATAGCGATGCAGGGATTGAGGCGGCACATGTTCGCCTCGGTTCCGGCGCTGGCATGGGTCAGAAACCACACGATTGGCGCGCTGTCAGCTTGTGCAAAGACTGCCATACCAAGCAGCACACCATAGGGGAGCGCACCTTCTGGCAGCAGGCTGGGCAGGATGTTGATGTTCTGATTGACGCCTTTTGCCGTACCAGCCCGAAAGCCGCAGAGATACGCCGCATTAGGCAGGAACAAGCATGACCGAGCGCCGCACTATCGTCCTGACAAGCCAAGCCGCCAAGGACCGGGCCAAGCGCCTGATTGATCTGGCACCATACGGCTATGTCATGGCGATAGGCGAGGAAACGCGCTCACAAGCTCAGAACAGGCTACTCTGGCCGCTTATTGCCGACATACAGGCGCAAGTGCCGGGTATGGAGACATTTGCACCGGATGATATTAAGCTGCGGTTCCTTCACGCGCTAGGGCAGGAACTGCGCTTTCTGCCAGAGCTTGAAGGGGCTGGCGTATTTCCCGTGGGGCAACGTTCCTCTACGCTGTCGAAGTCGCAATTCACGGCGCTGATTGAACTGATGTTTGAATACGGCGCTAGGCATGGTGTGCGATGGTCCGCTAAGTCAGAAGCTACGCGCGCGGATCAAAACCCAGTCAAATAAATAATCCGCTTGCAATGCGCGGAATGCCGCTTATGATAGCGGAATGAACTGGAAAACACACCTCAAGGATCAAGAACGCGACCGGCTTGCAGAGCTTGCAGCCGAGCGCACCGCCAACCGCGCTGAGTACCGTCGCATCTATGATCGGTGCCGCAAACGCGCTGCCAAGCTGGAGCAACAACCATGACCACCACCGCACACGATGACCAGTACGCGCCGGAGCCGGTAAGCGGCGATCCGCACGATCTGAAATGGTCGCCGGAAGCCATCGCACGTGCAAAGGCCGCTAACGTCGCGCCGCTGGTGCTGAACAAAATTCCGGACGCCGTGTTGGGGTTGGTATCTGGCGATCCGGTGTTCGAGACGCGGGCCGAGCTTGAGATGTGGGCGCTGAACATTGCGCGCGATGCCAAGCGCGACCCTGCCAAGCAATTGGCGACCCTCGACCGCATCCGCCGCGTCACTCTCGCCCACCTACATTTGCGTGAAGGGGAAGGGTGATGTGGCAGCCGATTGAGACAGCGCCGAAGGATGGGACGACCATTGACGTTTGGCGCGATGGGCACCGCGAAACCGTCTATTGGGGTTTCCGCCCGCACTGCTGCGGCGAAATGGGCCAATACTGCGATAGCGACTGGCACGGCGAGAAAGAACCGGGCTGGGTGTGCAGCACGTTCGGTGAATATGTCGGCACCGCCTGCGCGCCATTCTCGCACTGGATGCCTCTCCCACCCCCACCCACCAAGGCCGATAGCGATGGGGGTGGGGCGTGATCGGAGAGGCAATCCTGATTAGTGCAGGTTGGGCCGCATCCTACTTCATGTGGGGCAAGCCTCGCCTGTGGACCAACGAGCCGCCTGAATGGGAGGCTCTTATCCAAGATATGGTGAAGGGCGATCCGGCAGAATGGAGTGAGGCCAACAACTACGGTCGTATAAGGTGGCGGCATGACTTATCTGGCATCTTGCTGGAATGGGCGTTTCATATGCCTTTTGACCGATGGGAGGCCACGATCAATGGCAATAAAATCCCGCTTTCGCGCGCCAGTCGTTTGGCTTTGATCCGATACATGGAAAAGGGTCGCAAGCATGAGGAAGCGCGCAAGTCGGAAAGAGCCAGAGAAGAAGTCGCCCGCAATATCATTCGGGCCGAACGCCGCCCATGATCCCCGCCCGCCTCCGCGACTTCCTCCGCCGCGAGTTTGGCTGGGACCTGTACGACTGGCAGCCCGGTGAGATCGAGTTTTGAAAGGATAGAGTGATGCGATACGCGCAAGTTGCCAGCGGCCAAAAACTGCACCTCGTCTTTGAACCCGGCGAGCAGACCTTTGCGGGTGATGTGATCCGCGCAGGATACATCAGCAACCCGATCTGTGGACGCAAGGTGCCCCCCAAAGGATACCGCATGACGATCAACGTGCCGCTTGCCCATGCCTGCCAGAACTGCCGCCGTGTCTATCGGAGCAAAGCGCATGACTGACCCCCAGATTGCAGAGATCGCGGCGGCTAACGAAAGCGGCCACAACCTGCGGCCCGGAGCATACCTGAGCGATTGGGATGAAGGCGTTCACCCATACGGCGAACCCGGCCCGTGCCCATTTTGCAAAGAGCCGCAGAACTACACCGAGCTTTGGTACAACGGCCCCGGTTCACCGCCCAGTTATGGGCTGATGTGCGGCCATTGCGGCGCGATGGGGCCAACATCGCACGGTGCTTGCAGGGGTGACCACTACGGCGCGCGGGTTGATGCTGTGAAGCAATGGAACCGTGCCAGCACCGGCCAATCCGTCGCCGCCTATCTCAAGGAGCAGAGCCAATGACCGAAGCCGAGAAACTCGCCGCGCTGAGTGAGGCGGCTACGCAGGAAATGCTGTCAGATGAAGGGCACTATTTCGCCGACACGTTCTGCGATCTGGCAAGCTGCTCGCATGGCGAAACCGGGCACTTTAACCACCGAGGCGACGGTCCTTTCATCGCCGCGCTGTGGAACGCCTACCGCGCCAAGCAGGTCGTCCTGATCGGGCCGGATGCGGTGGAGGCGTTGCGGTCGGACCTGCACATGGCCTGCGAGCTTATTCAGGAAGCCAAGGGCATGGCAGACGGGCCGGATGGTGGCAGCGTGACAGACCACTTGGACGCAGCGGAAAACTGGATTGACAAGGTTTCCGCAGCCCTCGCCGCGCTGGGGGTGAAGTGATGATCCGCAGGAGCAAGGTCAAAAGCTGGAAACGCAGGTTTGCGTTGCTGCCTATCGTCCTGAGTGATGGGCCGGAACAAACATTCATCTGGCTGGAATGGGTCTGGTTTCGCGACTGCGGACTATACCGTGAAGTCAGCCTCACCGATCCTACGCAAAGCGTCAAGGTCGTCGGCATAATTCATGGGAACCTCTGACATGACCCAACCATCAGAAGAAGCGATCCGCAAGGCCTGTGAGGAGGCGGGGGTGCAGTGGTCGCCTGACTTGCGCAAGTTCTGGTTCACAGCGGAGAGTAAGCTCGTCCTCGCCCTAGCCCGACGCATCGAGGCCGAGCGGGAGGCTGGTTGGCAGACTATGGATACAGCACCCACCGATGGTACGTGGGTCCAGACATGGGGGCCGCACGGTTACGGCATCGCCAAGTGGGCGGGTGAGGCTTTCCCTTACGACCCGTGGGACGGTGCCGAGTATTGGCAGCCTATTCCCGCCGCACCACCCAAGAGCCGAACAATGCGTGAGAAGCTGGAGGCGGCGTGGGACACCATCGCCAGAGAACGCGGTCTGTCATGGGCAAGCAGCAACGCATCCCGCTTCACCCGCCTACTCGACGCCGAAGCATGGCTGGACGCAGCGATGATGTTGGTGCCGGAGGGCGCAGGATTAAAACTGGACCGCTATTGGATTGCGTCCGTAGATGGTGCCGTTTGGTCGGCTCATATCTTCACAGGCGGCATTCCAAGCAATCCTGCCCGAGTTTATGAATGGCACGACGCCCCATCCCCCGCCGAAGCCCTGCTTGCGGCCATAGAGAAAGCGAGGACGGTGTGAGCATCGACTGGAAGGAACTAGCAGATGCGGTACTCACAGCCCGCAAGGAAAATGTCCCCGAGTACCTGCGCTATCGTATCGAAAAAGTGTTTATGCCTGCAAGCGTCGTCGCCACGGTAGACGCAGCATTGGAACGTGCCACCGCCCGCGCCACAGCAGCAGAGGCCCGCTCTGTGCCGGTGGAGACGTACCAGCGCGACATTGCCTTGCGTGACGAAGCCTATGCTCAGCTTGAGGCCGAGAACGCAAAGCTGCGGACTTTTGCTGAAGCGTTTGCCCGACAGCCTTGTTCCTGCGGTGTCATGCAGGGCGCAATTACCTGTGCCCCTTGCCAAGCCCGCGCAGCACTGGAGACGGACAATGGATGATCTGGTGGAGCGGTTGGAAGCCGCCAGCGGACGCTTTCTCAAGTGGGCTTACAAGGAGGACTATTCTGGTCCGCCAGTTATCAGCATTCCACGGCATCCGGGGAATATTGACGCGTTGTTGGAAGAAGCCGCCGCCGAAATCCGCAGCCTTCGCGCGCAGGTGGAGCAGGAGCGGGCGGGGATTGTGGCTTGGTTGGCAGCAAGTGCCGCCGAAGATGCCGACACCATGCGCAAGTTGCACGCTGGCAAGAAGCTTACCCCCACGATGACAGCGGAATGGGAAGCCTTGATTGCGGCCAAATCTGGGATCGCCGCAGCCATCGATCGCCACGAGGACAAGGAGCCGAGAGCGTGACGACTGTAACCGATGAACTGATGCCGTGCCCGTTTTGTGGGGGAATGCCTATGCAAGCCCGCGAAAGCGCAGACGAGCGGTCCGGTTATTGCGGAGCAAATATGATTTGCTGCAATGACTGTACTGCAAGGGTTCGGGTCGTTGACCCTTCAGGCCCGAACGGATGGGCTATTCGTTCCGGTATGCCTGAAGCCATCACCGCATGGAACACCCGTGCAGACCGCCAATCCGCCATCCTTGAAGGCATGGAGATCATGCGAGAGGCGGCGGCGCAGTGCTCAAATGCAAGACGGTTTCGGCACCACGAAGCAGTGGACGATGTAACCCGGAACATCCGCGCCCTCGACCCCGCAGCCATCCTTGCCCAGCATACCCGCGCGAAGGCCATGGACGAGCTTATCGCAGGGGATGCCGACTTGATCTAGGCGCGCGGTGTGGTATGTTGCGCGGGCTGCGGCGGTCCATTATGCAGCGCAGTTGGATCGTGCAACGGGCAAGGCGGCGCACCCGCTACCGGAGACCGGGGGTTCGATTCCCCTCATGGTGGCAGAGTAATCTAGCCGCCGCAGCTTAAGCCAACGTTAGGACAGGGAGTTCCCAGTCGGCGCTGGCCTACTATTCGCAGGCATAACGCATTGAAGGGTGCGCAATGCCGAGACGAAGCACCAAGCGGTTCGCCGCTACCTTAGCAAGTCAGGGCCGCTTGTGGTGCGCAAGGCCCGCTTTTATTCCGCGATCGACAAAGCCCATTCTCTCGCGCTCACCGCGTAGACGTAGGCATCGGTACAGGCTTGCACGTCATGCTCGCTGACAACCACTCCGGCGCTGGCGGGCACTGCTTGAAGAACCCCGGCAGCTCGATCTTCGGCGGCGGCAAGGGTTCCGCTGCCATCACGCGCAGGGGCTTGGGCGCGCATCCGGCGCACGTAATCAGCAGCAGCGGCGCGAGCGTCTGCCAACTTAACTTGATAGGCATGGTCTGTATCCTTTGCGTGTGCCGCGTATTTGGCTTCTTGAGCCTCTAGCGCGCGGCGGGCAGCGGCGATGTGCTGATCTACCGCAGCAGAAAATGCCGCCTCGTTGGCCTTCCGCAGCGCCTTTTCGGCATGGTAAGCGTGGCGGTAGTGGTTGGCGGCAAGGGCGAGCGCGATGAACGCCAGCGCGGTGAAGATGCCGAGGCCGGTGCGCCAGCGGGTGAGCAGCAGCCCGATCACGCCGACACCTGCGAAGGCGGGCGCATGATGGCAAGGAATCCGCCTAGCACCAGCGAGGCCAATTCCTTGATGCTTGCCGCCGCATCGGGCGAAAGCTTGAGCGCCACGAGCGTCCCGGCATAGACCACGATGATGGCCGCGATGATGGTGTGCAGGTTGGAGAGTTTCATTTCAGCGCCCAATCCAGCAAGAGGAAAAACCCGGCGATGATCCCGGCGGCAACAAGCACATCGAGCGCGGCACCGGGCAGGCGGCTCATGCTTCGTTCCTTGAAAGCTCGCCGCTCTGTGCCAATCGCACCGGCCCGCCGTTGACCGGTTCACCCTTCGGCCAGCGGATTGCGATGCAGCGCGCCTTGAGAATGCGCGTCACGTTCACCGCGTTGCCCTGGTTGCCGCCCAGAACGTGGAACGCCGTCTCGTCCTCTCCGACATAGAAGCCGACATGCCCGCCGCCTTGCCGCGAAAACACCAGCACCGCGCCGGGGGCCACATGGGTAGAGCGCAGGTTTGCCCCCCAATCGGCCCACGACCGGGCGCGGGGGTATTCCTTGGGATAGGGCAAGCCGCATTCGTGCATCACCGCCGCGCAGAACGTGCCGCACCACGGGGTTTCGTCGTCCTTGATCCACGATTTCAGGCGGGCCAGCCAACCCATGATCGTGGCGTTGTGCTTCGGCCCGACGATCTCGCGGGTTCCGACATAGGCTCTTGCCGCAGCAAGCCAGCGCGGATCAGTCATTTGACGCCCCTTTGCTCAAGCCAATCGGCCATGCCGTCCATACGTTCCTCTAGGGCCGTCACGCGCTGGAACATGGAAAGCCGATCCCGAAGCCATGTCAGCGGTCCCGCATGGCTATTTCGTGGAACTGCGTGAAAAGCGCATCGTGCTTCGATTCCAGCTTGTCGAGGCGGTCCTTCAATGGCTTTGCTATCCATAGATAGCACGATCCCCAACCGGCTCCGAAAATCGCGGTGAAAATCGGGATCGTCAACGCCCCAAGGTCTACGTTCGGCATGGGCAACCCTCATGTTTCCGCCCTCCTCGGGCCGTGACTGATTGAAAAGATAATCTGTTGCAGTTGCGGCCACGGTCCAGCCAAGAACAACTGCAAACAAGATATTTCCCACAAGGTCCACCATTGTTCACCACGGTCCGTCAGGTTGAAGTAAGCCCACCACGCAGGCGCGAATAACACCAAAATCGCAGCATCTAACTTTGACCCGTAGTACCAAACAATGATACCTATTACTACGAGGTCTGCGCCTATGTATGCCTTGACGGGCAGTTCATCGCCGGTTGCAACAAAGATGAACTGCCCAAACCCCCAAGCCCCCGCAAGCGCAAGCGAACCCTTACGCCAGATACCGCCAGCCATTGCCCAAACGACAAGGCAGGCAATCAGGGTAAGGGTCCAGTGCATCAGCGCGGCGGGCCGTTGCCATTGCCGCCGCCCTGCGCCGTCACCTGATCGGCCAGAAGCTCGGCAATCACATCCTCAAGAAGCGTTGCAGCCTTGCTGTCCTCGGGCAGGCGGTTCAAAATGCGTTGGAGCCGCGCGATAAGTCTTTCAGTGGGCATTGTGCGTCCTTTCGTTAAGACACTCGGATGGAATTGACTTGCGCCGTAAGCGAGTTAACGCCCCCGGTTTCCTGCATGACCGTTACCACAGACAGCAGCAGCTTGTCGCCGGGAACCAGTCCCGTGCCAGTGGCGGCAAAGGTGTAGTCCGCCGCCGTGGCAGTGATGGCCTGCGCTGCGGTTGTCACAAGGTCCGCGCCCTGTGTTCCATCGTCGGCCACACGGTAAGCCGCAAAGTCCACGGTATTGGTCCCTGCCGTTCCCGTTCCCGTCCGGCTGGCATTCACCGTCAAGGCCACATCGCGCCCCGGAATGTAGGACGATGGCAGCGTCACCTCATAGAGCGCGGTGTTGGTCCGGGTGAGGCCGGTAGCCGATGCGCCAAGCAGTCGGAGCGACGTTCCCGCCGTGCTAGAAATGGCGAAGTTGGTTGCCGATCCGGTCGCGTCCAGAGCCGTGCCGTTGGTATTCCTGCCCTCCATGAGGTTGGTCTTGATGACTGGCGAGATGCCAGAGAACACCTCGGTAACGGTAAGGTCCGCAAACACGAAACCCGTTACGTTAGAGCCGCCATTGATCGAGAACGAATGCACCGGCAGGGACGCGGCAAAGATAAACGACTGATTGCTGGAAACGCTGGCGGTTGTAATGATGGCATTGATCGTGCCGGTAGCCGTCGCGTTTGCCGACATGGTAGCCGTACCGCTTCCAACCGCGATAATCGTCGTGCCGGAGGGAATACCCGTTCCAGAGATAGGCTGCCCCACCACAAGCGGCGCAGTGATACCGGTAAGGTTGGGGGTGCCGTTTGACGTTGTGACGCTGATTGTTCCGCCAAGGCCATTGGGGCCGCGTGCGCTGATGTTGCAGCCCGCCGCGCCAGTAACCGAACGGGTGCCCCACGAAACGCGATAGGTGCGGCCCGGAACCGTATTGAAGTTGCCATACGCGCGCGTGAGGTTGGCCGTGCCGCCCGTGACGGTAAAGGTGTTGCTTGCCGCGCCAGACAGCGCCAGCGTGCCCGTAAAGCCCGGAACAATGCCGGTCTGCCGGAAGTTGTAAAAGTCCGAGAGGAACGCGCCCGTCATCCAGCTTTCGTCAAGCTCGCCGGGGATCGTGCCGATCACGACAATCTCGCGGTCAACATAGATCGTCTTGCCGCTATCCGAACTGTCAGCCGCGCCGCAAAGCATGTTCGCCGTAATTGACGTATCGGTTTCCAGAATGTTGTGGCAGGCCATAACCCAGCGCCAGCCATCGCGGCCAACCGACGAAGGTTGCGATGCTGCACTACGGCTTGTCGCACCCGTAGTGGCAAGTTGCGCGCGGCCCGCCGTGGTCGAGAGGCTTGCGGGAACCCAGACGCGGGCAATGTAGGACAGCCATTTACCCCGTGCCAGCGGGAGAAGGTTTGACAGGTCAACCGACTTGGTAGGGCTGGCCCCCGCGCCGCAAGTCAGCGCCATGGCATAAAGCCCGCGCTCGGCATAGGCTACGCTCTTGGCCGCAGTGACGTTGCTCATGGTATGGCTATCAGGCGCGCTTCCCGTCCATGCCGTGTAAGCCGGATTAGGCATGAGATTGGTTGCAGGCCGGTTGAATGGCCGCAGCATGGTGGCCGAACCCGTTGCGGGGGCTTCGGATAGCGCAATGACCAATGCAGGCAATGCAACATCAACGCCAGCGGGAATGCTAGGGTGCAAACCGCCCTGCCCGTCTTGCTCGTAATAGCGAAGGTCAATCGGCCCGCCAACGCCGCCAACAGCCGGATCATTCAAGTCCCCAAGCGCCTCGAACCGGCTGGAAACGTCAATAATCCCAAGGCCCAATTCAGTGGCGATACGTCTCCAGCCTGCCTGCGTTGCGCGGCTGAAACCAAGGTATTCCAGCCATGGGTTTTGCAGCACAACAATGAAATCAGCCTTCGCATGGATATACATCCACGAAGAGATTGCCGACATCATCAGGGAATAATTCTGCGCCTCAGTCGTTGTCGCGCCAAGGTTGTGCCCGTGGTTGACGATGAACAAGTCATAGATGCGCCCATCAGCCCAAATGGCCTTTTCGTTTGCGCCCTGAATGTAGACCAATCCCGATCCCGGAATAGCGGCGTTGTCCACATAGATCGTCATGCCGCTGGTGCCGGTTTGGAGCGTGACAGGCGTCTGCCAGCCGGAACCGTCTACCCAAAGGCGATAGACGACCGAATGTGTCGTAGCAGCGGGGCAAAGATACTCTGAAACCCAACGGTAAAGCGGTTCCGTGGAGCCGTTCCAAGTGCTGTCCGAATTGATGAACAGGTAGACGTCATCCTGCATCGCACGAATGCGCCGCCAGAAGTTCTGCGCATGAGCAATACCGCGCTGGTTGAGCGTTTCCTGAACGTCAAAGCCCTGCGTCGTCTGCACAAGCGAAGCGCCCGCGCCTACTGCCGTGCTAAGGAGTTCTGCCTTGAAGTCCTCCATCGCGGCAATGTCCAGCGTCTCGTTCATGTATTCCGTAAGCGTGGTGATCGAAGCCTTGCGCGCGTCACCCTGCGAGGATGAGAACAGCGGAAACTGGTCGCCCCCCTGAAGGCTATCGACTGCGGAAAGCTGGTTAATCGTGCTCATCTAATAGCCCCTTACGCGTCAATGTCGCCAAACTGCTTCCACGTTACCGCCGAAGCCTCGCCGGATGTGATGGCCGTCCAACCGATCTTGCCGCCAGCGGAAGGCGTAACGTCAAACACGATCTGCCCTGCCACCACCTGAAGGCCAGCCAGCGATGTTGCAGGCCCGCCCGCTTGGGTGACGGTGAGCGTACCCGGCGAAGCGTTGGTTTGCGTGGCAAAGCTGTAGTTCCCGCCGAAGCGGTTGCCGGTAAGCGTGCTGGAATTGAAGTGAAAAGCCGCCGTGCCATCCGCCGTGTTGTGAGCCGCCAGATGATTACCGCCGCCAGAAGCGTTCGAGAACACCGGAGTATCAGCCTTAACATGGTTGGCCATGACAACGCCGTTTGTGCCGTCCAGAGCAATGAAGCTTTCGCGCGTCCCGCTCGTCAGGATGTTGCTAAGGATGACAGGCTTGGTTGCGCCAGACGATCCCGAAATGGTCCGAGTGATGGCTTCATTGTCCACACGGGCGATGTTGCCAACCACAACCGTACCGTCGCTCTTGCCGACCGAAATTGTACGCCCGACGCCGCCAGATTGGATATTGTCACGGATGACGCCTCCAACCGCAGACGTAACAGACGAAGGCCCAGAAGGCGCAAACGAAATGTTCGTATTGGTATGGCTAGAGGTGAGGCCCCAGAACGTGTTGCCGTCGATCAGGAAGTTGTTCCAAACTTCCGCGTCCTGCGAGAACACCGTCACCTGATTAAAGAAATTGCAGTTAAACAGGTCATTATCCCGCGCAATGCAGTTATCACCCTGCACAAAGTCAATGACCGTGGCAGCGTTGGGAACCTGAGACGAAAGCGTCCAGTCGTTTGAGATACCGTTGCCGATCACGCGAACGTGCGAGCCTTGCGTTTTGACAGCGCGACGGGTGAATTGGCGGATTGTGCAACGCTGGACGGTAAGGTCCAGCCGGTAATACGTGCCGCCGCCACCAGAGACCGCTGCAATAGCGGCCCCTTCCTCGCCAATGATGTTGCTGATATGG
>JACCDR011613032.1_pt1 | contig 14639 bp, 25 predicted proteins | sample 7446431 | NCBI WGS metagenome assembly JACCDR01 (sample SAMN15323443, study PRJNA562643) | freshwater metagenome | isolation source: river surface water | place: USA:Blue River Watershed | collected 2017-08-17 | reverse complement strand
GGAACGATTCTGGTCGGTGCTGATGGGCGTCGATGGAAGCGAGATTATGTCGGGCCGATCAATGTTAAATGGTTCGGCGCTAAAGGGGACTGGAACGGGACGTCTGGAACAGACGATTTTGTCGCGTTTCAGGCAGCACTCGACGCAGCACCAACAGGAAAAACAGTTTTTGCGCCGGATGCTTATTACCTTGTTGATGGCACGCTGAATATCACAAAAGACCGAGTCAGGCTGCTGCTGGATCACGGCGCTGGAATTGCATATAACTCCACGGCAAACACGACATTCACGCTGCTGAATATTACGGGGAATGATTGCGCCGTAGATGGTGGGCTTGGGCGTGGATTCGTTGGTCCATCGGCTTGGGATGGTGCAAACGCAACGCCGACATTTGCTGTTTTCAAGATCACAGGTAACAACTGCACAATTAGCACTCGCCTATACAACATCTATAAATGGGGTGTTTGGTTCAAAGATTGTGTAGGCGGAACGGTGGATGGGTCAAGGATCATCGGCAACTATCCGTCAGCGTCTTTTACTGGAACTCAAGTTGGACACGCTGGTGTTTTGTTTGATCCAAGCTCTGACGACCGTGGCGGCAGTTTTATCCTGAATGGAAGCCATATTGAAAGCTGCGTGCAGGGTTGCCTGCCTGCAAATTACGGCGGCGGGGTAGTGGCTCGCGGAGTCAATATCACCGGTAACGTGTTTTATTCATGCTGGAACCACGGTGTCTATAGCAACTTTACAAACGGTGCTGTCGTAACTGGAAACTCATTTAACCGCTGCCAGATTCCGGTTGTCGTTTCTGGCGATGACAATACTGTTGTCGGTAATTCAATCTATACGGCAACAGATGTATCAGGAGATCAGCGGGAAATCGTTGGTATTTCGGTTCGCGACGGTTCGCGCAACAATGTCAGCAACAACACCATCAAAGGTGTTCTTACAGCCGGTAATCCTGCGTGTATTGCCGTGCAGGACATTAACGGAACGTCTGAACTTAACGACAACATTATCAGCAACAACACCATCTACATCACCGAAGGGACTGGCGTACCGATCCGCATACTCGGCAGCACAAACGCTGTTAATAGGAACATGGTGTCAAACAATACGATTGTCGCTCCTGGCGCTGGTGCAGGCGTCGGCGCAATCAGTATTTACGGTTACGCCAGCGGATATAACGCAGGCAATCAGGTTTTGAACAACAACATTAAAACCACTTCTGCCGGAGAAGGCGTGGTTTTGTCTAGCTGCGTGGCGAGCGCAGTAAAGGGTAATACGCACGAAGCTGCATTCAATGCCGGGGCTGCAACGAACGTTTATGTGTCGTGGTTCATCAATTCAACCAAGTGCGAGGCGGCTGGAAATACTGCGCTTGTCCGTCCAGGTAACGGAACAAACATCACTTTCTATGGATTCCGTGAAAGTGGCACGTCAGCAAATAATCGCGTCACTGAGCTGGTCAACAACGTTGATTCTGGCAGTGGCGCAACATTTTCATTCGCCATTATCAATGCCAATTCTGGGTTAGTAATCAACCAGACGCTAACGGGCGCTCCTGCATGGCATGCCAAGATTGGTTCAATGTGGCGGCGCACAGATGGCGGGGCTTCTACTACGCTTTACATCAAGGAAAGCGGGACGGATGGAGCTGGGTGGGTTGGGAAATAATGACGCATCACTTTGCGCGGGCTTTACCAAAAATAGGAGTAGCAATGAGCAAAACCAAAGGATATAAAACAGTCGTTATCAACGGGCTTGCGGCTGCAATCCCTGTACTTGATTACGTGGTGAATAACGGGGCAGTTCTCGGCCCTGTATTGGGTCCGCAAGGCGCAGCGATCCTTGGCGTTCTCGGGGTGGTCAATGTCGGTCTTAGGATGATTACCGACACGCCAGCATTCAAGTCGAAGTAATGGGCGGCATGTACAACAAACGGTACATGGGCATGATTGCTACCTCTAACTCTTGGCGCAGGTTTTGGCTGGAGTGGAGGTGGCGAAAGTACCCATTTGTCGTTCTACAAAAGTTAAATACACCACCTATAGACTAGGTTTCAAAGCCTCGTTTATCTATGTTTTTGTAGAATCAGCCACAGTCGAACACCATTGAAAGCCGCGTGGTTGCGTTGTTCTGGTGGTTTTTCTTCAGCTAAAGTAGGATTATACCTAAAAATCGTAAGTGATTGATTTTTCGGTGTTTGTCTAGCAATATCCTACAAATCGACTATCTCTCTCTACAAAGTGCCTTGGAAGAATACCCTTTGCATATAGATGCAAAGACGTTTTCTCCCCACTCTCCGAGTGCCCTATTGACCGCATTGCATACTAACCTGCAATTTTCCAGACTGTATCCACCTGAGCTAGACACTCTGTCTATGCTTGGAACCCAAGGATTGGATTTCCATTCCTTACTATCTCTCATCATGAAGAATGCTAGTCCTGTCAGTTCGCAATAGCCTTTTGACCTTGCATATATGACCTCAATGTCTTCAATTGTCAGAGCATATTCAATTCCTCTTGCTTTCGCTCCTGCTTTGCTTCTTGAGTACAACGTTTTAATTAATTCTGTTGCGTAGAACGACTTTATTCCTACTGCACGCCCTTCGTACATAACGAATTTATCGCAATCTTCAAACGCATCTTTTTTGAAATTTGAATCGTTTGAAAACAGGTTTGAGTACATAGCAAGCGCAGTTTCTTTGCATTTGCTAAGTCTTATCCACTTCCTTGGAATGCCGTTGGTAACGGCGTAGTAAGAACAACCTTTTTTATAAAGGTTTGGAGGTAGATTTTCAGGGTTGTTTGATCTAGTTCTTCCCATGGCTATCATCCTATAAGATGATGCCATTATACTTTATTCTACAAAATTTTTCTACAAAACGCGCATCATCGGCTCGACAATCTGCGCATCTTCTAGCTTTATATAGCTGTCGCTCATGGCCTTGGTGGTGTGTCCGAGCAACGCTTGGTAATCAATCCCGGCCCGTTTTGCATCCGTGGCGGACTTGCCGCGAATGTCGTGAAAGTGGGCATCCTGGACGCCTGATTCTTCTCTGGCTTTTACCCACCACAGGTTCAGCTGCTGGTAGTCATATTGCTGGCCGCGCATGGTGCAGAGAAGGTAGTGCATGCCGCGAACTGGGCGCTTGATTGCCTTGGCGTTTGCAATGACCTGATCTAACGCGGCATTGCGCTTGAACAGTTGGAGTTTCTTGGTCTTTTCTTGGCGGAGTAACAAACCTTCTTCAGTAATGTGGGATAGCTTAATTTCGAGTATGTCACCAATCCTAGCGCCAGTTACATAGCTGATATCCATTGCAGCCCGTAGAACCGGATGTGCTTTATCGCGGATTGATAAATACTCTTCGTCCGTAAGATAGCGTTTCCGACGCTGAACGGTGATGTTCTCGACTTCTTTCGCCGGATTGCGGTCCATGATGCCGCGCCGGATGGCAAGATTAAGCACCGTGGTCAAAACGGATTTGCCTGTATTCGCCATTACCTTTGAGTAGTGGGAATCCTGCCATAGCGCAACGTGGTGGGGCTTTATGTCGGCTACTGTAGAGAAGTCTGCAAACGTGGTTTTCAGTTGCTTGATGACGCTACGGTATATCTTCTGTGTGTTGTAAGACAGTCTCTTGTAGTCGTCTGACTCCATCCACTCGTCAATGAGATAGGAAAGACCTGACTTTGTGTCATGGGTGTCTTTGGATACGATTTCAGCCCATTTCTTGAAGGCTTCATTCTTATCTTTGCTCAACTTGATCCACTTCCTTGGGGCAGTAGTCGTGACGAAGTAATACGTGTCAGACTTAACGTGCATCCTCGGCGGAAGGTCAAGATTGGTTTGGCGGCGACGACCCATAACTTTCATCTTAACCCCTAGCCCAATTCATATTCAACTGCGGCACTGTCTTAACGGTTGCTCCTGAAAGCCTAGATTCAGCGTATGACTTGGACACAACAGGCTTTCCGGTAATTGCGCTAACTTCAAACTTCCAGCCGCGATCACTCAGCCAGCGGCGTTGGTCAGCGTGGCGACGGTATCCGGTAAGGTCTAGTAGTTCATCGTCTGAAAGGAACATCACTCCATCCCTTTCGATTCAGGCACCGGGGCGGCGAATAGCTCCATGCCTACGCTAACGGTAGCCCCTACGTGCCAATCAATTTTTGGCCCATTGGCATTTCGAGAAGCTAGTTTTACAACTGTTGCAACCGGCTTCTGCTTCGCCAGTTCATCGACTAGGCGGCGGTTCCAACTTTCTACTGCTTCGGCTTTTGTTTCATGGATCATCCCGCACGAACAAGAAAAGCATTCAATAGTCCAACTTCCGGCGCTGTCTGGAAGATCGACAAATAAATGCTTGTGCGCTGGATGTTCTACTAGCAATGGCTCTGCTCCACAAAACGGACATGGAAGCAGCGCGATTTGGTCTAGTGTCTCCATCATAAATTCTCCAAATAAACTCTACGGACGGCGCGGGCCTTATAGCTGTCGCTCTTGTGAAAGTCGTCATGGCTTCCATGGCGGAAGGACAGAACCCAGACGTAGTCGGAGGCGTATTCCGGCTCGTACGGATAAACGAATGTGTCGCTAGTCCAGTACCAAGTTTGCTGGAATTGCTCTTTGGCGCGCGCAAATAGCATGGTGGCTTCGACGCGGTTCGGCAGATCGCCGCCGATGGACTTGGCCCATTCGATCTGCTGCTGATGCGGTGCGCGGTCGTTGTCGCCCGGCAGCAAGATTAGCCAGTAAGGGCGCATGTCCTTATCAGACAGAAGGCCGATCAGAGTTTCGCCTTCATTGAGTTTCGGGCGGTCTAGTGTTTCGGTGGTCATTTCGTCATCTCCACAGCATTGTGGCAAGTGTCGCAAAGGTAAAGCTTTCGGATACCGTTGGCAGACCTATATAGGTATCGATTAACCGCAATTCTTCGTTGCTCACCATTAGGTTCAACGTCACCCCACACGAAAACAACCTGCGGGTCAGCGCTGTGCGGCATAGGTACGTGGTATTTGCATTTAGGGTTGTCACAGATCATTTCATCCCCTTCCCAATTTCTGCTTCTGATCTGTGTAAATAGCTTCTGCAAATCCAAACATGGCCGGGTATTTGCGCTTAAATTCATCTGATGCTTTCTCATTCAGCAATTTAACGCCATGCTCCAAATCAGACTGTACGCACATAGCCCATTCGTCCATGATTTCCTCACGCTCTGCCGCCACACCAGCCTCCCAACCCTTACGGGCTGCGCTTTTCTCGGCGTATGACGCCTGTTCGATGCCGTTCTTCTTCCACCAATCTTCAAAGGTCATGGCTTATCCTTTCTGGCGCGAATGGCATAAATAGTTGTTCTTAACGGGAATTTATTTGGCTCATCGCCGTACCAAAACACGTTGCCGTTTTCCATTACGGTGCCAAGTAGTTGCATGCCCTCACGCTCTTCCGCCACCCTCTCACCAACGTAAGCGTCTAGTGCTTCTTGGCTTGGTTGGGGGGCGAGGGCTTGTTCTGCTTTGTTCTGCGCTCTATCCCAACCAACGCCGTACAAATCGCCATACGTTCCTCTTATGTAAATCCACCCGGATAACATATCCCGTAGCGCCTCGTCTTTCTGCTGAATAACCAAGTCGCGGGCGGCGAGTTGTTTGCTGAAGTGTTCAACTGAAAATCTCAGAGAGTGCGACTCGACACCTTGGCAAATAGCTTCGCCTTTTAGTAGCTCAATCTCTTCCCTCGCAGCGGCGAGGTCGGCATCCTTCGCGTTGATCTGGTCGATTAGCTGTTGGAGTTGGGATGCAGAATGCAAACCTGCAACAACTTGTAGTCTCGGATTAAGCCTCTCAAACCCGTTATCTAACTGATACTGATCTACAAACCCAACCAATCCAGTATCTTCGTGCTGGTACATATGAGCAACCGGCTCAAAGTCATCTAGCGTCATCTCATTTCTCCTTCACGCTGGCGATTGCTGCATGAATTTTGCTGTGCACAGCATAAGTAAACCGAAAGCCGCACTCCTCATCCCAAGCAACCACGCTTTTGCACGCCGCCAACAGTTCGTCGCGCTGCATCTCGGCTTCATCCGCACGGCTACGGTGATACTCCGCAGCGTCTTTGAAGCTGTCGCGCTGCTTCTCTACTTGCGTGATGTACTCCATCAGCGCTTCATCAATCGCAACCTGCGTCAGTCGGCGGTTGTGGTTTTCAAGCCAGATTTGTAGTGCGGTCATGCTGCCTCCTTCAACCCAAGCTGCTCCAGCTCGATATTCACCTGCTCGGTCAGTGCTGCGGCTTTCAGTTCGCCGCGTGACACGGTGATCAGCAGGTCTTCACACGCATCCAGCGCCCGCAGGCAGCCGTTTACTTCGTCCAGCGTGATCAGCACGCCGGATTCGAGCTTGTTGCTGACCTTCTTCATCAGCGCGGTATCGAAGTCTGGGAAAACGCGATTGAGCATGGCGACGAAGCCGTTTATGCAGTGGTCGACGCGGGCGAAGTCGATATCGCGGGCGTTGATTCGGGTGATGGCGTAGCCGCGATAGCTGTCCATTTCGCCGGACTGCATTTCAAGGAACGCATTGCGGATCGGTGCGAGCCACGCCTGGGCCTGTTTGCGCGTCGGCGGTTTTTTCTGGCCGGCCTTGTAGCGGTCGATATTGGCTTGGTGGCGGCGTTGGAGTCGGGTCATTGCCATGGCTATCACCACGCGCCAAACCAAGCGCCGGTTCCGTGGATAACAGCCACAGGGAACATGATCGCGCCAGCGATGAGAAAACCCCATGAAGCCGTTTTAAAGCAAATAACAACATGGGTAAGCCAAGAGGCAGCAATCCAAACAATAAACGCGAGTGCCACAAGAACGTCTGCGTCCGACGAGCCGCGCTGATTAACCATTCGCCACCTCAACATGAATGCAGCCATCGATCACCAGCCTATTAAGCGTGCCGTCGTTGATGGACGGCTGGATGCTGTTTTTGATGGAGTGCATGGATAGGTCCAGGTGGGTCGAAAGCTCCTGATAAGTGACTGGGCGGCCGAATCGCTTGATTTCTGCGACCAAATACTGGCGGTGTTCAATTCGGCGGCGGATGGCGGTCTTGTTTGACCGCCATTCTTCGCTAGGCTCAAGCAGCCAAGATGGCTTGGTAATTTGATCGATGCAGATTTGAACGAGCGAGGTCATTCCGCAACCTCGTCGCGCGTCGGAATGCCAGCCAGCGGGATGAAGGCGACGTAAAGGTCGCTGTTGCACTTGCGGTAGGCGGCCGGCACGTTGAGCCCGGCGTCGTGCTTGATGGTTTCGTGGCAGGCGCATTCGTAGCGCTTTTCGCACCAGTTGTTGACCAGGTGGCCGTGTGCCAGGCAGCGGTTGATCGTTGGGTCAAGCGGTAGGTTGATGTGGATCATCATGCGTCCATGTCGGGGTTGGTTTGCAGGATGCGCTGGACGAGTTTTGCCTGATGAACGGCGTCGTCCAGTGCGTTGTGATGGATGCCTTCACGCTCGATGCGGGTGCCCTTGTTGAGGTTCTTGAGGGTTCGCAGGTCATGTTCGTGCCAGAAGTGCCACGGGGTTTGCATGCCGACGACGTCGTAGGCGTTGTTGAGGATGGGGAAGTCGAAGCTGTTGCCGTTGCACCAGATGTGGCAGGCTTGCTGGGCGAAGGCCGAGAAGGCTTCCAGTGCCGTGATCAGCGGTGCGGCATCAACCTGCCCGAAGATGAAAGTATTGCGCGCGGCTTCGTCCTGGTGCATCCACCAGATGATGGTGTCGGCATCGACCTTGAGGCCGTGGCGCATGCAGTTTTCGAGGCTGACATGTATGTGAAAGGTGTCGCCAATCCAGTCACCGTGCGGATCAAATAGAACCGCGCCAATGCTGGTGAATGCGGAGGTTGGGCGTTTGCCCATGGTCTCGATGTCGACCATGAGTGCGGGCTGCAGGAGTGTCATGCGGGCTTCCGGTAGGTTTTGGTGAAGTCGGATTTGATGCAGTGGCCGCGATCGCGCAGCACGTTGGCGAGCTGGGCGCGGTCGTGGTGGGAATGGCTGGCTTGGCGCAGCAGGCCGAAATAGCTGTTGGCGGTTTCGAACAGATCCGCGCTGGCGGTTTTGCGGCAGCGGCTGATCGCTTCGTTGTAGGTGCGGCGGCGCAACGTGCGGCGCCATGGCTTGATGACCTGACCAACAAAATCAATGCCGCGCTCGATGGGCTGCAGGATGGTCTTGCTGGGGTTAAGCCTGGCCGCCAGAACCTTTTCGAGGTGTTGCTCGATATGGTGGCGGGCGTCGTTTAACCATTGCGGCGATTCGTGCAGCAGGACGAAGTCGTCGACGTAGCGGATGTAGTGCTTGCAGTGCAGCTCGTGCTTGACGAATTGGTCGAGCACGTCGAGATAGACGTTGGCAAAGAACTGGCTGCTCAGGTTGCCGATGGGCAGTCCCAGGTGGGCCGGGTGGCTGGTCAGGCGCTTGTGGTGCGGTACCCGTTGCAGCAGTGCCGGGTCGCCGCGGTATTCAAAGCCCTGGCTCGGGTCGTTGAACAGGATGGTTTCGGCTAGTTGCAGCCAGTAGGGCTCGTGAATGTGGCGAGCGAGCAGATCTCGGACGATGCGCTTGTCGATGCTGACGAAGAAGTTGGCCAGATCGCACTTGAGGTAATGGGCTGGCTTTTGCCAGTTCTGGGTGATGCTGCGCACCTTGGCTTCCAGACGCTGGGCAGCGTAGAGCGTGCCGCGTCCGGGAATGCAGGCGCAGCTGTCGGCAATGAAGCGCGCGTAGAAGCGGGGTGCAATGCGGTTGTGCAGCAGGTGATGCACGATGCGATCGCGGAACGTAGCGGCCCACGCTTCGCGGTGCTTGGGCCTGGTGATGACGAAACAGATGCTGCTGCCCGGCGTGTAGCTGCCGTCGTGCAGGGCGTCGTAGAGATTGCGCAGGTTGTGTTCCAGGCGCTCTTCAAAGGCCAGCGCACTGGCGCTGTTGCGCTTGGTGCGCCGGCAATCGAAGTAGGCTTGGGTCAGTTCGGCAAAGGTAAAGTCAGCGCTTGCGTTTCGATCTGCGGACGGCACGGGCCCGGTTGTTGTTGTTCTTGTGGTTGTTGTTCTGGTTTCCGTTGTTGAAGGACTGAACCCAGGCGTACCCATCGTGCTTGCTACGTCGCCCGACCGATTGTTCAGCCGGGAAACTGCGCCGGACCTGTCCAGGCGGCTGCCTGCGGTATCCGTAGTGCGCATGTCGGTGGCCTCGTGAGCCAGCGGCACGACCAGATTGAATGTTCGCTCAGTCATGGCGGCCTTGACCTCCATGAAGCGGGCGAGATGCGGCGCGGCGCCACCCGTTGGCTTGCTTCCCGATGCTGGTGGTGAGTTCGACCGCCTTGGCGTAAGCCGGCTTGGAGATGAGGCGCTTGTCCATGGACAGGCGCAGCATCAACTCGGCGACTTGCAGGCGTTCGACCAGCTCCAGCAGGTGCGGCGATTTGTCCTGGGCGACGTTGGCCCGGAAGATCAGCACCGTGATCTCGATGCATTCGCGGCTGATCTTGTCGCCGATGGTGCGCTTGAACTCGCGCTCCATGTTTTTGACGAGACCGGTCACGACATCGAGCAGGTCGTAAGCGACCTTGTAGATCGGGAGCGTTGTGTGGGTAGCCATGCTGACGAAATGATTAAATTACTGAAGAATTAATCTGCGGACGGCACGGGCCCGGCTGTGGCTGAGCTTGCGGTAGTAGCTCTGGCGTCCGTAGAGGAAGGACTGAACCCAGGCGCTGGCATCGCTGTATTGCTCGCGTGTCCAGTACCATTCCGCTTCAAATCCATCCTTCTGGGTGGCGAAGAGCAGGGCGCCTTCGACTCGGTTCGGTAGTTCGCCGCCTTGGGCTTCAGCCCATTCCAGTGCTTTGCTCCAGTTGCCGGGTTCCAGTGCGCCAGGCAGCAGGATCAGGTGGTAGCTGCCGTATTCGCCCGGTGTGGTGATGGTGCCGACGTAGGTTTCGCCGGGGTTGAGCGCAATGCGTTCGCCCTGGTATTCGAAAAAGGCGGGCTTCTTCCATTGTTCTTCGAGCTTGGCGATCAACGCCGCCAGTTCGTCTTGCCGTTCCTTGACGGCTTCAAGCGTGACCTGAGTCATGGTGGCCTCTAAATTAATGAATGATTAAATGGGCAATCTGCGGACGGCACGGGCCCGGTAGCTGCCGCCCTTGCGGTCGTAGCTCTGGCGGCCGCTGAAGAAGGACTGAACCCAGGCGTAGTCGGTGTCCTCCGGATCGTCCGGATCGACGAAGGGGTCGCTGGTCCAGTACCAGGCTTTCTGGAATTGGTCTTTGGCGTGCGCGAATAGCATGGCGGATTCAATCTTGGTCGGCAGGTCGCCGCCGATAGACTTGGCCCATTCGATCTGCTGCTGATGCGGCGCGCGGTCGTTGTCGCCGGCCAGCAGAATTAGGTGGTAAGCCTCGCCGGATGGGTTGCCAATGGCGCCGATGTAGGTTTCGCCTTCGGCAAGCGGGGGAATGGTTAGGTGTTGCATGGTGGCCTTTCGGGTGGGTAAAGTGGTTAAGCGCTGCGCCGGTCGTTCCAGAAACTGATCGCTTCCATGGTCGTTGGCTTGATCGGGCCGATGGCTTCGCATTCCGGGCAGTCGACGGCGTAGCCGCCGATGCGGACTTCGTCGATGGTGACATCGTCGAACCCGCAAAAAACACAGGGTTTAATGTGAATGGTCTTGCCGCCGGTCTGGTGCGCGGCCTGCTTGAGTGCCTTGATGGCGTCGAGCAGGTCGTCTTCGTCGTTCAGGTTGAGCAGGGAACGAGCGGCGGCCAGTTCGTTGTGGTGCTTGACGGCGATTTCGACGGCGCGTTGTTTGATGGGCACGAAACGCCGATCGGGTGGCATGACCGGCAGCAGGTCGGCGTTGCCGGTCGTGAATGCAAAGGTGGTGTCAGAGGCCGGCTTGGCGGGCTTTTTGTCCCGCTTTGCCGCCTCGATGACAGTTGCCGACTCACCAACGGGAGAAGCGGGGCGCTGCCCGCCCGCGACGCGGGGTCCATTGGCGCCGGCTGCCGGTGTTTTGCCCACCGCCGGCTGGGGCTCCTTGCTGCTGCTTTGGGGGTTGCTCTTGGTGCTCGGTTGCGGCTGGGCGCTTAGATGCTGGCGGCCGGCCTCGGTAATGCGCCAGGCCACACCACCACCCATCGCGTCTTCGACCTGCGTGATCTTCTTTTCTGTCTTGAGCGCATTGCAGGCCCAGCGGATCTTGTTGCGGGGCATGCCGGTGCGTTGCTCAAGGGCGTCGTAGGTGCTGGTGCCGTGTTGGACCAGCTCGCGAAGGATGGTGATGTGGTTGCTCATGGGGTCAGTTGAATGCGGTAAAAAGGGAGAAGAGGCCGATAAAAAGCAGGCCGATGGCGAATGAAGCGACCAGGCCAGTCATTGAGCGCATCTGCTGATCTATTTCTTCGGCGATGTGTTCAGGCTTCATGCCATCCTCCAAACGTGGCGACGGCCAGGCGGCAGGAAGGATTGATAGCGGCCACGCGCAATGCACAGTTCCTTGCTCATGCGCTTGATCGCCAAGTGCATGGCGGCGACGGTGTCGGGGTCGCGGACGTAGGGCAGGGTGTCGATCGCGCCGGCCAGATTGATCTCGATGGCGCGCATCTGGTGCCAGGCGATGGCGCGGCGGATTAGGGTGATGAGGCGGGTCATTTGCTTCCTCTCAAATCAATGCCGGCTGAACAGGCGCCGGCTTTCCCTTGTTGCTGGCCTTGGCGCCGCATTCAATCGCGATGCGCAGGGCCGGTGTCTGCATTGCCTTCTCAAAGCTCACGCCCAAAAACGACAGGCCGGTGCGCTGGTAGAAGGCTTTCTGCTGGCGTTCGGTTTGGGTCATGTCAATGTCCTGTAAGCTGGGGGCTTTTTGGGAAGGAAATGCGATGAGTAATTCAGTGATCGATACCGGAGCCCGAATGGCTGCTGAAAACATCGGGCGGTACTTGCGCGCTGCCATCGTTGAGATCGATGGTGTCCTGGGCGACGGTTACGCCACCAATAACCCCGTTCTGCTGGCCGGATTCATCCAAGCCATGGCCGTCGACCGAGAGGTCAGCGGGGTTAAACAGGCGATTGAAGTCGGATGATTCCAGTTCGATTTTGAACAAACGACCCGCTTGCCCGCACTTGCCATTTTTGGCGCGTGCTTCGTAGCAGGTTTGCATTTTTTCGTCGGAATCAATGGCTGCCGGCGCGCCTGTAACGGCATCGCGTCGAGCGCCATGAGCGCAAAGCAAATACGACGTGCCATATTTGATAAGCAGGCCAGCCGGCATATGGTGATAAGCGCAGCGGGTGCAGGTTTTAAAGATGATTGGGTAGATGGTCATGGGTGGCTCCGGGTTGATGGCGTAACCATGGTTACATACAAAATATTCAACGTCAACTATGGTTGCACGTAGGGCGAAAAAAAACCCGCAACTAAGCGGGCTTTTTGATTTTTTGGCTCGTCCTATTTCACGGAATACATCATGTCGTACATCTTTTTCGTGCAGACTTTATTCCATGCCTCTGTCGTTTTCTTCGCCTTTCCTTTGTCTATTACCACAAATTCTCTATTCATTCCGCCGAACCCATTTTTTGCACGGTACGAAGCGCAGCCAGTAGTGGCGTCTTCATTGACCAGTAGCGTTTCGACAACTAGCGAATCAGGGTCTCTGAGAGTTGTTTGAATCGCTTTAACGAACTCCGCAGCGAATGAGTATCTAGCCCGGCTTGCTTTGGCTTGCGCTTCTTCTGCGGCAATTTCTTCAGGGGTTTTTGTTGGTACTGTTTTGGATTCCGGGCGGGTACATTGAAATACTGACACGCCGAGCAAAATGGCAAGTAACAGGCCAAGTTTGCTCACTGGCCGATCTTGTTTAGCCCCGCATGATGGGCAGTGTTTGGCGTCGCTGCTTACTTGGTTTTTGCATTCGTGGCATGGGGAAAGGCTCATGATTGGCTTCTGGCGATAAATGACTGTTAGATATTACCATCGCCATAAATGCTATTTGTCATAGATTCGTTCTGCGCCAATCCGCTATTGAGATGACCGAGCATTTCCTAATGAATCGGCCGGGTAATCTTCGGCCAGTTGCAATGCCCGCTCAATCAACCGGCCAAGTCCAATCGGGTTTATTTTGGTCGCAATCGTCTGCAGCTCAACGATCAACGGGTCAGGAAAGCCGACGACGTTAGCGGGTTTTGGCTCGTTTACTTGGAAACTCGTGGCGGTGTGCTTCTGGTATTGAAGTTGGCTTGAATTGCTTACGCAACGGATGAGCGGTTCGACTTCAACATTGTATTTTTCGCAAAAAGTCAGCAAGTTGCTTAGGGTCATGTTTTTTGTATCGCCGCTCTCCCATTTGTTGTAACCCTGGCGAGATATGCCTACTTTTGCCGCTGCTTTGGCAGGCGTGTCGCCTGCGGCAATGCGGATTTCCTTGAAACGAGTAGCTAGTTTGTTTTCCATGTAACTATCGTTGCAAAAAAATAGGTAACTATGGTTTGCGCTCATAGTGCAACTATGGTTACAATCGGGGGCATGAGACATAGCGACTCCTTAATCATCGATCGTTTAGGCGGAAATGCATCCGTCGCAGGCATCTGCAAAGTGTCAAGTCAGGCCGTATCTAAGTGGCGGAACGATGGCATTCCAGAAGCGCGCTTGATGTATTTGCGCCTGGCGTTCCCTGATGCATTCACTGCCACGGTCAACGCCGAAATCTCGCCAATTCCTGAAAACCGAGAGGCGGCTTGATATGGACCGCGCCGCTGCTATTGCGCTACTTGAAGAAATCCAATCGTGCGTTGATCGCTTTCGGTTGCTGCTGCAATTAACAGAATCTCGCTCGTCGGGATCTGATTTTCCTGCGGCGATGCATGTGGCCACATTATTTTCGCAGCTACAAACCCGGGTAGCCCAGCCTGTATTTCTCGACACCACAGCACCAATCCCCCGGAACGGTGGCCTTGACTGCGTTTGCAGTATTGATCCAGCAGCGGTTCGAGTTGAGAGCCAGGGCGAATGATGATTGCGTGCGTTGCCTCTTCTTTCATGGCCATGCCTTTCCCGATGATGAATGAGTGGAATCGTGATTCTACAGGTCATGGCATGGCCTCCCAGTCCCTTGCGTCAGACCATCCCCCGGTCTGTGCTTTATCCGTGGCTCCGGCCACGGACTTTTTATTCTGAGGTTCGACCATGGAAAAGCTGATTGGATATCTCGGCACGCGCGTCGACGAAGAAACAGAAACCCAGTTCAAAGCCTGCGCCGAGGCTGATGGGTTTAACGATTCGGAGTTATTGCGACAGCTCATTGATGCCTACCTCCATGAGCGCCGGGCCGCCTTCGCCCGCCTCAATTCCATATTCGGCGGCATTGAGGCATCCGGCAACCAGAAGCGTGAGCAACCTGGTTCAACGCCAGCGCAGCAGTCGCCGGCAAAACAACCGCGCCGCAACAAATAAACCCCATCCCCCCTGAGAAACAAAGCGCGCCCGCCCATGTTCACCACTGAACAACAACAGAACAACAACAAACCGGCTCACGGGTCCTCCTTGGGCTTAAGTGTCACGGGTAATGCGAGC
>JACCDR010144585.1_pt1 | contig 14639 bp, 14 predicted proteins | sample 7446431 | NCBI WGS metagenome assembly JACCDR01 (sample SAMN15323443, study PRJNA562643) | freshwater metagenome | isolation source: river surface water | place: USA:Blue River Watershed | collected 2017-08-17 | reverse complement strand
GGCAGCGAGCCCGAAAGGGGCCAGGGCGATCCACGCCCACACCGGCAGCCGCCGCCAACCGGCCCGACGCTGGGCCGGACGGGTCGGGGTGCGGTACGGCTGCATCGGGTTCAGCACCCGGCCGGGTTGACGTCGCGCCAGCCGGACACGAACGACTCGGCCTCGGACGACGTTGCGGCGTGCTCCGGAGTTGCCGGCGTCGGGGGCGCGGTCGCGGCCTCCCGCCCCTCCACCGGGTGCTGCGGGGCGGAGGGCTCGGCGGTGTGCTCGCGGATTTCCAGGATGCGTGAGAGTGGAAACCGGTTGTCCCAGCCCGGGGGCACTTCGACCACGACCGACTTCGCGTTGACCTTCAGCACCCGATACCAGCCGGTGGCGGTGCGGATCGCCTTTGCGTACGGCAGCCGGTCCAGGTCCAGCGGGGCCGGCTCCGGCTCGCTTGCGCGGCGGCGGAGCCCGCGAAGCTCGCCTTCCAGCCGCTCCACCTCCCGACCGAGCTGACCGGCCCGGCGGAGCTGGGAGTCAACGCGGCGCCCGAACTGCTTGGTGCGCTGCTTGCCCCAGAGGGGCCGGTCAGCGTTGGCCGCGAACTCGTTGCGGGTGGCGACGAGCTGTGCTTCCTTCGCCGCGATCAGCCGGGCCAAGCCGTTGTCCGTCTCCGGCAGGAACCGCCAGCGCCGACCCTCGCCGGCCGCGTCACGCTCGCGGGTGCCCGTTACGTCGGCGGCGCCGAGGCCGACCGCGACGGTCTGCCAGGTCCTGCCGCCATCCTCGCTGCCCTGTTGCTCGAACGTTTCGCCGGCCGGGGCCACGGGCTCGACGGCCGACACGGGGGCGGTGTCGAGCGCGTCGGACAGTGCGGCGCGCATGGCCGGGTGGTTCAGCTCGGCGTTGAGTTGGGCAACGGCCACGCGGGTCACCTCGCGACGCTCGTCGGGGGTCATCTCGCCCAGCGTCTTGCCCTCGCTGGCGGCCCTCTGGAGCGGGGCAAGCGCAACCGTCTGGTGTCCGGGCAGGCCGTCACCGTCTGCGTTGGTGACGGTGCCCCGGTCGGTGACGATCTGGTAGCCGCTGCCCTGGGTGGCCGGTTCGAGCCGCTCAACGGTCGCGGTGATCACCTTGGTTTTGCGGCGGGCGGGCACCCAGATGCCGGCCGGGTCTGGGTTGTTGGTGGCGGGGCCACCGGCGGGGTCGTCGGTGATCAGGATCCGGTCGCCGGTGGTGAGGCGGGCGGTGGTCTGGCGTCCTGCGGCGGTCATGACGTGCGCTCCTTCGTGCTGGCGGATCGTTCGGGCTGCTGTCCGGTAGCTCACGGCACCGGCCCGGGTGATGCGGCTTCGGGTCCCCGGGCCGGCACCGTGCGCTTGCGGGGCAAGCTCAGAACCGGTTGGTCTTGGGCTGCTCCTGCTGGGCCCGCTGCGGGTCGGTGACCGTGGTCACGAGGGTGCGGATGCTTTCCCGCCGCGCGGCTGCCTGCCGCTCGGCGTTGGCCTGCTGGATGGTCGTCACGTGCGACGTCCCCTCTGTGTGGTGGTTGCTGTTGGGGAACGAGGGTTATTGCCCCGCCCTACTGGGTGGGGCGAGGTGAGCATAGCAGGATGTGGCGGCCTTGCGCACTACCTGGTGAGGCGCTGCGGCCGGGGACCGTCCGGCGTGTCCCCCATCAGGGCGAAGATCGGCAGCGCCTCTTGAACGGGCGCCACGGCGGCCCGGGTCTGCTGCCGGTCACCCCACGTTTGAGCCGCGACAGGACAGTTACGCTCCCACTCGACCAGGCCGTGCGGGCACCGCCCGGCCCGCCTGCGCGCCTCATTCGACCAGCCGGCCGAATCGACCCACGCCAGCATGGCCCCGACCCGGTCAAGGACCCGGGTCTTGACCCCGAACCCGTGCATGTTGCGCAGCCCAGACGCGTACAGCGTCCGGATGATGTCGGCGGCCTCGGTCGGGGAACGGCCGACCAGCGCGCCGACACCGACCGGCAGTGTCTCGGCGTGAACGTCGATACCGGCCGCTGCGTACATCGCCTTGTGCCGCAGATAGCCGGCAGCGGTCTCCCCGGTCAGCACGCAGATGATGTCCAGTTCCGGCGCCAACGCCCGGAGCTGGACGACAGACGCGACCGTCCGCGCCTGGTGTTCCGCCTCACTCAACCCGGTCCGGGCCAGCATTTTCGTCCCGGCCGGCCAGTCCTGCGGCGCCGCCCACACAAGCTGCCCGATTTCGGCCGCGTACCGGCGCAGATCCGCGACGTACTGCTCAGCGCTGATCGTCCACCGGCCATGCTCGGCGACCTCGGCGAACCCGCGGGAGTCACACACCCACGGCGCCGACGCCACCGGCAACTCCCGGGCTTCACGCAGCCGCCCGTACGACACCAGGACCGGAATCCCCCACCAGAGTCCGTTGACGTCAGCGCCGAGCCACACCCGCGGCCCCGGCCCCGAAGGTTCGGCGGCCGGCGCCGGTCCGGTCCGGCCGACGTGGACGTTGACCCGCTTCTGCTGCAGGATCCCGCCGGTGCCCTCGTACACGTCCTGCACGTACACGTAGAGGCTTCTCAACGCCTCGTCGAGGCGGGCCAGGTACGCCCGCGGGAGCAGCGCGTACACCTGCGACCCCCAGTCGATACCCAGCCGGAGCGCCTGCTCGGCGAGTTGCTCGGCGGTCACCGACCCGGGTTTCCCCATCTTCAGGTCGTACGGCTCGAGCACGGTGCCCAGCTCGACGAGGCCGTACAGCGCTGACAGGATCAGCACCCGCGCCGGTCCGCGGCCCTCCGCCACATCGCACGCGGCGAGCCGCTCCGCGTTGGTGAGGGTGTGACGGAACATCTGGCCCGTGTACAGATCCCGGGCCGGCGCGGCCCGGTCCAACTTGCCGCCCCCGCACGGAATGACGTAGGTGATGCCCGGGTACTCCGGCGCGGGGAAGTCGACGCCGGGCAAGCCGGCGGGGGTCTCGGTCATTGTGCCCCGGCCGCACGCGTGAGCGCGGCCCGCGCCGCTGCCCTACGGGTGGAAAACGCTCGTGTAGGCATGTCGGGGTGCGTGTAGTAGAACTCCCCCACCTCGTGCCGTTGGCGGAAGCCGAGCCGGTGAGAGCTGGCGCGGTCGGCGCGTTGCTCAGCCGTGTAGCGCTGGAACACGCGCGTGACGCGCCTCGCCTCGTGTTTCAACGCGGCCGGGTCAATGTCGGGGCTCATCGGGCTCCTCCGACGGTGGCAGTGGCTGCTGTCGACATTTCCTCGCGGTGGTGCCGCGCGGCTAGGCGCGCCTCTGCGCGGGTCGATTCCCAGCGCTTCCAGCCGCACACGCACACGGCCACCGAATCGTCGGTGATGACCCACCGGCCGCACGAGCCGTTGCTCTTGGTACGGTGCCGCTCGCGGCGGTTAGCCGAGTCCGGCACGGTGCGGGTGACGTGCTCGAACGTGGCCGGCTCAATCGGCCGGTCCAGCCGTTTCCACGGCGCCAGGTGCCCGCCCCGGCACGGCGTGGCGTGCCAGCACGGCGACGCGTCGGTGAGGCGCCCGGCAACCCAGGCGCCCGCGTCGGTCATCAGGTACGTGACCCCGTTGAAGTGGTCGGGGCGGCCGACGACCCAGAACCGCCACAGGTGCGTCTCCGCCCGGTGGACTTCGATGCCCGGGTCAAGGTTCCAGCCGGCGTCGCGGAGCGCGGCGAGCGCGGCGAGCGCCGCCTGCTTCGTTCCCCAGCCGGTGACCTCCCGGGTGCGGGCACCCCGAAGGTCGAGGCTGACGCCGGTGGCTGGTGCTGGCATGGCTCCTCCTGGTGGTGCTGTGGTTCTGGTCGGGTCTGCGTGGCACCGGGCGGGGGAAGTGCCCGCCCGGCACCATGCGGCTCCGGTCAGTTGGTTGAGCGCGGCCCGGGATGCGAAGGGAGTCACCGGCGGCGGTCGGCGCATCGGCGTAGACGAAGGATGGCCGGCCGATCGATGCCGGGGTGCCGCTCAGGTCGTCGGCAGCGCCTGCCTGCCTTCGTCGGTCAGCGCGTATGCACCGCTGGGGCCGGACGGGGCAAGCATGCCCTTCTCTGCCAACCGCAGGACCACATCGAACACCGACGCGGCGTCCCAGATGCGGGGACCATCGGCATAGGTGCGCAACAACCGGGCCTCCTCCTGGTCCAAAGCGGTGTAAGCCACGACCCCCGTGTCGTTCGGGTGGTTGGCAGGTTGCTCTACTGCGGCCATGTCGACCCCTTCTCTTGATGTCGTGCAATAAGTGGTCAGTTGGGGCGGCGGGTAAGTACCCACAGCACGATCGCGATGGGTGCCGGGACGATCGTCAGTGCGGTCACGCCGAGTGCGGTGCTGCTGTTGGTGTACGCGGCGAGCGCGTTCAGGATGGTGTGCACGGCGGTTCAGGCCCGGCCGTCGACAGACCACGAAGACGACGCGGTTACGTCGCCGGTCAGGTGAGCGGTGACGGTGTTCGTTGCCCATCCGTCCGGGCCGTAGCCGGTTGATGTCGACGTAACCTTGACTGGCGCGAGCGTGCCCGTGTCGGTCGGCGCGTACACCGTCGTCGGGTACGGGACATTGGCCGCCTCGCAGGTGCTGGCATAGTCGGCGAATCCGTCGATGTCGCCGCGGTAGATTTCGCCGTCCCGGACCCACGCGAGCGGCGTTAGTTGGGGGTCGTCGGCGGGGACCACGGCCGGCACGTGGTCGGCGTGTCCGGCCGCCACGACGGTGCCGTCGGTGAACGCGTGCCGTGCGACGACCTTCCACGCGCCGTCCGGGTCGACGGTGAGCGTGATCGACGGGTCCTCGAACTGGTCGGCGGGCCTGCCGTCGGCGGCGGCAACGTACACGGCGGCCAACGCAACGTACGTGCGGGCGCGACGGTAGGCGGTGTCGCGGCCGTCGCCGTCGACTGCGATCAGGCGGTGCCGCTGGCTGGTCTGCGTGGTGCTCATCTCAATATTCCTGTCATCTCGCCTCACCCGGTAGGGCCAGGTTAACACGTAGGGCTGCAGTGCGGTAGATCGGAAGAGGGGTAGGCCACCGGCCGGTGTTACCCGGCCGGCGGGTTGGGCGCGTTCAGATCAGTGAGAGCTGCTCGACGTCACGCCAGCCGGACACGAACGGCGGCGGCGCGACGTCAGGCACGGTTACAGGCTCGGGCTCGGGCTGCGCATCGGCCACCGGTGGCGGCGTCGGCGCGTCAGCGGCGGGCGCGTCGTGGACGGTGACCCGCGCGGCCGGGTCGACGTACAGTTCGGCCAGCGCAACGCCGACGCCCGCCCGGGTCCGGAGCTTGACCACGACGGCGGCCGCGCCACCCCGGTCGGTCGGCTCCGGGTCGGCGGCAACCCAACCCGTGATCGTGAGATTCCGGCCGTGGCCGTCGACGCCGGGCACGGTCACGTACAGCCCCACCCCCAGGTCGCCCGGGTACACGGCCGGGCCGGCCGGCTCCGTGTCCGTGTCGGTCCACCACGGCGCCGCCAGCTCATGCGCCCGCGCCCACCGGTCGGAGTGTGACGCGCATTCCAGGCACAGGCCGATCTGCGGGCCGGTCTTGCCGTCTTCGGCCGGGTCGAGGACGCTGCACGCCGCCCACGACAGCGGCGGCTCCCCGCCGTCGTCGTGCGTCCACAGCAACCGCGCGCAGCTCGCGCACGTGCCGGCGTACCGCACGACCCGCAGCCGGTAGCCGTCCGACCAGTCCGAATACTCCTGCACGGGCCGTTCCATCGCGGCGCGGGGCCTGACGTCGAGCGCACGCACCTTGACCGGCTTACCCTCAACCGGGCGGATCAGGTACGACGGGCGGCCGCCGCCGGTCGGCATCGGCTTGACCAGGTACAGCACCCGCACCCGCGACGGAAACCCCTCTTTGACGGCGGCCCGGTCAACGTCGTGGACGTCGGTACCGCCGTGCTGCGCAAGCAGCTCGGCGAGCCGCGTCCCGGCCTTGCCCGGCATGGCGAGACTGTTCGGGACGACAGCGGCGAGGCGGCCACCCGGCAGCAACAGATCCCAGGCGAGCAACACGTGGTCGATCCACACCCGCGGCCGGTCGGGCAGCGAAAACGGCGGGTTCATGATCACGGCGTCGAACGCCGGGGAGTACGGGTTTTGGGCCGCGTACTCCTCGAACGTGCCGCCGTGCACGGTGACCCGCGCCACCCGGTCCGAGGCACGGTCCGGGTCGTCGCCGGCCGCCCGTCCGGCGATCGCGGCGCGGCGCGCGTCGTCGGGTTCGACCGCGACAACTTGCGCGTCGGGGTCGGCGTCGAGGATCGCGGCGACCAGCCGGCCGTCACCGGCGGACGGCTCCAGGACACGCGGCCCCGCACCGAAGACGCTGCAGCGGAACCCGGACGGGTCCCCGAACATGGAGTAGGGCCACCCGGTGAGGGTTTCGGCAAGGCCCGTCGGGGTGGGGACGTAGGCGTCTCGGGCGCGGGCCAAATGCGTTTCGGCCCGGGACAGCGCGGTTTTGACAGCGCGGGTGCTACCCATGGTGGTTCACTCCCTGAGGGTGGTGCGGGCGGTTCGTTGGGGAAACGGGGTGGGGGCTAGCTGGCGGGAACGGGGTAGCGGCGGGAACGCCGGTGCAGGACACGACCGGTCGGCGCGTGCGTCAGCGGGCTGAACGCGCGGCCGGCGTGCAAAACCACCGGCGTGCCGTCCAGCCGCTCAACGTGGGCGTTCACGCACCCGTACGCGGCCCGCACCGCCGTGATGAGCGTGAACGGGGTGCGGGTGCGGTCCGTCGGATCCGACAGGTAGCGCCGGTAGTCGATGCGGAGCACGTACATGGGTGGAACCCTCTTTCACTATTTTTCGGGGCCGTTGACGATGATCGGGCCGTGCCGGTTGCCCTGCACGGGGCCGATCCACACACACGACGGGCTGTCTTCGGTGGCGCACACGGTGCGGGCACCCTGCGCGTACAGCACCCCGACGGCGCCGACCCCGGTGAACGCGGCGGAGGCCAGCACGGCCAGCACGGCGAGCGCCCACGCGGGCACACGGACAGGCGGAGCGGACATGATCCCGGCCCCCTGTCAGTCCGTCGCCAGCGACGGGCAACCGGGCTGGCACACTTCACCCGGGCTGGAGTCGCACACCTCGCACGGCGGGGCCAGCGCGACCCGTGTCGACAGCGGCACGTCCCCGGCGTGCAACACATCCCCGGCGTGCCGCGTTCCGGGCGCCGACGGGATGGGCGCGAACATGTCGACGTGGCCGCCCATCACACACATCCGGACCGTGACGACCGGTTCGACGGCGGGCCGGCCGGCCGGCGCCGGGTACCGGGTCGGCGTGTACAGGCCGGCCGGGCAACGCCGGGCACGGTCCGTCGGCGCGGTGCCGGTGTCCGCCGACTCCACGACAGCGGCCGTGCCGTCGGACAGGATCACAGCCGTCGACAGGCCGGCCGCCGCCCGGTCGACGAGGAACGCGACCGGCGCCGTGCACAGCCAATTGACGGCCGCGAACGCTTCCGCCTGACTGACGTTAGCGCCGCTCGTCCACGGCCCCAACCGCCGGTGCGCGAACCACTGCCCGGCCCGGTCCCGCCACACCCGGCCGGCGTAGGCGCCGGTGGCCGCGTCGTACACCCTCGCCTCGTACGCGTCATCCCGGTGCGTGCCGCGGGTGATGTGCTCCCCGCCGACGGTGACGGCCTGCCACCCGGCCGGGTCGGCGACCGGCGCCTGAACGATCGGCGACACCGAACCGAGCGGCACCGACCCGTTGAACGTGTGCGCAACCTGCCGGACACGGACCGCGTACGGGTACCGGCGCTGCTCGCGCGGCGACCGGCGGATGACTGTCCACGCGCCGGGGTGCCCGTCGACCGTGACCAGTGTCCCGTCAGCGGGCCGGACCCCGGCGGCCGTCTGCTCTTCGTCGGTGGTGGCGTACGCGTACGCGGCCCGGTCAACGGCCTGCGCGCGGTCGTCGAGCTGGCCGGCGTACGCGGTCAGGTACAGCCGCGCCAGGGTCGTTTCGTCCCGGTCGTCGGCGTGCGCCGCCGCCTGCACCTCCCCCGGGGTGGCCGTCATCGGCAGGGCGTACACGTGCCGCCACGCCTCAACGATCCACGCGGCCCGCCGCCGCCGCGCCGGGTCGGACCCGTTCGCGTTCGCCGACTGGCGGATCGTGCGCCACGCGGCGCGGGTACGCGAGTCGGGGATGTCGGCCGGGTCGACGGCCGCAGCCGGGCGCTCCGGCTGGCCCGCGTCGGTGTGGGGCTCGGTGGCCGTGTCGGCCATGACGGCGCGGCCGGCCGCCCGGTCCTGCGCGTCGTGGATCCGCGCGATCAAATCGGCGAACCGCCGTACGCAGTTGCCGCAGTCGATGCGGTCGTGGGTCGCGGGCCGGGTGGTGACCGATTCGGTGCCGCCCGGTCCGTGCCAGCCGCGCCCGGCGCCGCACGACGCGGCGTACATCGGACCGTCGGCCGTCTGGCGGGCCGCCAGGTGGCCGGCGTGGGTGCGTCGCCCGATGCGGACAGCGGCGTTACGGGCGGGCGCATCCGTGCGGGCGGTTGCGGTCATGGTCGTGGTCATGGTCTTCCTCCGGGTGTTGTGGCGGGACGGACGGACGCGGGTCAGAGGGTTGCCCAGCCGGACAGGAACGCCGTAGGCGCCGGGGCCGGCGTGTGGGTAGGCATCGTGCAGGGCTCGGCGTGGTGGAAGCCGCACCGGCCGCACAGCGGCCCCGCCGGGGCCGGTGTGGCGGCCGGTGCGGGCGCGGCCGGCGCGTCGACCACGCGGGCACGCTTGAAAAACCCGAAAAGCGGATCATCCTTGGACGGCTCAACCTGCGCGGTCAGCGTCACCGTCTGGCCCCGCAACCCGTCCCGCCACTGCTGCAGGCTGTCGCGGCTGTACTCGCTCGGTCGCATCGCTGCGGGCAGCGTCCCCCACACGCGCCACCCGTCGCCGGTCTTCACGATCGCTTTCTCGGTGGTCCGACTGTGGTAGCCGTACCCGTCGGTGTGCACCTTCACCGACACGATCACGCCAGTGAACGTGACCCTGCCGGTGGGGACGTGCACCCCGGCCGCGCGTGCCGCGTCGTCGGCGGCCGCCCGCTCAGCGTCGCGCACGTCACGGGCGAGGGTCGCCGACACGACCCGCTCACACGCGGCCAGCTGGCGGGGCGACAGTTCGTCCCCGGCGTCGACCCGGGCGCGCATGTCGGCCACGAAATCACCTTCGTCGGCGAACCGGGCCGTCATGAGGGTGGCGAGGTACGGGTGTTCGGCGATTTGCGCGGCCCGACGCTCAGCGACAGCGGCCGTTTTCGCGGCGGCCCGGGCCTGCCGGTCGGCGACGGTCCGCGCGTGGCGGACAGCGGCCCGACGTGCCACCTCAGCAGGCGCGGCCGGCATCTCGACCCGCAGAGGCTGACCCGGGACGGGAACGTACGTCGGCAGAATCCGGGTGATCCATCCGGCGCCGTGGTTGGCCCCGCCGCACGTGCAAGAGCATGCCGGCCCGATGGCGCCCATGCACCGGCCGTCGCACACGTCGGTCGTGAGGGTGCCGGCCACCATGGTCAGGCGCACGATGAGCGCGCACCCGGGGCACACCACGTCGACGTCGCGGCCCCCCGCGTCCGACGTAGACAGCCCGATCCCGATACCGCACCCGGAGCATCCGCCGATGACGTGCCCCGCCGTCGTGCGACGTCCCGGGAGAGTGGTTGCTGACATGGCCAAACCTCCGATCTGATCGCCCCGCCTCACCGGGTGGGGCATGGTGAGCGTAGCGGTCTGGCGGTACGACCCGCCAGACTGCCCCCGACGGGTCATGCGGACAGGGCCGGAACACCCGACACGATGACCGCTTCCGGGTCGGTCGCCCGGATGACAACGGCGATACGCGCCCGCACGTACGGGCTGTCGTCCCCGCTCGTGACCGTGAGGGTGCACCGCGACTTGTCGTGCGTGATCTGGCACACCGCGCCGATGTCCTCTTGCGCCGCGCGAAGCGCCGACCGGATCGGCCGCAACCGCACCCGGTAGCTACCGCCGACCGGCAAGTCGAACGTGAGCGCGTCACCGTCCGCGTCCGTGCCCGTATCCGCCGGTTCCGTCGGGGCCACGATCGCGGCGACGGCTGCGACGCTGGCCGCGTCCAACACGGCCGCGTCCGCGCGGCTGCACGCGTCCTCCGGGACGTCAACCGCCGCTGGCGCTGGCGCTGGCGCGGGCGCGGGCGCGGGCGCGTCTGGCGCCTGCACGGCCGGCGCGACGGGCGTACCGGCCAACCACGCGGCCAACCGCTCACGGCCGGAAGCGCCAGGCTGGCCCGTCTGCCACACGATCCCCGACTCGGGAAACGCGAACCCGCGCACCTCACGGCGCCACGTGCCGCCGAGTGTCGACACCACGTCACGCACGGCAAGGTACAAATCCCGGGGCATCGACCGCTGCGCCGACAGCACGTGCACACCGACCGGCCGACCGTCGACCCTGACCGTGCCGACAGACCACGTCGCGCCAGACAGGACGTCACGCACCCTCACGGCCATGTCCCCGGCCCCGTCCGCCGTGGCCGGCACCGGCGCTTCCGCCGGTGCCGGTGTGGCCGTGTTGGCCGCCGCGTCGATCACACCGCCGATCTCGGCGAACGTCCACCGTCCGGCGACCAGATAACCCGCCGGGGCAAGGGCTTCCGCATCCGCCAGGCGGGCACGCGCGCCCGCGTAGTCGCCTGCCTGCATGGCCTCAAACGCGGCGTGCGCGGCCCGCTCAACGGCGTCGATGGTGAACGGCGCGTCAGACTCGGCCACGGCCGCGGGTGCGGGCGTGGCCACGGGCGCCTGGTCTGGGGTCGCGTCGACTCGCGAGACGTGCGCCACGACGACCGGCGTGTCGTCGCCGGCCCGCGCAACCACGGTCGACCCGTCCCCCGCGTCCGCCGACTCGGCCGCGTCGCCCGGCACGTCGGCGGGCGTGTACGGGGTGTAGCGGCCCCCCGACGGCGGTGTGCGGGTCTCACCCTGCACGTAGGCGCGTCCCACGATGCGGGACAGGCGGCCAGCGTCGATCCGCGCGTTTTTGACCGTGATGGTGGCGCCGTTCGCGGACACGCTGAACCCGGAAAAGCCGTCGGTGCGCAGTGCACGCCGAAGCTGGCGGAGCATTCCCGCCGTGACCGGCGCTTCCTCTGCCACGGGCGCCGGCGCCTGGTCGTCCCCGTCCGGCGTAGCGTCCGCGGGGGTCTGCACGGGCGCACCCTCGTCCGCCGACGCGTCCGCACCCGACGGGGCCGATTCCGACCCGTCCCCGACACGCACGGGCACGATCACGTACGCGTGCCCGGGCAGGCTGTCAGACGTCAACACCGCCGGCTTCCGCGCTGCGACTAAACCGAGCGTGGCCCGCGCACCCTTGCCCATCGCTTTCAGCCCGTCGGCCAGGTAGGCGCCGTTGAACGCGGCCGTGAACCCGTCCGCCACCCCGGCCACGTCCACCGGGATGGCCTCTTGCGCGGACGACTCACCCGCGACGGTCGCGACCGTCACAGCCCCGCCGGACACGGTCAGCCGTATCGGCATCGACCGTGCGGCCATGGCGTTGATCCGCTCAACCACCCCCGTGAACGCTTCCGCATCGACGGTGATGCTGCCTGCCTGGCACGCGTCAGGGATCAACCGGCGAACCTGCGGAAACTTACCGTCCACGACACGAGTCGTGACCGTGTACGGGCCGACCGTGTACGCAACAGCGGCCACCCGGTCACCTAGGTACACCCCACCCACCGGCCACATCTGCCCGTACCCGACACGCCCGCCCGCTCTGCCGGCAAGCGCACCGACGTACGCGACGGTCGACGCGGGGATGAGCGCGTACCCGACGCGTTCCCTCGCGTCCAAACCGGGGTCACCCGCGACCGTCCACGGCATCTCATCGACGGCCAGCCGGTACCGGTCGGTCGCTGCCAGACGCGCCGTGTGCCCGTCCGCGTCGGTCGCCCACTCCACACACGTCAGCAGGGGCAGCGTGTTGTCGGTGCCAGCGGCCATGGTTACCCGGGCCACGCTCGCAGCGAACACGGCCGCATCGGCCGTGGCGACCGGCGCCGGGACTTCCGGCAGCGTCGGGTAGTCCTCCACCGGCATCGTCGGAAGGGTGCGCGTCCCGGCCCCGTAGCCGACCGTCAACGCCGTACCCGTGTCGGTGAGCGTGACCATGCCCGCACCCGCCGGGAGGGTCTCACCCTTGCGGGGACGCTTGACCGGCGCGAAGCTCTTGACCATGGTCAGCAACGCGTGGCCGTCAACCATGCACCGGCCCGCGACCGCGGCACCGGACACGGGCACCCGCACCCGTGCGGACACTTCGTAGTCGAAACCGGACACCACGATCGCGTCGCCGTCGCTGATGAGCAGCACCCCCGCCAGCACAGGCACCGACGGGCGCCGCGGGGACGCCCACACCGCGACCTTGACCGCATCCAGGAACGCGGCACGCTCAACCGTGGCAACCAGGCGCACCGGCCCCGTCGGGGCGTCCACCGGCGCGGTGTACGGCTCACCCGACAGGATCGCACCCAACACGTCACCCGTAGCCGCATCCGCGCTGTCCGACCCGTCCACCACAGCGAGGGTCGAAGGGTCGGCCAGCTTCGGAGAGCACGCGGGGGCGCCGTTCCACTGGACACCCACCCGGACGGGGCCGCTCGAACCGGCACGGGTGGTGTAGGCGACCGTGCCGCACGCACCGGTCGCGACGTCAACCACGGGCGCCTCATCCGCCAGGAACCGACCGATCGTGTCGTACGCGCACAGGTTGCCGTACGCGTCCCGCTCCGGCCGATCCGCAGCGTCCCGCTTGCCGGCAACGGCGTGCGACGGGTGATCGGGGCAATCCGTCCGGTGCCCGTACGCCCCGTACTCGTTCAGGGCAGCGATCGCGCACCCGTGCGCGTCGTGCGCCTCATCCGCCTCAGCCGCAACGGCCGTGCCGGTGGGCACCGTAGCGGAAGCCGCAACCACATGGCCGCCAGCGGCCATGTCAACCGCGTACCCGTGCAACCGACGGCATCGGGCGCACGTCACGTCACCCGCGACGCGCGGCCCCCATGCGGGGTACCCGCCCGTGTCGCACACAGGGGCATACCGCGGCGGGCTGTAGGCGCCTGTGAGGCGTCCCGCATGCGTGGTGTCGCCGGACAGGCGCACAACGGCGAACTGCGGCACGACCGTTGCTGTGTCCGTGGCGCTGTCCACGGACACAGCGACCGGTGCGGCCGAATGAACGGGCGCCGCAGTCTCGGGGGCCGGCGCCGGAGTGTCGTCCACGGACGAAACCACCGGCACCTCGCCCGCCTCCAGGTGATCCGCGACTGTCCGGCCGATCTCCGAGGCAACCAGACCCAGGACACGCCACGCGTCGATCGCACCCCGCACCAAAGCGCCGTCGATGTACACCGCGTAGTAGCTGCGCAAGTCTGACAGCCCCGGCAAGCGCGCTTCATACCCGACGACCGTCACATCGTGCCCGACAGCGGACATCCGCCACACCTGAACGCGACGCACGCCCTGTTGCCCGTGGCTCCCGTTGTCCGCGTACACGGCAAGCGACACGTTATCCGTGCGCATCCACTGGCGAGCGGCGAGGGTGAGCGCACGACCGACCGTTTCGGTCCCGTACTCCCCCGGGTGCGCTTCCGGCCGTGCCTGCAGCACGTCACGCGTGGCGTCGTCCGTCGACGGGATGCCGTTGCACATCGGGTGCGCACACCCGTTCTCGTACACGGTGTGTGCGCACCGCGTGTACTCCAGGTGCATCCAGTGCGCGAGAGCGATTTCGTCCGCCGTAGCCGGCCCGGGCGTGACCACAATCAGCTTGGTGGCGTCGGCCACCGTGATTGCACGCTCAACCTGGGAGCCCTTGACCGTGCGCGGCTGCCCGTCGGCGTTGACCACGATCCCGCCCATGATCGGCCGTTCCCAGTAGCCACGGCCGGAACCGGTCGTGATGGCCTCCACACGCATGCGGAACGCTGCGCGGTATTCGGGACAGGCGCCCGGTGCAACGTGGATCACGTCACCGACGCGGGGGGCAGGCGTGCTGGTGGCGGTAACGACAGCGTTCATGATCTTTCTCCTGTACTGGCGGAACGGGCGGTGCGAGGAACGGCAGTGCGAACGGGGGAGGCGGGCTAGCGGGTCAGTCGATGAGCGCGACCAGGGCCACGAACCCGACCACGATGAGGCCAGCAACCGTCAGGTACGGACCTTCCGGCGCCTGCCAGAAGCGGACGACAGCGGGAACGATCGTGTTCAGCACGAACGGGACACCCATCACGCCCGTGACCACGGTCGCGACAACGCCAGCGACACTCGCGACCATCCGCATGACGAACAAGACGACAGCGGTGATTCCTGCAGCGATTGCGTTGATGAGTCCCATTTCAAACCTCCCTGAGCGGTTGCCCCGCCTCATGTGGTGGGGCGACGCAATCAGTGAGCGCTTAAACGCACCGCTTGTCAAGACCCCCAAACCAAAAACACAACCGAAAGCATGAACACACCACCCCGAACCAACGAAACAGCTCGCCAAACCACACCAACCGCGCTACACGCACACACGCCCCCGCACGCACAACCGCACGCACACATCACCCCTGCGGGGG
>JACCDR011604140.1_pt1 | contig 14642 bp, 17 predicted proteins | sample 7446431 | NCBI WGS metagenome assembly JACCDR01 (sample SAMN15323443, study PRJNA562643) | freshwater metagenome | isolation source: river surface water | place: USA:Blue River Watershed | collected 2017-08-17 | reverse complement strand
GGCAGCGTTCCTGGCAGCGTTCCACTGTTCGTTTGTCATTCGGTCCAAATGGCGCCAGAACGCCAATATTTGCGGTGCGTGATCGCCGAGAATTTTTTCCGGATTTGTCAGCACGATGGATGGCGCACCGTCGACGCTATCGTTAATTTGGCGCAACAGAATCGCATGCGCCCGGCTGATGCCGAGCAGTTCTGCGACTTTTGCGTCCGCCTCGGTTTGATCCGCTTGGTTTAACTGCCACGGCTCCCATCCACCTAGCAGGTTCAGCACCTGTCCTTGAGCGCACATGCACCCGATATCGGTCGGGGGCTCGCTGCCATTGCCGGCGTAAGCCTCCCAATCGATCAGCTTACCCTTGAAGGGTTTGCCGTCGCCACTATCCCAGCGGGCGATGATTTCTTCTATCGTTGCGGTCATTATGCTCTCCAACGTTAGGGGTTTCGAATTTTTGAAATTTCCTGTTGACGAAGCGAAATAGCATCCTATATGAATGTTGTCACGCAAAATTTGTGACACGCACAAAAAGCGAACCGGAACGAAAAATGAGCACCGAACTGCTACAAGCTGTCTTCACCGTCGCAATCGCCGCGTTTTTCATCTGGGTTGTGTTCGGCCCGAAGCTGAAAAGCGAAATGGCCGCCGATAAAGCGGCCGGCCGTGGCGAACCGCCCGTGACACGCGAGACGTTGGAGAAGTTGGCTAGCACAATGGCCAAAGACACGCTCGGCAAATTCAACTGCTACTCGACGCTTTCGCCAAAGCAATGCCAGAAACTGTACGCACGCTTCCATCGGGAGTACCGCCGCGAATTCGGCTTAGCGTAGCCCGTGTGGTCATGTTGAACGAAACACAGCGAAAGTATCTCAACGCAAGAGAGCGTCGTGAGCTGCGCGAAGCACTTACGACGATCGCGAGGAAACATGACGAAGAGTACGCAGCCGCCGGCCGTGCAGTTCGTAAGCTCAGTGCACGAGCCCGACAGCGACAATCACGCGACAAAGCCAGCGTATCGGCTTAGCGTGGCGCAAGTGCTGCTCGGTGTACTACTGTGGGTGTTTTCTGTCGCGTTTGTTACCGCCGTATACCGGCAATTTTGACGCCGTGCATCGGCAGTTCTAATAGTCGTTAACCGGCCGTAGGGCCAAAGGAGACTGTAAACATGGATATCATTTCAGCCGCCGTTGTGGCTTTCGGTCTGTTCGTCGGCACGCTGCCGGCAAACGAGGGCTCTACCGTGAGCACCTGCGACATGCGCAACCGCCCGATTGAGGTTAGCACCTCGCACGGCGGCAAGACCTATCTGGGCACCAACCATGCCGGCAAGGCGTGCGGCAATGTCTTCAGTTCGGGCGGACAGTCCGAGAGCAAGGACAGCCGCAGCAGCGACGGCGGCAAGAAATAGGGCGGTTCCGTCACTTCTGGCCGAAAGGTGTTGTGACGGGTAGGGGCCGCGAGCCGGAGCAGTGCTGGTTATAAGACCGCTGTCTTGATCAGTGCGGGGAAGCCTACTCCCCCCGGCAACTTTTCGAATACCGCAACCGGTTTCCGCTTCTCCGTGGCAGTTGCGGTCAGAGGACGGTCTGGCTTTGGGGGCTGGACCGCTCCTCGCCTAACACAGACGGGTGTGGAATAATGGGCATGCGGGTAAAGCAGCGGCCGGCAGCCGCAGACGAAGCACACAGCAGCGTTGTAGGCGGCTCCACCGCCAAGCTGCGGCGGCTGTGCAACGCGTCTATCGACGAAGAGCGCAAGGTGCCGAAAGAGACGGCCGGCTACGCGGCCGATCGCGGCACGGCGCTGCACCATGTGGTCGAAGTTGGCGTGCGCGAAAACCTATCGTCCAAAGCGCTACTCGCGAGGTTTGCCGGCACTGTCTACGAAGCGCCCGGCATGGCGCACGCAATCGAGCTACCGGAAAAGCTCTTGCGCGCCAAAGCGCTGCCCGCACTGAAATTCTTCGACGACACCGTGCATCCGGAAGCCGAATTCTGGCTGGAAAAAAAGATGCCCTTTCCCGGCATCCCGGAAGGCAAGGGCACGGGTGACGTTGTGTTTGACGCCTACCACGTCAACGGCGAAAGCGGCGTCATAGATTACAAGTTTGGCGATGGCGTTGTGGTGCAGGCCAATGACAATGACCAAGGACGATTTTATATATCTTGCGCTCGTGCTCTTGGGCTGTTGCCTGATCGCCGCGAGTATGTATTTTACATCTTCCAGCCCGCCGAGAAGCTCACTCCAGACAAATACGCCAGTCGCGCCGTGTTCACTCGAAAGGATATCGACGACTTTGAAGCCGATCTTATCGACGCCGTAGACCAGTGGCGCAAGGGCAGGGCCAAGCACAATGTTGGGCCGCACTGCGAATTCTGTAAGGGGCGCATCGCGTGTGGTCCGTATACCGGCATGATTGCCAAAGCCGTGGCTAGCGACGTGGACGGCTTGAGCACTGACGACCTTGCACATTATCTCAACATGCGCAAAGGTATCGAGCAGTGGTGTTCGGACGTGTACAAGGCTGCGCTCCGCAATGCCCAGAACGGGTTTACGGTGCCGGGTTTTGGGTTGGAGCCCGCCGAAGGCAATCGCGTCTTCAAGGACGAAGCCGCCGCGCTCGGCGCTCTTACCCGGCTCGGCATGCCCACCGACGTGCGGACCACAAAGGCCGCGATATCGGCACCGCAGGCGCTGGCGTGGTTGAAGGAAAACGGCACGCCAGAAGCACAGATAGCGCGCTTCGAAAGCATGCACGTGCGTCGGCCGAACAACGGCGAAAAGCTGGTGAAGGGCGAGAGCACCCGCACCGACAACTTCGGCCGGCTGTTGCGCGCCATGAAGACGAAATTGGGTGTAAAATAGGAGACGACAACGATATTGACGCTTAGACGTTTAAACGGAAATACCCATTCTATCAGTGAAAGGACGACAATGGGAACGGCAGTTGCAATTCGGGGTGGCTTCGGCAGCCCTGAAAAAATGCGCTCTTACGGGCGCAATTTGGTCCAGGGTGCCGCGTTCGGCGGTTCCGACCTAGAAGGCAAAGACCTGCTTGTGCTTGACCACAAGGAAGGCTATTGGCGCTTCGGGCAGGAGAGTGGCGAGCTTACCGAGAGGGATTTGCTCGCAGTCAACCCGATGTCGTTCCAGCACGGCTACGTAGCCTTCGGCAAGGAAGGTATGGCGGTCGACCTGGACGGCAATCCGGCTCAAGTCATGGTGTCAGCGGATTTCACGATGCCGAACCGCGACGACCTGCCGGAACTGGAGCTGGTGCGTTTCAAGCGTGGCGAGCCGGAGCGTGAGCCGGACTGGAAGCTGTGTCGCTCGGTTGACCTTGTGGTGGTCGAAGGGCCAAACAAAGGGCAGGAGCTGCGCTACGCGCCCACGTCGCGCGGCGGTACGCGGCTGGTGCTGAAACTACAGGCGGAGGTGGGCCGCCGCTTCGAGGCCGAGAACATGCAGTGCGTGCCGCTCGTCGAGCTTTTCGCGGAGCCCTACAAGCACCGCAGCTTCGGCAAAATCTTCAACCCGATCGCCGAAATCATCGAGTGGACCGACCTGGAGGACGACGGCACCACAGCGCAGAAGCACCCGAAGAAGGGCGAGAAGACCGCCAAGGGCGCTCCGGTCGACACCCGCAAGGGCAGCCGCGACGACGAAGACGACGAGCCGGAAGACAAGCCGCGCGGCCGTCGCGGTCGTGATGAGGACGACGAGCCCAAGCGAACCACAAAAGGCCGCCGTGGCCGCGATGAAGACGCGGAGGCTGAAGAGGAAGAAGAGGCCCCTCGCGTGGGTAAAGGCCGCCGTGGGCGCGGTGACGATGACGGCGAAAAGCCTGCTCGTGGTCGCTCAGCTCGCCGTGGCCGCGATGAGGACGACGAGCCGGAGGAAGACAATCGCCGCGAACGCAAGTCCAGCCGTCGCGGTCGTGACGAAGAAGACGAGCCGGAAGACAAGCCACGTGGCAAGGCTGCTCGCCGTGGCCGCGACGAAGAAGACGAGCCGGAGGAAGACAACCGCCGCGAGCGCAAGTCCAGCCGTCGCGGTCGTGAAGAGCCCGAAGAGGAAGAAGCAGCCGGCCCGCGTGGCCGCCGCGCTTCCGCAGGCGGACGCTCTCGGCACTAAATAGCATTCCCCCGCACGGCGCTATGACATTGCAGCGCTGTGCGGGTCTGGTCGGGGGGCACCCTCCACACGGCAGGCCGCCGTGTCGTACTAAGCAAGAATTCCGGTTGGGCGTCCCCCCTGCGGTTCGGTAAACAGCCGCAGCAGAAAACCTCAAAACCGGAACGTCAACGCTGATGTGTTTACGCGCCCCGTGCTAAAACACGCCTACAGCGCTGGCGGTTAACGGCGGCAACCTTTCAACACACGGAGATCACAGATGCGAATTGTTGGTGGCAGCGGCTTTGGCGGTGGCTTTGAGGAGCCGCAGCTCGGCCAGCAAAAGGACTGCCCGCCCGAAACCCGTAGGTACGAGGCTTTCCGGCTGGCTCTGGAGTGGGTGCGCTCGGCCGGGCAAGAGCACTGTACCCGCCTGCCGATCGAAGACGTACTGGACGCCGCACGGTGCATCCATGACTATCTGAGGGATGGCGCGATCGAAAACTATCTTGTCGACGAGAGCGGCGAAATTCTGCGCGATATCGTAGCCGAAGGTATGTGCTGATGCGCGAGTTTTGGCTGGTTGATCTTACCGACGAAGAGAAGCTGGCCAACACCCGGGCAGAAATGCGCGCGTATGACGCTCTGCCGAAGCGCGTACGGACGATACTTCGTTGTGCTCGCATTGATATAAGCGCGCGCAAGACGTATACGCGCTGGACCGTACAAGAACGTGACACAGCCACAACGGCGTGGCAACTGCTGGATTGGCTGAAATCAAAGGGCGCCCGATGAAAGTCCACATCCACCACGACAAGGAAACCTATTCCGAAGTCGACTTGACCAAAATCGGCGCCTACAAATACGCTTCCGATCCGTCCACAGATTGCCTACTTACGTCCGGCGTTGTGCGCCATGATGGCGACTTGCGCCGCTGGCGTCCCGGTTGGGGGTTTCCCTACGCGGACTTCGACCCGGAAGACCTTGTGATTCACGCGTGGAATTCGCAATTCGAGCGCCTGATATGGCGACACGTCATGGTGCCAGTCTACGGCTGGCCGGAACTGGAGCTTGAGCAGTTCGTCTGCACCGCCGCACACGCGCGCCTTACCGCCGCGAGCCCTGGCAAGCTAGACGTGGCTTGCCGGTTCTTCAACACCCGTAACAAGAAGGATCAAAGCGGCCACCAGCACATGTTGAAGATGTGCCGGCCAGCGACGGATGCACAGCAACTCAAGTGGTGGGCGAACAACCCCGATGGCGCTTTTGCGGACGCCAAGCGTTGCCACCACACGCCGGCTAACATTGACAGGCTGCACGACTACTGCGACCGCGACGTAGATACCGAACACGATATCTTCGATATCCTGCCGCCGTTCCCGAACGCGTGGAAACGCCGTTTCTGGGTTGCCGAGCGCATCAATGACCATGGTATTGTGGTCGACACCAAATTTGCCGAAGCCGCCACCGCTTACGCGGATGACGAGGCCAAATACTTTGCCGAAGAGTTGCGCCGGATCACAAACGGCGAAGTTGACGGCACGAAGCAGTATCAGCGCCAGTCGAAATGGATACTGGACAACTCGACTGACGCCGTGGCCGATGTGATGCGCTGGTACGATGACGGCAAAGAGAAATTTAGCATTGACGCGGACACCCGGCAGAACCTGCTTGCAGAAGACGATCTGGACCCGGGATTTCTTGACGAAGACGTGCGCGACTTTATCGAAATCCTGGACGCGTCCAGTAAGTCTTCAATCGCCAAATACCAAGCTATCATCAACACAGCGGTACACGGATTAACGGACGACAACACCCGTATACACGGCCAGTACATCTTTGCCGGTGCGGCGCAATCCGGCCGCTTCTCCGCTGGTGGTATCCAGGTTCACAACCTGTTGCGCGACGTGCCGAAAAAGGCGCAAAAGATGATTACCGCGTTTAAACGTGATAGCGGCGTGCTGCCACTCGTGCGCGAGTGGGCGGAGGCGAAGAACGCCAAAGCTGGACCGACACAGCGCAAGACGCCCGCCGAGCCTATCCATGCGCTCGGCGCCCTGGTGCGCCCGACGCTCACGGCGTGCCCGCATGGCATCTTTGACGTGGGTTGGTGTGATTGGTCATCGATCGAAGCGCGCGCACTGCCGTGGCTGGCGAACGACCCGAGGGCGGAAGACCGGCTGGCGGTGTTTCGCACAGGCAAAGATATCTATCTGAAGACCGCGAGCGAAATCACAGGGCGCAAGATTACCAAAGAAGACGAATTCGAGCGGAACGCCTTCGGCAAGGTGCCGGAGCTGTCACTTGGCTACCTTGGCGGCGTTGGCGCGTTTATGGCCATGTGCAAAGCCTACGGCGTGCGGCTCGATGAAGCCGAAGTGGCGCGGATCGTCAAGAAGTGGCGCGAAGCTAACCCGTGGGCGATGGACTTCGGCGCCAACCTCGAAAAGGCCGCCATGGCCGCCATTCTGTCGAAGAACGGCGCCAGCTATGCTGCCGGCCGGATCGATTACCAGTACGATCCCGACGCCCTGGACGGGCTCGGCGCCCTGTTCGCCATGCTGCCGTCTGGCCGCGAGCTGTGCTACCCGGGCGCCCGGCTGGAGCGCGTGACCACAAAGTGGGGCAAGGATAAGCTGGGCATCACCGCCATGAAGGGTGCGTGGCAGCCAAAGAAGGGCAAGGAAGCCGATTGGCCGCGCGTGTCCGTCTGGCCGGGCTTGCTGGCTGAGAACGCCACACAGGCATCCTGTGCCGATTTGCTGATGATCGCGCTGGAGCGGTGCGAAGACGCGGGGCTTGTGGTGTCGATGGACACCCACGACGAAATCATGATTGAGAGCCCGGATATCGAGCGCGATCTGATGAAGCTCGCCAAGATCATGATCACACGGCCGGGATGGCAGGGCGACGACGCCTTGCCGCTGAAGGTCGAAGCCGCCTATGGCTACCGGTACAAAGTGCCGTTCGAAGACATCGAGAAAATGGAGCTAGCGGCGTGACGCTGGCCGCTTAGCCCTCACATACTTCGCAGACAGATTGGAAAACGGCTCCGCCTGCGGCGTGTCTAACTCAAACTGAAGCTGGTTTTCCTTCTTCGTCCACTCGCGCATCCGCTTGCGGCAGTGGTTGATGTGCTGGCGGGTGAGATAGTCCGCACGCACACCCGTCCACACATCCTGCCGGCTCATGCCACAAGGTTCCGCCACGCCGCCGCATACTGTTCCGGCGTGCCCTTGCCCAGCGCGGTGTTGTAGTGCCGCTTCCAGTAGGCGGCCTGCCCCACAAGGTCGCCAGCGGCCGGCAGTGGCGCCTTGATCCGGCGATAGAACACACGGCACATCGCGGCAGCGAAACGAAGGTCGTGTATCATAGTCGCGGCGGCTGGCGCATCGGTGATGATGCCGTCCGGCCCGGCTACGCCGCAGGTCATCTCGCGTAGACGTTGCGCCAACTCTTTCTGCCCTGGCAGCCAGCGCTCCCAGATGTCCCGGTAGGTGGCCGGCTCCATCTGAAAGATGCCGAGCGCTGGCCCCTTTACCTGATGCAGGTAAGCGCCCAGCTTGCTCTCGTGTGCCGCCGTGCCGAGCACCAGCTCTTCGGCGGCCATGCTGTAGAGCCCGATTTCCTCCAGCGCCGGCTGGATTACATACTCGCGCAGTTGTGCCGCGTTAATTCCCATTTCGCACCCATGTCCGTGGTCAGTTCGCTTTGTCCGTCTTGCCGTGTATACTGTACGTCGGCCTAACATCCAACATCTGTACCACGGCGTCAAGCTTGCGTTCTGCGTAGGACAGGCGCACATCGGTGACACGCGTGTCTGCCGCCGTGAGGGTAAGCACAAGCCACACCGCCAATCCGGAGATGATCGAACCGCCTGTGAAGGTCAAGCCGATGATCATTCCAAGCGTGCGCGCCCATTCGTGGAAATTGAACCGTGGCGTCGCTTGCTGGACGCTCACATGACGGATGATTTCGTCTAGCTTGCCGCCGTGGCTGGTTTGTGTTTTCTCAATAACCTCTAGCCGCCCGTCCGTGCGATCGGCCCGGCGTTCGAGATTATCCAGCTTTCCTTCCGCGTCCATGTCCGCGCTCACAATCTGCCCTGCCATTGCCCCAACGCCCGAAAGTTGATTTGGTTCTATCGTTTAAACGAAATTCCGTGCGCTGTCAGTATATTAGCTTACGCCACCGGCTAAAATTACATCGTGCATTGAATATAGCAGGACTGCATGCCGTTAAAATTACCGTCATCGCTCTTTGTAACCGTAACGTCCGCGAACGCCGTATTGTATATCTTATACGCGGCGTAAGACAGGTTGTTCGATGACTATTCGGCGTCTTTGGCAGGAATCATGCCCCGGGTACCAACGCTGCCGCCGCTATTGTCCGCGTCTGAATATCCCGCGATCACAACAAGCGGCTTGGTTCCCGCGCTCGCGGCGACTACTTGCGCGGTGGGCGTCCCGGTTCCCGCAAAACCCTCGTAGTCAGATACGCTTACCGCCGTTATCACACGCGAGCCTCGAAACACGAACAGCACCTTGTGCTCCGTGCTGCTGTTGAGGCCGGTAAGCGTGCTGCTGGCTTCGCCGCCTACCGCGAGCTTATAGCTCAGATTGCACCGATACCCACGCACGCCGCCACCAGTATCGGTCACAGTGCCAATTTGAGTAAAGCCCGTGGGCGTCACGTCCGTGGGTGCCGTCACGACGTTGCTGGCGCCCATGTCATAAAGTACGAGCAAGTCGCCCGCCACCACAGTGGCCGGCACGTCTATGGTAGAGGACAGAAAGTTGGACGTGGCCGAATGTAGGCTAAGTATGCCCAAGTCAGGCGCCAAAGCAATGAAGCCCGGGCTCATGCCGGGCAGGAAATTGGCCTTCACCAGCTCTTTACCCGGCCGGATGATAGCCGGCTTCGGCGGCAGCCACAGCTTGGGGGGTGGTCCAACGTCAAACATCAGCCAAGCACCCTCTTAGAGCTAACCGCGAAGTGTGATGAGTTTATGCACACGATCGAAAGCAGATACGCGCGCCCGCTGTCCGCGTCTGTGATTGTCGGTACTTCGCCCAAAAACTGGTTGCCGAATGTCAGCGTACGGTCTGTGCCGTCGTTACCGTTGACTAAAACATGACGAAAAGTGCCGGGCTGGCCATTGGTCGGATTGCCCAGCACACGGTTGGCGGTGAGCGTAACGCTTCGGCAGATGCCGGCATCCCAGTCGAAGGATATCGTGGCCGCGTCGGTCATGGTGACGAAGGCGGACGCCTCCTCGACATCCTGTGCGCACAGCGCCTTGTCGCCTGTGGTCGCCGCGTAGATTTCCGCCGTGGTGGCCAGCTCTACAACACCCGTGGCGCTCTCGGTGGCCGCCTGCTTCAGCGCGCCGAACGCCGCCGATGCCGTGGTCTGGCCGGTGCCGCCGTTGCCGAGCGGCAGCGTGCCAATCACGTCGTTGGCAAGGTCAATCGGCAGACCACACAGGATGCGCCATTCGCCGCCCGTGCGCACCGCGATATAGGCGCGGCCGTTCTGGATATCGTCAGCCGATAGCGCCGCCGAGCGGTAGTCCTCCAGGGCTTCGGCGCCGAGCCCGTCAATGTTGATCGTCGCAGCGCCCGTGTTATTCGCCGTGGCGCGGAAGGCGATCATTTGGCCGTTGGCGTAGGCGGTAAGGATGCCCGTTGTAATCGTGAGGGCGTTGCCGGTGCCGCCCGCCGAATACGCCTGATTGAGCGTGACGCCTGCGGCGGTGGCGATCGAAGCGCCAGCCAGCGCGCCAAGCACCATGAAGGTGCCGCCCGACGTGCGACGCACGACATAGAAACCACCGTTGCGGATATCGCCGGAGCCGAGCTGCTGGCCGCGAGCGTCCACGACGTTGCCCGCGCCTTCGCCGTCCACGTTGAGTGTGACAGCGCCTGTGCTGGTGGCATGCGCCGTAAACGCGAATATCTGACCTTCGGCATAGGCGCCTAAGGAATAATCGGTGGTGAGCACATAGGCGGGCTGCGTGCCCGTCGTTACCTTGGTGCCGGATACGCTGTTTTGGAAGTACCGCGCGAGAACGGCCATCATCTCGCGCATGGTGTTGTTTACGGCCGAATATTCCATGTTTTCAGGCGCCCCATCAGGGGGCGCGCTGTTGTTCGAGACGGCTGCGATATTCCAATCAAAAAGCTGCATGTGTCACCCTCACGCCGCTAGCCCTGTGTCTTTCGGTGCGATGTTCGCGCCGACGCCGTAGCCGTGAAATCCAAGCGCGTTGCCCGACGATGAGCGAACTACGAGAAAGTCGCCTTCCTCCATGTGGATGCCGCCGTTATTCGTGTCGCCCGCAAAACTGAATGTGTCATTCGCCGCAATGCTCTTATCATACCACAAGGCATTGTCGAGCCCGGCCGCGCCGCCTTCCGGCACGTGGTAAAACCGGAACGTCACCGCACCGCCCGTATTATTGCAAATGAGCAGCCGCGTCAGCTCCGTGTTTATCGTCGCCGTAAACACAGTGGTGTCGTTCGTATCCGCTGGCCGCGAGGCGAATAGCCGCGAGCCTTCCGCCGCGCCGATCATCGCATGCGCCTTTGTGGTTGCGGCCGTGCCGTGGGTTGGACGCCGTGCCGGGTGAAGTAGTCGGCCAGCACAGGGTCATTGGTCGCGGCCGTAGGCGCGTCCACCAGCGGATTGGCCTGCGGCTGTGGCTGGCCGCCCATGCGCGAGAGCGCGCCGCCGAAGCCGCCCATCACATCGCCCGCGAACTGGCCGAACGTCTTGCCTTGGCTGTTGGTGCCGTGCCCCATCACTGCGCTCCTATAAGGTCGCCGAACGGGTCGCCCTGCTCGGCCGGCTCTTCGCCCATCAGCTCGCGCGTAACGCCCGCCTTATCCCGCCCGCTCTCCATAGCCACGAACGGCGCGAGCTGCTCTGAGGCTTGGGTGAGCGCGTTTAAACGCGCTGGTGTGCGTGCTTCGATCCAACCGTTTCGGGCTCGCGCCCAATTAATCATGGCTTCGCGGCTCATCGGCCGCGCGAGCATTGCCGCTGTGGCCATGCCGCCCGCCACGGTGCTTAGGGTAGCCCAAGGCGCCGTGGCCGCACCAGCACCAAGCGACATCAGCGTCACCACGCCACCCGTGCCGGACGGATTGCCCTTGCGCATTAAGCCCCGATGCGCTTCGGCAATCGTGCGCATTTCCTGCAGTTGGTCGTAGGTGTGCCGGCCAAACAGCACCCGTGCGGCTTCGGGCTCGAATTTGCCCATGGCCGTTAGGAATCGATCGGGAGAGAACACACGGGCTTGGCTGGACGGGTCGCGGCCAAGTCGCTGCATCAGCGCCGCGCCTTGGTCCTCCCACGCTTGCGCGCCGGCCGCTTCCACCACGGCACGGCGAACTTCCTGGAGCCGCTGGAGATGTCCCGTAGACCGGCTAGACGCCATGTTGAGCAGCCTATTACCGATATTCTCCGCCGAGCTGAGCCCCGCACCGCGCTTGACGCCGATGATTTTGGCAATTTCGGCCTGCCGGTCTTTCAGATCGCGGGTAAGGTTGTTCGCGTTGTCCCACGCGTTGCGCGCTGCGATGCCGCCTTCATTGTAGACAGCCATGCGCAGGTCTTCAGTGAGCGAGCCGTATAGCCGGCCGTAAGCCGCCTTGGTGGCGTCGGGCAAGTTCTTGTCGTTGACCAGCCCACCAATTTCCGAGCGCAGACGCTTCAAGGGCTCGTAGCCCATGCCTTGCCGCATGTTTACGGCGTCTTCCACACGCGCCAGCGCATCACGGGCACTGCGCGTGGTATCGGCCGCCATCTCCGCTTCTATGGTGCGGTACATGTGCTGTGTATTGGACAGTGGCGTTGGAGGCGGCACGCCATTGGGCCGGCCGCCGCGCGGGCCGGTCGGGTAGCGCTGCGCAATGATGTTGTCCACATCGTTGTACGCGTCTTCGATCTGGCGCCGGCTGCTGCCGGGTGCAGCGCGTGGCGTGCCGGGCACGCGCGGGCCGGCGTTGCCTGTTTGCCACGTGTGCAACGCGTCGCGGGTGTCTTCCGTGACGGTCTGATAGTTGGTGTTGCCCTTGTGTGTGGATAGCCGGTTCATTCGGTCGCCAAGGTCTTCCACAGTGCGCTCCGCAGAGCGCTGCAACGGCCGGCCAAGAAACGGGATTTGACCGAGCTTGCCCGCCACCCAACCTTGCAACTGCTTATCGGGCGCTGCGGCTGCCGGGATGTGCACTGCCGGCAGTTCAGGGCTCAACGGCCGCGCGCCGGGGGGTGCTCCCGCTGCCGGCACGGCAGGTTGCACCGCTGCCGCGTCGACGACGGCCGCGCGCTCGGTTTGCTGGGCAGTCTGGGCAACTGGACGGCTCGCCACCGCGCCAGCGCTCAGACCGCCCACGAGCGCCGCTAGGGTGCGAGCTAGGGGCTCGTTTTCTGTACCCTCGGTGACTTGGCCTGCCGTCTCCGACAACACCGCAGGCACAACGCCTTGCGTGATCAGGTTGCGCATCACACCGCCACCGCCTGTGAGCGAGCCGGGCAGGAATTCGCCGAGCGTAGAAGCGTACTTGCCGGCTCTCGTCTCCGGCTGGTGCCCCTTGCCGATCACAGGGTCGGTGATCGTGTCACGGATGTCCTGCGACTTCGGCATTTTGTTGAGCGGCGACACGCTGTCGGCGAAGTCGAGCGCGGGCGCCACTTCCTCCGGCTTGTATCCAGCCCACCCAAGCGCCTTCTCACTGACGACGCGGCTTAGGGCGCCCATGTCGCCGCCGAGCCCGACAATGCCTTCCGCGCCCCGCCGCAGGCCGGCAGGAAACGACTTGATCACATCCCACAGCGGCGACATGGCCGGCCCTTCGGCGGGCGCCGCCATCGGCACGTCGTCAAAAGGGTCCATCATCGCGGCTCAATCCCCCACGCCTTTAGACGCTGGCCGATCACCGCTGCATCTTTACCTGCGGCGATGCTCTTGTTCGCCCACTCCAAAATCTGCTCGTCGGACATATCCGGCCGCTTCGGCATTGCTGCCGGCTGTGCTTGTCGCGGCGTCACCTGTGCTGCAGTACCTGCTCGCGCCGGGTGCTTCATGTCTTCTTTAAAACGCTGTTCGATGTCCTCCAGCGTTGGCGATGCGCGGCCTTTGAAGCCCGCAAGCGTGCCGTTTTGCTCGAAATAGTCGGCCGCCAACGTCTGGTCTTTATGCGCTTCCGCAATCTGCGCCATCAAACGTTGACCACGAAGCCCGTTTTCTTCCGGCGACAGCTTGTCGTTGAAGGTGCGCGCCATTAACCGCTCGCCTTCATCCTTGGTGAATTGCGGGCCAAGAATTTGCCGCAGCGACTGTTGCACCACTTCTTCGGTCAACTCGCGCGCTGTGATCGCGCGCCGGCCGCCTTCGGTGAACGCTTTCAAGCTGTCAGGAACAAGCCCCATCAAAGGGCCGGTGATCGGCACCGCCCACGGAACGTTTGGCGTCTTCAACAGTTCTTGCACATCTTGAAGCTGTGTCATCTTCTTGACGACGGCAGACTGATCTTGAAGCTTGAACTCCACAAACTTCGGCGCGTACGCCTTGTCGAGCGCCTCCGTGCCGCGATGCTTCATAGTGTCCCGACGCTGCCGGCTCTCCGCGTCCAGGCCGAGCGTCTTCATGATCAGCGACGCGTCACCACCAAGCTCTGCCGCAATGCTGGCCGCGTGCTGCAAATCCGGGTCCACCTGTGCGCGGCTGACCACATCGGACATGCGCTTGCGCTCGGCTTTGGCCACCTCGCCCGGGGTTGGCTGGCTCGCCTCGAAAAGCATTTGCATGCCCTGTGAGCGCTCGGCCGGCGACGGCGACGACAGCATATGCACGCCTGCGGCCTTCAGATACTTCCTGATGTCGACGCCCGTAGGCTCATCGTCACTCGCTGGCGTGACCGGCGTCGCACCTGCCGATGGCGCCTGCGGCTTCATCAGCTTCGCGGGCTCGCCCGGCTGTATCGGGCTCAACAGCCCTTCGCGCGGCGTCGCCGTCGCGGCTGGCGTGCGCTCAATATCCGTCATGTTGTCGAGCGACGCGGCGCCTTGCGGTAGTGCGTCGGGCCGCTTCGGCGGCTGGTACGGGATATCGGTCGTGCCGCCCATGGACGGAGGCATGCCGCCCGGCAGCGGCGTGCGCGGGTTGGGCGCGTCGTCTACGGGGAAATCACCGCCCGGGTTGGGAATGCGCGCCTGTTCACGCAATCCGGCCGCTGTGGTCGGAATGAGAAGGCCATCAGGTCCGCGCATCGGAATAAGCATATCTCACCTAATCACAGTGGCCGCACCGCGAGCCGAGCGGCTGTCCGGCTCTTGAATGCCCATCAGCTTCAGCAGCTCTGCCAGCCCCATATTGCCGGCTGCGAACCGTTCGCGCAACGCCAGCTCCTTGTCCTGCCGCGCTTGATCCTTCTCCGCCCGGGCGTCCGCCCGATCGGCTCGCGCATCAGCCGTCAACGCAAGGTCCGCGTTCTGCGCGGCGATCTGGTGGCCGGGGATGTTGGCGAGCT
>JACCDR010495391.1_pt1 | contig 14642 bp, 9 predicted proteins | sample 7446431 | NCBI WGS metagenome assembly JACCDR01 (sample SAMN15323443, study PRJNA562643) | freshwater metagenome | isolation source: river surface water | place: USA:Blue River Watershed | collected 2017-08-17 | reverse complement strand
TGAACCCCAGTAGAGCTATAGATAACAGAAGATCCCACAAAAAGGGGAGCTTCAACTTGGTACAAAAAACTTACCCAAGCGAATAATTCTGGAACTTGCTCTGCTACTATCTTTAACATTGCATTGCAATCAATGCTATTAAATGCATTTGAAAAGTCAACTTGTAAACTGCTAAATTTGGATTATTTAAATTCTTAGCTACTATATCTTCCAAGATAAAATAAGTAAATTCTACTCCATTGGGGGTACCAACACCAACTTGATCAGGATTTAAAAAAGGGTGCCATTTGTCATACGTGGTTTTCATTCCTAGTTGACTAACAAGTCGTCGAAAGACTTCTCCTACAGCAATAGGTCTGACTCCTCCCAATGATTTCTTTAGAGGAGTTAAGGGAGCTGATGCAAACAACGGAGCTAAGTTTTGAGGAACAGAACCTGAATACAATAAATTTAGAAAATCAGTTAGGGCTGACCAAATGTTATGCTCGATATCAACATTCTTTGTTATAAACCATAGATGTTCTGCTCTTAAACCATCCTTACCACAAGCTGACATCTTATTGAATTTTTGAATAGCAATTTTTACGTTTTCAACTGTTAAACTGCCAGGAGGTGGTTTAACGCCGTCATAGTGAACTGGATGAGTGCGTGGTGGGTGTAATCTTTTCAACTCTGAGATAATATGATCGTCAACCTCATGAACTCCATGAGATTCTAATGCTTGAACCGCATCTCGAAAACGAAATGCATTCATCATATGCACACATTTCTTAAGATTCTTTTGAAGTAATGAATCTGTGTCATCATGATTAATGAAAATTTCCTGCTTGTAATTCAATAATTCTTGAATAATAATTAATTTTCCATTTTGACCTTCCAACCATAGTGTCAGTCTATTTGCACTGAATTGTCTTTGAGACAATTTATCTTTAAAACATTGAGGACGTCGTTGAAATATCGCCAAGGGAAATACTAATAGTTCCACATAGTTATTCAAATTGTGAGGATGCGAATAAATTGCAGTTAAAATTCTCAAATATTCGTTACATACTCGAGGTCCAGGTAAATATCTGGCTGGGAACCGAGTAATTGTGGGAATTCCTCGTTTACGTAAATCTAATAAGACATCAGGGAAAATCGATAGCCAATCAGATCTTTGATCAGTACCTGGTGAAGGAGAAATACTATACTGACGATTATGACATTCGTGTTTCTTCAATGAGAACTGTTGTTTGGAGCGTATTATTTTATTATAATTTAGATCGTGACAATTATGATTCTCACGACAACAAATTTTGAAGCATGAATTACATATCCAACGTTTATGGTGTTCCAAAAAGCTCCATAACTGAGGTGACGCGAGAGGATCATCCATAGGCCAATTGTCATATGAATTTTTAAGCGAAAGAACTGATTTAAGTAAATGTTGACTATGAATATGAATGCACAAGGTGTTTAAATTGGATAAGGGATCAGAATGATGGCGAGCACAGTTGACTATAGGGCAATTAAAAACCTCATCATCTTGACTGAAATCTGGAACCGCTGCCGTGATACTATCATCACTACTAGAAAGTGATATTCGTCGACGTTTGCTATTATTGTTACTTTCTGTCATTAATGAGGTAATTGATCTTCTGAGGAATAATAAAAATTCGTATATTCTCAACGTTTTAACTTGATATAAGAAATCTAAATAGTTTATTGGGATTATTAAATTTTTTTTCTTCAAATTTAATCTTGATTATTTATAAGAGTCAATAGATCTTTTGCGACATAATAGTTCAAAGAAAACAATTGCATAAGAATATACATCATAGAAATACATCATTTCAATATTCTCTGGGGTCATGGAGGACGTTATATCTCTGTATCGAGCTATAGCCTCTGGTGCAGCATACACAGGTGAAAAGCCTTTAATACGAACTGGAACATATGCGTGCACAAGCAGGTTGTTGTTTCCAATCACTTGAGTTATTCCAAAATCTGTAATAACGCAGACGGGACGCTGTAATTCTTCATTATAATCAATCAAAACATTCATTGACTTGATATCGGCATGGACTAATCCTTTTGAGTGCATAAATTTTAACCCCCGAGCAATATCCAGTGCGTAATATACGACTATTCTCTTTGAAGTTTTGATCTTTGTCGACATAACATAGTGGTAAAGCGATCCGTAATGATAAAACTTCATCACAATTGTTGGAGGGCTCTGCGAATAACCAAGAATAGTTGCGATATTAATATTTGACTTTAACAATTCCATAATTGAAACTTCTTGAAGAAACAAGGCCGTGTTTTTATCATTAATAGCACGTTGGTCCATTTCCTTTACGACAACTTCTTTGCCGTACGCCTGAAGTCTGGAATTCAGAGCATCGGCCATCGAAACAGTTCCGAATCCACCACGAGCAATGACCTTTTTGGGTCTGTAATCAACACCATAATTCAACTCCAAATATCCAGGGATCGATAACCCCATTTCAGTACCGACATAAGTTGTTCCGCTTGACATGGACGACGTATACGTTGAGCTCGTTCCCATGCTGGTCGTCTGGGTTTGTGGCTGTAATTCCGTTGCTTCAGATGATTCATTAACGGATTTTGATTTTTCTGCGTCCATCATTTCTTTGCGCTTACGAGTTTTTCTATATTTGTGAATTCCAATAACTATCAATACAAGCAAAAGAATCAGCAGACCGCCAAGCCCGATCAAGTTCCATATACTTGACAGGTTTCCAGGTAGCCATGATATCAATGTATTGTCTGGATTCTTTACACCCTCTATAGTATGGGATGATGTTACTGTAGAACTACTCTTTGCATATGGTAAACCTATGGTAGGCCTATTTATCGCTGGGGCTGAAGATTTTCTTGAAGAACCTCCCGCGGTTGAACTGGTAGAAATCTTGATTGCTGGAGCGTCAAGATAGATGCGCAATCTGAACCAAGCCTCTGGAGCATTGCATTCTGATGGGGAAACAAATGCAGCCGGAATAACATAAACGTCGGAGGGATGTGTAAAGTTTGAGGACGACATGCCCGAAATCGAGATAGAATTAGGTGCTCCGCATGCTGAATCAGTTGCAGCGGCGTTAGACCATGAAGAATCATCAAAATTTGTGGACAGCCAATCATTTTCTGGTTTTGAAAGCGAATATTTCCAGGTTCCTAGTTGAGCTGTAGCGGCGATAAGTGTTGATGATCTTATGCGGGACGAGTTGAAGTTATCTTGGGAATAAATAAACCCGAGCAATCCCGGAACCTGTGTTGATGGAGCTGATATTTTGACACCAATTACATGCCATCCCACATCAAGATCTGTTTGAATCGTTTGCAAATTCGCAACATTTGCCATTGATCCGTTTATAATTTCTTGGCCGTCATTATTATACAACACCCAATTTTCATTTGCGGTAAATTGAAACACTGTTGTAAACCGCTTTCTTGGTACTGAAAATTTGTATCTTAGGTACACGCCAGTCAAAGGATTATTGTCACATGATCCAGATGACATCGCCCTAGGAATGTAGTCAACAAAGGAAAAAATATGGGAATCACAAAGCGTCACAGCAAGTTGCCAGTCACTATCATCAAAATTGTATTGAGCCCAGGTTGGTCCGGTATTCCCAGATATTGCGGGGTTGAATATGCGCCATCTCCCAGTAGCTCCAGTTATACCCATCAATTTACCGCCAGCCATCAAAACCGATCCATACGAGTCAGTTCCTGTAAGGTCAACAGCCATAACGTAATCACCAGGCGGAAGATCAAACGAAAAGTCTCTCAGTCCCCAATAATAAGAGGGGGGAATGTATACATATCCATTGCTTCCCACAACAGACAATGCATTACATCGTGTTTGACGAAGATACATCTTAGTCCACCCAGGAATAGGAGAAGGTAGCTCATAAGTGTACACATTAGGATTGTAAATAGTACCATTAGTATTAAACTTTATCCTGAAGAAACTTCGTGACCATCCATTAAAACCATATGGCATGTAGAGCGGGGGTGAAGTTACAAAACTTGGAATGGTTACAGAGCTACAATTAACCGGTGCGTTCCACCACCATCGATATTCTGGTTGGGAATACATGTCAAATATTTCGGGACTCCTGTCAGGGTGAGAATTCGCCATTAACCATCCGTAATCCTGAGAAGTTGTGACAACTGTGACATTGTTGACCTTAATTTTAAAGGCTGCGTAAGATTGTGGATTCCACCAGCCCGCCTGCACACGCAGAGCCAGAAGATAATCACCGTCGTCGATATAAGAATTATAATCCATATTGTAATAATTTTTGAAACTAGATATAGGAATTTTCTGCTCGTAAACATTCGTCAATGATCCAACCATGTAATTCTCAGCCAGACCCACAATCTGGATAGTATTTTTCTTCAACGGCAATGTTATCGTAGCTCGTGACCAGATATTGTTACTATTAGTGCAATCTGGATCGACGTCAACCCAATATCCAGTTTTATCGAACCATATCGTCGATGGTTTAGACCCATAAAGTGACGCGCCGCTAGCTATGGACTGGTCTCCACATTGCAACTTATTTATGTCCCAATTTCCGCCACTTAATAGACGGTAATTAGCAATGCTATCCCATTGTGGTGACACACTATCTGAAGTCGCCCACTGGCTATTTACACCTGTTACAAACAACACGGATCTGTCTATGGCAACTGTAGCGGCGAAACCATAATTATTGCCATACGCGGTTGCAGCTACGGCTATTACCCAGGTTCCATCACCCAAATTGACGGAATAGGTTCTTGGTGTATTTGGAGTTGATGGGCCCTTGAAGAACTGACCACCGATCGTGACATCACATGTTCCAGCGCAAGTAATGCGAACTTCAACCAGAAATCTTCTATTAGCCACCTTGACAACTGGTGGTGGAGCTGGATCTGCCAATTTAAAAAGGCCACTCGAGCTACTACTGGGAATTATCGGGCGCTTGTAGGGCAACATCAAACTAGAGGGGGGCGCCATTGTTGAAGCAGACGCGAGGTCAATCTGCGCCCTAGCGATGAATCCAGAGCTATTACAGACATCAGAGATCCAAAATGAACTAACCTGGCCATCTGAAACCATTCCCTTCTTTCCCAGTCGGTTTGTTGCGTTAGAGCAATCAACGGTAGGAATTTTCCAGCCACTCGTATTGTACGAAGTGGACAAATATTGCTGACTATTAAGTCCTGTATTTCGGTTTACGATCCACTCTGAATAACCTGTTCCCAACACAGCGACGTTGTTGAGGTAAACAACACCAACTAATCCGGCTGATTTTGGAAGAACTGAATTGACGCTGATGGCGATTACCAACACAGAATCGTTCGTATACGTCGTGATACTTTGTACATCATTAATTTTAGAACTGTACGAATTGCTAGAACTTGAAAATACTTCCCCGTTCATGCGAAGTGTCCACGAGCCATCAACCACAAACTTGAAAGTAACTTTAAACTTTGGCAAAGGCAGAGTAAAGACAATACGAGCGTATACTGCATTTGGGTTCGGGCTGGCACCACACCCAGGCGTAGGGAGATACCGAGCAGGCCGTGTTTGATCAATCGAAGCATCAGTCTGTGCTGTGTTGCAATCATTCACCACCGTGTTCCAGCTTTTGTCGTCAAAGGTTGGATCGGTATACCAAGACGACGTGCCAGGAGTGTTTGGGGTCCACTTCCACCGACCGTTGGGCTCGGTGACAGCAAATACATCACCGTTGATCATCAGCGTCATTGCAAATGGATTTTTGTTGACATCGATTTGGATGCCCAAGACGTACTTACCATCGGGAACGTCCCAATAGAAATTATCATTGACCATGTCTACGTTCAATACACCTGTGTAAGGAGTATTATATGTATTCACACCGTTCGATAGTGTTAGTTGCTGAATCCCGTTAGGATACAACGAACGGATGAAAACCCGATGCATTGTTGAATTTAGGCGTTTGTTGAACGTATAAGGCTCACCTGCGTTATAAACTGTCCCATTAGTGTTGAACTTGAGACGGGCAAACATTCTAGTATGTGCAAACGAACAGGACGAAAGGGCATACGGCTGTGCTGGATTCAAGGGATCTAGAATCTGATCATCATTATACGGAAATGAGGTCCCATCACAAGTTGATGGAACGTTGAGCCATGAAGAATCATCGAAATTCATCGTATCGTAGCCAGCAACACTTGTTTGAGCAAAATTGACATTCTGAAATTTTAACATTCGCCATCCATTGTTATTATCACTTATTGCAATCGTTTTGCCGTTGAGACGCAATGTTGCATAGAAATTTACGGAACAGTAATAATCACAGTACGTATTGAGTGCCAAAAGATAATCGCCATCGTCAACGTACTTTCTTAAATACTGATTGGACCCATACGAACTTTTAAAAGCAAAGTTGGCCAACTTTCCTTCAACAAAAGCACCGGCGACGAGCAATTCAACCAAGTTTTTCTTGCGAGGGATTGAAATTACAGCACGTACATAGAGAGTTGTAGATGCGGTACATGGAGTATACCAAATTGTCTTAGCTCGGGAGCCTTTATAAGAAGCTAAAGATTCATAATATAGATTCTGGTAACAAATATCTGAGCAAATCGACCATGAACCAGTATTGGAGATAAAAGATTTATCAGTATTTGTATCCCAACCATTCACCATAGAAGTTGAAGCAACCCACTCGCTGTTCTTTTCTGTGATGAGCCATATTTCATCATTTACCGAAACAGTAGCAATTAGGCCAACCTGTGAGGCAGAGGGAGCAGTAAGAGCAAAGCCGATGACATAATCCCCGTCTGGGACATTAACAGTATTCGTACTGACTTGAGCAGAGCCAGAACTGGGAAAAGATTGGTAATAGAGGTTATTCCCAACTGACAGGACGTAATTTGCTGGTGACAATGATGTGACCTGGATTGTGTGTCCTGAAACAATCAAAAGATGCTGTGTAATTGAAAAGAAAATAATAAAATTAAGAGCCTAGATAGGATGAATATCAAGACAAGAGAAAAAATTATACACTTGCTAAAAAATTAATTTTCATTTTTATTTTCTAGGAAGGAAAGAAGCGTTGGAATTGAAATGATTCTGGGCTTTTGTTTTCGAAAAGCTTTAATTCCACCAATCAAAACGTTTTGGGCCTGTTCCAAAACTCCACACAGGCACAATAATGAATTTTAGACTTAATTTGACATCTATTCAAAAACGACTGCGGTCCGTCTCTGATTACCTACAAGCTTTCTAATTAGTCGTATTATTCTAAAGATTGAAAATTACAGCGCCGGTCACCTTGGGGCGACAAAAGTTATCGATAGCCACACTCCATACACCATAGCCCACCAGCAATATTTTTATTTTACCAAATATAACCAAGTAAAGTTGTTTATATCGGTGAGATCTCCATTTCTACTGTTCAGATTTTTTTTAATTTGTTTTCCATCGAGTAATGCTTGTCCAAAGTTCATTAAATAAATGCTTAAAAAATGCCATTTCTTCAATTTATGCTGAAAAGATATCATAATATTAAAAACTGCAAAAAAATAATTTTGGACAAGATTCCAGCCTTTTGTAGCATGTTTGATGTGCAATTGTATCGCCCCCTGTCTGATGGATTGCAGGCACTCACGGACTAAGAAAATTCATTCTTTTCGCAATACAATTAAAATTTCGCGCATTGAAATTGAATGAAATATTTAAAAAGTTCAAGAAGTGGATTAAAAATTACTACATTGCAATGTCGGCTTCAAAATATCTCACCAGGTTTTGGTGCATTTAATAATTTTATGTTGGACTGAAAAAATTGAGCCTTTTGTCAAGGCGACCCGCACTGTACCTTCTCATTTTTGAACCAGATTTTTTTTCAAGGTAGTAAATTTGTAGAAGTAGTTTAGTAAATGAGAGAGTGAAACCCGCGCCTCCGACCTCCGCCCTGAACAAAATTTACGAGGAGTTTCTCACAGCCCAGACCAGTCTTCACTTCTCAGACAACAGACAAAGACAGAGTGCACAAAGAAACCTCAAACAATCGAATTTACCGATATAACAAACACAATATCCTAGATTGAATATATCTCTAGTATAATTCATCCATTGAATTCCACAGTATTCTATTAAACTTGTCACAAGTATAAAAAGTATTCCATCCATCCATCCTTGTTCTAATACTTAAATATTTATAGATTTTATTAAATGATGGAACAAGAAGCAACTGATAATATTCAGTTTATAGGAAAAGAAGAAGAAGATTTTGGTGGTTGGTCAGCTGAAGCAATTGGAAAGGAACTCGCCCCTTTCATCGAATCCTTTGCACAGCAATACTCTGACGACCATTTAACACAACAAGACCAACAGCAACAACAACAACACCAAAACTGCTTCAACATTCCACCAGCTCCACCCATCCCACAGTCGCACAACTTGTTCACCTCTTTGCCAACAAATGAGCAGCAGTTTGAACAGGCTGGAGGGATTAGCAGCAGTTGTAATAGGCTTCCTCCCCTTTTATCTTTTGATACAAGCCCTCAAGAAGTAGCAGCAGAATTGAACCATCAATTAGTTTTGCCACCGACTACAGACCCTGTTGGCTCTTCACCTGCTTTTAACCAATTCATCCTGAATGATCATCAACTGGTTAACCTTCAGCAGCAGCCTCAACCTTCCCAACAGATCCATCAGCAGCCAATTGTTCATTTGGGAATCTGTCCAGGTGGTTCAATCTCGAATGGGTCGTTGAATATCTCGGATTTTATCGTTGGCGGTTTCAATGCTCTGACTCCCATCAACGACAATGATGTAGAAGACGTTACTTCTGCTCAGTCAATTGGTCCAACAGATGTTGGTCAACTTGAAAAGGTTCAGAATGTGGTTAACACGTCCGTTGTTGCTCAGAAATTACAGGCACAGGTTGGTAAAGGAAATCAAGTCTTTGAATCAGTTCATCATTTGAGTACCTTGCACGAAGAAGAAGAACAGGTCAAGGCTGAATTTCAAGAGCCTCACAAGGAAGCTCAAGTAATTACAACGTCAGAGACTCAGGCTGCTGCACAGGAAGATGTTATCAAAGAAAATGCTCAGGAAGAACACAAGACAGAAGGTCAACAGCCGAATGTCTTTGTAGTTCAAAAGGCAAAGAAGGAAAGGATTGTTGACAGAAGCAAATTTGCTGATATTTCACAGCACGCTCTCGAACAATTGGATAGGGTAAATTCTCTCAAATATCTCAACACCTTACAACCTCTAGGCAAAGAAAATCTTTCTGTCATGTTTGGCACACGGCCATTTCAATTGTCCAACACATACAGCTGAAATCATAAAATTTCACATGGTCCCACGCTGCCGTCGCCAATTCAACAAATTTGTCCGTTCTCACAAATGTTACCCTTTCAACCGCCAAATCTCTGTTGATGAACGAACAGTTCACGCCAAAGGTCGCAAAACTCCCTTGTGGTTCTCGTCTGTTACGTTCACGCCTGAAGTACAAAAACTTTTTTTGCATCGGTGTATGAGCGAGGGTGTAGCTGTGCCAGAAAAGATTGAGAATATGGAAATTATTCTGCAGCCTACCAATACAAAGAAGCTTCCGTTAATTGAAGGCGGAGGGGATGATCAGCAATCTGGTGCTCCGACTGAAGTTAGCGATGAATTTGACTCAAAAGGGCGTCGAAAAAGTGCAAAGAGAAGGAAAGTGGATGTTGGAAATGAAGACGATGAATCTCAGCCGGAGCAATTGGCGCTGATGACAGCAACTTTTCCTCAACAGCCAGTTGCTTTCCATCAATACGCTGCAGCAACTGGTGCAATGCCTCAACAAATGATGCACATGAACGCACAAGCATTGTCAAGAAGCGCATCTTGTGAAAGTTTGCCTTTAATCCAAACTCAACCAGGACAATACGCCTCAGCCTACCCAGCACAAATTGTCCCTTCTCAATCTCCCGTTCAACAAGTAGGAAACGACAGAAATGCTTTACGATTCGATACCACATTGACACTCCCAAACAACATTAACCAAAATTACTACGCCACAAATCCAATTTTGGCAGCTCATCAAATTTCTCAACAGCAACAAATTGCTGCTGCACAGATGGCTGCGGCAAGTAAAAGCGCTGAAGATGTTCGCGCTGCGTTCCTTAGAACTCAACAGCAACAAAACGCGCTTGGAATCCAAATGTATCCGACTACGTTGCCTAGTACAACTTTTGACCAGTCTTCGTACTTGATGAGACCAGAGTTTGCGTTTCAGGCTGGGTTGGATCCTGCATCGTTGATGGGGTTCCCGCCTCAGACAGTTGATGGGTTTGGATGGCCTGATAACTCTGCGTTTGCTGCCTTGGGAAATCCTAGCTTGCCTCATTCTGGATCAAATCCCTCACTCAACATGATGCAACAGCAGCAGCAACAGATTCAAAGAGGAAGTACTCCAAGTAATGCTTCGTGGAAGGTGGACTGGTGAGATTCATCACTAGTGCAGCGTCAAGATAAAATAGTAATCTGAACCAGACCTCCTGGGCTTAACATCCAACTGGGGATATAAAATCAGTGGAAAAGATATTTATATCTGTGGGTGGCGCCTACCGGACAGAGACATGTTCCACAAACTGAATTGGTGCTCACGGCAGTTACCCACTAAGAATCATCGAAAATTGTTAAGATCCAGTTATCTGCTGGTTTTGAAATGGAATATTTCCATGTTCCCAATTGAGATGCTGCTGCAATAAGCCGATTCGGTATTGCATGACATTGCTGGGTTATATATGCGTCATCTTCCTGTAACACCAGTTTAAGCTATCAATTTACCGCCGGCAAACAAAATTGATCCAAATGTGTTCAACCCTGTAAGGTCTACGGCCATCACGTAATCTCCGTGTGAAAGGTCAACAGAATAGTTCGCTCTTTGCCCAACCATTCATGCGGTAGGGCATTAAGAGCGGTGGTGCAGAAACAAAATTCGGAAGTGTAAGTGAGGTACAATACACAGGAGCGTTCCACCACCATCGTTATTCGGACTGAGCAAACATGTCAAACACCCATGGTGAAATATATGCTCGCGAATTTGCGATTAAACAATTGTAGTTTTGCGAAGATGTGATAACTGTGACATTATTGATCTTAATTGTAAGCGACAAATATGACTGCGTGTTATATGTACACGGAAAGCTAAAAAAGATAATCCCCGTCATCAAAATAAGAATTAAGTCCATAGTGTAATAATTCCTACAACTGGATAAAGGAATCGTTTGCTCATAGGCATTAGTCAACGTTCCAATCATATCATTCTCAGCCAAACCGACAATCTGGATACTATTTTTTTCAAAGGCAAAGTTATAGTAGCTCTGGACCAGATATTGTTACTATTTGTACAATCCGGATCTGAATCCAGCCATTAGCCGGGCTTATTAAACCAAATCGTAGACGGCTTAGATCCGTATAGAGATGCTCCACTTGCTATTGACTGATAACCACATTTTAACTTGTTAATATCCCAATTGCCGCCACTTAATAGACGTAAGTCAGGAATAATCTGAACACTATTCGGGCCTGTTGCAAACAGCACTGTCTCATCGACAGCTACGGTTGCTGCAAATTCATAGTTGTTCGTTGCTGACGCGGCTATGGCAATAACAGATGTCCTGTCCCCCACATACAGTAAACAGAATATGTCCTTGGTGTATTAGGAGTTGATGGGCCCTTGAAGAACTGGCATCACATGTATCCCTGCCGGGTAGTAGGGACGCGCGAACACACTATGCAGATTATTGCTCAGGCGCTTATAAAAAGTGTAAGGTTCACCAAAATTATAAACTGTCCCATTAGTTTTGAACTTGAGGCGAGCAAAGACCTTTGAAAACTGGTTATTGCATGAGGACAATGAATAAGGCTGAGCTGGAAGGCGTGGTTGCAAATTACCCTTTTAAAAGCTCATATGGGTCCAATCAATATTTGAAAAAGTACGTTGCTGACGGCGACTACTTTTTGGCACTCAAAACATATTGTGAAGCAAACGCTGCCGCTCACTTCTTTGAAACAATGCGTGTGAATGGAAAGGTAATTGCAATCAGAGATAACAACAATGAATGGCGAATGTTCAGATTTCAATATGCATATTTCAGTGAAACCGGAGTAGCTAGTTATGATAAAATGAATTATGATGATTCTGCTTGGTTCAATGTCCCATCAAACTGCGATGGGTTCGCGCTTCCTTTTAATGATGACCAGGTTTTGGATCCTCTTAACCCATATATAAGCGCCAGACACAAGCAGCTCAACCAAATTCTTTTGCGAGGGATTGAAATAACAGCTCTAATGTAAATTGTTGGTGCCAACTCTAGAGCCCTTTACAGAAGCCAACGATTCATTGTAAGTGTTTTGGTAACAAATGTCTGAGCAAATTGGCCATGTACCAGAAAGCGAAGAATGAGCAGTAATGGTGTCCCAACCACTTACAAAAGAGTTTGAAGCAAACAACTCCCTGTTTTTCTCGGTGATGATCCAAACTTCATCATTTACCGAAACAGTAGCAATTAGGCCCAGCTGAAGGAGCTGTAAGAGTAGATCCAATAACGTAGTCTCCGTCTGCGGCATTATCAGCATTCGTACTGACTTGAACAGAGCCAGAACTGGGAAAGATGGTAAGTAAGACTATTCCCAATAGACAAGACATATTAGCGGGTGACAATGAGGTTACTTGGATTGTGTGTCTTGAAACAAGCGAAAGATGTTGATTAACAATAGCAAAGAGAATTATGAAATTAAGCGCCTAGAAAAATGATAATTGCAAACAAATAATTCATACTCTTGTTTTTGAACAATTGTTCATGTTAGGAGGATTTGAATGGTTCTAGAGCGCCTGCCAGTTTGGTATCAATCAAAGAAATTTTTATTTTGTGTTAAACAACTACAAAGCTAACAAAAATCCCTATCCTTTGACAGGCTGACTAATTAGAAAAACTCTGCCCAATAATTTAAATAAAACAAACTGAAAATCCCTCAAAATCCGACTATAATGAGAAGATGCTGGTTTGTAAGTGAAGCGAGCTTGAGACTTTGCAATGAAAAGTAAAAAATTTGAAAGGTGTTCATTGAAACTTCCCAAGGAGTCAACAACTAATGGTAAAAAATTAACCCCTGGATTCAATTGATAAGATCCACCTAAATATTTCTTAATTTTTTGACGTGCACGAATAATTCGGCCGTCAGACAAGTGATAAGAAACCATTGTAAAATCAAAAGCTACCTGCGGAGCTCCATCATAATCAGGAGTAAACAAAATATCCGCAGGTCGCAAATTGGAAATTCCATCATTTAAAATACCTAAATTAGTAGGTTCTAATTGGAATTGTAAATGAGCAAGACGCATTTCTTGTGCAAGGTATTTAATTATGCCATTGTGAATCATAGCCGCATTACTAGAACAACGTGAGGCATGAAGACCATAACCATCATTAAATAAACCGTTATATTTACATCTTGTACATGGAAGTACATTAGAAAAAATTGGAAGGCCAAAACGAAATCGAAGTGCATATTTGAAAACCTCAGGAGTCATAACTGTGGAACGATCTCCATTTGGGTAGACAGTTAAAAACAATGATTTAGATGCAAAATTCGATCTAAGCCGATTAAGTTTAACCCCAGAGGAGCTATTTAACAACTGATTTTTGATAGACTGATATAAAAAATTACTCAAGACTCTTTGAGGATGTGGGTTTTTCAAAAGGTCCTCAAAATTAATCTTAGTTAGTTCTATACCAAACAAATTTCCAAAATCAATTAATAAATTTTTTATATCATCCTTAAGATAATCTGATGGACATGCCTGATAATATTGGATGCGAGCACCCAAATATGCTGCATGAGCCACATCTTAAGCAACCGGAATGCCTGCTCCTCCTAATAAAATGGGCAAAGATAGTTCTCTGCGTGACTCCAAATTCGAGGAATAAAAATTGGAAAATCCCATTATATCAGATAAAGTAACAGTAATAAGTTGATCAAAATGAGGAATGATTTGCTGTAAAGATTGGGTACGACCAGTACGTAACAAATAACTATAACGGGGTAATCCTAAAGATGCCCGTAATAATATCAACTGCCGTTGCGGGTCCTCCAATAATTTTAAAGTATTTAAAGTTTGACGCAATTTGTCAATAACTAACATATGCTGGCGTTCCACATATTCACGAGTGCCTAACGGGGAGCCTAAAACTACAATACCTCCATCTACTGCTCGAGGAACTTCTGGCAAATATGCGCTGAAAGAAGTAGCCGTAATGCCAGGCCACCAAAGTCGACATTTACTGAAGTTTAACTTCAATCCTAGAGTATGTTCATGTGCTGAGATGATATTCACAACTTGTTGTAGGTCGGAAGGGGAGCCCACAAGAGTGATACCAAATGTTAAGTAATAAATTTGGTAACATTTGCTTAATTTTCAATATCAATATTTGAAGAGTAAGGGCAAATAATAAAGGTCCTAAAGGGTCTCCTTGTTGAACCCCAGTAGAGCTATAGATAACAGAAGATCCCACAAAAAGGGGAGCTTCAACTTGGTACAAAAAACTTACCCAAGCGAATAATTCTGGAACTTGCTCTGCTACTATCTTTAACATTGCATTGC
>JACCDR011543226.1_pt1 | contig 14644 bp, 7 predicted proteins | sample 7446431 | NCBI WGS metagenome assembly JACCDR01 (sample SAMN15323443, study PRJNA562643) | freshwater metagenome | isolation source: river surface water | place: USA:Blue River Watershed | collected 2017-08-17 | reverse complement strand
TGCTTGGGAACAAACCGACACAAACACGTTGGATCATCCCGCCCGAATGATTGGGAACAAACACAATCAAACACGTCGAATTATCCCAACCGTTCGGCGACGAAACAGGGCGACCACAAGGGTCGCCCCTACATTTTTGGGATTATTGATAAAATTTGTCTTCTTTCCATTTTATGGGGTTATGTAGAATATAATCTGTAATTTTCGTAAATGCCTGTTCATTTCGAATGATGTGTTCGTAATAGTTACGTTGCCATAATTTGCCATCAAAGGGTGTCCATCCATGATCCTTTATTCCATGAATGTATCTGACTGTGGTAATAGATTTGAAGGCTGTCAAAATAGCTCCTATTGTTTTGGGTTGGCTCTGTTTGTCTATTGGTTGGGTAATTTCCAGAATAGCATGAAAATGATTAGGCATGACTACAAATGCATGAAGGCAAATCATTGGAAACCGACCTGTTAATTCTTTCCATTCTTCTTGAATCATTTTCCCTGCCTCATTTAAAACCATGACAGAATGGGACTCAATTGTAGATGAATCATGTACAGATGTTTCGACAATGGTTCCAAATAAACATTCTTTGCCTTGTGTACAGATCGTGATAAAGTATAGACCTGCCTGTGTATAATCATATCCTTTCAAACGGATAGATTTTCGTGTATATGTAGCTGTTTTATCATGCATAAATAGAGCAACGATGTATATAAATAATTTTTTCGTGTAGGGGCGACCCTTGTTTCCCACACCAACGTTTGGGAACGAACACAATCAAACATGTCGAATTATCCCAATCATTCGGCAATACACATGGGCCAATGTAGGGGCGACCCTTGTGGTCGCCCTGTTTCGTCGCCGAATGATTGGGAACAAACCGACACAAACATGTTGGATCATCCCACACCAACATTTGGGAACAAACCGACACAAACACGTTGGATCATCCCGCCCGAACGGTGGGGAATGAACAAACACAAGCAAATATGTCGAATTATCCCAATCGTTCGGCAATACACATGGGCCAATGTAGGGGCGACCCTTGTGGTCGCCCTGTTTCGTCGCCGAATGTTTGGGAACAAACCGACACAAACACGTTGGATCATCCCACACCAACGTTTGGGAACAAACCGACACAAACATATCGGATCATCCCGCCCGAACGGTGGGGAATGAACAAACACAAGCAAATATGTCGGATTATCCCAATCGTTCGGTCACGAAAGAGGGCGACCACAAGGGTCGCCCCTACAAAACTTTTATGGATGTGATAATTTAATGATCTTTAGGTAATCTGTATGCGTGCCATACACTGCTCGGATAATGTACATGCCTACCGGAACTTTTTCGCCAATTTCTATGGGCGTGTTGGTGGGTTGTTGGTTGGCAGTGTAAATCAGGCGGCCTTGCAGGTCTGTCAGGGTGAGGGAAACCGAAGTTTCGGTGTCACTCTTGACAAACAGCGTGGCTTTGTCGGCAAACGGATTGGGATAGAACAATACCCTAGACCCAGTTTCTGCGCCACTCACATCCGTATTACGGCCTCCTGTGGCCTCGGCTACTGGATATACGGTGGCATACGCCTGACGTACCCCATCTGTAACGGTGTATGTGGTTAGTTGTGTGGGGCTTACCTTGGCCAGCAGCGGACTGACCTGTGTCACAGCTGGACTCCACTGTAGCTTTACCTCCATGCCTTTGTTGGCCAAGGCAGCTCCACTGTACAATCTACCATGATTGCTGTTGGCGGTGGCATCAGCGGTATTGCCGTTAAAGTTCCAGTAACCGATTAGATTAGGGCTATTGGAAGGCAGATACAGGAAGGCATTTTTCTGAATGTCAGCCGCAGAGCGTACTGTGTTCCAGATACGTACCTCGTCTATGTAGCCATTAAAGCTGTAATAACCGGGTTGATTCCATTCTAGTGATAGGTACCCTATCGTGAGCCTGTTATCGTCTGGTTGTTTATCCCAGATAATGCCAAAACTAGGTGCAGTGTGCGTCAATACTCCATTGAGATAGGTTTTTACTGAACCAGCCTCAAATACAATACAGATATGCGACCATGTATTGACAGGTAGAAATGCACTTGTGGTCACAAATGTCAGATTGTTTGAGCTATTTGCAAAAGCCCATTGCAAGTATCCCTGTTTGCTACGAGCTATGGCAAACTCACCCGCTTTTCCAAGAATATTCATCGAATTGAATAATGGATTGGTTGTGGTAGGATATACCAGAGCCTCTAGGGTGAAATTGTTGGTTATGTTCAGTACTGGGCTCTCAGGTACAGTTACATGCATATAATCATTTGCCAGATACAGACTCTGCTCGCAAGGTAGACTGTGCTGTACATTTAGTGAAGCCTGTTGTCCTGGCAAAACAGGAATTACGTCAGGGGCAATGCCCAGGGTAGGCTTTTCTACATGTACCGTTACCGATGCAGACTCTTGGCCATTGGTGACAGTGTAGGTGGTAGTTTCAGCAGGTCTGGCTTGTACCTTGCTGCCTATGCTAACGTTTAGACCTGTTGTTGGGCTCCAGCGTAAGGGTGATTTGTCCAGTGCCTTTTGCGTGGCTCCGTTTCGAAGTATACCTGTTGCACCACCTGCGGCTAGGTTGGTGGCTGTTAGGCTGCCTGTGTTGTCGAGTGGCCAGTAGGCTAGTAGACTGGGGTTGTTGGCAGATGAAGGTGCCGTTTGCATATCCCTGCGGATTTCCTGTTCGGTACGTACCGAACCCCACACCATTACCTCATCTATGGCTCCTTCAAAATACTCAGTATCTCCTACACCGCCTTGACCCTGACGGCTTCCTATGCGGAAATCGTTTGGAGAAGAGAGACTCACCCCCGTGCTTGCCCAAAAGTAGGTTTCATATATAGCCTTTCCATTGACGTAAATGGTAATGTTACCATTGTTATAGGTAAGAGCTATGTGTGACCATTGATTTGGCAATAAACTATAGTTAGGTTTTATCCAATTACTCCATGTATAGCCGAAGAAAGCACATTGAATGACATTGGATCCGCTAAGACCCAAAATGTATTCTCTTTCCTTGCTGACAATGGTTCTATAGTTACCGCTAGGATAATCGGGATAGACCCATGCTTCTAGTGTGAAGGTGGTTCGCAGTTTCAGGGCGTTTACAGCCCCTACCTGTATCTCTGCATCTGGACTACCCAGTAGTACACCTTCGGCAGGAGACGTACTACTGTGGGGAGCTTCTATCAGGGCTGTGCCTGTACCTGCCTGTTGGGTGGCTCCGTTGCGGAGTGTACCTATGGCACCGCCGGTAATGGTATTGGATGCTGTCTGGCTACCTGTTTGTTCAAACGTCCAGGAGGCTACCAGCCCTGGAGTAATACTTGCCAGGGAACCACGCATTGTGGCACGAATCTCAGAGATACTACGGGCATAGTTCCAGATACGTACTTCGTCAATGTTGCCTTGGAAATTCTGTTGGCCCCATTGTCTGCCACCAATACGGAAATCGTTTTGGGCGGGCAGCACATCGCCAATGTCTCCAGAACCTGTATAGGTGTGTACGATAGTGCCATTTACATAGGTGACAATGACACCATTGTTATAGGTAAGGGCCACATGTGACCAGACGTTGGCTGGAATAATATACCCGGTATTGATCCACGACCAGCCCGGACTTGTATTGGCCAATGCATATTGTAAACTACCGTCTGGCCAGCGGGCTAGCAGGTATTCACCTTCCCGACCTAGTATGGTGCCTCCATAGGGCAAGCTTCCTGTGCCTGTGGGTTGTACCCAAGCTTCGAGGGTAAAGGTATTTTCCATTTTCAACACTGCTACATCTCCCACTTGAACCTCGTCGTTAGAGCCATCCAGTATCAGGCCGCCTGTGGTACAGGTTTGGGTAGACAGGGCTTGTAGGGTAGTGGTGCTGCCATGGCACACGGTAACATCTGTCGCAACTATTTGAAACTGAGACAGGCAGGGGCCACTGAGTGTCAGGTTGGTACCATTGTCTGTACCTGTCAGCACAGGGCTGGAACTCACCACCCGAATCCGGTAACTGTCTCCAGTGGAAGCAGTAGCCGGAATGGTAGCCTGTATGACACCAGAGCTGCTGGCTTGTAGTGTACCAATCGTAACTGGATTGGCAAAACTGCCCGATGCATCGGATAGCTGGGCGGTAAAGGTATTGCCTGATTCCAGGCTACATGTACTGAACGGAACTGCTACTGTACTACCTACCTGTATGCTAGACGTTGCCAGTGCATGGGTAGCCAAGCTGGCAGGGTAGAGGTCGCGAGTTGTGATTTTTACAATGTTATAGCTGTTTTGGGTAGACGCAAATGCAGTTCCTCCATTCATAACTAGATATTCATTGTCTGAAGTTTGAAAGATAGCTCCTAGATCTTGTGGTGTTAGTATATCCATCATATAGGTATGCCAGATTCTATTTCCATTGGCATCTATTTTGATCACAGTCCGGTGTAATCCGTAGAATGATTGTGTAGTTCCAGAAGATGGGTCAGGGAAATTTCCGTGACAGGCAATCATATAACCACCATCTTTGGTTTGTGAAGCAGAATATGATTGCACCCAGTTGCCGTCTGTATCTGCAAATGTATTATTTTCACTGTCCCATAAAAAAACGCCTTCAGAAGAGAATTTGACAAATTTTGCTCCGCTATCCAGTATCATAAACCCTCCATCTGATGTTTGAAAAATCCTGTAAAATAGACGGTTTGGAAAATCTATTGGTTTTCGCCAGAGAACTCTTCCAAGATCATCCACTTTCATAAGCGTGCCGCTAGAGATACCAATAAATCCACCATCTTTGGTTGGTTGCAAAGAATAAGCAAGGACATCTTGTTGCCAGATTTTTTCCCCATTGGGCTGTATTTTAATCAATCCAAGAGGGCCACTTATGATATAATTGCCATCAGAAGTAGGTAAAAGGTCCCCAAGTCTATCATCATTGGGTGTTCCATACCGTTTGTCCCATTGTTTGGTTCCATTGGCATCTATTTTCAGTATCCAATAGTCTGCACCACCTAAAGAAGGTTCAGAAACATCTCCACTGGCATCCGAACGAGTTGTTCCTGCCAGTAAATAGCCTCCATCGGGTGTTTGTATAATTTGTACATATTTAATAGTCTTCAGAGCTGGCACAAGTGAAGCATATTCATTGCCTGTTCCCCCATACGTTTTATCCCAAATCTTATTTCCTTGGGCATCTGTACGAATTACCCAGAAGTCAAACCCACCTTTGCTGTTTTCAGATTTCGCACCTCCGGCATTGGCATTAGAAATACCTGCCAGCACAAATCCTTTGTCAGGGGTTTGAATAACGGTAGATAACCTATTGTCACCAGAATTAGTAAACGACTTGTTCCACTCCTTCACAATCTCCACCTGATTGGGTGTGAGGGCAGAGGCTTCATTGGAGTAGACCCGTTCGCCGTTGGGCTGAACTGCCGCTACCCGGTACCGGAACCGGGCCGATACTGGAATACATATATCGTCATAGCGGTTGGTATTGGCGGGTAGGGTAGCCAAGGTTTCAACGGTAGTGCCTTTGGTGCGTTCTACCACATAGGCTGTTTCGTTGGTGGCATTGTCTGTCCAGGTCAGTTGGATGTGGTTGTATACCATTACCTTTGCTGTTAGGTTGGTAGGAATGGCACGGTTTACGGGTATGCTTACCTGACTGGTGGCTTCGCCGCAGCGCTTGGCATCGGTAACGGTACAGGTATAGGTTAGGGTGGCATCTGTGACCGGAGTGGTAAGTACCGGGTTGGCAGCAGTTGGGCTGTCGAGGTAGGTAGACGGTTCCCAACTATAGGTATAGTTGCCAGAACCTCCACTTGCCACAGCCGCAAGAGTCACGGGTGTATTGACAGGCACTGCCGCCATGGGTGTAATGGCCAGTGTAACTGGACTGTATACGGTTACTTTCATCTCTGACGATGCCGAACAGCCGCCTTGCGGATTAGTGACCGTCAGGGTGTAGGTATAGGTACCTGCTTTACTAGCTGTAAAAACTGGGCTAGGAGTTTCGGTTTGGCCCAGGTACGCCATGGCTTCAGCATCGGGGCTACTCCATTGATAAAGCATTCCTGCTTGTTGGGTGGCTGCAAGTTGGATACTGTTGCCTTGGCATACGGTGCGGTCTCCACCACTATTGGCAGTGATGCCATCGTACAGGGTAAAGGTTACGTCTCGGCTGTCGAGTGTGGTAAACTTCTTGCCGTCCCAGTGCTGGGCTTTCACTGTATAGGTGTAGGTATAGGGAAAACTGTTTGGCTGCTGGGCAATATAACAGGCCCCATTCCGGATAGGTAGCTGATTTCCGGCAGCATCGTAGACGAGTGTGGTAATGCGGCAGTTGGCAGATACAGGCACATTAAACGTAGGATTTGCCCCCTCTTTCCAGCAGGTAGTAGACAGGGTTACGTTGCCGATGTTGGCATAGCAGCCCGTAGCTCCCAGCCCGTCTACTACTTGTATTGCGGTGGTTTTCAGCAGGCTACGGGGGGGGATGTTGAGTTCGGTATTGCTATAGGCTACCTGCATCCAGATGCTGCGTGTGCCAGGGCTGGTGTAGTAGGTCTGTGGGTTGTTCGTATAGGCAGTACGGGGATTGGCCGTATTGCCTACTGTACCATAGTAGTCAAAGTCCCACTGGTAATTCAACGAGCCCAGCAGGACGGCACTGGTGGCAGAGGTAAACGTAACAGGCGTATTGGTGCCTACCACAATGGGTTGTTGGCCGCTCGTAAACGACTGTCCGTTAATGAGAAAGTCTGGGTTCAGTGCACCTGGCCCAATGTTGATATCCACACAGTTCTGGTTGGTAGCAGTGCTACAGCCAGTGCCATCGCAGACGGTGAGTGTAACCGTATACTGTCCCAGTTGGGTATAAGCATGGTCTGGGTTACGTTCGGTAGAGGTAGTACCATCGCCAAAGTCCCAGAGGTAGCTGTTGTAGGGAGCACCATAGCCACCTGTACTGAAGTCCGTAAACTGGATGCGTCCGTTTACCTGTGCCCGCCCGATACAGCCGCCAATCTTGGCTTGTAGAGGCAACAGGGTAGAAGGCGAAATGTACACAAAGTTGGTTTTGGTTTTGGTCACACTTCCAGTTTCGTCGGTTACTACTAGGGTAATGGTTTTGTTGCCAGAGGTGGTATAGCTAACGGTAGGCTGGATGGCTGCTACATCGTAGCTTAGGTCGGCTCCTTCGCCCATCTCCCAGTAGTACGACAGGTTTCCGGTGCCGCCAGTAGTCTGGGCTGCAAAGGTAATGGGTTCATTGGGCCGGGCTGCCTGTTTGTTGACGACAAAGTCAACGGTGAGTGGGCGGGGTATGTCGTCTGGATTGGTCACACGCAGGTAGCTGGCTTTGGTTTCGGTGAGGCAGCCTGTGGCGTCGCATACTTTCAGGGTCACGGTTTTGTCGCGTATACTGCACAGCGGCAGGTTCGGCATCAGTAGAGGTTTGCGGAATAGCCCCCTCGCCAAAGTTCCATTCATAACTGAGGGCAGAGCCGTCCGAAGTAGAGGACAGGCTGGCAAAAATGACATCTGTGTTGCGGTATACACTGCGTTTGTTGGCAGAGAAATCAACCACCATACAGTTGCTGTTGGCGCGGACACGTTCGGCACCAGTGGGGTCATTGGCTACCCGACCGCCACCAGCCCGGTTACAACCTGTACCAATCTGAAACCAATGCAAGCCATCTATACCCGGCATTGAAGACGGACTCCAGATAGCTGCCTCCTGCCGAATGGGCATGAAGTATGGGTTGCGTTCTAGTTGGTTGTTGGCATAGTCTGTGCCGGTGATATTCAGTGTATGGCTATCCTGTAGGGCAGAACCCGGAATAGCAAATGTCCATACGGCAGGGTTGGTGGTAGCCGTGGCTGTTCTGGCGGCTATGTTCAGGGTTGGTATGGCTACCTGTGCCGTACTCATGGGTTCACTGAAGGTAAGGGTAACCTGTAGGGCTTCGTTTACGTTGACCGTTCCGAAACTTCGTGTCAGGGAAAGGAGACCTGTGTTGGCATTCCAGACCCAGTTTCCCTTGTATACTTCCCGGTTTTCAGCCTTGACAACCACGGTTTTGACATAGGGTTTGAAGTTGTCAATGAGGATATTTCGGTTTTGGGTAGCCAGGTTTTCAGCATAGTCCCAAGAGCGGATACGGAGTGTATAGAGTCCATCAGGGTATTCGGCTTCTTCATTGGTACGAGCATCCAGATTGGCAGGGCGTGCCGTACCTGTACTCCAGTTTTCGGTTTGCCCCCGCCGCAGTCGGGTGTTCCAGAAACGGTCATAAGGCTCATCACGCATGTGCGAGGTGAGTACATAGTTGAAGTTTCCAGTAGTAGAGCCATGTCCAAATACCAGTGGTGGCGTGGTCCGAATCATGTCTCCAAGCGGCGCATTGGTATTGAAATTGATATTTTCAACAGGGGGGTCTATGTCTTGGGTGTTGGTGGCATTGCGCAGGGTATAGTCTAGCCGCTTTACACCTAGGTTGTAGTTATTTAGCCCCGCACCCGTACCAGAAATTCCATTGTCACGGGAATTACCAATAATGTCTACCTTTTCAAATAATACCCGATAGGTAGTGTTGGCAACGGTTCTATTTAGGGTATATGAGTTGGTATTGTGGGTAAATATATAGCCATTTCGCTTGAAAAAATAGTGCTGCTGGGTCTCATTTTCATCTCGTATGGTAGGATTACTGTTATCTGTAAAAGGACTTAGTACATTGCCTACCAGATAGTTCAGCCCAATCCGTTGCAAATGCAGGTGTACAGGTAGGTTTCCTGAGTGAACATGCGTACCTAATAACATTCCTATTTGAACGTCGTCATCTTTCCTTAATTTCTCTTTTTCCTGTGTATGCCAGTAAATAGTAATAGTGCCATCTGTATTGCGTACATGAATACGTCTGTTGTAGCCAGAACTTTCGATCAAATGAACAGTACCTGCATGGACAGCATACACATTATCTCCCCCCAATTCGGAGGCCATATCTGTACCATTGTGAAAGCGGTGCTGCCCTCTGTCATAGTAGAGTTCTCCGTCAATGAATAGCTGAATATAATTGCCCTCCTGGTCGCGGTAAGGGGGGCGATATTCGCCTACTGTTCCAAATACTCTTCCCTGTGGATTCCGGGCATCGGTTCGCACACCCCACTGAGCAAAGGTAGGGATACTGCCCAGCAGGAATACAATAAATATCCATTGTTTTAAAAAAGTTCTTCTACTATCTCTGTAACCTTTCTCTGAATAGGGAGAGCCGTATTTGGACTGTGTATATGATTCTGGTTTCATAGAAAATAAGTGGTTTATCGGTTGTAGTCAGTAATGGTTTGGTCGTTAATGATGCGTAGACTCTTTTTCTGGCTACTGCTTTCCAGGTGTAAGACCTGATATGTGCCAGCTATGGGCGACTTGTTAATTATGTTACCTTTGCTATCCAAGATATAGAGAATAGAGTTTTTAATAGTATGTTCTGTGCGGGCGTTTTCAGTGGAATGAAATTCACTAGTAATCAGTGCAAATCCGTCCCCAGTAGCCTGCATAGTGTTAATACCTAAGTATATGTATTCACTCAGCTTTTTATTTAATAACTGACTAAAATCTTTTTCCCACAGTTTCTCCCCAGTGTTCATCTTAAAGCATACTAATCTGTTGTGTGCATCAATATCAAACATGCAATCTGTGGCCGCATTATAGATGATTCCTTTTTCGGCGTATGGCAAACTAACTTCTTTTTCCCACAGTTTTTTTCCTGTCAGGTCATAGACAACCACTATTTTATAACCTGTAGCTACAATGTACTTATCACGCAGAAATACCCGACTGATTCTAGTTTCTATGTCTTTGTATTCGCTGAGGTGTACGGGGAGGGGTTGTGAAGAAATTAATATACCCTGTGTATCAAAGGTCATTAGTTTACCTTCTGCTTTTGAATCCTGCGGCAATACTGCTATTACGGTGCGGTTTTCGTCTGAATCATAGGCAACATGTGAATAGCCATTTTTCAAGGGTATATATTTTTTGAGAGGTTGCATGTTGGCCGAATAAAACTCCAGTACCTGGCCTGACCCTTCTATGTTGTCAGTCAGCAGGATGTTTTTCCCATTATTGATAGGGGCAAACTCTACTTCTGCACTCTGGATAGTGTGTTGAGATGTAGGTTTGCTGAGTGTAGTATTATCTACTGCATAGGTACGTACCACACTTGTATTAGCGTCTATGTCCCGTATAATGGAAACCAACTGGTTAGATTTGTAATGAAGTACTGATTCATTGGTAGGAAGCGTAAGTACTTTACCACTAGGCAGAATAACTCCATCTTTCATAACAGGGGTTCTCAGTCCTGCATAGTGTCCTGTTTTAATGATGTCCATACGTTCGACTTGTGAAAACACTTTCACCGCAGACCCAGTTTTTGGGTCAACAATCACGTCGGTAATTTTGTAATTAGGCGAAGCGGGCAGTCGCATTTGTTTTTGTTGCCGCAAGGCAGGTTGTGCCAGCGCCACACTGGTTGCTAGCAGCAGAGCCAGGTGAGTGAAAAATAAACGGTGTTTGTTCATAGGTGTTGGATTGGGGTTTAGGTGGTAAATAATTGTATATGTATTAGGTTTATTGGATTAAAATGTAGGGGCGAAAAATCTTTCGCCCAAGCGTTTGCCCATCCGAATGTCCAGATATTCACGCATGATTGACCAACGTTCGGATCATTCCCACCCGAACGCCACGGAACGAACGCCACCAAACGTGCCGCAACCATGCGTGTTTGTCTGGGCGGTCGGTGGGGCAAACGCTTGGGCGAATGTTTATTCGCCCCTACACTGCTCATTTCCACCTATAATATATGTTGGTGTATATTTTATACCATTAGTAGTTGTATTATACCTATATAGACAAGAAAAATGCCTTCATTGTCTATATAGGCAAATTATCGAAAAATAACTTTTTAAGATTAGCTGGCAGGGTTTGTTCATAAAAAAAAGAGGGATTGAAAAAACTGATATATTTGTTTTGCCAATCAAATAGAATCAATTGATGAATCCCCCAAAAACAAACTTACCAACTACTATCAACAAGTGCAAGACAAACTCTTTGATAGTCGAGATATACGCGGCAAACGGCACGAACTTTCGTTTGTGGTTGTGCTGTTTTTAACAGCCATTTTACGGACAGATAAAAAGCTCAATATGTCAGTGATCCATCGAGCGATGGTAGAGGATTGTGGGCGATTGGCCGTTGAGTTAGGCATCCAAGTCGATAAATGCGTATCCTATTCTCAATTGAAGAGAATACTTAAAATCATTGATTGTCAGCAATTTAATTCAATCAATGAGTCCTATTTTGGTGCTGTGGTTCACTCAGAAGCAGGTCAATGGTTTTCTTTAGATGGGAAGGAACTGCGAGGGACTATTGATGGGGTGAGTGGGGAAAAAAGAGGGCTCAGCCTAGTGAATTTGACCAGCCATCACAGTGGGCAGAGTCAGATCATTGGTCAGTACGATGGGTCGAAAGCATCCGAAAAACCAGTAGTAAGTACCTATTTTAAGCAAGCTCACTTAAGCCCTTACAAGTATAGCTTTGATGCCTTACATAGCAGTCGGGCAAACTTAGCCACCATTGCAGGCAAAAATGGAGTTTACTTAGCCCCCTTAAAAGCCAATCAAAAATCTATCTTGGCAGAATGTGAATGGGTGGACAAACAGCAAAGGACAAGCTTTGAGCAAACAGATTACCAAAAAGGGCATGGACGGGTGGAAAAAAGACACTACAAGGGCTATGAGTTTGTGGCAGCCGAGTTTGATGAGCGTTGGAAACACACACAAACCGTATCACTGATCGTTGTAGAACGAGAAAGATTTATGGTAAAAACCAAGAAGACTACCCAGGAAACCAGTTATTGGATTAGCAACCAAGTACTTGATAATGAATCATTTGATGAAATGTATCAAGCCATCAGAAATCATTGGTGCATTGAAACCCATCATCATCAAAGAGATGTCCAATTCGGAGAAGACCAACTCAGAATCAAAGATCACAATCAAGCTCTAATAGTAGCCAGTTTTATTACCTTAACCAGTAATTTATTAGAAAAACAAGGAGGGAACAAATCCATACTACGAGAGAAATTAACCAAAAATTGGAACTTAGTTCTTCCCATTTTTAACACAGTTTAATTTTTATGAACAAGCCCTGGATTAGCTGGTTAAAGGGGGTCTTGTGAAATAAATTTGCATATATGAAAATAACATTCCGCACACAAGATATTTTCTTTTAATAGCTCCAAATGTATGTACTATTTTTTAATATATTGCCATTCATTTGTCTCTTTTTTTTGTACTTTTATTAAATTACAGATGTAGACAATGACTATTGTAATCCAAACGATATTTGAGGGAAGTCTTCCCGCCAAGTATCCGCCAGATACCCAACCGAAGATGAAACACTGATATTTAACGTGAGGGTTGTGCTTTAAAATGTATGATAGATTTTCAGTCTGACTATCAGTAGTTTATGTGTGTAATTATTTTTTTGTCCTCCCTGTGCGCGAAGATCCCACAGGGAGGACAAAAAAAGGCGTTCAAACAGAAAGGAAGCTTTTTTACTCATCATACATTTTGAATCACAGCCCTTTGTATCAGAAAGTATATCTTTTCCCCGTATTTTGCAACCAATCTGTGTAGGGTCTTGTTACCCAAAAAAAACATCGTTGTACTTTAAACCTGGAGAAACATGACACCCCGCTACGTAACTATTTATACGGAAGCCAACCCCAATCCAAACTCCATGAAATTTGTAGCCAATTTCATGCTGGTGCCCGAAAATATAAGTTTTGACTACCCTGATGCTGATGCTGCAGAGCAAGCTCCACTAGCCAAAGAACTTTTTGAACAACCCTTCGTCAAGCGGGTATTCTTTATGAATAATTTTGTAACAGTTTCCAAAGACGAGGCAACTGAGTGGAACGAAATCATTCCTACCTTGCGTGAGTTCATCAAAGAATACCTCGAAGCAGGCAAGCCTATCCTGATGCCAGAGAAGGCGGCTGTTTCTAAAGCTATATATAATGAAGACGATCCGGAGATTGTGAAAAAGATCAAGCATTTATTGGACGAATACGTCCGTCCAGCAGTCGAATCGGACGGTGGAGCCATCCATTTTGCGGCATTTGATGACGGAATTGTGAAGCTTCAGTTGCAAGGTTCGTGTAGTGGATGCCCATCTTCAACCCTTACTTTGAAGTCGGGAATTGAAAATCTACTCAAACGGATGCTGCCTGAAGTAAAAGAAGTAATTGCCGAAGGAGTATAGTAATACATTGATTAATAATTGATTACTTGATTTTTGCCTACGCCATCCTGTAGTCTTTTTCAGACACATCAGGGTGGCGTAGGTGTTTGTGAGGGGTTTACTGACAGGTGTAGGATTCGTCGGAAAACTGAACGGTAAGTCTTTAAAATAGCTGCTATCTATGTACCATGAAATTTGTGGAGGGTTGTTGTAAGCCACAAATGAGTGAAATTTACGTAAGTAGCTATGATTTTGAGAACGTATTACTTTCAGATTTTAGGCATTATATGTGTCCTGTTTTCGTTGGGTGCTACACCTGTAGGAATCCATTCTTCCAGTATCGTGCGAATGCACCTGGATAAGAACCAACCTAACAGTCCATCTATTGAACTCATCCCGCACGACTGCCAATTAGATGCGTTAATACAAAACAAAATTTATCGGGGTGTTCAGTTTCAGTACGACTTTTATACCCAATACCTAGGTTATACTTTCACAAAAGACTTGGTAGTGCGTATCCGTATCTTTAAAAATGCCGATGCCTACCGGAACTATATTGATGCCATGTATCCACATATTCCTAAAACATGGATTGGCGTTTATTTGTCGGGAGTCAATGAAATTCTGGTTAGTATGGAAGATGACGAAGAAGCCTTTTTTAAGAATATCTTTCATGAAACCTGCCATTTGCTATTGACCGATCAGGTAAAAAACTCTCCCAACTGGATCAATGAAGGACTAGCGGAATATTTCGAATTCATGCAGATACAAGGCAATGAGGTAGCTGTACGGCTGCAACCTGCCAAAGATTCCCGTACTAAAAACTGGGTAGCCTCGAACAAAGTACCTAATCTGCTGGCTTCTATCTCTATGACAAACAAAGAGTGGAACTTTAATGACAATGTGTCTGAATCAGACGAGCCACGTACCTTAGGATGGTCTGTGACCTACTTTCTGATGTCCAGTAAAGAAGGCAAACGTTTTATCAAAGATTTGCTAGGCTATCTAGGCAAATATCCCAATGACACACAAGCCTCGTTGCGGGCTATCAATATCTACTACCCAGGTGGCTGCCAGCAAATGGTACAGGACTGGGAACAATGGGCAGCCCAGGAACATACCCGCCATGTATACCTGATTCATCCAACCGAAGACGAAACCCAAACTGCTCAGCTGGATAGATAAAAAAGTGAATGGTTATTCCCTTTCGGGCGATATTTTCACAAATCAAGAATTTGTAATTGATTGATATTTAAATGATTACAAATTGATAAATATTGCAATTGACTGATAATCAATAATTTGAAAAATTAAACTTTATCA
>JACCDR011834195.1_pt1 | contig 14656 bp, 11 predicted proteins | sample 7446431 | NCBI WGS metagenome assembly JACCDR01 (sample SAMN15323443, study PRJNA562643) | freshwater metagenome | isolation source: river surface water | place: USA:Blue River Watershed | collected 2017-08-17 | reverse complement strand
GCCGCGAGATGGGCATATCTGTCGGCACCTTCTACAACTGGCGAAGCAAATACGCTGGCTTGGAAGTGAACGAAGCAAAGCGGCTGAAGGAGCTTGAAGCCGAGAACAACAGGCTCAAGAAGATGCTAGCCGATAAGATGCTGGAAGTTGAAGCCATGAAGGATGTGCTGTCAAAAAAGTGGTGACGCCAGCGGCAAGAAAACCTGTTGCTCAACATCCGATGGCAGCATTTCGCCTGAGCGAACGGGTGGCCTGCAAGTTGGCGGGACTGAGTCGAACGGCACTGCGGTATCAGCCAAAAACCAACGCAGATAGCAGCTTACGCCAGCGATTAAAGGCGCTTGCCACCTTATATCGTAAGCGTAATACGAACCCCACATTCCCCAGTTAGCTAAACCACCATACCCTGTTTGCATCATTCACAAAGCAGGGTTTCCAATGTTCCGCAGAACTTCCGAGCAATGGCTGGCGCTTTTTGACCAGCACAAAACCAGCGGTCTAACGCAGACTGAGTTTGCTTAACAACACGGTATCGACCCGAGTTATTTCAGCCTGCGCAAGCGGCAACTGCTTGCCTTGCAACAGGATGACAACGACGGTTTTGTCGAGCTTACACCGCAAGGCGTAATCTTTTGCCAACCGATGGTGCTGAAAAAACGTGATGTTGAATTGCACTTGCCTGCCGGTACAGATGCGGTGTGGGTCGCCACACAGCGTAAACTTACCGTCAAGCGCACAGTTTAAAACTAGAGGTTTATGCCGCTAGTTGCCTTTTAAATTCACTTGGTGGGATATTGCCAAGCGATTCGTGAGGTCGTTCTTCGTTGCAACTTATCATCCAAGCCCAACTCAGTTCACGAACTTGGCTGAGTGACGAGAACAAGTAGGGATCTAATACTTCATTTCGGTATGACCGATTAAAACGTTCGATATAACCGTTCTGATTGGGTTTGCCTGGTTCGATGTAGCAGATCTGGACATGGTTTGTTGCACACCATTCCACAAATGCATGAGAGGTCATTTCTGACCCATTGTCGACCCAAATCATTTTAGGAACACCACGTTCACACTTCAGCTGTTCCAGCGTTCTGACTAGCCGTGCGGCCGGAAGTGAGGTATCCACTACAATGTCTAGCGCTTCGGTAGTGTTCAAAATTCTGTGTCATTTCATTAAGATAACACTAAAAGAGATGACACATGACTAAACCAACATTCGATATGGACGCTGCCATCGCGGCGCTGAAAGCCGGTAAAGGCTTAACAGGCAAGGATGGCATTCTGACCCCGCTTATTAAGCAGCTGACTGAAGCCGCGATGCAAGCTGAGCTTGAGCAACATCTTGAAAACGATGAAGATTCTAACCGCAAGAATGGCTCAACACCGAAAACCGTCAAAAGCGCAGCTGGTAGCTTTGAGCTCAATACACCACGTGACCGCGCTGGAACTTTTGAGCCGCAAATCGTTAAAAAGCATCAAACCCACCTGACTGACGAGCTGGAACGTAAAATCATCGGTTTGTTCGCACTTGGTACCAGTTATCAGGATATTCGCAGCCATATCGAAGAAATTTACGGCATTAGCGTGTCCAATGGCACTATCAACGCCGTCACTGACAAGCTGCTACCAGAGCTGCAAGCATGGCGTGAACGCGAATTAGAACGCATCTATCCCATCGTCTGGCTCGACGCTATTCACTACAAAATCAAAGAAAATGGCCGCTTTATCACCAAAGCTGTGTACACCATTTTGGGTTTAAATGTTGAAGGCAAAAAAGAACTACTGGGCCTGTACTTGTCCGAACATGAAGGCGCGCATCATTGGCTGACAGTGCTGACCGACCTGCATAATCGTGGCGTCAAAGACATTCTGATCGCCTGCGTCGACGGCCTTAAAGGCTTCCCAGAAGCGATTGAGAGCATTTATCCGAAAACAGAAATCCAGCACTGTATCATCCATCAAATCCGTAACTCATTGAAATACGTGGCAAGTAAGAACCAAAAAGCCTTTATGGCGGATTTAAAATGCGTGTACAACGCGACAACACTAAACGCAGCTGAAACGGCGTTGGACGAGCTAGATACCAAATGGGGCGAGAAATATCCGGTGGTGATTAAGTCCTGGCGCAGCAAGTGGCAGACGCTGTCGGCCTATTTTAAATACCCAGATTACGTGCGCACCGCGATATACACAACCAACGCGGTCGAGGCTGTGCACCGACAGCTCCGTAAGCTCACCAAAACCAAAGGCGGCTTCCCGAACGAAAACAGTTTGCTTAAGCTGCTATACGCCGGTATGTTGCAGGCATCCGAGCGCTGAACGCATCCGGTGCAGAACTGGAATCTGACGCTATCACAGCTGTCGAGCCACTTCGCTGGCCGGTTGGATGATCATATCGACTTATGATCGGCTGACACAGAATATTGAAAAACCTCGCTTTTTTAAATTATTGGTCTATGGGTTTTGTAGGTATTTGTTTTCTATCAACTTCGTACTTGTAGTACATTTTTCTAGCTAAAATACCTAATGGTATGAATATGATACAGGTTATATATGCATATGTTTTCATAAGCGTCCAGAATATCCCCTGTTTTTTTGTTTTTATAGTAATAGCGCAGATTTTAGCAAGCCAGATAGTGTAAGAGATGGCTCCAATCATTAAAAATGTTGTTGGGAATCGCTTAGAGTTTTCGTTCATAGAGTTTTCTATTTGATATGCGGCTAGAGAAAAAAGAATGATACTTATTATTCCGCTATATCTATATAGTAAATAAGTTGCGAAGTTATTGCTATCTACTAATTTATAAATAATCAAGAATGAAATTATGAATAGTACGATATAGAACATGAGTTTCCCTCTCTATTGTTTGTTGTTTGTTGTTTGTTGTTTGTTGTTTGTTGTTTGTTGTTTGTTGCCATTCAGCTTGCCCATACAGTATCTCTGACGCATGATAATGCTTACTGACAAGTTATGTTTCTGAGTCTTGCGTATTTCGGTTTGTCCGGCCAGCAGTTTCGTTATCGTCCGGCCATCTGATCTTTTCTTCGTAACTACTACAGGGTGAAAGCATGAGTGTTCAATTTTTAAACGACACCTTGCCAAGCCCGGCTTCTAACACTGTATCCAAGTAATTTTCATCCATCATCAACGCACGTATTTTGCGCGGCACGCTGAGTTTGCGGCTCTTATCATGCCTTAAAATGTTCAGCCCAAGATGACGTACAACGGCCAAGTTTGCTGCCGCATTTTCTCTATAAATCATACAGTTGTCTTTATTAAGACTAACGTCCAACACCCAATGCAGTTGGTTTTCGATGTGCCAGTGATGGCGGCAGGCCGCTGCGAACCTGTCAGTATCTAGCTTTACCGAACTGATAAAATACCGTCGTACCAAGCCTGACTTTTTATCTTTAAGCAGTCTGTAACTATTTAACATCGCGATAGATTTCAGGGCTGGCCACTGCTCTTTAATACTGTCTGGTAGCACCGTTGCGTCCAGAAATTGATAGCTGCGGTATTCCAAACGGGCTTTTTGTTTAGTAACGTCTTCTTTCACAATATTTTCAAAGTCTTGGAACGCAGTAACCAAGGCCTGATGCAATTTAGGCTGGTTACTTTTCACTGCTAATAGATAGTCAGCACAAGGCATCCTCTGAGTTCAAGCAGTTGTGATAGCTCAGGTATTGCACTGATTTCATTCGATTTACTGTCGGTTTGCACCTGCCCATGCACCAACGAATTTTCACATGCAAACGCACTCACCATATGAATTGCGGAGCCGCGCTCGCCGTGCTGTCAGCTGCCTTTAAGCGTCTTTCCGACGATTGCAATCAATTGGCAATTGGTGCGTTGGCAGATATCTTGAACCCAATTTGCAAAATATTGCTGAAATTGTTTCGGCTCGACTTGAGAAATAACTCGCGCAATGTTGTCGTGCACCGGAATTCCGTTACGGAAGATGCCGCGTTTTTGCAGCCAATCAAGGCAATGGACACCAAAATCTTCGATATCCTCCCAGCCTTCAGCTCCTGTCATGACTGCGTAAAGCGTCAAAAGTATATCAAACAATGGGTAAGTAATTTTTGAGGATTGACGCGGATCTTCAAGCGCTGAAAAATGAATAGTGAAAGAATCGGTTTCCATTGTGATAGCCTGAGTGCAAAACAGTATCTCATCATAAACCTGCGGTCGCTGCAACTATTAGGTGATTCGTTCAAAAAGTGTTCGAGATCTCGCCCTAGTAACTACTAACTTTTTAACTTACTTCCGTCGGTTCAGCCAGATTTTTTTTCGTTGCGATTCGCCTGCTAATTCCAGCCGATGGGCGTTGTGGAGCAATCGGTCTAACAGCGCATCTGCTAATGTCGGATTTTCCATTAATCCGTATCATTCAATGACCGGTAATAGGTTGACGATCACTGTACTGCGTTGCTTGTATCTGTCTTCAATCACATCCAGCCGCTCGCTGATTTGTTTACCCATACTGGCGATGTCGAGCCATTACGTCGATAGTCACTTTTTGCGCTATGAATTCTCATGTGATAATCGAGTGGTGTAAAGAGTAAAGTGTTCTTTACCTTGAGGTGATTGCCACCCGAACCGTCATGTATAATTTATGTGTAGTCCAAAACGGTTTTTGACCAGCCAACAATAAGTATCACCGCACTTATTGGAGCTGTCTGACCGAGTTTTCCCGTACCGGACCTGGACCATCTGCGCGGCAACGCGCAGGCCACTGAGCTCGGACAGTTGCTGCCGTTTTAACGGCGAATCTTGCTGTAAATGAATGATATAAGTCACAATTTGATGCTCTGATTGCACAATCTTATTGCTAGCCATACCCTCTAGGTTTGGATAAAAGCTCAGACACCAATGACCCTGTTGCATCATGAAATAGGCTCGTTTGGGCGGCACGAACATGGGTTTCAATCGATAACCAGGAAAGGTTTGGCGCAGCACTTGAAAGCCAACTAACTGGTGGTGAATTGCGGATATTCCACAGCTACGATGTTAAAAAGCGTCGCTGCTAGCTGTGCCTCGCTAAAAATACAGAGGCAAAACCCAAGCCTGTGGTGCATGAGGTACCCATCAATGATGCATGGCTCAAGCATGGTCATTGGAGAGGAACCTTGTCAAAATGGCTCACGAAGTTGTGAATGCCTTCATCGGTCAAGTGGCGATGCTGTGAGCCAATGCGCGGTTAATCCAAGGCGCCAAGCCTACGGCGTTAATGACTTTAGATTGAATTTATTTAACGGCTGGCACCATCTCGTAACGCTCGCCATTGAATTCATAGCGTTCAATACGCTGAAAATGTTCAGCTTTAGTTGTATCGGTATTCTCTTAAGCAGCATTTTTTCCAGCAACATCAGCCGGTGTGACATGGTCTTGGCTTCGTAGTTCAAGTGGTACGAGTTCAGAACTTGCGTTGATCGGGCCGCTGCTTTGGTTCAGCAGCACCAGCTCACTTTGGCTTTGGACAGTATCCTCACACTCTTGCGTGCAGTTGGTGGCCCAGCGTTGCAGTTCGATGGTTTGGTTAAACACCAAGTTGAGGGCATTGTCCTTTGGCCAAAACAGCCACAATTCTTGGCGTTCTTCATCAAAACCAACGCCACGGTTTCGCAGCGCTAGCACCAGTGCGACAGCGCGTAAACCGGGCTTGAGCGCATACGGTGCCGTAGCAAGGCGAATTGTGCGCAGCTCGCCTTCAACATCAAGCGGCACACTGCCATAAAGAACGCTATGGAGTTGCTGCTTGGCAGTGATGAAATTCACTTGTAATTGCTTCAACCCATTGATTTCATACTGCGAAACACATACCAGTAGCTGCGCGCTAGCAAACGAAGTGGTATTTAACGCTTCAGTATAATTTTCAGGGCATAAGGCTGGCGGCTCAGTTGAATTAGGCTTCGCAAAAGTAAGCGCACTAAAAGTGGTGAGCAACACGAACAACAGGCGTGGGGCGAGTTGGTTTAACATGAGGCATCCTTGTCTAGTTGGCATTAGGTTGCCACTTTATTTATTGCCGTACTTTGCCATTGTTTTTTGCCACTTTAATTGCCACTGTACTTTGCCAGCGCGCAGCACACTTGCCAATAGTTTTGCTCACCTGTGCTTTTCGGTAAATCCCTTCGTCACAACGCTTAATACACTATTTTCCTTACATGTTTTCTTTTAGGATAAATTTTCTGTTTTGTGAACCAAGGGCATCCCATGAAACTTTGCAGCACCGTACTTTTACTCGCTGGCGTACTGGCATGGCCAGCAACCGCCATGGCACTTAACCAGATCTCTGCAGCAAGTTCATCACCGGTTGCCTTGAAGTTGCCTGACGCACTGGCGGTGTTATCCGAGCGCTCCCAAGCGCAATTGATGGATGAAATATTAGAAAAGCGCCTTACGCAACTCTTACCCGCTTTGATGCAGCAACATAACATCGACATGTGGCTGCTTATTTCACGCGAATATAATGAAGATCCTGTGCTCAAAACCATGCTGCCTGCCACGTGGCTATCGGCGCGTCGACGCACTATGTTGGTCATAGTCAATCCCGGTGCTGGCAAGCCTGCCGAATTTTATGCGGTGGCCCGCTACGATGTTGGCACAGTCTTTAAAAAAGCTTGGGATGTTGAACAACAACCTGACCAGTGGCAGGCGCTTGCCAGTCTCATTCAACAGAAAAAACCACGTCGGATAGGGATTAATCAATCGGCTGATTTTGGCCATGCCGATGGCATGGTGGCTACGGAATTGGCGCTGCTAAAGCAAGCGCTTGGCGAGCAAGCCGAGAAATTAGTCAGCGCGGAAAAACTAGCTGTGGCTTGGTTGGAAACACGCTTGCCTGAGGAGCTGAAAAATTATCAAACCCTGACTCAAATTGGCCATCAACTGATCGCCACCGCATTTTCCAACCAAGTCATAACCCCAGGTAGCACCAGTACCGAAGATGTGGTTTGGTGGCTGAGGCAACAAAGTACGGCATTAGGCTTGCCGGTCTGGTTTCATCCGACAGTTTCGATTCAACGGCCAAGTTCAGGCAAATTTGATCAAATCAGCGCATTTAGTGCGGCAAAAACCGATAATATCATTCAAGCTGGCGATTTGTTGCACGTCGATTTTGGTCTCACGTATCTGCGTTTAAATTCCGATCAACAACAACATGCCTACGTTTTAAAACCCGGCGAGACAGATGCACCTGCCGAGCTGAAACAAGCGTTACGCCGTGGCAATCAAGCGCAAGACATCCTCACGCAGCAATTTAAAACCGGTTTAAGCGGGAATCAGCTATTACAACAAAGCCTTAGCAAGGCCACGCAGCAAGGGTTGAACGCGACGATTTATAGCCATCCGATTGGTCACCATGGCCACGCCGCGGGCCCCACCATCGGCATGTGGGATAATCAGCATCACATCGCCGGCAGTGGCGAATATCCGATATCAGCCAATACCGCGTATTCCATTGAATTAAACGTTGCGGTTGATTTACCGCAGTGGGGCAATGAAATTCGCATCATGTTAGAAGAAGATGGTTATTTTGATGGTCAGAAATTTCATTATTTCAATAACCGGCAAACCCAATTCCATTTAATTAAAGCACCGCAGGTTACACCTTAATTCTGCGCCTTAGCGAAATTTGCCAGAATTGTTGCGCGAACATGTTGAAGCGCCAGTGTTTTATAGAAAACGCTGGCTTTTCAATTGTGCTTTTATCTACTTCCTCGCAACCCCTCTGATGTAACCGCTTTGTATAGGCTTGCTGTGGTCATCATCCCAACAACCTACCTGCGCCATCCTCTACGCGCATGCATCGAACTCCGGTCAGCAAGCCAGGCGCGACAATTTGTCGCAGCGGCGTGGCTTGGGTGATATGAAATAATAACGCCATGGTAGTTAGTTGATTTTATGGTGAAATTTCATGCAATTCTTAGTTCCGACTGGGCTTTTTACGTGCCGGCGTTTGGTGATGGTGATGGCGAGCTGTTTGTGCGTTTCGACGGTGCACGCGGCGGAAACTGCAGCGGAGGAAGCGCAGGTTGAGCGCTTGACGGTGTATGGCGAACGACAAAGCGATACCTTTGGCAGCAAATCAGGCATTTTACTCAAAGAGTTGCCGCAAAGTGTGCAACTGCTGGATGTGGATAGCCTGCGGGCGCAAGGCTTGGTGTCGGTGGGCGATTTATTACGTGATGTGCCAGGTGCCAATCCCGGATATTCGCGGGTGGGGCCTTATCAATCGTTTAGTTTAAAAATCCGTGGTTTTATGGCGGATCAAATGCGCAATGGCATGCGTCAGCGCTATTTTGAAGACGTGGATGCGTCGGCGTTAAACAGCATCGAACGGCTGGAAGTGCTCAAAGGGCCATCTGGCGTGTTGTATGGCCAGTCGGCGGTTGGTGGGGTGATCAATCTGGTGAGCAAAATGCCGGGGGCTGATCAAAGTGGCAGTGCGTCGCTGCGGCTGGGGAGTTTTCAGCAAAAAGCGCTGGCATTCGACCATAGCCTGCAACTGACGGATGCCAGTGCGCAAAATCTGGGGCTGCGGCTAAGTGGCGAGCTGGAACGCTCCAATACCTTTGTTGACCGTCAGCCGATGGATCGCAACAACCTTGGCTTGGCGCTAGTGCATTCGCTCGGCGATAACGTGGCGGGGCACTTGGTGGCGGAATATGTTGAACGCGAAACCACTCGCTACCCAGGCTTACCGGTGTCGCTGGTGTTGCCAAACCAAGATGCCAAGCCGCTGGACCTAGGCTTGCAGTTGGGGGAGCCGGGGTTTACTACGCTGCGATCGTTTGCGCCTTTGTGGCAATACTGGGCCGATATTCGTCTTAATGATGACTGGACGCTGACGCCACGCTTGCAGTATCAACAGTTTAATACCGAGTTTGGTCAGGTGAACTTACGGGCGCCGGTGGCGGGCTCGCCCCAGCTGATCAGCCGCAATGGTCGGCAAGGCCGCGAGGATGACAATTACTACATTGCTCAGCTGGATCTGAGTGGTCAGCTGACCACGGGCAGTATCGAACATCAAGTATTGATGGGCTATGAGGGCAGCTGGGAGCGGGGTCGTTTTACCCAGTCGAATATCCGGGCAGGCTCTTTAGCGCCGGTGAATGTGCTGCAACCGGTGTATCAATACGACAGTGTCGCGCCGGCACTGGTGTTTGCGTTTGATAATGGCTACAACCTCGATGCCGATGCTTGGTATCTGCAAGATCAGCTGCGGCTGAACGAGCAATGGCACCTGATTGCGGCGGTGCGTTATACCGACAGCAAAGCCGGCAATGGCAGCTGGCAAGCCGTAACCAATTATGTGCCGGTCTCAACCACCATTTGGCAACTGGGGATGACCTATCAGCTCAATGATCAGTGGACGCTGTTTACGGGCCACAACACCGGTTTTGATGTAGAAAGCAGTGCCGCGGCGCGCAGCCGTACTGGGGCTGCGTTAAAACCGGAGGAGTCGGCGCAGCAAGAGCTGGGGCTTCGCTTGGCAACGGAACAGCTACAGGCTAGCGTGGCATTGTTCCGCTTAGAGCGGCTCAACGCCTTAACCACCGATTTGATTGACCCAGATTTTAGCGTCAACAGTGGCGAGCAGCGTGTGCAAGGCGTGGAGCTGGAAGGGCAAGTGCAGTTGAGTGCCGATCTGGCGCTGCAGGCCGGTTATGCCTGGATGGATGGGGAAGTGACCGCCAGTAACGATGGCGATGTTGGCGCGGCCTTGGGCGATCTGGCGCGTCATCAGCTGAACCTAAGTGGCCGTTGGCAATTGGACGCGCAGTGGTCGGCCTATATTCGTGCCAACTACAGTAGTGGGCGGCCTTTGGTCACCGCATCGAGCTGGATCTTAGATAGCTACCGGCTGCTGGGTACCGGTGTGCGTTATCAAGCTAGCCAATGGTCGGCACAGTTGGCATTCAACAACCTACTGAATGAGGGCTACTACACCGCATCCGGCAATGGTTTTGTGGTGTACCCAGGTGAACCGCGTCAGGCCAGCTTACAACTTCATTGGCAGTGGTGATGACAGTGGGCGCGGAGCATATCGATCACGTCGAACCACAAAAAGCGCTAGCAATAGCCGCACAGCGCGCAGGCCAGCGCCGAGCGCTGTATTTTTGGCATGCGTGGTCGGCGCTGATGGTGGCGCCGGTGCTGTTGCTGTTGTTACTCAGCGGCAGCATTTATTTGTTCGATCGCGAGTTTGACCACGCCTGGCGCGCCAGTGCTTATGCCGTAGTGCCGACGGGGCGCGCGGCGGCGTCGCTGCAGCAACAACAGGATTTTCTGCGCCAGCAGTATCCAACGGCAACGCTGCGTAAAGTGCTGTTACCGCGTGAGGCAACGCAGGCGGTGTGCTGGCAGCTAGATATGGAAGCTGGAAGCCGCTTGCTTTATCTCGACCCTTATCAATTAAAGGTCAATGCCATCGAGGATCCGGCCCGCGCACCCATGGCGCTGGTTCGACGTTTACATGGCGAGCTGCTCGCCGGTACGGTCGGCGGTTATGTGATTGAATGGATGTCATGTTGGACGCTGTTTTTATTGCTAACCGGTGCTTGGCTTTGGTGGCCGCGGCAGTGGCGGTGGGGCGGCGTGCTGTGGCCGCGTCGCCGTGCCGATGGTTCACGCCATTGGCGTGACTGGCATGCCATTTCGGCCATGCTGGCGTCCTTGATGTTGGCTTTTTTGGTGCTAACGGGGTTGCCGTGGTCAATTTTTTGGGGGCCGCAATTTGCCAATATCAGCCATCAACTCAGTCAAGCTGCAGGCCTTGCTTGGATAGCGCCATCGCCGAACTTTCATGCCAATGTGGCCTTGCTCGGCAGCTCGTCATCTGACCCAGCCACCTCGCATGCGCAGCATAGCGCTGCTAGTGCGCCGACTGCGCCAACTATTGTGACAGACGCACCGGTGACGGGCGCGGCAGAGCCGTGGAGTACGCAGTTTCATCAGGTGCCTTCGGTTGCCAAAGCGCAGCAAGGTCTGGCCGATATTCAACAGATCAGCACAGCCCTCGCGTTATTGCCCCTTGATCGATTTGGCCCCGGTGTGCGGGTGTTTTACCCAGAGAATGCACATGCACCTTTTAAAATCAGCTATGTACCGGATAAAGCGCAGGGGCAGCGCACTATTTATGTCGATGCCCATAGCGGCAAAGTGCTGGATGATATTGGCTGGCAGCGTTATTCATTCGCCGCCAAAGTGGTGGAGTGGGGCGTGATGACACATTTGGGGCGGCAATATGGGCTGGTGAATCAACTGCTGAATTTGCTGTTTTGCCTCATCGCGATGGCGGCGATACTGGCGGGATTACGGTTATGCTGGTTGCGGCGTCATGCCGGGCGTTGGTTACCACAAAAAAGTGCCAACGATCGCCTGCCGCGGGCGCTGCAAGTCAGCTTATTGGCGCTCGCACTGTTACTGCCGCTGTTATGGTTATCTTTGGCTTTATATTGGCTGATACAGCTATGGCAACAGCGAGCCAAGCGGCGCGTCTCGCGGGCATAGCTTAGATCGGCGCGTAACCTTTATGCTGAAGGTGGCGATTACCCGCTAGTCGATGCCATTCGCTGGCAAAAGTAAAAAAACATTTACTTTTGTGTGTATTGGTTTTAAATTTTGCAGCATGAAGGCGGCAGCAATAACAGAGAGGTTAGCGCTGCCAGCTGTCATGACGGCCGTAGGCCTCCGTAGCGCCAACACGGCAGGCAACTGCGCTGTTAAATGCACAGGCAAATTGGCCGGAAATCGTACTCGCCATGGGGGTGAGTACACACATTCAAGGACGAATGTTATGCAAAATTTGACGTTTTTTGGTGCTGAGATTTCGTCTCGCAGCGCGGGTATGGCCGCTGGGCAATCGGCTTCTCACGTGCCTGAACATAGCGCTTTCCACAGCGTTCACAACAGCACTTCTCACAGCACTTCTCCCAGCGATTACCACAGCGCTTACCACAGCCCTCGCAATTACTTCATATTGTTAGCGGCGTTATTGATGCTGCTGTGGCCTGCCATGGTGCATACCTTATTCGCCGATTTTGTCGCGATTGAGCTGGCTTTTTTACACAGCTTGCCGCTTGAGCACATCAGCGATAGCCAAAAACTGCAAACTGCGACTTTCTTTAGTCAACAATCCACAATGTTGTTATTTACCAAACACCAAGGCCTACTGGCGCTGTTGTTGTGCGGCAAAGTGCTGTTTTTACTGGTGGCAACCAAATCGTTCAGTTTATATGGCACGCATTACTTGGCCGGCACCGCCGTCGCACGTGCGATCTGTGTGGCCATGTTGCCGTCGCTGTTTTACAGCCTTGTGCTTGGGTTTTACCTCATAACGCTGCCATTGCAACAGCTTTACCACCACTATGATGTGGCCAGCTGGAATCAGCTGCTATGGCAGTTACCGGAAAATGCACCGCATGCGGCGCTCGCGAGCGTAGAAAGTCCGTTGCAATGGCTTGGTTTTATTCTGTTGTGGGCATGGGTAAAACAGCAAGCCCTGCCACAGCGCTTGACCGCCTTTGTCGTCATGAGTTACCTGCTGTTTGTGGCACTGATGTGGGTGGTAGGGGTGTGATGGTAGGGGGGTGATGCTTCGCGGTTCATAGCGCCTCACCGGTGTGACTCCACAACTTCTGTGTATAGATCTTTCCATGCACATTCATTTGGTTTTCACTATGCCCGCCATGATTATGCATTTGCGGGTGGTTTCTTCGCTGATGGCTAGCATCTTCGGTGATGTTCTGGCAAAGTGCGCCACTTTAATCACTACGACGTTGTGGTTGGCAACGGACGCGATAGATGTGACAAGTGAAGGGCAAGGATGTTGAATAAACGGGTGAATCGGACTGTGCGGGCAGCGGTCAACATGGTCATGCGGTTGTTGATTACATTGCTGAAAACATTACTGAAAACATTACTGAAAACATTGGTAAATGCTACGGCGAACAGCACAGCCAAAACCTTTATGAGAAGCTTTACCAAAACCATAGCGAGCGCCGCCATTCTGATGACGGTGATAAGCTTCACCTTCGCAAAACCGATATCCAAGGTTCCAGCAAAGGGGCTGGCGGCTTGGCGGCAGACGCAGTTACGTCAGCTTAAATCCCAATTATTCATAGCTAAACCGATATTCATGTCGTTCAGCGCGATTTATGTCGGCACACTGCTGTGCCTAGGGGGACTGCTCTCACCTGTCCATGCCAGCCAGATGGCATCTGCACATGGGGTTGCTGTCAGCGGTATTGCGATGGCGGCAAATTCGGCATCAACCCTTCAGCTCAGTCATCCGCAATATAACGAGGCGGCCTGTATTTTACTGGCTGATCAAATTGCCCGTTTTAAATCACAGTCGCACTTGACCTTGTATAAAAAAAGCGTGCGGGATTACGAACGACATTGCCAACGCGCACAGCCTACTGGGGCACAGTCTGCGAGTTCACCTAGTGTCGATATGCGCGGCGATACGTCGGCATGGAGCACATCACAAGCTAAAGCGGCACTATCTGAGTCTGGTACGGATGTGTCATTAGCGTCGGTTTCATCAGCCAATACAGCCGCGATGATCACAAGCGCTGCACGCCCTGAAAGCTCCGCGGCCAACAGTCAATTAGGAACCGCGACCACGTCGGGAGCCGACGCTGCATTTTGGCATACCGTTTTTGATCCGCAGCAAGGCGCAGCCCAAGGCGTGCTAGCTCCGCTCATGCCGTTGTTACAGCAATTGTGGCTGTTCGCGCTTGCCATTCCGTTATGGCTATGGGTGATTGTGCTGACTTGTGTCGTGGCGATGCCGTGGCGAGGCTCGCTGACAAAACAGGAGCGGTTAGGCCGCGAGGCGGAGCAGCAGCTGGCGCGTTTACTGCGCCAGTCGTTAGCGGATGATTGCCAACATTACCGTAATCTGGTGCTGCATTCTGATCGTGGTGATTTAACGGAAATCGATCACCTCGTGCTAAGCCCACAAGGGGTGTTTGTGATTGAGGTGAAAAACTTTCAAGGTTTTATTATGGGGCATGAATTTCAACCGACATGGACCCAAAGTATGTTCGGCAACAAAACTTCCTTTCAAAACCCACTGCGGCAAAATTACAAACATACACAAGCGGTGGCGGCCTTGCTGCAGCTGGATGAACAGCAAGCGTCAACCATGATCCATTCGGTGATCGCCTTTGGCCGGCGTGGCACCTTGAAAACCAATACCCCGAGCATGGTGATGTATCTGGATGAAGTGCCGATGCATATTCAGCAAATACAGCACCACTGCGAACCACATTTGTGGTTCACCCAAGCACAGCTGCAGCAATTTAACACTCTCTTAGAGCGGGCCTTGGAACAAGCGCCGGTTCTGCGTCAAGCGCACAAGTTGCAAGAACAAAGCAAGGCGATGGTTCGCAGTTTACATTAAGCGACTGAATCGAAATTACTTTATACATATCAATTGTCTGTATGGCTTTGGCTTCAAGTCTAAAAGTTAGTCACTATCACAAAAAAGTGATAGTGACTTGTCTTACGTGCTTCAATTCACATCCCTAACGACTCGGCATTAGCTCTGCTCATGTGAGGATGAGTTATTGAGCAGCTGATGCCAATCAATGTGTCGTGTTGCAATCATCAGCACGGCGAGGGTGCTAAACAGCAGTAAACTGC
>JACCDR010721734.1_pt1 | contig 14656 bp, 7 predicted proteins | sample 7446431 | NCBI WGS metagenome assembly JACCDR01 (sample SAMN15323443, study PRJNA562643) | freshwater metagenome | isolation source: river surface water | place: USA:Blue River Watershed | collected 2017-08-17 | reverse complement strand
GTGGTGTCGTCAGGACGACCCACCACAGCGGCTTCAGCCACCAACTCGGTGCAGCTCACCAAGGCAGATTCGATTTCCATCGTGCCCATGCGGTGGCCAGACACGTTCAACACGTCGTCGATACGGCCGGTGATGGTGAAGTAGCCAGTTTTCTCGTCGCGGATTGCACCGTCGCCAGCCAAGTAGTACTTGCCCTTGAATTCTTCTGGGTAGTAGCTCTTCACGAAGCGGTCTGGGTCACCCCAGATCGTGCGAATCATCGAAGGCCATGGGCGCTTGACCACCAAGATACCGCCTTGGCCGTTGGGCATTTCGTGACCAGCTTCGTCCACCACAGCGGCTTGGATGCCGGGGAAGGGCAATGTGCAAGAGCCGGGAACCATGGGGGTCACGCCTGGCAGAGGGGTGATCATGTGACCACCGGTTTCTGTTTGCCAGAAGGTGTCGACGATTGGGCAGCGGCTGCCGCCCACGTGCTTGTAGTACCACTCCCAAGCGGCTGGGTTGATCGGCTCGCCGACCGAGCCCAACAAGCGCAGGCTAGAGAGGTTGAAGCTCTTTGGATGCACAGCATCGTTGGCTTCAGCAGCCTTGATGAGTGAGCGGATCGCGGTTGGCGCTGTGTAGAAGATCGAGACTTTGTGGTCTTGAATCATCTTCCAGAAGCGGCCAGCGTCTGGGTAGGTAGGCACGCCTTCGAACACGATTTCAGTGCCGCCCAAAGCCAATGGGCCGTAGGTGATGTACGTGTGGCCTGTGACCCAGCCGATGTCGGCGGTACACCAGAACACGTCGTTGTCTTTCAAGTCGAACGTCCACTTGGTGGTCAGGGCTGCGTGCAGCAAGTAGCCGCCGGTGCTGTGTTGCACGCCTTTTGGCTTGCCTGTGGAGCCCGATGTGTAGAGCAAGAACAGGGGGTGCTCAGCGCCCACCCATTCTGGTTCGCAGGTGGTGGCTTGCTTGTCAGCCAACTCACCCAACCATTGGTCACGGCCTGCGACCATGGCGATGTCGCCACCGGTGCGCTTGACCACCAACACGTTCTTCACAGAGTCGCAGCCGCCCAATGTCATGGCTTCGTCCACGATGGCTTTCAGGGGCAGGTGCTTGCCACCGCGCACTTGTTGGTCAGCGGTGATGATGGCCACAGCGCCTGTGTCTTCAATGCGGTCACGCAAAGACTGGGCAGAGAAGCCGCCGAACACCACAGAGTGGGTTGCGCCGATACGGGCACAAGCTTGCATCGCAGCCACGCCTTCGATCGACATGGAGATGTAGATCATCACGCGGTCGCCTTTTTTCACGCCGATAGATTTCAGGGCGTTGGCGTATTGGCAAGTCTTAGCCAGCAATTGGCTGTAGGTGGCTTTGGTCACTTCGCCGCCGTCGGCTTCGAAGATGATGGCGGTTTTGTCGCCTAGGCCTTTTTCGATGTTGCGGTCCAAGCAGTTGTAAGAGGCGTTCAATGTGCCGTCTTCGAACCACTTGAAGAAAGGTGCGTTGCTCTCGTCGAGCACTTTGGTGAAGGGGGTCTTCCAGCTCAGCAACTCGCGTGCTTGCTCGGCCCAAAAGCCTTCGTAGTCAGTCTCAGCTTTTTTGCACAAGGCTTCGTAGGCGGCCATGCCGGACACGTTGGCTTGCTTGACGAACTCAGCTGATGGCTGGTGAATGGTGATGTCGCTCATGAACCGGTCTCCTCTTATATGACGGTAGCTTTCAAAACCCCGCAACTGTGAGACTAGGCTCTTACAAGGGTCTGACTTAGACAGTTCTGACAAACCCTTGGGTGTCGGGTTGTTACATAAGTCACTTTGTATATATTTAAGTGTTACCTTCGCCTGGCATCAATTCATCCAAGCTCAGGTGAATCCCTAGGTGCTGGTCAATAAAGTGCCGCGCCGTGTCCTGCCAGCCGCCCAGCTCTGACTCGTAGTGCAGCAGGCCCGGGTCGTCCAGTTGGCCGTCGTTAAAGTCCAGCGTAGTGGGGAAGCGCAGCTGGAAGAGTTCGTACTCATTTTGGTAAAGCTTGGGTGCTTGCTTGGCGTTGTGTGCAATCGCGCGCAAGCGGCCTTGATGGCTCCAGTCGCAAAACAAGATGTTGCCCATGCGCAGCATCAGCACACATTGGTTGGGCGCGATCTTGCCCAAGATCTTGGCGTAGCTGAGCTCGCCTGCTGGATCGATTTTTTGCAGCTCTGTGACCGCTTGTTCGCCCAAGGCAATCCATGCTTCCAAGATGTGGCCGGCGTGGAAATAGGCTTCCCAAAAACGGCGGCGGTAGGGGCCAATGTCGTCTTCGGTGTGGCGCAAGATCTCAAAAAACGCATCCATGGTGCGGCTGGTCAGCCAGCGGCTGGCGGTCTCGATGGCTTCCCGTCGCACGCCTAGCCAGCCCGCGTGGTTGTGGCGCGGGTCGCCCAAGGTGCGCAGCAGCTCTGAGAGCAACGCGTTTTTGACGTCTTGCGGCGGGTTGCGCTCAAACCAAGGCGAGAGCAGGCTGTAGGCAAACTCGTCACGGCACAGCGGGTAGCGCAGGCGCTGCGTGGGCTTGCCCATGTCGTGCATGGCCCATTCGCACATGCGCTTCACATAGCCGATGGAACTTCGAATTTCTTCGGGCGCTTGCAAGGCTTCTAAAAATGCTTGCTTGCAAAAGTTGTTCAGCCAAAAGCCTTGGGTCAGCGCATGGCGCTCTTGCCACTGTGCCAGTGTTTTGTCGGCAGGCATGCCCAAAATGTCATTGGCCACATGCACGGGGCCATTGAGTGGGTCCAGCACATCGAGGGTGCTGATGAGGCGCTCTAAGCCATTGGCTTCGGTCTCCGACAACGAGGCCAGCACACGTGGGTCTAAAAAAAACGCGCGTGCTGTGTGGGCCAACTTCAAGAACACCGGGTTCTCTGGGTTGAAGCCCTGCAAATAGGTGTGCAGCAAGCCACGGCCCCACTTGAGCGGGCGGCGAGAAGCCAGTGCCTCGGGCACAGCCACTTCAAAGTAGCGGTCGGTCAGCGGCGAGTGCGTGTGCAGGCCGCGCTCGGCATCGAGCCACAGCGCGTAGGGAATGTGTCGCCAATCGCGCTGGCGCGGCGTGGGGCTAGTGGGTGCAAACGCCACGCGTTCAAACGCGCTGTAGGTGCGCTCACCCACGGTGCGCAAGTCTGGGTCTTTGCCAAAGCCGCCGCCGCGCTTGGTGCGCGCAGCATGGGCCAGCTGGTCAAAGTCTTGCGGCAGGGGGGCGAAAAACTCGTGCATGTTTGTGGCGGTGGCTTAGCGCACCGTGTCTTGCATCTTCTTCAAGGTGCTGCTTGGGCCTTTGGCTGCACCAGTGTCGGTGGGCTGAAACGCCAACACAAAGCGCAGCTCCACGCGGCGGTTTTGTGTGTCGTTGTCTTTGCTGCTGGGGCGCTCGTCCGCATAAGAGCTGATGCCAAACACCGGCTGCTCGCGCTCGTTGCGGTAGCTTTGCATGCCTTCTGAGCCCAGCACTTTGTAAACCGCACGTGCGCGGTCAAGGCCTAGATGCCAGTTGTTGTAGTCGCCACGGTGCAGGGGCACAGAGTCGGTGTGGCCTTCAATCAGGATGGTTTCAATCTCCACCTGTTGCGGGTTGGGCGGGCAGTCGTCTGGCAGGCGGCGGCGTTGTGAATAGATGTAGCAGGGCAGTACTTGCTGAAGTTGCTCGGCAGACTGGCGCAGCGTGCGCACGCCCAAGCCTTCTAGCTCGGCGCTGCCGCGTGCAAACAAGGTGTCGGCTGGCAAGCTGATGACGCCCGACACTTGGTTGATCGTCACGGGCACGCCCGCGTTTTGCAGCTTGGTCCCGATGGTGTGCACCACCGTGGCCAGTGGGTCGGCGGGTGGCTCGGGCGGTTGTTCGGGTTTGCGTGAGAGCAGCACCATCACCATCACGATGAAGATGAACAGCAGGCCAATCATCAAGTCACTGGCCGAAGCCATGTAACCCGATTCTTCCACTTGCTCGTTGATAGCTGCGGTGTTGCGGCGTGTTTTGATGAACATGATCTAGGCGCGCTGCTTTAAGCCTTGGGTGGCAAAGCGTCGATGAACTCGTCCAACACTTCTTCTAGGTTGGTGATGCTGCCGCTCAGCTGATTCACCGCGCTGGCCAAGTGCTGGTCCATCTTGGTGTGCAGATCAGAAATCTGAGTGCTGTAGCCCGACACACCTTTGGTCAGTGCATCCACCGTGCCGGTGAGTGCTTTTTGCGCGTCTTGCAAATGCGTTCTCACATGGCCAAGTGCTTCTTCGGCAGATACCGCGCTCTGTTTGAGTGTGTCCACGGTTTGGCCGAGGGCTTGGTTCATCGGAATCAAAGCTTCTTTGAAGTCAGTGGCAGCCGCACGCTGCAAGCCCACCGCGCCTTCGATGGCGTTGGCGCTGTCTTTGAACTTCTCAGCTGTTTGGTCAATGCGCTCCACCGTGCCTTGCAAGCCCGACATCGCGCCTTGCACCGTTTGCACGGTTTGGCCCAAGTTGCCCAGCAGGGTTTCGAGTTGTTGCGTGCCGGTTTGGCCCATGGCGCTGGCGCGTGCCAATGACGCATCCAGCTCGGTGATGGTGGTGCGGGTGTTTTGAATGGTTTGCGCCAACGTGCCCACCGCATCGCCAAACGAGGCGAGGCCGGTTGAAATGCCTTGGGTCAAAGTCTCACCCGCTTTGCTCAGCTCCACCGCCGCTTGGCTACCCGCATTGCCAAAGCTTTGGCTAGAGGTTTGAATGCTGTCGGCCAGTTGGGCCAGCTTGTCAAACGCGGGTTGCATGTTGCGTGACAGGGCGTCGCCAATGGCGTTGGCAAAGTCGCCTTCAAAGCGGCGCAATTGGCTCACCTGTGAACGGTTCTCGTCCAAGATGTCTTGGAACAAAGCCAGCTGCATGCGCACGCTGGCTTCTGCTGCGTTGTCGGGCACTTTGGCGCGCAGGGTGTGGCACAGCGTGTCGATGCTCGACTGCAAGTTTTCCAGCGCCACTTTGGCGCGCCAGTTCCACACCAGCGAACACAACAAGCCCGCGATGGAGGTGATGAACTTACCGCCTGCGGTGGCAATGAGTGACTGCAAGGCTTGGTCTTGTTGACGCGCCGACACATCCAGCGCATTGAGCGCCAAGCCCGCTTGTTGCAAGGCCACAGCCAAGAAGATGAAGGTGCACATCAAACCAAAGCCAATCAGCAAATTGGGCATGGTCTCGAACAAGGCCAAGTTCATGCGGCCACCGAGTACGCTGCGCACCGTCCAAGTGTCGGCATGGCTGCGAAAGCTATAACTGCTACGTGGCCCTTGGCTCACACCGTGTTGCGTGGGCAAGTCAATCAGGCCGGCTTCGGTTTCGCGCAGCAAAAACTTCAGCTCGTTGTCGGTGGTTTTGGTCTCGGCCAAAGCCAGCGCTTCGCGGCTGCTGCCCTTGTGTGCGCCTAGGCGGGCATCCAGCCCCACCACCTCGGCGCGCACACGGCGAATGCGCGAAGCCCACACGCCGAAGCTGATGAGCGAGAACACAAAAATCACGGCCGCGATGGCCAGTGGCACAGCCAACTGTTCGAGTTGGGCGAGGTATTGATTCGTAGGCATGCCTCTATTGTGAACAAGTCTGAGGCGCTACTCGATAAGTGAGACTAACGTGCTTAGCAGGCTGCGTTCATGGGGTGTCTGATGTGTGCAACAACGGGGCAGGTCGCGGCGGCTTAATCGCCCAGCCCACCACTGCGCAACACGCGCCGCGCACAGCCATTCCACAACACAACTAGCTGCGGAGCCCACAGCGTGAGGCGCTTTTTGGCGCGTGTGAGGCCTGTGTACACCAGCTCGCGGGTGAGCACGGGCGACTCAAGTGCTGGGATCACCAGCAACACATGCGCAAACTCCGAGCCCTGCGATTTGTGCACCGTCATGGCAAACACGGTTTCCACACTGTCAAGGCGCGAAGGCATGACCCAACGCACGCCGCCATCCACGGCAGGGAAGGCCACGCGCAGCACGCCATCGGGGCCGGGTAGGCACAGGCCAATGTCGCCGTTCATGAGATCCAATGCGTAGTCGTTGCGTGTGACCATCACGGGGCGGCCTGCGTACCAAGCGCTTTGGCCCAAGCCCAGCGCGTGCTCGACTTGTGTGTTGAGTTGTGTCACACCCAGCGGGCCTTCGCGCACGGCACACAACACACAAAACTCGGTGAAGGCGTTGAGCAACGCCACCGCTTGTGCATCTGTGCACGGTGCAGCTGGCGTTGTTTTGCTAGGGCGGTGTGCTTCTAGCAAGGCCAACCAATTGCGCCATCCGTAGCGCAAACCTACGGCCAGCTTGGGCTCGCTGGCGCTGGCCAGTTGCAGGCGGGTCACGTCGGGTTCTGCGGCATCGCCCCCTTCGTCAAGGAGAACGCTTTGTTGCAAAGGCAAGGTCGCCAGCCAATCGGGTGCGTCTTTCCACAGCGCTTTGAGGGAGGGTGTGTTGTCGGCTACATCGGCATTCACGGCGCGTGCCCATTGGCCAATGCCGCTCTTGACATCAAAGCGGTGACTATGAATGAGCGTGACGGTTTGAGCTTTGAGCAAACTGCCCGTGCACAGCTGCGACATGACCGCACCAGCTTCCACCGACGCCAGTTGGTCTTTGTCGCCCAACAAAATCAAACGCGCAGTCGGCGGCACAGCTTGCAGCAAGCGGGCCATCATCTCTAGGTCAATCATCGACGCTTCGTCGACCACCACCACATCGGTGGCGAGCTGATGCACTTGCGATGCTTTGCTATTGGTTTGCAACAAGCGGTGCAGCGTTTGCGCTTGGCTGGGCATGTGCGGGCGCTTATCAGTCGGCATCTTGGTCAGTGCGTTGCTGATGGATTCGGTCAAACGCGCCGCTGCTTTGCCCGTGGGTGCGGCCAAGTGAATTTGCAGCTCGCGTGGCGATGTGCGCACTAACAGCGACAGCAGCTTCACCACCGTGGTGGTTTTGCCTGTACCTGGCCCGCCGGTGATGAGGGTGATGCGGTTTTGCGCGGCCACCTCGCAGGCGAGGCGTTGCATGTCTGGCGCGCTATCAGTGATGGGCGTGAACAACTCGTCTAAGCGTTGCTGCAAATCAGCAGGCACTTCGCAGGGTAGGGCCAAACGCTGCGACAGTTGCAATCGAATGTTTTGCTCAGCCGTCCATGCGCGGCGCAAATACAAACGCGTGCCTTGCTTGTCTTCGGTCAGCACCAGCGGCGAAGCATCGCCTTGCGTCCACGGCAAGGTGGCGGCGGCTTCATGCAGCTTGCTTGGCAGTGTGGCGGTTTGTTCGTCGGTCCAGCCCAGCAACTCAGCAGCTTGCGTTTGTAGCGTTGCAAGGTCTAGGCACGCATGGCCGCGTCCCCATTGGTAGCTGGTGAGCGCTGCTAGCCAAAGGTGGCGTGGGTCGTCGCTGGGTTGCTTGCTGTGCAGCAAGTTGGCCAGTGATTTGTCCAAACCCGTCAGGGGCGTGGATTGGGCCCACGGGAATTGCAGCAAAGGTGAGAGGGTATTGGTGGGTGTTGGCATGCCATGCCAGTTTACTAGGGGTGACATAATTTCTTTTCATGCGCATAATATGCGCATACGCCCTCAAGGAGTCATCATGCCACGCACCACCAGCGCAACTGCCGCATCAAGAAAGCGCCCAGTCAACCTCACCTTGAGTGAAAACTTGGTGGCCGACCTCAAAAGCTACACCTCTAATTTGTCGGCCACTGCGGAAGAGTTGCTCACGGCCTACGTGGTAGAGCAGAAGCAAGCACGTTCAAGCCGCCAGCAACAGGCTGACCAAGCCGTGGCTGGCTGGAATGCCTTGCATGCTGATGTGGGCTCCTTCGCTGACGAACACTCCACACTCTGATGGCGCAGTTCGATCTTCACAAAAACAAAGGCCCATTGAAGGACACCATTCCTTATGTGGTCGTGGTGCAGTCTTCTTTGTTTGATGGCTACCGCCGTCGCATAGTTGTGCCTTTGGTCAAACGCAGTGTGCTACCCGCTGGCATTGCTGGTACGCGGATGAACCCAAGCTTCAAAATACGTGGCGCGGTGTTGGTGCTGCACCCGTTAGACATGGTGTCAGTGGCTTGCGATCAGCTGGGTGAATGTGTGGGCTCGCTGGCTGAGCATGGACAAGAAATTGCGGATGCCTTGGACGAGTTGCTGACTCGCTCTTGGCATTAACACTTGCCAGCAAACAAATCATCCAACGCTTCAATCAGCGCCTGCGGTGGGCGCTGCAAATGCACGCCCGCACCTTCGGCGTGAATGCCACGCAAGAACATGTACACCGCACCACCCATGTGTTGGGCGTAGTCGTAGCCGGGTAGGCGCACTTTCAGCAAGCGGTGCAGTGCCAAGGTGTAGAGCACATATTGCACTTCGTAGCGTTTGTGCAGCACCGCGTCTTGCAAAGTGAAGGGGTCGTAGCTGGGCAGCTTGTTCGACTTGTAGTCCACCACCCAATAGCGGCCATCGTGATGCAGCACCAAGTCCATTGAGCCGGTGAGCATGCCTTGCATTACACGCGCTTGCAGTGCAGGGCGGGGCGTGCCTTCAAACACATGGCTTTGAATGAGCTGGTCTAGTGCGGTGACGCTGACGTGGCTCACTTCTAAGTTGAACTCCATCTCGGGCCACATGTGTTCGGTGCTGAGTTCGCGCAGCGTGAGTGGTGCAGTGTTGAGCTCGTGCAAAGGCAGCGGCGTTTGCACCACAGCTTGCAGCCACGGTTCTAGCTGTGCGCGTGGTGCATCGTCTAGTTGCAACCAGCTGGCTTTGCGATCTAGCAAATTGGCCCACGCTTGCTTGGCCCATTCGGGCGCGTTGTCATTGGCCACAGGCCAATTGTTTTGCGACAGCCATTCCAACAAATCGTGCAGCAGTGTGCCGTAGCGCGCACCGGCGGGGAAGCTTTGCCACGCGCTGATGCTTTCGGGTTCTGGTGCAGGTATTGCTAAAGCGGAGGGTGCAACCACCACATCGGGCTGAGCGTCAGTCATCGCATCGGCCACCGCTTCATCGCGTTTCGATTCAGATACCAGCCCACGCGTGATGGCGCTGAAGCTCGCCGTCCACCACAGGCTGTGGTGGGTGCGTGTGGGTGTCAGGGCATCTTTAGGTGCGCTGATGGCAGCGGGGGCTTGGTAGCGAATGCCTTGCAGCTCTGGCAGGTCGGCCACTTGGATGTGGTCACACGTGCCCCACAAGGCGTGCAGCTGGTTGGCTAAATCACCGCGCTCTTTACGCATCAGCAATTGCGACAAGGCACTCAGCTTCAAATCGCTCTTGGTGGTGGCCTTGCTCAAATCATTTTTGGTTTCGGCCACGCCCATCCACAAGCCACGTTGCGCACGGGTGAGGGCCACGTACAGCAAGCGCATGTCTTCTTCCACCGAGGTGGCGGTTGGGTCGCTGTCGTCCTCGCCTTCGTCGTCTTGTGCGAAGTTGATCTTGGCTTTTTTCTCCACCGCAAACGCGCCTGCAAACGGCACAAACACCAGCGGGTATTGCAAGCCCTTGCTCTTGTGATACGTGATGACTTTCACGCACAAGGCATCGGTTTCTAGGCGGGCTTGTTGTGCATCGCTGTCATGGTGTTGGCTTTGAATTTGTTCGCCCAGGTGGCGCACCAGCGCGTGCTCGCCTTGCAGGCTTTGCTCGGCGTGTTGCAGCAACTCGCCCAAGTGCAGCAGGTTGCTCAGGCGGCGTTCACCATCGGGCTGGGCCAACATGCGCTGCGCCACGTGCTGGCTGTGCAGCCATTGGTGCAGCATGGGCAGCACGCCGTGTTGTTGCCACAAGCCGTGCCATTGGTGGAACTGTTCTAGCAGTTGCTCCCATTGGGCTTCGTCTTGCGTCGTGGCCAGCACCTCGTGCAAGTCCAGCGCCCACAAGCGGCTACCCACTGCGGCACGCACCCAGCCCGTTTGGCGGGGCGAAGCCACTGCGCGCAACAAGCGCCACAAATCGGTGGCCTCGGTCGATTGGTACACGCTGGTGTGGTCCGATAAATACACACTTGGAATGAGTCGCGCACGCAAAGCGTGACGCACCGCATCGGCCTGCTTTTGGCTGCGCACCAGCACGGCCATGTCGCCGGGGGTGGCTGCGCCTTTGTTCAGCAGATCTGCCATTTGGTCGGCAAACACTTGTGCGGTGTGGTGCAGGTAGCTGGTGCTGCTCACCACATCTATGTCACCTTGCGGGTGCATTTGCCAGACGGTGAAGGGCGGGCGTTCTTCGCCGCTCACCACCAGCGCAGGCTCTTTGCCTTGTGCAGACACTTCCACAAACTCAATCTCGCCTTGTGTCGATGCAAACGGTTGCTCGGTTTGCATGAACACATGGTTCACCGCTTGCACCAAGCCCACGCTGGAGCGGTGGTTGCCGGTGAGGGTGTGCAGCGCGTCAGTGTTCGTCGCTTGCGCATCGTTGCGCGCTTGCAAGTACGTGCCTAGGTCTGCGCCACGGAAGCTGTAGATGGCTTGCTTGGGGTCGCCAATCATCACCAGCGCGTTGCTTTCATTGCAGGCGTCTGGCGCATAGATGCGGTTGAGCGTGCCGTACTGCCATGGGTCGGTGTCTTGAAACTCGTCCACCAACGCCACAGGGTATTGCTGGCGAATGGCGGTGGCCAATCGGCCGTCGTCGGCCATCACGGCGTGATGCAAGTTTTGCAGCAGGTCTGAAAAGTCAAACGCGGCGCGTTGTGTTTTGGCGGCTTTGTAGGCTTCGCCCACCGCGTGTGCGGCGTGCAAGGCAATGTGTTTGTCGGTGCTTGGCTTGGCTTCAAACAACGCAACATAGGTTTGCATCGCCGCAAAGAAAGCAAAGCCCTCAGCCTCGGCCCAGCCTTTGTCTTTCAGGGCTTGGGTGGTGAAGCGCTCGAGAACTTTGAACTCTTCTTTGCTGACTTGAGCCTTCGCGCTTTGCGTGGCCCACACTTGCAGCGCTTTGAGCCAGTTGGCAAAGTAGTCGGCACGTAAGCCTTTGATTTTTTTCTGAGCGCCTGCTTCTTGCAGGGCTTGCAGCGTCGTCTCGCTCCACGCTTCACGCGCAGCAAGTGCTGCAGCTTCCACCTGCGCTTGCCACGCCATGTGTGCGTCAATCGCTTGCGTGGGGGTGATGTCGGGTGCAGCCACTTCGCGTGGTTTGCGTTCTTGTTCCTTCCACATCTCGCTCAAGGTTTTCAGCAGCTTGGCTGGGTCTTGGCCGATGAGGGGTGTGATGTGTTGCAGCGTGTCGCCGCTGAGTGGGTAAAACCATTCGCGCCAATAGTCTTGCACCAGCGTGAGCTTGAGTTGGTCGGCGTTTTCAAGTCGTGTTTGCTCAAACAGGTTGTGGCTCTCTAGCGCGTGCTGCGTGAGCATGCGGCGTGACCAACCGTGAATGGTGTAGATGGCCGCATCGTCCATCCACTCGGCAGCGCAGTTGAGCTGCAGCGCGCAGCGTGGCCACAACGCTTCGTCAAAACTGTCGCGCAGTGTTTCTAAAAACGCATCCACCTTCAACGAGGCTGGGAACTCTCGGCCTTGCGCGCTCAGGTCAAAGAACGTAGCGGCTTGGCTCAGGCGTGTGCGAATGCGCTCGCGCAGCTCGGCGGTGGCGGCGTCGGTGAACGTCATCACCAAAATTTGTGGGGGCAGCAAAGCCTCGGTGCGTTCGTGGCCCAGCACCAGGCGCAGATAGAGCGCAGCGAGTGTCCATGTTTTGCCAGTGCCTGCGCTGGCCTCTATCACTTGGCGGCCGTGCAGCGGCAGGTTGTGTGCGTTGAGGGCTTTCATGCGTCAGCCTCCTCTGCGTGGTCCGCGCTGTCTGCATTCAGGTGAATCACCTTGGCGGCTTTGAACATGGGTTCGTACAAACGGGTGGCCCAATGGTTCAGGCTTGCTTCCACATCTTCAAAACTGGTGAACACGCGTTGCAAGGCGGGCGAACCTGTGTATTCGCCACTCTTGCCAAAGCCGCCTTCAAACGCAGCTTGCGCTTTGCCCATCGCATCCTTGCTGCCGCCGTACACACCCATCACAAAGGCGCAGGCGGTTTTGGCGGCCACGGGCAGGGTCTGCGCCCATGCTTCTAGATACGCATCGCACAGGTCTTGCAAATGTTCTTGCGCTTGTTCTGTTTTGATGGGCTTGAGTTCGATGGCCGCATCAAAACCAATTTGCACGCTGGTGGTGGGCGTGCCACTGGCGCATGCGGCCAAGTGGTGTAGCCACAGTTGGCTGAGTGTGTCGATGCGAGCGACTTGGTTTTCTTTTTTGCCCTCTGTCACCGCGCCTGGGCGCAGGGCCACTTGCAGCCACTGCTGCCCAGCGTCATGCGCTTTGCCATTGGTGTGCCACATGGTTTGGCCATTGGCCCACTCGGCGCTCAGGTGCGTGTGGCCCAGTTGCCAGTGGGCGGATTGCACGCTCAAGTGCTTGGGCCACTTGGGCAACAACACATCCAGTTGCTCACGCAGTTTTTCGCGGTCGTTCTCAAACAGGTGTTGCTGCGCTTCGCCAAAACCGGCCATGGCGAGTTGGCCACTCAGGCGCAGTTGGTCAATGGCTTGCTGCGCATCTTCGGCCTGCGCAATGCGTTGGTTGAGTTTGTATTTTTCTAAACCGTCTAGCGAGAAAGGCTCTTCTTCCTCGGCGGCCTCTTCGGGTTGGTCTAGGCGCAAGCGCAAGCGATCCACCAAAAACACTTCCACAGGCTGACGCAACAAGCGCTGCAAATGTTGCAGCGTGAGTTCGGTAGGGGCGATGGCTGCGTCTGGCGCAGCAGTGCTTGAACCGTTTGCCTTGGTCGAAGAAGTTTGCCCTGCCGCACTGAGCGACAGCGCGCGCTGCCAATCATCCGCATACGTTGCAAAGCCCGAGCCTTGCGTGAAGTACTTGGGCGAAAACGCTTGTAGCGGTTGCAACGGTGCAACGCACGCGAGCGTGGGTTCGCCCTTGTCATTGCGCTGCGTCCACACCGCATTGAGGTAGTCCATCAGCTGCGCCACCAGCACCGACGGGGGCTTCACTTCATGGTCGGTTGTGCGCCGTCCTTGCCAGCTGATGTAGAGCTTGTCGCGTGCCGACAGCAGCGCTTCTAAAAACAAATAGCGGTCGTCTTCGCGGCGCGAGCGGTCGCCTGCGCGCCAGTGTGATTGGGTGCTGCCTGCGTGTGCGGCGTCGCTCATCAAATCAAAGTCGCGTGGGGTTTGGCTGCGTGGGTAGTCGCCATCGTTCATGCCCAGCAAGCACACGCACTTGAAAGGGATAGAGCGCATGGGCATCAGCGTGGCGAATTGCACGCCACCGCCAAAGAAGCGGCGTTGCATGGCGGGCTGTTGCAGCTGGGCCATCCAGTGTTCGCGCACCACCACCAGTGGCAGCGGTGTATCAAGGCGGGCCAGTTGACATTCGGCGAGCCATGTTTCTAGCGGGGCCATCACGCGTTCTATCAAACGCTCATCGGTTTCGTCGCTGGGCTTAAAGAACAAAGCCACCAGTTGCTGCAACACTGCCACCCATTCGGTAGGCGTGTGTTCTTGACGCAGTTTGATCAGCGCAATTTGTGTGTGGCGCAGCCACTGCAACAGGCCATCGACCACGCGTGCATCTAGCCCGCCCACGCCTACTTGCGGCAGGGTGTTGGCCCACGGTGTGGCGAGGTCGTCGTTTGCGCCTGTGGCGTAGCCCAGCAGCAAACGCTCGATGCCAAACAGCCAACTGTTTTGGTTGGCGTCGGCCATGTCGGGTGCAATGCCCCACGGTTTGCGGTGTGGCGCGTCTAGGCCCCAGCGCACGCCGGCGTCGGCCAGCCATGTGTCGAGCTGTGCCACGTCATGTTCTTCTAGGTTGAAGCGTTCGCGCACGGCAGCTACTTCAAACAGGCTTTGCCACTCCACGCGCGTCACGCGCAGTTGGGGCAGTTGCAGCAGGGTGTCAAGGGCCTGCACCAGTGGTTCGGTGCGCGGCGTGGTGTCGGCCACGGTGTAGGGCAGGTGTCGTGCATCGCTGTGTGCGAATCGGCCAAACACCGCATGGATGTGCGGCGCAAAGTTGGCCATGTCAGGGACCATCACCATGATGTCGGCGGGCTTGAGCGTGGGGTCGGCATCGAGCCACGCCAGCAGTCGGTCGTGCAGCACTTCTACCTCGCGCTGTGCCGAGTGTGTTTGCACAAAGCGCACGCTGGTGTCGCCTGCGGGCACGTCGGTTAAGTGGTCGGGCAGTGGCGCAAGGTTGAGCAGGGACGACTGCAAGTGCTCGAGCATGTTGGGCTCGCGGCCTTCGTCGGCGGCTGTGTCTGCGGGGTCGACAAACACATCCACGCGGTTGAACTGGCCTTTGTATTGGTCTACATCGTCAAAGCCATCGAGCAAGTGCAAGTAGTCGCGGCCATGTTTGCCCCATGCGGCCAGCAGGGGGTGCGTGTCGGTGTGCAGGGTGTATTGGTCGGCCTCGGACAGCGAGCCATCGTCCTGCGGCACGGGCAAACCGGCTTTGTGCGCTTGGCGTTGCTTAGACAACTTGGCCAACGGCACACGGCTTTCCACCACATGGCCCCAGTAGTGCTGACAGGGGTTTTGCACCAGCATGAGCACTTGGCACACGCGGCCCAAAGCGGCCAGCGCCTGCACGGTTTGCATGGGCAGCGACGTCACGC
>JACCDR010256811.1_pt1 | contig 14658 bp, 24 predicted proteins | sample 7446431 | NCBI WGS metagenome assembly JACCDR01 (sample SAMN15323443, study PRJNA562643) | freshwater metagenome | isolation source: river surface water | place: USA:Blue River Watershed | collected 2017-08-17 | reverse complement strand
GACTTCGAGCTGTCTGTAATTAATCAGATGGGTTTCCCCGGATATTTTTGTGTCCTCGCTGATATCATTAATTGGGCTAAGAGCCAGGGCATTCGCGTTGGTCCCGGCCGTGGCTCTGCTGGTGGCTCTCACGTTGTCTACCGCCTCGGCATTACGGGGATTAACCCTCTTCAACACAACTTGCCGTTTGAGCGATTCCTGAATCCTGAGCGAGTCAGCATGCCTGACATCGATATCGACTTTGAGATTGCTCGCCGAGGCGAAGTGGTTGAATACACTAAGCAGCGCTTCGGAGACAAGAGAGTTGTTAAGATTCTGACACTCGGAACAATCAAGGCGCGAGCGGCGATCAAGGATGCCGGTGGATTGCTGGGTTACGATTTTGATTTCCGAAACAATATGACTAAGATGTTTCCGGCCCCGATTCACGGCTTCTCTCCGACGCTATCCTGCGTCTTCGATAAGGAGGATTCGCGGTACGCCGACGCCAAGGAGCTACGAAACTACATCATCAACAACAAGGACGCTAAAGCGACCTATGATCTAGCCTTGAAGCTAGAGGGTCTGATTCGCAACTTCGGGGTGCACCCTGCCGGAGTAATCGTGTCGTCCGAGGATCTCGATTCGATCATCCCTCTTCGTCTTCCGACTGGCAAGGATAAGGAATCCGACACCGACCTTGTGACAGGCTTCGATCAGAATGCCATGGAACCGATGGGCCTCTTTAAGTTTGATTACTTGGGCCTTGAGAATTTAACGACCCTCACAAGGACCGAGGAGTACATTCAGGCTCTTTATGGCAAGACCATTAGGGCGGAAGAGTTACCCCTGGATGATCCCTCGGTGTTCTCAATGCTGGCTGAAGGGAACGCCCTCGGTGTATTTCAGCTCGACTCTCCGGGTATACGAACCCTCCTGAACCGCCTTCGTCCTCGACGATTTGAGGACATCTCTGCGGTGCTGGCTCTTTATCGCCCCGGACCGATGGGCGTCGGGGCGCACAACGATTTCGCCGACCGAGCTAACGGTAAGCAAGACGTTAAGCCGATTCACCCGGAGTTTGCAGGTCGGGTGGCTGAGTTGCTTGCAGAGACGTACGGTGTAATCGTCTATCAGGAGCAGATCATGAAGGTGCTCGAAGAGGTTGCCGGATATACACCTGGACAGGCAGACATTGTTCGTCGAATCATGGGTAAGAAGAAGCCTGCTGAGATGGCAAAGCTTGAGCCCGAGCTACGCGCAGCAATGAAGGGTCGAGGCTATTCAGATGAGGCATTCAATGCGCTCTGGGAAGTGCTGGTCCCGTTCGCAGACTACTCCTTTAATAAGGCTCATACTGCGGCATACGGCATGATCGCTTACTGGACTGCTTACTATAAGCGTCACTATCCGATTGCATACTTTGCGGCACTGCTCTCGGCGGAAGCCGACGATCAGGAGAAGATGACGACATACCTTAAGGATGCCCGGAAAAACGGAGTAGCCATTCTCCCCCCTGATATCGCGGAATCTGATTATGGTTTTACACCCACTCAGGCGGGTATTAGGTTCGGACTCTCAGCCATCAAGGGGGTGGGTGAAGCCGTGATTGCTGAGATCAAGAACCAGAACTACGATTCCTTGAGCGATTTCTACTTCAACATCCCTGAAAAGGTTAATGTGCGATCGTTGTCTTGTCTCGTCCGCGCAGGCGCTTTTGATTCCTACGGCAATCGAGTAGAGCATGCCGAAAAGGTTGAGGATTGGCTGGCATCATCGAAGTCTATTAAGAAGGCTTTAGCTAACGGCGACCGGCCGCTACTAAGATCACCCTTTCGCTTAACAAAGGGGCAAAGCAACAAGTCTGTAATGCAGGAATGGGAAGCCGAATTGCTCGGCAGCAGTCTTACCGAGAAAACTGTTAAAATCACTCTTGCTCGCCCATTGGATTCGAGGGAATGGGAGTGGGTTAACCGTATTCTGGTAAGCCACCCTGGGCACGAAACTCCCTTTATTGATCTTGATGGGGTAATTTTCACCCCTGGACAAACCTGTGATCCGTCTGCTAAACTTGTAAGCATGCTGAAAGCGCTAGATGGCCTAGAGGTCACCCTTGACTAGGAGCAACCCGGTATGTCCGGGATGCAACGCCGAGATAACTTCACTTCGATATGTAAAAACCTTTGTATTTTATGATGGAGCCAGAGAATCGGCAGGCTGGACCTGGGAATTGGAATGCTGCAATACCGTTCTCTTGGATGATCTGCTGGATTGGTATACGACAGGGGCAAGCGAAGAGGAGCCAGTAGCGCAATCGGCCCTCCTGGATAAAACGACCGGGAAGCCTGTAATGGAATGGTTGGATATAGCGCCACAGAGAGGGACGGACTCAAATGGCTAAGGATAAGGAAATTGTACGAGATCTGATCGACAGGATGCGATCTGAACTTGACGAAATCGACAAGAGCATCATCGACCTTGTGCGAGAGAGAAACAAGATTTCGGCGGAGATTATTCGCCTAAAGCGAAGCAACAGCATCCCTCTTGTTGAGGGTGCTCGGGAGAACAATGTGTTCACCAAATATGCCCGAGAGCTGGGTCAGATAGGGAAGACTCTAGCCACAGCATTTTTGGCGAGAAACAAGAATCTAGAATCAGACTTCGGGGATAAGCCCGAGACCGATAAGTCATAGAGCTAGGATAGAATCTATGACACTAAGGAGAACTTATGCCTCGAACTAGCTGCCCCGTCTGCTCTAGCGGACGTGCCCCCGATATTAATCGGATGAAGGAAACGGGGGTTCCGAAGGATGCGATCGCAAAACAGACTGAGTTTTCTCGCACCGCAATTCGTGCCCATTTTCGCAACTGCGATACTCCACCTTTTGACCCCTCGGTTCAGTCGGCGTCTGCCTCTACCATTTCGATCGAAGACCACGACAAGCCGCTGAGTAATGATGCGGAAATTCTAGGGGTCCTGGGCATCGACCCGGAGAGTTATCGAATTGTTGGCGGAACCAATGTGTCCGCACGCACGCTTGCGTCCGGTCAGCAGCTTTACTCCTACCGAGCCAAAATCCAGCCGATCGATGTGGTTGATGAATCCGAATTCAATATTGAGCGTTGGCGTTCCAAGCTTGAGCAGGCACGCGAACGCGAGCCTCAGGCTAGTTTTAACGGCATGACCTATGCCATCTTCCCCGGAGATCAGCAGCTCGGCAAGAAGAACTTTGAAGAGACTCTGGAAAACTGGCGCGACGGAATCATCGCCCACGTAGATGAGTGCAAACATCTGATCAACTCCGGCATGGATATCAGCCAAGTGTTCATCGGTTTTGGCGGTGACATTTGTGAGGGTATCGCCGGGAATTATGAAAACCAGTTGTTCACTGTTCGCCTAAATCTTTCTAGCCAGATCGAGCTAGCCTACGACATGGTGTGCTGGACTGTTCAGTACGTCATCGAGGAGCTTAACCTTCCGCTCGTTGTTAGCACGGTTATCTCTAACCACGGCGAGTGGACTCGAATGGGAGCCAAGAAGCCACAGACCACTGGCGGCGACAACATTGATACGCATATCGCTCGCCTTGTCGAGAAGACTTTCGCCAAGGTTAAGGGATTTGAGAACATCACTTGGCACATCTCTGAGGGCGAGCCCGCCAACCTGATTGATCTAAGCGGTGTCCGCGTTTACCACACACACGGACATGTACAAAAGGGTTCGGGTCAGGGTTTAATCAACCGTTTCGCTTCCGCTATGCAGAAGCAGGTTCTTGGAAACATTCGGGAGCTAGGCGAAGTGCGACTCTGGGTTGGGCACCACTACCATCACCTAGAGATGTACCAGGACCGCGAGTCCACCTACTTCCTCTGCCCCGCCCTTGAGGCTGAGAAGTCATCGGAGTGGCTTCTTGAGATGAGCGGAGTCTGGAGTAAGCCGGGAATTCTCGGAATGGTAATCAGTGAAGATTACCCGATGGGTTGGAACCGATCCAACGTCTTCTAAGATTGACTTGCTCGACCCTGCCGTGCTACAATGGCAGGGTCGAGCTTTATAAGGAGGACTTTATGACCGAAGAAGCATTGCGAGCGAAAGCTCGTCGCTATCTGTTTGCCGCTAACCCTACCGTGATGGTTGAGATTCCGGGCAGCGCCATTAGCTTTCGAAAGCTACAGAACATCGTGATCGCACGAGGGTGGGATCAGGCAGAAAAAGAATTGCACGAGATTCGAGATATGATCAATCGTCTTGTTTTGGAAATGTTAATTGAGGAGAATAGCTGATGAGTCTTGTTGCTTTCGCAGGATTGAAGACTGCCGGTAAAGATGTTGCCGCTTCAGTTTTGATTAACGAGTTTGGTTATACTCGCGTTGCTCTTGCTGACAACGTAAAGAAAGCCGCTATCGCCCTTGACCCTCTTGTTTTTGTTCCGCACGTAGGGCACCTGCGTCTAAGCCGAGTTATTGCGGCGCGCGGAATGGAGGGAGCTAAAGAGATCCCCGAGGTTCGTCGCACCTATCAGCGCCTAGGGACCGAAGTGGGCCGTCAGATGTTCGGTAGTAGTTTCTGGATTGATCAACTCGATCAGACGATCGATGATCTGTGGGATTCCTCGACACGCTATGTGCTGACAGATGCTCGATTTACCAATGAGGGTCAATGGGTAAAGGGTATTGGGCAATACGCTGGGCGCAAAGATATGTTCGAATCGCCTCGCGGTAAGCTAATCTGGATTGAGCGGCCAGGCCTGGTATCAGACGGTCATGCAAGCGAATCTGGTGAGCTGCGCGATCTCGCTGACGATGTTCTTTGGAATGATTCAACGAAGGAAGACTTTGAGCTATTGATCGATAACTACGCTCGCAATAATCTGTGAAAGGAAAAACATGTTGGACTCTCTCATTCAACTCGACACTGAAGACGACTTTCTCAGCTTCAAGCTGAGCGATTCTTTTCTTCTGCCGTACCAGTCTAAAGAAGCTCCTTTTGGTTATCGGGATGTCGCTGGCAACTCCGCTGGCGAGATTATCTTCATTGACAAATACAGTCGCCTGAAGGCTGACGGAACCAAAGAGCATTGGTGGGAGGCGTGTCGCCGAATCATTGAAGGAATGTATTCTATTCAGAAAGATTGGGCAAAGCAGCATAGTCTCCCCTGGAATTCTAGAAAGGCTCACGCCTCAGCGAAGGAAGCCTACGATCTTCTTTTCCGTATGTGCTGGACCCCTCCGGGGCGAGGACTATCCGCTATGGGCTCTAGGGTTGTGCACGCTCGTGGTGGTAATAGCATGCCGTTGCAGAATTGCGCTGTGGTGAGCACTGCCGATATGACGAAGGATGATCCTGCCAATCCATTCTGTTTCTTGTTCGATGTTGGAATGTTAGGCGTGGGCATCGGCACTGATGTTCGGGGTGCTGAAAAGGGTTTTGTTATCCATGAGCCTTCTCGGCGAGAAGGCGTTGAGATTTTTGTTGTTCCCGATTCTCGTGAGGGTTGGGTAGAAGCCCTGAAGAAGAAGATCGAGAGCTACCTAATTCCCGATCGTCAAGATATCGAACTTGACACCTCTCTCATTCGAGAAAAGGGTGCACCCATCAAGACCTTCGGTGGAGTGGCACCCGGTCCAGCACCTCTTGAATTGCTGATGGATCGCATTGATAATCTACTTGGAGATCGCGACGGCGACCTGCTTACCGAAGTAGATATTGCCGACCTCATGAATATGATTGGGGTCTGCATCGTATCCGGCAACGTCCGGAGAATGGCTGAATTAATCCTGGGGGATTATGACAGCGACGACTTCTTAAACCTCAAGAATCCTTTTGAATTTCCTGAGCGCAACGACTACTCAAATCCCGCCGCTCCTGGCTGGGGGCACATGTCGAACAACACTGTTCGGGTAACTCCGGGGCAAGATTATTCTAGGGTAATTGACGGAATTAAGATGAACGGGGAGCCAGGCCTGATCTGGTTCGATAACATTCACAACTACGGACGTATTGCCGATGGCGTTAATACGGACGACCGCCGAACAGTGGGCGGAAATCCTTGTAACGAGCAATTTTTGGAATCTAAGGAATGCTGCACTCTAGCAGATCTGCATCTCAGCCGAATCCACGACGAGCAGACTTACATCCGTGCAATCAAGTATGCATTCCTGTACGCCAAGACGGTAACTCTTCTCCCCACCCACCTTCCTGAGACGAATGCCATTATGCAGCGCAACCGGCGCATCGGCCTGTCCGTCAGTGGTGTTGCCGACTTTATGGATAATAATGGTAGAGCCACCCTTAAGAGCTGGCTTAACGAGGGTTACGGCTGGGTTCAACATTACGACACTGTTTATTCGGAATGGCTGTGTGTGCGAGAGTCGATCCGCACCACCACCCTTAAGCCGACCGGCACCACAGGTCTTATGGTTGGGGAATCTCCCGGTGCGCACTGGACGCCCGGAGGGAAGCGCTTCTGGAGGACGGCTCGGTTTCCGAAGGAGAGCCCGATCGTCCAGGAATATGCCGCCGCAGGTTATCGAGTCGAGGCCGATGTGACCGCCCCTGATTCCACAGTTGTTGTGTACTTCCCTGTCGAGACCGTCAGTGCTCGTTCAGAGCGGGAGGTCTCTATCTTCGAGAAGGCAGCTCTTGCTGTTGATCTGCAAAAGTATTGGTCTGATAACGGAGTTTCGGTCACTATTTCGTTCGACCCGAAAACCGAAGCAGATTATGTCCAGAAGGTTCTAGAGATGCACGACTCCAATCTTAAGGCGGTAAGCTTCTTGCCAATGCTGGAGGATGGAGCGTACGCCCAGATGCCATATTCTCCGATGACTCAGGCTGAATACAGCCTGGCGGGCGAAACTCATCGCAAGGTTGACATGGATATTTTGTATCTCAACGGCAAAGACGCCGAGGGTGAATCTGGGTGCGTCAACGATACCTGCCTCACATAAACAGAAGGCCCCCAGTCGTTTGACTGGGGGCCGAACTGTATGCTAAACTCAGAGCAGCTTGTGCTTCTCGTTGCTAACACCGTAGACGAATCCTAGAGCGGCAACCGTAGCAGCAACCACGGCGACCCACTCGGAACCAGTCACAGTGTCATCCAGGAGAGCTGTCTGAAGCGAGCCGAGACCAGCGATCAGCGCAGCCAGGATCGACTTCATTGAACCGTTGATAGTAGGTTTGGTCATAATCAATCACCTCCTCGCCCTAGCTATCCGAGTAATCTTGTGTTATCATGGTAGTATGACGGAGATTACGGTGGAGGTGCGTAACCTCAAAGACGTTGAGCCCGAACTTTTGAAGCAACTGAAGAAACTTTCGTTCGGACGCTCAGGATGGATGCTCGATGCCATCAATCAGATCCTGAAGGGGAAGGTTAAGCCAAGCGTATCGGTTAGACTGCCTCACCTCAAGGGTGAAAGTCTTTCGTACAATCGGGGGCACGCTGTTATTGCCAGGTCTTCGACCGGCGATATCATGGGGTGGGCTTTAGTGCGTCATCCGTCCAGGCGCACTAAAGTTCCTCTAATGGAGTATGATTTCACCAAGAAGGTAATTATTCCCAGCGGCAAATTCGCGTACGCAGGTCGGCGCTCAGATTTTATGGTTTATGTCGATTCAGAGTATCGTCGGCACCGTGTAGCCCGCACCCTTCTTCTTGTTGCATTCAATAATTTTGGACGGCTAACCTGCTTCCCCCATGATATTCCATCAAGCGAATTCTATCATCGCAATCGGCAGTTTGTAGTTCGGCAGGATGCGCGCCGCTTGGCGCTAAGAAATCTGCACGCCCACGAGATCTTTGGATAAAAAGGGGACGAATAGATGAGGTTCTATCACCTGATGCTTGGCGAGGTTACGCTAGCTAACCCAAATGATGAAGCAGAGTTTATTGATGGTAACGGCGACTGCTTTGTCACCGTGATTGATAAATACGGCGAGGCTTCAAGTGCTCGCATTCGCCAGCTTGAGCCGATCCACGAGACTCCGATTCCGGAGACACACCGATCTTTAAACACTCTCGCGGACGAGATCCGCGAACTCAACATCAGCAAGGGGTGGGAGACCCCTGGCGAGGAGCCGAACATCGACCAAATGCTGATGCTTATTGTTGGAGAGCTAAGCGAAGCGCAAGAGGAGTTGCGAGATAGTCGTGCGGTGCACGATGTTTATTTTCGCAACAGTCGAGGCGAAGAAGTTCTTGACGGCAAGCTGGGATATGTAGACGAATGGGGTAAGCCTCTTAAGATCGAGGGGTTCGGTATCGAGGTTGCCGATGCTTTGATTCGGTTGCTCCACCTGTGCGCACGACTCGATCTCGATATTGATTCCTTGGTTCGAGACAAGATGGCGTTCAACCGAACCCGCTCATTCAGGCACGGCGGAAAGGCTTTCTGATGAGCGCCGAATCTAAGCAAATTATTTTTATTTTCTGTTTCCTCTGGGGAGCCTTTCATGTGTTCGCGCTCTCAATTGGTGTGTTTGCCGAAGACTGGAACGCTATGGCGGCAGCAACTATTTTTGATCTGTTTGCCGCTGTGGCACTGGGGGCCAACTGGCTTTCAAAGAAAATTTTTAAGGATGATATCGGGGGATAATTAATCATGAACAAGATCATAGTTGCCATGATGGCGGTTATAGTAATACTACTTGGTATTCAGGCACCGAGCCGGGCGGCGTGCCCGTACTCGTGTACGTCTGCGGAAGTGTCTGCTCTCCAAAGCGAGATGTGGACACTAATCAACAACTACCGAGTTAACGCTGGCAGGTCTGCGCTCTGGCGCAATTCGTACCTGAGCACGGCCGCCGCCGTTCAGGCAAACTACATGGTATCAATTCAGACTGCTACGCATACTGGTCTTGGTGGAACCAACGCCGCTCAGCGGGCCGTGAACGCTGGCTACCCGGTTGGCCGGACTATCGGCGAGAATGTTGGCTGGGGTTACTCGACTAGTGCACAGCGTGTCGCAGCCTGGTATAATAGCTCGGCGCACCGAGCGATCATGCTGTCTTCAACCTACCGCTACGGTGGAGTCGCCATCCGATATGACTCCGAGACGGGCACCCCGTATTACTGCCTTGTGGTTGGTAGCTAACTCTGCTACACTAGAGATACATCAACGAGAGGAGACACCATGAGCGAGCTGCTAGACTGGACGCCGGGGATTGCTCCGTCCTATCCAAAAATTTATTCACCCTTTAAGCGATCCACACTTGGCCCAGACAAGAACCGCCTACTTGAGGGTGTGTGGTCCGATTCTGCGTTCGCCACTCTTCAGAATGCAACTTGGCGATGGACCGAGAAGCTTGACGGCACTAGCGTACGTATCCATTGGGATGGGGTGCGCCGCTACTTTGGCGGTCGCACCGATCGTGCCGCGATGCCTCAAGATCTAAAGGCTTGGGTGGACGAGAACATGCCCGAGGAGCTGTTCGAGCAAATGTTCCAGGACAAGGCCGTGACCCTGTACGGCGAAGGTATCGGCGCTGGCACCCAGAAGGGTGGCGGCAACTACAGCTCGACGAAGAAGTTCGTGCTGTTTGATGTTCTGATCGACGGCGTGTGGCGTACCGGTGATACCATCACCGAGGTGGCCGAGGCGTTCGGCATCGAGCAGGCGAAAGAAATCAGCCGAGGACCAGTGCAGAATGCTATCGACACGGTGTCGCTCGGTCTCCATTCTGCCTACGGCTCCTTCCTCTCCGAGGGTCTAGTTGGTGTTCCGGTTGATGGCTTCCTTAACTATCGTGGCGGCCGAATCATGATGAAGGTTAAGACAGAGGATTTCTACTCTCGAAAGATGGTACTTGCAAATGAGCAGTGATGAGCAGCGCGTTTATTTCAGCTACAACATTTCTCTTCCCCTAGAGGAGCTAGCTGATCATATCTATTGGTCTCTTTCGGAAGATCAAGCGGCTTTTTTGGTTCAGAAGCTAGATGAGAAGTTTGCGTCTTACGAGTATTCCGAAAAGCTTTACGAGTTCTACAAGAACGAGCACAAGAAGATGAAGGAAGAACTAGCCGATGAGCAGTGATGTGTCCATAAACAAATACCCCATAACCCTAAACGTAAATCACGGCGCTTACGGAAAATCCGTCTCTATTTACGCCGATCACGCTGCCGAAGTCGCGTTGTCGAAAGAGGACGTGCTGGAACTCTATCATGCTCTTGGGGATTGGCTGCAAGTAGACCAGCCCGTCGAGGTGTGGAACTCATGGGAGGATGAGTAATGAGGTATGAGTACGCGATGATGCGGCAGTTCGACCCGGCTGCCGCTCCTGTGATGTGGTTTGGCCCCCTCTCTAAGGATTTAGCCTGGCAAGAAGCCGAGATGGTGTCCGCTCAGGAGTGGTGCGAGAGATGGCTTCGGGAAGCTATCGAAGACGGCTTTCGGTCCTTCTTTATCGCCCGCCGCCGCATCTCCGATTGGGAGAGACTCTGACTACTACGGTGGTGACCGCTAGACATCGGTAGCGCGTTGTGCTATCATGGTGACATGAGTAAAGGAGATGAGATGACCCAGTTTAAGTTCGGAGATGTTCTGGTTTTGAATCCAGATTTTGACATCCTGCCGCCCAATCAAGCTTTTTTTGAGCCCCACTTCGAGGGTGTTATTTCAAAGGTTTACGAGCAAAACGGCAGCTTCTTTGTTAATTTTGCAGACATGAAGGGCGCGATGGTGGCGACGCGAAACAATGGATGGTCCGTCGGTCGTTTTAGGCTGAAGACCGAAGCCTCTAAAGTCAAGGTTGGAGACAGGGTTCGCGTTAAGCGGAGTAACATTAAAGGGTCCTCATCGTTTGATGGTAAAATTGGAACCGTCGATTCGGTAATCTTAGATGATTCCTTACGCCCATACCCGTATCGGGTACGATTTTCGGAAAAGGTTGTTCGTGAAACCAAGCCCGACTGGGGCGATTCAGATGTTGCCTATGCTGTAAACACCGGAATTCTAATTTATAGTGTTGAGTTGCTCGATGAGCCTGAAACTGAGGTTAAGGCCAGCGACGATGAATCTATTTCGAAGACTGAGCTTCTAGAGTTTCTGCTCAATACTGAGCCCGAAGATAGTCTTTCTCTGGAGCTGCGCCAGCAGTTGATGAACCGGTTTGGCCTTACGCCTCCAAAGAAGCTTGTCCGTATGACAGTCACGACGGCAGTTGATTACAACACCAAGGTGAAAGAGTGCGATGACTTTTCGATTCTTAATGCCGCGCATAACGACCCTGACGCAACAATCTTCGTGGAGGAAATCTGATGGCTGACGAGGAGTTCGATGCATACCTTCTTCCAACGATCGACGCGGCCGAGGAGCTAACCGAGCAGGCGAAGACTTTTATTAAGGAGGTCGGTGAGCAAACCGCCCTACTCAATATGGAACGCATCGTTACTTTTGAGCTTACCGAGGCGCAGCGCATCAAGATGCTTTCGCTAGCGCTCGTGACCGTAGGGCTGCTAGAATTAGAGGAGGGGCTATGAGCGAGGAGCTTCGCCTAGAGGTCATCAGGCTTTATCTCGAAGAGGGCTACGGGACGGGCATGATTGCCCACGAGATGTTTCTGGATGAAGACATCGTGATCGATGTCCTGAACCACGAGGGGGTTCTGTGATGCATGCCTGGGTAAAGGATGGCAGGATACACTTCGTTCTTCCCGAAGATTCTAACCCTGAGGAGATGGGTAAAATCTACCCCGTCTCGTGGCTTGATCACCAGAACCTGGAGGAGATTCGTCTGGCCGCGCGACAGGCTCAGCGCGCAGTCGAAACCTACGAGCGCCGCCTTGCGGCCAAGCTAATTAAGGAGTATGGAGAATGAAGATCCCTAACGTCGGCGACGAGCACGAGATTCTCATTGGAGAGTTCGCGGGGTACAACGGAGAAATCGAAGGAGTCGAGACGGTTTCCGGTGTGGTGATGGTTCAGGTCGGATTGTGGCCCAAAGACGGAGGCCCTTCAGCTATCCAAAGCATCGATCTCCCGCTCAGTCATGTCGGTCGCCGTACGTCTCGGCGACTCACTCTGGCGGAACTGGAAGCGCTCGGCTGGAAGTAATGCCTGACGTAACCTGTCCGTAACCCTACCTGGTTCCATCGCGGCGAACGTGCCAACGAAACCTATGTTCCGCCGAAGGGTGAGATGCCAGCGGCTCTAGCTAAGTATGCAATTAAACCCGGAGAACATAGATCGCCAACGACTCAGTTTAAGCCTGGAGATACTGCGGGCGAGAAAAACGCAAAGTGGGTTGGAGATCGAGTCAGCTATTTCGCGCTGCACGGCTGGGTGGCTCGTAACAAAGAAAAGGCTGGACGGTGCACCGATTGTGGTGTATACTCAGATACAGTGTGGGCCAACACCAACTACGAGTACCGTCGAAATCTCGATGATTTCGTTGAACTCTGTGTTAAGTGTCACCACGAGAAGGATCGAAATTCTGGCCGATGGGGCGACGCCACTCGGCAATTCAATCTTGGAGTGCCGGGCAAGTCCGGCAGAAGGGAGTCCACATGAGAATCGTCTTGTCGGGATCGGCAGGCTTCGTGGGCGCGCACGCGCTGCACTATCTGTTGAATGAGACCGACCACGACGTAGTGTGCCTCGTCAGCTTCGAGCACATGGGCTCGTCGGCTCGCCTCCGTACGGTCCAACAGGGCTACCCTGGTCCGGCTGTGGGTCTGCGTCCGATCGAAGATCGTCTCCGGATCATTCGTCATGATCTACGAACCCCCATCGATGCTATCACTCGCGAGCAGATTGGCGCGATCGACGTCATCTGGAACATCGCTAGCGAAAGTCACGTCGATCGCTCAATCGCTTACCCCGTTCCGTTTATTAAGAACAACGTCGATTTGATCCTCAACATGATGGAGTACGCTCGTGTGGCAAAGCCCAGACTATTTCTCCAGATGTCTACGGATGAAGTTTACGGTCCTGCACCGACAGGTCACAACCATGTCGAATGGGAGACCCCACTTCCGAGTAATCCGTACAGCGCATCCAAGGCCGCGCAAGAGGCGATTGCGTTCTCATACTGGCGGACCTATGGTGTTCCGGTTGTTATCACGAACACGATGAATATCGTGGGCGAGATGCAAGATCAGGAGAAGATGGTCCCGATGACGATGACTCACATCAATAACGGAACCGAGATGACGATCCACGCTTCCGCCGAGGGTGTGATCGGTAGCCGCTATTACCTCCACGCCTACAACCTGGCGCACGCGTGGGGCTTTCTGACGGAGGTGTACACGCTGAACGCGGAGCGCGTTCCGGCCTACGGAGACGGCACCGACCGGCCTGCCAAATTCCATATCGTCGGCGAACAGGAGGTTGACAACCTGGAGCTTGCGCAGATTATCGCCTCCGAGATGGGTAAGCCGCTGAAGCATAAGCTTGTTGACTTCCATTCTAGTCGCCCCGGGCACGACCTGCGATACGCTCTCGACGGCACGAAGATTCAGCAGCTAGGCTGGAAGCCCCCACTGACTTTCGAGCAGGGGATTCGTCGCACTGTTCGCTGGACGCTGGACAATCCCGCCTGGATGCGCTAGAATAGAGCCATAGACCAAATCAGAGAGGGGTTAGGATGATTAAGAGCATTCCGATCAACAGCAAGGTTCGTATTCTCGTAGACAAGGATAAGCCAAGTAACGTCGGCAAGATCGGCATCTTGCATCAGATCGATTATGGTGATGGAGAGTACACCTATGAGGTTAGCATCTGGGGTGGCGGCCGGGTGCGTTGGTGGGTTTCTGATGTCGAACTGATCGAGAATATCGAAGAGGTCATCTCTAAGACTGAGCTAACCGATTGGCTCCAGGAGGAAGTAAACAAGTCCTACCAGACTGGGCTGCTTAGCGCTGCTGAATGGGTAGATAAAATGAACGAGCGTTTCAATCTAGCTTCCAAGAAGGTCGAGCTAACTTTTGTTATCGAAGAATCTAATGAAAGTATGATCGATCAGATTTCTCGCCTGATTTCGCTGGGTAAGTTTGAGGAGAAGACACTCTGATGTTTGGTCGAAACAAGGGTTACACGACACCTTTGCTGGACGTAGATCAGCTAGACGCGATTTGTCAGCGGCTCGCCGATGTAGATGAAGCCTGGCTTGGCTTTGATTGCCGGGCCGCGTTTGATGTTATTTCGGATCGGTGGTGGTCTGCGGAGCAAGGAAGGTACATAAACTATCGCATCCATTTTCCGGGATGGCTTTGGAAGAAGATTCGGAATCAACTGAGCGACGAGGCAACCTTAATTCACCTTCTGGGGGCGCGGGATGTTTGATAGCTTCGGTGACGGCGTGTGTGTTACTGTGCTTGCTTTCATCGCTGTCGCATTCGTCACCGCGATCGTTGCCGATGTTCGCAACCGCAAGGAAGACGACAAGTATTTTTACGTCAGGGCGGCCTCTGAAGACTTGGTGCGCAAGCTGACAAACATCGAGAAATTCGGAGGCTACCGGGAAATTAACAACGATCCCGATTGCTTCACCTACGAGCGCCCATCCAGCGTTGAAATCAGCTCCTTCTATCGTAATGGTGAGTTTTGGTTTGACATCGAGGTTCCGGCCAAGATCAAAGAGACGATTTCACGTAAGCAGATTCTTAAACTCCTAGACGAGGAGCAGCCTGATGACTCCACCATCACCCCAGAAGCCTAAAATCCCTAAGGTGCCCT
>JACCDR011823042.1_pt1 | contig 14660 bp, 23 predicted proteins | sample 7446431 | NCBI WGS metagenome assembly JACCDR01 (sample SAMN15323443, study PRJNA562643) | freshwater metagenome | isolation source: river surface water | place: USA:Blue River Watershed | collected 2017-08-17 | reverse complement strand
TTAAAAAGTAGTAGACTTCCAATAAAAAGTCGGTATAATAGATTTCATTGAGTTAGGGGAAAGGCTTCTAACCAATATGAGGATTACACTAATGAAAAAATTTACTTATATCACTCTGGCCGGTACTGTGTTTGGAACCACTTTCTTTGCAGCTCGTCGCAGCGGAAATGAAGCGGTTGCCGCTTTAGAGACTAAAGTGGCATCCATTCTCGGAAATGCTCTGTCTGGAATCGAGTATAAAGTAACGGCGATTGGCTACGGTGATGTAACTATCGAGATTGAGAATTTCGACGATACTCAGGCCATCGAATTAACCAAAAGTATTGCTTCAATTGAAGAAGTCGTTAGCGGTACAACGAACAAAGAGCGGTCTCAATTCGGTTTAATCTCCACCTCCACCGCAGTTTGTAATGACTCTCAAGACTGTAATGACGTACAAGTCATTTTCAATATAAATTAACGAGGGATGGGAAATTATAAAATAATTTCCCAATCTTTTTATTAAAAAGTAGTAGACTTCCAAGTCAATAAGACATATAATAGTCTTCATTGAGTTAGGAGATAGGCTTCTAACCGATACGGAGATGCAAAATGCAAAAATTCACTTTCGTAGTTTCAGTTGGTTTCGCGGCGGATTCTTCTTTCGCTCTGGGTGAAGTGTTAAACGTTCTGAACTCTAACGGCGTGAAAGTTAATGACTCTATTATCTCTGAAGAAAACCAAAGTGTTGACGTTGCATTCTACGCTACTGAAGTTGAAATGAATACTGTATTCGGTCTGTTAAGTGTTGAAGTTGTCGATTCTGAGATCACTAGCGTTGTTGTCGGTGTGTTGTTAAATGAAGAAGGCGAAGCTGACGAGACTGAGATGACTATTGTTGGAATCTTCGAAAATGAACGTGAAATTGAACCTTGTCGCGGTATGTAAGTGAGCAAAGCCTCGAAGGGACTTTTATTCTAAATCAATTATTTTATTGGTTTTTCGTTATTAGGTATTTACTTTCAACTTCAACCTCTATATACTAGCCTAGTTGAGTCGGGAAAGGCTCGACTCAATTACAAGGAAATATTAAATGTTGAAATTATCTATCTCTGTTCGGTTCGATGCTTTTGTTTTGGTTCAATGGATTTTGACTCACGGAATTTCTGGAAAGCTTTTGGTTTCTGTAAATGATGTGAAAGTAAGGGAGTTTTGTGACAAACGAGGCGCGAAGTGGGCTGAGATTGAAATTGAAACAAACCAACCTCTAAACTTTGTTGAAGGAGTGTACGCGATGTCTGCTGCAGTTATCACTGACGCTTTTATTAACGGGTTGGAAGGGGAAGTCCCTTGTTATTTCGGTTCGATTGAACTGGACGGGGTTGTCGTGAGACAATACCATAAGTTCAAGCATGACGACTTCGGTTCTTTGAACTAAGTCATTAGCCAGCCCCTGAGAGAAATCTCAGGGGCTTTTATTAAATTGGAGATACAAATGAAAGCTCAAAATACAACATACGCAATTCTGGTTACAGTCACTATGTTTTCAAATTCTGGAGTCTCGCTATCGACGATAGATGGAAAGTACGCGATATTGAAAAGCAAATTCTGTGAACAATCGATTGGCGTTCTTAAAAGTGTGTCTATTGATATTTCCGGCGCTGAAGCAGAACTGAAAGCCAGGATTGAGTGCAAAAGCGACGAATTGTTGAAACGTTGTCTGAAGGATTTCCAAAACACTACGTTCTCTGACTTGTTGTCTACTTCGGTGAAGACCATCAGCGTGGTCGGTGTCGAGATTCATAGCGAAGAAGTCTCTGTCGAACTGTTCAAAATGAACTATTCTCTGGAACCATATTCAAGGGTGACGTCATGAAAACCAAATTTGAGATTCATTTGAAGTTTCGGATCAAACCAACAGCGCTTATTAGCACAGCTTTAATATTGACGCAACGTCTTGGTTTACCAATCTATGCTGGCGCGAATATAGTTAGTATCAATGTTTCAAGCGACAATGAGGACAATCTTGTCGTGGTTGTATCTTCAGAGAGTAGACAGCAGTTGCTTCGGTCAAAGCAATCGTTCATAAACTTCGCTTTGAAAGAAACGCCAGGGATTAACAACTTTTCCATATTGGCTCTCATATACAACGACTTTTCGACCGAAGAAGTATGGGGGCTGCGGTTATCGTCGCAGAACTCCGAGTTGGATATTCAACATTCAGATTTCGGCAACCAGTATTGAAATTAGGTCGGGAATCCCCGACCTTTTATTTTATAATTTCCCCAATTTTTTATTAAAAAGTAGTAGACTTCCAAGTCAACAGGGCATATAATAGTCTTCATTGGTAGAATAGAACAAAGGAAATTGAAATGAGAATCGAACACAGCGCCAAATCATCTTTTATCCAAGGTACAGTTGCCGAAGAAGCAAAAATCCGCGAATGGATCAAATTGGCCGGTGCTGAGATTGTTGTTGATGAATGTGATGAAGATGAAACAAGCTTCACCGTAATCATCAAGAATTCAACTCAACAACAGCGTTCAGAAGAATTCGCTTTCGCCAAGAAAAAACTTTCTAAAAAGTAAGAAACTCATAGACTTCAATAAGGAAGTCGGGTAAAATAAATTCAAGTTTGAGGGATAGGCTCTCAAACTTCTTAAAGGAAGACACTCATGAATATTTTAATGATCCAAGTTGCCCCTGTAGTAGTCGAAGCTTTCATCATCGAGGAAGTGGTGATGGTGAATTTCGCTAAGTTGGCTCTGACTCTTTTAGAAGTCGAAATGTCTGAAATTCAATTCAGTCGCATGCCTTGGCCTTTCCAGGATTTGTATCAGGAGTCTTTCGACCGCTCTATGAACGCTAAAATAGCGGCCTGTTTCCGTAAGGAAATTTCCATAACTCCAGTTCAAGCTGTACTGTTATAGGAGGTTGGGATGTTTGAATGGCTCGGACCGTTTGTTTGCGGATTGTTCGTTGGCGTTATTGTCGGGATTTGTATTATGTTGAAAGAATACAATAAGTTGAGCGAAAAACACTCTGAACTCTTAGCGGACAAAGATGTTTAATTGAATCAGAACCTCGGTCATTTGACCGAGGTTCTTCTTTTAAGAAACCCCTTGGAGTTAATACTTGAGGGGTTTCTCGTTTCTGGAAGAAATAATAAATCGATCAAACCCATATAGAATCAAGTCTATAAAGAAAAATATAAAATAAATTAAAATAATCAATTTATTTTTAAAAAAGTAGTAGACTTCAAGAAAAATATCAGTATAATAGTCTTCATTGGAGAGATAAACCTCCTGAAACCTGAAACTAAATGAAACTTTAAGGAATACACTGATGAAAACTTTAATCCACACTGCTTCTCAAACAATCGTTGAAATCGACGATCAAACTGCTCAAGACCTGTTCGATCAACTGTCTGCCGACGGCTTCAAAATTGGTCTGACTTCTCTGCGCAAGTTGTTAAACGGTCAAGCGACTACTTGCTGCGGTTTCGAAGTAGTTGAAACTGAAGATGATGAAGAGAATACGGGAGTTGTAGCTGATCAAGGCGTTGTTACAACTCCCATAGTCGAAGTCGCGACAGTTGTTGATACTACAGCTCCGGTTGTAACCGAAACCGCCGCTGTTGAAGTTAAAGCGATGCGCGAAAGTAGCAAAATGTATAAAGCTGCCGTAAAATTGATTGAAGGTGCTACTGTAGCAGAATTGATGGTTGAGTTTGGCTACACTGAAGGTGGAGCTGGTGCCACCCTGTTCTGTAAACAATCTGGCGTCTTGTCTAAGGGTTACACCTTCGAGAAAGAGAAGGTTGAAGGTCGAGGCACTGTACTGTTTATCTGTATCGATGGTAAGCGCTTAACTTCAGCAGACCAGATTCTGGTACAAGCCAAGAAATCTTAATCTTGAATACATATCGTAGGTTGTTGAGACGGAACAATTCCGTCTCAACCTTTTGGAGTTTATAATGATTCAATATGACCCGAATATCGATTTTTCTATACCCTTTAAATTTGATCCCAATCATCCAGTTTGGTTCAATTTGTGTCGAGCCTATGTCGTAACTGGAGAGGTTGATCCCATGTATCTGGCCCTTTCAGAATACAGACAGAAGTTGAACCCATCAGATTTCAATCGTCTGATGTTCTTCTATGTATTGTTCTATGACATCGGGACGGCTATAGACCTTCTGATTGAGACTTGTTATGTTGAACATCAGAGCGGCCAAAATCTCTACCAGATTGTAAAAGCATATGTAGATAATCCGAACGTCAAGCGTGGTTCGGCCCGAAGACACTTCAGAGCCAAGCATGGTAATTCTTGTATCGACCACATACTCAAACATTTCAACTTCAACCCAAACCGTTTCTTCCAAGAGAATTTAAACTCTGATTATTCCGTGATGAGTAACAATCTGAGCAAAATTCCTCAATTCGGTCATTATTTCCAATGGAAGATGATGGATTTCTATGATCGGGTGTTTGGGTTGAAGATATTGGTGTCTGAAAGTGATCTCAATTTACTCCCGTCATCACCTAGAGACGGAGCTGCCTTAGTAGCAGCTGAAATGAATATGACCGGAGCATCATTTCAGGACATCGTTAAATATATGACTGAATATTGTCAACAACAAGGTATGATGTCACTACCAGCTAATCGTTTAGTTGACTATGCAGAGATTGAGACTTTCTTGTGCGGCATAAAACATCAATATAACGCAACTGGAGATTGGATAGGGCGAGATATTAATAAATCTCGGAAAGCTCTAGAGGAACGAGGCGACAATAAGATAGCCAAAGATATCCTCGCTTTATTACCGAAACAGCCTCCAAAAGAATGGTCTTTGAATTGGAATGGTAAATCTTTAGACCGCAACCCTCTCGCTCTTTTCAACAAATTCAACTAATCAATTTGTCCTGTGTTGAGTCACAGGACAATGACTATTCTTAAGTGTTGATCTTAACTGTTAATGTCCGAGGACATTAGAATAGGTGGAAAACAATCACTAGGAGTAGTCATGGCCAGCGTTTACAAAGCAAAGGTTTACCCAAGTCCGAGCATAATCAGAGCTGGAGCCGAAAAGCTACCAGCAGCTCCCCCCAATCCGCAACACTATTGCTTCAATATCAGAGGCACCAACGGTTCCGGTAAATCGTTTGCGACCAGATTGGTGCTGGATCAGAGCGGTCCCGAATTGAGAAGATTTGAGATGTTCGACGGTTTAGCAACAATCATCGAATATGAGAATTTGTTTGTGGTTGGTACTTACGATACTGACTGCGGCGGATTGGATACAATACCAGATTCAAAAATCATCAATCCAATCGTTCTTGATTTAATCGACAAGAAGCACGTCTTGATTGAAGGTATGATGCGCTCAACGATATTCGGCGAGACACACGAACTCAACAAGCAGTTGAGACTCAAAGGTCACGAATTGATACAGTATGGGTTCACTGGTTCAGTAGGATTGTTCATCGACAGAGTGTTAAAACGCAGGGCGGGAAAGGGTAATTTTAAACCATATAGCGTTATTAACATGATCAAGAAAGTTCCTCCGATTACTCATTCCATGAATCACTCTATATTCTTCGGCGGAGCAGTAGTTTTCGGTCAAGGTGATGAGATAGCCCAACATATTAATGGAATTATCTCTGGGACAATTCTAGACCCATCAGAATCGTTCCTCGCTGAATATCAGTTCTATGACGATTTTGAAGAATGGGAACGGAAGGTTGAGATTGATCCTCTATTGACGTTGATGCCTAAGAGTGAACATATCGAACAAAAGAAAGCTGAAGTTGCTCAACTTCAGAAAGGTCAAGCTAACTTACTATTTGGAAAATTTGGAGCGTAGAATGAGACAATTGGCGACAATTCGTAGGATTGATGATATTCAACCGATTGACGGCGCTGACCGTATTGAAGTGTTGATTATCGGGGGCTGGAGCTGCGTAGTCCAGAAAGGTATTCACCAGAAAGGGAATTTGGTTGTGTATTTTGAGATTGACTCATTCTTGGACGGCTCTGATTCGCGCTTCGAATCCTTCAGGGAAAGGTTTACCAAGTTCAACGGAAAACAAGGTTTGCGCGTGAAGACTATCAAGTTGCGCAGACAGATCAGTCAGGGTGTCGTGATGCCATTGTCTGTTTTCCCTGAAATCAAAAGCCCCAAGGAGGGTGATGACGTCACCGAAGTACTGAAGATTGTAAAATGGGAACGGGAAGACGAAGCTGTAGAAAACTTAGGCGGTCGAAAGTTAGGTCAGAGCAGACCATGTAGCAAATTCCCAAGGTTCATCAAACAAACTGATCAACCAAGAATACAAAATATGAGATTACAACATCACGAAGCTTCCAAATTTGAAATCAGCGTGAAGTTGGATGGGTCATCAATGACTGTAGCTAAGATCACTCCAACGTCTCCATTCTACGCAGAAGCTATCGACATCAGATGTGGTATGGAACAAATTGAAAGACCGTCCTTGGTAGGTCGTCTGAAACATTGGTTCAACAAGAAGTTCAATCGTTACAATGAGCCTGTGTATTTGGTATGTTCTCGCAACGTCAATCTTAATTGGAATGACGGTAGTCTTTTCACATCAGTAGCAAAGAGTCAGGTTCTTCCGACTCTGGTTGAATATCAAGGTCCGTCAATCGCCTTACAAGGTGAATTGATCGCACCTTCGATACAAGCTAATTGGGAAGGTGTGGATAAACCATCATTCAATGTTTTCGACGTCTGGGATATCGATGAACAGAAATATCTGAAACCTGATGATCGTCAAGATTTGGTCGCCGAATTGGGAGTCCCTCATGTTCCCATTATAGGCAACAAAGTCAGGTTGGATGAGTTGTTAATACCTGGGAGCAGCATTAACGATTCAATATTATCGTTCGCTTCCGGTCCAGGCGCTTACGGAGGGAAACACCGTGAGGGAGTTGTGTTCAAGATTGAGAACGGGACAGGAGTCAGTTTCAAAGCAATCAGTAACGAATATTTGTTGGCTAAATCATGATGACTATAATTCAGATAGGTTTGTTGGTAGGTCTTTGGTGGTGGATTTACGATATGATCACCGATGATGACGATAACTGGCCGGACGGTATGGCGTAAACGAAAGGGCTGATCTTAACTGATCAGCCCTTTCTCTTTAGAATATCCTGACTAATCATCAGGAGGAATACAGAATGAGTTTTGATTTATCTCAACTAAAGGAAAAGGTTGCTGAAGCAGGAATGACATTGGCATCCATGCCGGTGCGAACAGGTAAGTCTGAGAGATTCCCCTATCGCGGCTTCATTGATATCAGCATGAATACACTATTAGGTATTCGTTGTGATCGTATCAAATTCATCAATGGCGCAGCTATAGTTGACCCAGAAGAATTTAATTTGAAAAATGTGCTTTCTGCCAGAGCAAAACCGAATGACTTAAATGTAGTCATCACCTTTAAGGACGGCGGTACAGTCAAAAGAAACCCAGATTTTGATCCATATAACTATGCAGCAGACGCAAGGTTACACAAAACTAACTTCATAGCAGACGCTCCACATAAAGGATTGAATACATCCAATTTCACGTATTACAGCGAAACTTTGGAAAAGATTCTTCTGAATGTCGAAAATGGATTGAAAGTCAGATTCCGTCTGAAGCCGGATTCCGTCAAGAAGATTTTGGAAAAGACCAGATCAGATTTCATTCGTATGATTAAACACACTCGCGGTACTGATCTGAACGCTCCGATGACGGAGAAAGACAGATTGAATGATGCCGCAATTGCACTCGATCAAGCCCGTCGAGATTTAGGACAAGGTACATAATATGGTAGAGGTAAACCAATTTGGCGGTAGAGTAATCATCGCCCCTCAATGGTCAATGTATGATCAGAACGTTCTGAGTGAGGATGTTTACGCTCAATTGATGGAACTGAAGAATGAAAACAAAGTGAAGGTCAAAACTCTGTTAGAAAACGAATTGGAGAAAATTGAATTATTCAAGTATGCTCGCAAAGTTCATTTCTCGAAAGATTGGACTCCGGAGTTGATCAACTTTGCTCGCGGTCATGTAATTAGAACATCAGATGTCGCTGAGAAGAAGCACACTCTGTTGGCTAATCCATTCCCGAAGATTTTTAATCACAAAGAGATGTATTGGGTAGATTTCCCTGATGAAGCTATCGTTGATGTTTATACCAAAATCAATGGATACATGTTATCAGCTTCAATGGTTAATGATAATGTGTTCGTGAGCACCACTGGAACAATTGATTCTAAATATGCTTTGTATGGGAAAAGATTGATCGAGAACAGTCCGGTCGCCATGCATCACTTGAAGCATAATTTGAATACAACATTGATGTTCGAAGTTTGCGCTGATTGGGATCCTCACATAGTTACAGAGACCAACGGTTTACATTTCCTCGGTTTCAGAAGCAACATACGTTTAGGCGATAAGAGTGCGTTCAACGACTTGTGGTGTTCAGGTTACGCTGAAACGATAGGTTTCAATCTGTCTACGCAAATTATACAGATGACGTTTGCTGAAGCTAAGGCTCTATCTTTGACTGATAAGGGCGAGGGGTTCATTTGCGTTCTTCCTCATACCAATTATGCTCTGAAGTTGAAGACGCCATATTATTCAATTCTGAAGATACTGGCGAGAGGTAAAAATCTACAATCGGCAAAAGCGAGGATCAAAAATGATCCGATTCTATCTGCTACCGTTTGGTTACAACCTTTGTTGAATGGATTGGAGCGATACAACTTCGACTTGATGGATGAGAAGAAGCGGTTGGAATGTATGCGCAAAATATTGACTACTTTAGGAGTCTAACAAATGACAGCATATGTAACTAGCGATTTGCACTTTTTTCATAAGAATGCTATCAAATATTCTCAATATCGTCCTTATGAGACTGTTGAGGAAATGAACCGAGCTATTATCGATCACATCAACAGTAAGTGTAAAGTTGGGGACAAGTTGTATATCTTAGGCGATGTTAGCTTCGGTAAGTTCGAACAGACAAGAGATGTTCTGCTGGAATTGAATCCTTGTTTGGTTCTGATCGAAGGCAACCACGATAAACATCTGATGAAGAATCCAGAGTTCAGACGTTTATTTGTTGACGTAGACAAGATCATGGAAATCTCTCACAACGGAATTAACATCGTGATGTGTCATTTCCCTATCATGGAATGGAACTGTATGCACAGAGGTTGGCTACATCTTCACGGTCACATGCATGGAGCGCCGACTGGACTGAAAGGTCGTTTGATGGACGTAGGTTGGGACACGGAAGGCAAAATCTTCACACTTGATGAAGTCGTCGAGAGGTTGGAGAAAATTGAAATTGTAGGACGTTATTCGGGAGGTCATATTGAATAGATTGATCATTATACGCGGCATCCCAGGCTCTGGTAAATCCACTCTGGCTCGGAAGTTAACTGTTAAAATTCCACACTCAATCGTCACTGAAGCTGATATGTACTTCGAGGATTATGACGATTGGAATGGCAGAGAAGTTGGTAAGGCTCACATCTGGGCTCAAAGTTTAACTAGGAAGCAGCTGTTTAATCAACGCAGCGTAATCCATACAGGAACACTTTGTACAGCTCAACAGTTGTTAGACTTCTTGACCAATGTGATCGGGGATTTGAAATCGAGAGTTCCGAAGATTGTCGAAATTGTAGACATGAAAACTCAGTTTGAATCCATTCACAACGTATCAGAATCGACATTGGAATCGATGAGGAGACGTTATGAGGAGACGAAGGATATAGATGTCGAGACTATATTCCACCAATTACATTTCAACGTTAAATCGAAAGAGACGCAAGATTGGGATAATCAAGTAGCAACCCGTTACTATCTTGAACCCTTCTAACTAAATGGGCTGATCTTAACTGACTCAGCCCATTTCTTTATAATAGCCTCATATTCGCAAGCAACCCGTAAGGAAATACTATGTCTATTACAATTTCTCTGAGCAATGAAACTATCGCTTTATTGAAAACAGCCCAACGTATCAACAATTCCATTCTTCTCAATGCCGGCAACATGATCAAAACAGTTGCACCGAGCGGAGCAATTGTTTTCGAAACTCAAATTACTGAGACCTTTCCAGAGACTCTTTCAATTTATGAATTGAATCGTTTATTGAGCGTTTTGGGGGCTTTACCAAATCCAGTATTGGAGTTCTATGGTTTGAACTATGTGACTATCAAGTCTGGTAAAGTATCAGTAAACTACCGCTACACCGATGAAAGCTTCACTCAACATCCAGGCAGCTCGATCAATCTGCCGTCAGTTGATTTGGAAGTGGACATTTCTTCTGAGGAATTGGCCAACATCGACAAGATGGCCGGAATTCTGGGACACTCTTTCCTCGAAATCAACGTGCGTTCTCAGAAAGTTTTCTTGAAGACGTTACACGTTGATTTGGTCGATAGCGGTAACGATTCTGTAGTTGAATTGTGCGACGCGCCTGGAGCTGATGACGGTGTATATCGTTTGGCTTTCAAAAACTTGATATTGCCTGCCGGTGATTACACTTTGAAGGTTTGTCGTAGCGGTATCGTTCACTTTGCTTCCAAAACTGGTAAGACGAATGTTTATGTTGGTTTAGAAGTCTCTTAGAGCGAAAAATAAGCGAACGGAAGTCAACAAGTATTAAAAACATAGACTTGTTGGCTTCCAGTCAGTAGACTACTTAAATCGAACGGCAGGATATGTTATGAGTAATTTTGAACACGTAGTTTGGGCTGAGAAATATCGCCCAGCAACTCTGGATGACGTTATCATCCCAGAACAATTTAAAACTTCATTAAAGGCTTATATAGCTGACGGTAAAGTTCCCAATTTTATCTTCTTCAGTCAGAGTCCAGGCACGGGTAAGACTACCACCGCCAAAGCAATTTGTAATGATTTAAAGATTCATTCTCTTTTCATCAACGCATCTTTACATAACAGCATCGACGACATTCGGACCATGGTAGTCCAATATGCCACTTCAGCAAGTCTGATAGGCTCTGGTCGGAAAGTTGTGATTCTTGACGAGGCTGAACGTTTAAGCCAAGCGGCCCAAGAATCGTTGAAAGGTCTGATTGAATCAGTATCAAAAAACTGTTCATTCATTCTGACGTCGAATTCGAAATCGAAGATTGTTGAACCATTACGCTCCCGTTGTACAGAAGTTGATTTCGTATACAACGCAGATGATATCTTGAAGATACAAGCTGGTATGATCCGCCGTTGTACTGATATCTTGAAGGCTGAAAATGTTGAGTTTGAGTTGCCTGTTTTGGTTCAACTTGCTAAACGTTTCTCGCCGGATAACCGTAAAATCTTGAACGAGTTACAGCGCTACGCTAAAGAATTCGGCAAGATTGACTCTGGCATCTTAGGGCGTCTGAGAAGCTTTGACGCCGAAACTTTGATTGGCGCTTTGAAAGCCAAGAAATTCGACGAAGTGAAACAATGGTGCTTCTTGAACTCTGACGGTCTTCAGGACGACTTCTACAACAGATTGTTCAAGACGTTGGAACCTGTGTTGGTTCCACAATCTGTCCCTCAGAGTATATTGACTCTGAATGACTATCAACGTCACCACCATATTGCACCGGACAAATTCATTCATTTTACGGCATTGTGTACTGAGTTGATGATGAACGTCCAGTTCAAACCATGAGGTGAGAAAATGGGACCATTCGATATTCTGAAACACATACTTGAGCCAGGTGGTGATCCATCATTGCTTGAGATTGGGGATAACCTAAAAACCTATTCTCAGAATCAATTTGTTATCAACAGAGGTCTGGCTCAGAGTATTGATACAATTATGTTTGCTTCGGAAGCTAACAAACTTGGAATCAATGATCCGGATTTTCACTTCAACTTCATGTTCCACTCTATCAAGAAGCGGAAGCGTTTCAGTAAGTGGGCAAAGAAAGGTGAAGCGACATCTGAAGAAATTGAGATTATACAGAAGCACTACGGAGTCAACAAGGAGATAGCTATCGAATATCTATCCTTGATGGATCCTGATGACGTAAAATTGCTTCTTGATTTATATGCTCCGGCATGCGAAGTCCCAGGAAAGCGGGCTCAAAATAAAAGGAAATGAATATGAGTACAAATACCATTGAGAATATGATTAAAGTTAAGTTGGTAGTTCATCCAGACCTCGGAGAGCGATCCATGTTCAAACGCATCAGAGAATCTTTGACGCGCATAGGACGTCCGGAAGTGAACAATATACAAGGTAGTATTCAACAACGCCTGTTCAGTCAGAACTACCTCTTACACAAGGGCGGGGAATTTTTCATAACCCACTCAACTGGTCTGAACATTCTGGACGGCGTTCCGATTGATTGTCTGAATGAAGATGAATTGCGAGAACAGGCAGAAGCGGCCAAGTTATTAAGGGACTGGAATCTGATCGAGATTGTACAACCTGATCAAGAGGTTATGATAGATAACATCAAAGTCGTGACTCAGAAAGTTCTGAAGGCGAGTGACGTTAAGAGCAGAGGCGGCGATTGGGATGTGATCCCAACTTACTTGATAGGTTCTAATAAGGAATCTCCAGAGTATCAAGCTAAGCATGCTGAATTTCTTAACAGTCGGTTTGCTGAACGTCTTCACCGTTTTTGATATCTGTTGATATAACAAATCCCCTGAGAAATCTCAGGGGATTTTCTTTTCTAAAATCTCAGAAATTCAAAATCTACACCCTGTCCATATTGTACCTCTAGAGACAGAAAATCGATGTTGTGACCACCTCATCACAACCAACATTAAAATAATTTAAGAAAGTTATAGACTTTGGTTTAATTATCCGTATAATAAATCTCATCGGACGGGAAAGCCGCCGATTTAACTGATTAGCAACATAAGGAACGACATCATGTCTTTACAATTAGTCAAAACAGGTTCATCTTTACCTTTAACGAAAGCAGACGGTCAACCATCAACTAAATTTGTTGTTGAACTGAGCTGGAACGCAAACGGCCCGAAAGCACCCTATGATTTCGATGTTATTGCTGCGGCAACGTCCGGCGGCGTAGTCGGTCAAGGTCTGGGTAAAACTCCTTCAACTGCTAACTTCTGTTATTGGGGTCAAAAGCAAACTCCAGGCATCTCCTTATCTGGAGACAACCGCGATGGTCAAGGTGATGGCGTTGATGAAGCTTTAACTATTGATCTGACTCAGTTGCCTGCTGGCGTTAACCAAATCCCTGTAGTGATCGAAATCCACCAAGCTGCTGCTCGCGGTCAGGATATGTCTCAGACTAAAGGCGCTACTGCTGTAATTCGTGATGTTTCAACTGGCGCCGCCTTGGCTCAAGTTAACCTGGATACTTTCGGTGTTGGTACAACAGCCGTTCTGATGGCCACTATTGAAGTGACCGGTCAAACTGCTAAGGTTCACGCAGTGAACCAAGGCTTTGTCGGTAAAGATTTGAACGATTTCGTACAACTTTTGACCGCATAAGCAAATCTGGTCGTTGTGAGTTGAGACTTGCCATCTCAACTCACAAAGCATTTGAATCTCAATCAAGGAATAATCATGTCTTTACGATTAAAAAAGGGCGGCTCGTTGCTGCTGAAGAAAGAAAACGGTTTGGATCTGAAAAACGTAGTGGTGCAACTGTTCTGGGCTCCATCTAAAATTGCCGGCATTAGCCACGACCTGGACGTGATCGCTGTTGAGACGCAAGGAGGCGATTTAGCTAATGGTCGCATTGGTAAGGTTTCGACGCCTGATGACGTTTGTTATTGGGCTCAGAAACGTACCAAATCAATGTTCTTGCCCAAAGACAATCGCGATGGCGTCGATACAGTCGATGGCGAGCCTGATGAAATGATCGAAATCGAACTGGGTAAAGTAGGTGCTCAAACCACTATGATTCCTGTGTTCGTTGAAATCCACGACGCCAAAACTCTGGGCCAATCTTTTGATCAGGTTGAAGCTCCGCAGATCAAACTGGTTGATAAAGACACTGGTCGCGTTCTGGCCGAATCCAGTCTGGACGAATTACAATCTGGTTCAACTTCAGCCCTGTTTGTTGTTCTGCACCGTTCTGTCGGTACGGACAACTGGTCACTACAAGTGGTTAATACGGGCCACAAAGAAGACCTGGAAGGCATCTTTAAATTGGTTGGCGCTATCTAAGCATCAAGCTGTCTAAACAAAACCCTGATGAGAAATCTTCAGGGTTTTTCTTTTCTAAAGCAGTTCCCTTTTCGTCTTTAAGCGGTTATGATAGAATAATTAACGTAGAGGATTTATCATGGCATTCAAAAACTTATTCAGCGAACAAACTACAGAACAGCCATCAGAACCGAAGAAGTCCAATTCACAGACTGCGTCATCTAGTTTCCAAACAATCTTTGGCTCTGAGCAACCCAAACAAGAACTCACAGAGAAAGTGTCAAATTGGGGATTCGCATCAAGTCCGATTCAACAAAAGTTATGCGACTTGGGACTTAGTTCGCGTGAGTCTTTAGTTGTTACTTGGATGGGTAATAAGTTCGATGCTGCGCTAGACGCCGCTACCAAGACCAATAATGAAATATCTCATTCTGCGTTAGACTTGACACAATTGTTATCCAGACAGGATCAATCCAATAACAACTTGTTCGCTACAATCAAAAACATAATGGATGA
>JACCDR010237930.1_pt1 | contig 14663 bp, 22 predicted proteins | sample 7446431 | NCBI WGS metagenome assembly JACCDR01 (sample SAMN15323443, study PRJNA562643) | freshwater metagenome | isolation source: river surface water | place: USA:Blue River Watershed | collected 2017-08-17 | reverse complement strand
GTCCCGAACCGAACGCGATACCACTTCGCTACACTCCGATTAAGAGGAACGGCTTTTAATAAGCCGACTAGATCTTTCTTCCTGGAAGGCCACCGTTTCCGGTTCAACCGTCCCTCGGTCGAGCTGACTGGATTTGAACCAGCGATCCCCAGTCCCCCAGACTGGTGCTTTAGCCAGGCTAAGCTACAGCTCGTTATCATGTGAGAGCCCCGCGGCCCGAAGACCCGGTGGCGGTGCTACTTCCCCCCGTAGAGGTTTCACCACTTGGACATTCTCACCTTCGTCGAGATGACAGGAATCGAACCTGCGTGACCTCGCTCCCAAAGCGAGTGCCTAACCACTAGGCTACATCTCGATAGAAAGCCGTGCCTGCAACGGGAGCCGAAGCTCATCACAGGGCAGACCCAGCTTCCTTATAAGTGACCCATGAGAGTTCTGCCCTCTCTTCTCCGGTGTGAAAAACCAGCGTCCTAGCTAGTGGACTAATGGGCCAAGTCGTTACTCCCAGAAACCGTCCTGAGCTTTCCAACATCTCGTGCAGCACGGACGGCGCCGACGAAATGGGTCGTAATCGAAGCGATACTTGTGACCGCAGTATTCACATTTGATTAGTGCTGCCATGGTTTAGAGGTAGCACAGTAGAGCGACGATACGGGGATTCGAACCCGCGATTTCTCGGTTGAGAGCCGAGGTTCCTGGCCGTTTGGAAGATACCGTCATGCAGAACGTAGCCCGACCCAGAGGTCCCGTAGGGCGATCCAGGTTGTCGCTACGTTCTTAGAGCTAGCGGTCGGAATTGCACCAACGATGGGAGGGTTGCAGCCTCCTGCCTTGCTTCTTGGCTACGCTAGCAAATGGGCATGCCCGGGACTCAAACCCTGTTGTGTGGTCTCTCGCCAGAGAAGCTGGACCGTCGGCATCGCGTACCCTCTGGGGATCGAACCCAGCTAATTCTGCTTAACAGGCAGCCGCACTCACCAGAAATGCAAAGGGTACAAACAGAAACTACTTAAAAGTCGAGAACATGTATTCCATGAAGAGACCGTCGGTGGATTCTTGTAGATCCTTCATGCTGTTATCTTCAATGATCTTCGTGATGGGCATTTCATATGCCTTAAGTTCCTGCTCTGTCTTCTCAAACCTCTCTGAGGCGATGCTTAAGAACGAAACTTCTACACGAGGGGCATAGATGAAGCCTGATGGAAGATACTGAGCCGCCTCTTCGAGACGATGGTTGACGCTGATATCTCCAAGCTTTCCTCTGCCGAGGATGTACTCATTAAGAAGAAAAGGACAGAGATCAAAGAGGTGCGAGTTAAAGAAGAAGACTTGGTCTTCTACTTCCTCGGGTTCTTCTAGAGCAAGATTTGGAAGGTAGGTACATAGCGAAGTTATCATGGCCCTACCTTATCTCGTGGGAGCACCAGGAGTTGAACCTGAGTTGTCCTAGGGACGATTGATTTACAGTCAACCTGATGCACCGGCATCAATACTCCCAGAAGAAAGACCGGGGAACTAACGGACACGAGGTCCTTACGCTCCCACTCCCAGGTAATGTTCCAACCCGGTAGTCTTTCAAAGATTTAAAAAGGAGAGGAGGTCCTCTCCAGCAGCGTCAGTCTTCGACGCGATCTTCTGCGACGAGGTCTCCGCTATACGACTTCTTGTTGCCGTACCCGTCGACTACCAAGACCTTACTGTCGGAGAACTCCAAGTACTCTGTCGCCATCCCAGCATTCGTCAGCTGGTAGAACGCCATCGTCGGCGCGCTCGGGGTGATGATCTGTTTGCCAACTACGAACGCCGAACCTTCGGTCGTCACGTAGTGGTAGTCAGCCAGTCCGTACCGACAGAGTAGCATCAAGCCTCGCATGATCCAGTGCGAAGACGAATTGCCCTGACTACCACCTCCCTTTCCAGGAGGTCCGAAGTCCGTCAGCAATTGGTCTCGCTGTGGATGGTTGTTCAGGACTTGGAAGGCGCACATAGCTCGAGGCCACATACCCTTCTTCTTGCCTCCGTAAATGCGGAGGACTTGCAAACAGCTGTTAGCACGTTCGATTTGAGCGACAGACATTGTATCTCCTTACCCTCACCGGGCTTCGGTAAGAGGAAACCGTTTCCTCTTTCAATGTCTTATCTCCTAAGCTTCGAGCCCCTTGCCGGATTTGCACCGACTTATCCGAGGTACAAACTCGGCGCATCGCTGTCTATGCTTAAGGGGCATTTCGATGAGGTGGGTGGATTCGAACCACCGTTCTACGGGTCAGAGCCGTATGTCCTGCCGCTGGACGACACCTCAATAGTTCGGGGTGAAGGATTCGAACCTTCGTCTTAGAGGTCAAAGCTCTAGGTCCTGCCGTTAGACGAACCCCGAATATCAGAGCGGGCTGCGGGAATCGAACCCGCCGCGCTGGTTTGGAAAACCAGGGTATTACCACTATACGAAGCCCGCAGTGAATGATGGGCAACATAGAGCCGGCTCTATGAAGTCGGTCCCACCAGTCGTGGATCCTGAGGGAATCGAACCCTCCTGATGAACCGATTAAAAGTCGGGTAGCACACCTTGCGCTCGAGGATCCGTGTAGTGCCTCCAGAAGGATTTGCACCTTCAACCAACCGGGTAAGAACCGGGTGCTCTGGCTGTTGAGCTATGGAGGCAAAAGTCAGTCTCGAAAGACTGACTCATCTTTCTCGCAATCATCTATTCAGTTATCACAAGCCTGTTACGTCAGGCTCAGCTGGAGCGGATAACGGGAATCGAACCCGCCGAATCTTGCATGGCAAGCAAGCGCCACACCTTGTGGCTTCATCCGCTTATGTTTTGCTCGAGCCCTCACCCGAAGTTGCATCGGGACTACTTGCTTACGAAACAAGTGTTCTGCTGTTGAACTATGAGGGCTTGTGATAACTGGCTGGCAGGAGGCTAGAGAATCGAACTCTACTGTGCGGTTTTGGAGACCACTCTGATCCCAGATCGCCTCCTAGAAACGAAGAAGGCCAGGACTTTGGGTCCCGGCCTTTGTTAGCTTTCCTATGGGGTAGGGGCTAAGGGCCGGGTTTGCTCCAATCGGTCTTAGGCTGGTACGAGCTAAGGCCGAAGGCGCACGGACGTAGATTGCCCATCGCGCCAATGCGCGTGGATTCTACGTGTCCGGCTCCGTGGGTGAACAACATGGCTTGCACTCTCTGGTTAAAGGACGGCCTAAGATCTGTCAAGCATCATTTGAAGGGTTTTTGGAAAGACCTGATTTCTACCTTTAGACTTCGCTAGGTAGAGGTTCATATCTGCCCGTGCAAGAGCGATGTGAAATTGGTCCTCACCAAGTTCGGCACATCCTAGCGAGATCGTCACAGGCATGGCTGACTCGATATCGAGCATGGCAACCGCAACGCGAAGCTTCTCGGCTGTTGTGATGGCGCCAGCAAGATCTGTATCTGGCAAGACAACCAAGAACTCTTCACCACCCCAACGAATGACGAAGTCTGCGGTACGAACCACCTTCTTCAAAATATTCGCGACGCCTGAGATGACTTGGTCTCCCGCTGCATGGCCGTACTTGTCATTCACCTTCTTGAAGTTGTCGATGTCTACTAACACGAAAGACATCGCAGTCTTTACACGGACGCAGCGAGCGGCGTGGTGTTGGATAGACTCTTCTCCGCCACGACGATTGAGAAGACCCGTGAGCGCGTCGGTCATGGCCTGCTGTTCGTAGTGATGCACGAGCTCTACGAGGACCTCGGTCTTTGACTGCACCCGCTCCTCGACCACTTGCTCGATGACTTTCTCAATTTCGAGATCTTGTTTCTTCTTGAGGCGAATGCTCAAGAGAACGATTGTCACGAGCCCGAGGGTGATGGGATAACCTCTTCCAAGGCTGGGCACAAGAATGAGAGCTGCGACTAACACAGCCTGCATTCCTAGCGTCACAGCAAGGACGGTCTTCATATTTAGGCCAGACTAACCGTACTCACTATGTAAGTGAGTACTTGATCCGAAGAGCTACCCGATACCTACCCCAAAGGACATCCGATGCCCAAGCAGAAGAAAGACACCTCGCACCTTCACGTTCCTGACTACGAAGCGCTGACGACCATTGAAGAAGTCGACGAGGAAATCGCCATCCACAAGCAGAACCTCGTCGGCAAGGATATCGTCGAGTATCGGATGAAGGAGGACAAGAAGGATTACGTAAGCGCTCTCAACGAGCAGCTCAGGGAGCTAGCCGAGGAACGCGAGCACGAGATCAATGTCATCTCGGCGCTCGAACAGCGGAAGCAGATCATCCACAACCAGGGTGGTCAGATCATCCCGCTTCCAATCGCGAAGCCTTAGAGCGTCAGCGACGTCGACATCACGACTCCCTGCTTGGGAATCGATTCGATGAGAACCTGCCCCGTTCCAGACAAATTGATCTGGAACGCGCCAGACGAGTTGGTCTGAAGCCAGAGGGTGTTGGTTCCAGAGCCTGCGAGAGCGGTGCCTGTGGCGACGGTCATTGTCGCGGGAACATCGGAGATGGTTCTGACAGTGACGTTGACGACTTGGGCATGGTTGATCCCATCGCCCGACTTTACTTGGCCACTGACGACAGTTCCGCCACCCGAGAGGTCGACGTAGAAGAGTCCCTTTACGATCTTCTTCACGACCGCGAAGGTTTGTTGAGTTGGGACCGTGCTGAGCTCCGTCTGATAGTCGGGGTGGATGAGCATGAGGATCCCTATGAGGCGTTGGTACTCGGCAACGATACCAAGGTTGGAGAGTGAGCTGAGAAGGAATGTTTTGCCGAGCGACGCGGTGACTGTGGAGGTACCCGTAACTGTGGCTGCGAAACCGAGTTGCGTGGCGCTGTTAACGACGCTCGCTGTACCGAGGCCTGTGATCGTCGTTTCAAGAGAGTGGTGAACTCTGAGATTTACGGAAGCATCTGCATTACCAAGTGAGGAAGCTACGAAGCCGTAGAGTACGTTCAGATTGGCTGCGACTGTCGCAACGCCTGTGCAGACAGAACCGACGATGGCGTTAGAACCAAGCGAAGCGCTGACTGTACAGACGCCTGCTGAAGTCGTTCCGACAAGACGCTTTAGAACACCGAGATCGGCCGTGACGCTGCACGAGCCATCAATAACGCCACCGAACGCCGACGAGTTTGTAAGATTGGCGGTGACGGTACATACGCCTGTCGGCGTTGCCACCATCTCCTTGAAGACGGTAAATGCAGCGGTGACAGTGCTTGCGCCGGTTTCGGTCGCTGCCAGCGTGTGGAGAACAGCAAGGTCTGCGGTGACGGAAGAAGTACCGTCGATGTTCGCAGATATGGCCTGCGGAGTGCCTGTACCTCCGGTATCGAGAAGTATCAAGCCCACGGGTTAGAAGCCTTAGGTATTTACAATATCGAAGAGGTCGCCACCTGTTGGGGTAGCGGTAAGAGCGTTGGCGATGGTGATGAATTTCGTGGTTCCGTTGAACCCAGTGATCTTCTTCACCTGACCGGCAAGGTTACCCGTACGGAAAGTGATGTACGCGTCTTTCCAATAGTCGAGGGTAACTTGCACTAGGTCTGTCTTGAAGGTTGTCGCTGTGTTCGAACCGTCTGTGACGATGGCGCCAGATGGAAAACGTCCGTGATACTTATCGTACTGATTAACAGCTAGAACGTTGATCGCTGACTCATCATTGGTGAAGCAGGCGAAATGTTCGACTCGCAGTGTTGCGATGCCGAGCGTATTTAAGTGCGTACCTGTAAGGGCGATGTTCAACATACCACCGCCAACGTGAGTTACCGTTGGAGTGATTGTGGAGTAGGAACCATCTCCGTTCTTGCAGAGCTTGCAGACAACACTGCTTACGCCAGAAGAAAAACCGAACCCAAGTCCCGTGTCTTTAGAACGCATAAACACGCGAACACTTAGGTTAGTGCTTTGATATGCGTCTATCATTTTTAACTCTGGTAGGGGAAATACATCGGCGTTGAACGGCAGAAGGTAGAAACCATAGCCGGTCATTCCATAGCCATAGCCATCGTCTGACCCTGTCGCGAGAGGTGTGTCGAGATCGAATGCGGGGATAGTCGCCATGGCTTACGTCAGAGTGACGGAAGTTCCTGTAACACTCGGAGTTCCATCCCAAGGCCAGGCCATACCAAAGTTAGCTCCTCCAAAGTGGACAAACTCTCGATTGCCATACACATCTCCATCCGTACCTCCCGGTCTTGATTGCCACCAATCAATCAGGGTTCCAATACGTCCTCTATGAGATGTATTTCCACATCCCAAGCTGAACCTTCTCATCATGTACTCGGTACCGCCATGAAGTTCAGGAGCGATATTTGAGAGAATCAGCGTCGTGGCGGAGGCACCTTCTCCGCCAAAAACTTCTAGTCCTCGAGCAAGTGCCAAATTTGTTCCAGTATCGGTCCGCCTCGTCACAAACCGAAATTGCACGCTGCTTGTTGAACCTGAGTTTGGATTGAGTAATGTCGTGGATTCGGCAAAGCCTGATGGAGAATTAACGTAAAATCCGGCCGAGGGAGAGACCGTGACACCGCTACCCAACGCGTTTTGGGTATAGGGTTCAAGACCCCATAGCGATTTCCATGTACCGCCCGAAGCAACCGCAACTCGAAAGCCCTTCGAATCGGGTCTTGTCCAAATAGATACGACTCGATCGCCAGAGGCAGTTGTTCCTACAATAGTCGGATTCTGTGGAGACGCGGATGTGAAGAAGGAATTGATAGCGATCTCACTTGCTGAAGTTGGCGTATGCGTAGCCGTACCTGCGGCAGCATATGCACCGGAAAAATCAGCTGAGAATCTCCACTGATCATCTGTCGCTGCTACGAAAGAAAATAGGATGTCGATGCTGTTAGCATCGGTCAAACAGAACCAAGATACAGGTGTCGTAGTCGTAGTTCCACGAGTACCTGCATCAGTCGCAGTTGACCAACGATCTGTGGCATCCATGCCTGCAGTCGTGCCATTGCTTGAGCCCTTAACTGCCCAGCCTTGGTTAATGAGTCGTTTGACGACCGTGTACATAGTCTCTCTTGAAACTTGAACAAGAGACGAGTACGTCGAACGATTCAATAGGGAGTAGTTCCACGAAACTTGTTTGGTCGGGAGCGCCACGGTTAGTCCTCCGTGATTGTGATGGCAGAAGCCGCGAAGCTTGCCGTATCACCGCTCGACACAACCTTGTTGACGTTCAACGTTGCCCAATAGAGCAAGTTGCCAGATGTCGAGGCATCGAAGATTCCAACCGCCACGACAGTGCCCCAGCCGGAACCGCCCGCTGTTGGGAATGTGATGGTCGTGCCGTTCGACTTTGCTGTAGGCGTTGTGCCGGTCGCGTTGGGCCAGTTCGTCGTGTTGTTGGTGACTGCAACACGAGCATAAAGAGAACCACCGCTTGTCGAGACTTCGGTTCCACCCGCAGCATCTGTGGGAGCAACCGTATAAAGCGCAACATAGACGGTTGCGGGGGCGGAGTACGCCGTGTTCCCTAGAACATGGTCTAGGAGTTTTGCCTCGAGATAATCGGACTTAGAACCAGCCATGCCCCGACGGTATCATTCCGTCAAATGCATAGGAAGAAACGGTTTTAGCTCATGATCATCACGAGCTCACCCGGCGTCCACTTCACGGTGTCTCCGACGGTGACGCTAATAGTCGGAAGAACATCTCCGCGAACCAACATGTTTCCAGAAGTCGAAGCGTTGAAGAGAGCCCATCCCGTTACGGCTCCCCAGTCCGCGCCCGAACAAGCCGGGAACTCGATGTCGACTGCGTTGATGAGCTGACCCCCTGACTCGGTAAAGACCGAGCCGGTTCCAGAACCAGAAGAGCCAGTGGTGAGGGCAAGCCGGGCGTAGTTACCGGCACTGCACTCGGTGGCTCCCGATCCTGTGTCATCAGGAACACCGCCCGTGAAAAGGGCCAAGTAGACCGTTGCTGGTGGAGACGGCATCGCCGTATTCCTGCCCAGCCACTTCATGAAGATGCTCTCGAGGTAGTTGCTTGCTGCGCCCGAAACTGCCATCGAACAAAAATATCACACGACCCTCTTGCATCACGAAAAGGCAACGGCTATGGTCGTTGTCATGAACTCGAGCCATTGATATTCGGCAGGCCTGCGATGGCCACACCGAGTCTGACTTTGTTCACTATGTAATTGTTAGGGCTGATCTCTCCCATGGATCGCAGGTCGCCCAATCAATACACGCTGCAGGGGAAAGCGCGCCTACTCGCGTTCCTCCTAATACCGTTGCCGTCGCTTTGGCAGCACGTGATCAGGCACACCTTCTAGGTATTGCCGACGCGTTAGCCTCCGCGAAGCTCCCTTTCGTTCTCATTCGAGAGTGCGACGGAGAGCCGATGTCGATCGGCATCGAACCAACCCGAGACCGTGCTGCGGTCAGAAAGGTGACGTCTAGCTTGCCGCTAGTTCGTTAGTTCTTCGGGAAGGTAGCTCAGCGTTAGAGCACGTCGCAAGACGGGGTCGGTGGTTCAAATCCATCCCTTCCCACCAATGGATTCCTAGCTCAATGGTAGAGCGTCGACGCGAAAGCCGAGAAGGTCTAGGTTCGAATCCTCGGGAATCCGCGAATGGCTTGGTAACGAAATGGTCAACGTCTCGAGAGCGGTGGGTTCAAGGCCCATCTAAACTTTGCATCCTCGATGTCTGAAGGTTCGATTCCTTCCCAAGCCTCTCCCCTCTGACAACTGAATATGCGACGCTGGTTTTGCTTGCTCCTTGCGCGTGTAGCTTCAATGGCCAAAGCACCGAGAGTAATGACCTCGGGGATTGCGGGTTCGACTCCCGCCATGCGCGCCGGCTGGATCTTAGAGAGGTGCACTCCTACTCCGAGGTCTCATGGCCCTCCAGTGTCCGTCTTGTGGTGACGAAGATGTCGTTGTTGCCGTTTCTAACGGCAAGGAAACGACGTATTGCCAAAGCTGCGGTTTCGAAGGAGAGACGACTGCTCCTATCAAGCATGTCGCTCCCATCATCGATCTGAACCGTGCGGCTATTCTGAAGAAGCTCAAGTCACCTCAGCCTCCGCCGCAACAGAAGAAACCCAAACAGCTAAGAGACAGGACGGACTATACGAAGGCCCGTCGAGCTCGTTAGGCGTTGACGCACGGCGGGACGCCGCAGGTACACCAGCTATGGTGCAGCCCTGACGTCTGTCGATAGTCCTCATAAATCTTCCGCGCAAGATGCTCCCAGAGACGTGCGAACCACGTCCACCGGGCATCGTCATTCGCGTAGGGATGCTTCGTCAGCATCTACTTCGGCCTCAACATGGTGCGGACCTCCATGAGGATCTTGCCCAGTCGATTCTCACCTTGGCCTTTGCAGATCCCCCAGAAGGTATCGCCCCAGTTATTACCCTCGACGATCTCTGCCTCTCCCGTCGCGAGTAGTTTCTGTTTGAGCTCCTCATTCTTGGAGTACTTCTCCCAGGTGAGGAACTTCATGTAGTCGACTTTGACGTTCTCCCAGTCAGTCCGCAGCGGTGCTTCTTTGCCGATATGCTTGGCAGCAGCCGGCGTAGATGCAGCGCGAATGCGAGCCTGATAGGTTGGGTCGACGGACTTCATCGCCTGGTAGGCATGTTCGACCGTCGGATACGTCACGTCGTAGATGGTGACCTGCGCGGGCCAGAAGTTAGACAAGAAGCGGTACTCGCCTTTGAACTCACTGATGCGATTCATTGGGACGTTCCTTGGCCATTTGTCTGGCAGTTCGCAGTTGGGTGGGGCCTCGACGAACATCGGATAGATATCGCTATCCGTGTAGCCGGCGTATCCGCAACCGATGCGGGTTACGACGAAAGTCAGGTCAGGACGAGTACGGGCGAACGCTAAGAACTTGTCGACGTGGACCTTGATGTCTTCGAGCTTCAGGGTCTCGAGACGATATCCCTTGGTCGGTAGTGCATAGCTCTCTCCATAGAGACCCTCGCCTTCCTCCCACTCAGCGCCCTGGTAGTTATAGGCGTATCGAGCTGCTCCGGCGCCATGTACACCGGCTCGGTTGGAACCGAATACGAAGATCCTACCTGGGCCGGGTACGAACGTTTTGTCGAGACTGCTTGGCATGCCCGGCCTTGGTCTTCTTGGAGGATCGGCTTTGTCGCCCATGTGTTTTCTGGTTACCAAACTCGGCTAAGCGTTTCAACGCCACACGGAGCTGTCTTGCATACCAACGGTTGCGCTTCAGCTTTTCTGCCGACAGTGCGTCATCAGCATGGTCAACTCTTAGGCCGAAGCCTTGGTGATCGATGGTGAAGTGGACATAGTTCTTGGTCGCGTAGACCTTGAACTTGCCGGTTGTTAGTGGTTTGGGTTTGTCGAATAACTTCACTTGAGTCTCCAGACTACGTTTGAGTATGGCAGGGGAGACACTACCCGTTCGATAATGCCTCGTTTCATGAGCTCGACGAGAAGTGCCTTCATCTGGAAGACGGTGGGGTCAGCCTTCATCTCCTCGAGCCACTTCTGGTATCGGAGCTCGTAATCGAGTCCGTATTTCTCGACTAAATCGGCTCTTCTCATTACTCATCCCTGAAGAAGTCGTTGGGGTCGACGTAGTGGACGGCGTTTGGTTTTGTTCGTTGGGCATACTTCACACAGTTTCCAGTGCCACCTTCAGAACCATCCCAGAACGCGAAGAGGTCGGTGCAATTGTCGACCATCCACTCGTTTCGGACCTGCATCTTGTAGGCAGCATACGAACCGGGGCTAACAACCACGACCTCGTGTGCTCGACCAATGAGCCAGTTGTAGTAGTGCCTAGAAGACTTCGGCCATTGCCCGTCCTGACCTTCGAACGGCAGGGCCGCGATAAAGGGGATGGCCAGATCGATAGCGACCTGAGCCCAGTCCTGGTCGATACCGAGGGCCATCCCCGAAATCACATACTCAGGCATGAGGTCCATTAACTCGGCCCTCATCCGGTCACGAAGCCACACTCGTTGCGGAGCGTAGTAGTCGTAACCTCCAATCTTGTCAGGTCGATGCCCCGTCGCTGCTGCTTTGCGCATGGAGCTTCCCAACCTTTCTGAAGAACGTATCTATCTCTTGTTGGGCCGCTTCGGCAGCTACCAATTCGTTATGGCCATACCGAACAGCGGCCTCCATCTCGATGCGAATCCAACACGCGAAACACACCGCAGGAGTCCCTCCGTTGAATGCCTTCTCATCTGTAGTAAGAAGACGCGAACACGTCCAGCAGTGGTGCGCGAGGCAGCTAGGAGAATGGCAAGTCGTAGAGACGACGTCGCATTTAGGACACCAGGCAAGACATCCATGGCATTTGCCTGCGCCCGGACATATCTCATCCATTAGTCTAGAATCTTCTTCCGCACCTGGAGGAGGCGGGAAACGAGCTTGGCCTTACCACCAGGAATCTTCGATGCACCGACAATCTCGAGCCCGTACGTGGCGTACTTGCGGAGGTCATCGAGTGATTGGTTCATCAGCTCCTGGGCGTTCATCTTGTTGAACTTCTCGTACCCGCTCTTGTTGAGCTTCTTCTCCACCCGCTTCGCCTTCAGTGGTCCCTTCTTTTGTTTCTTCTTCAGACGCTCTGCTTGCTTCGAGGTATCGATCTCTTCCTCGACAACTTCCTCGATGTTCTCTGCAGTATCCCGAACCGTTTCTAGTTCGTCCGGTTCGAACATTGAGTCGGGCAGGGTGTCGCCTTTGTGACCGATAACGTCGTACTTGCAGACCCGCATCTTCTCTTGATAGTGGTCGTACGGGACACAGACGACGTTCTCGGGGTCGACCTTGCAGATGATCTGACGGTCGGAGAAGTTGCTCGCATAACCCTCGGCACCGACGTGGAGTCCGAAATGGCACGCTTCCTTGGGATCGTCAGAGACCTGGTTACGTGGGATCGACACAGTCGTCCCAGGCTTGTTCAGGATAGTCCCAGAGTGCTTGTCCATGTAATCGCTCCGCACGCCCTTGTAGGCGAGGAAGCAACCATCTGCCGTGATCGGGATGTTCTTCTTGGCGATGAAGGGGAACAGCTGGTCGACCGAGCGCTTCGACGGGTTCCTCTGGAGCTTCTCCCAGAACAGGAACAAAGGCTGCGGACTCTTTCCGGCTTCGGCTCGGTCGAGCACGTGGCGCCGAAACTCGTTAGGCACAGGCTGCCCCATATACGTCACCGAGTCCTCCGTCATCTCGAACTTGTTGTTCGACCACTGCTTCACCATCTTCGTGGGTGACAGTAGGTCCTCCATCTTCTCCTTCAGCGCATCCCACTCCTCCTGGGAGTCCATCACCTGGGCCTGTAGGAGTGCTTGCTTCAGGTTCTCGTATGTCGCTGCTCCCTTCTTGATGGTGTACGGTTTGCTCTTCCAGACGACCGTGATTGCCTCGTTGGTCATCGTGAACGGGATCTTGTTTGCCATAGTTCAGCCCTTTGGAGTTGTCGACAAGCCGGACGTACTCGATCCATAGATCGCGGTCGTTTCCGCACAGCTCGTTGATGTTGTTGTGAGTGACGTTGAGGAGTGGGTACTCCTCGAAGATCTTGTTGAGGTACTTCTGAGGCTCGGTCTCTAACATCCCGTCTTCGGAATTGATGTCATACAGCCTTCGAATAGCCCCACGCATCTCTTCCTTGATGCGTTTCGAAAGCTTCTTACCCACCATGACGTTCTTGAACAAGACACAGATGGGATGTGTTGCTCCAAGCGTTTGAAACAGCATTCGCAATGCATCTACCGGAACTCTGGATATCTCTTCGACGTAGTAGCGATTCGAGCTCCTTGTGATGAGCTTGATCCATAGATACGCGTCGTAGTACGGCTTGATTTTTGGATGGTCTGGGAGGTTCTTGAAGAACTCTGCTCGCCACGCATCGTAGTGCTTGCCCTTGAGCTGGCTTGCTTTGATAGGCGCCTTTTCAGTCCACTTGTAGCCGTAGACCTTGGGCATTTTGACGCCAAGCTCTTCGCATGTTTGAGCGTCGCGTTTATAGACCGAGTAGAACCTGGTATCGAGATGGGTGGCGCCCTCCTCGTAGACCTTGAACTTGTGCAAGATGACAAAGACATCATCATCCGTCGGTTCCCGCTTCTCGATATCCCAGCAGTCCGCCCATGGAGTGGAGTAGTATGATTTGTTCTCCTTCAACACGAAGGTCTTTACCTTGTGTTTTTCGTTCTTCACCAACTGGACGTTCTTGAACTTGGCCTTCGAGTGCCAAGGCAACGTCGAGATGTTGAGGACCGGGATACCTGTCAGCTTCTGATCGGAGATGATCTGTTCGAGCTCCTTGCGAACATCGTCGACGGTCGGCTTTGGGTCGATATCTTCCCGGGGCCGGACGATATAGTCGAAGCCGTTGAGTCCATACCCCTCAATCTTCTTCTTCTCGTCCCGAATGAGGATACGTGAGTTCACGTTGACGCTGATCGAACTGACCTGCGTCTGCTTGGGACCGTACGTCACCGTATAAGTCTGCGCCTCTGGCAGCGGAACTCGTTCATCCGTCAGCAGCTTCAGAATTCCGGGGATAGGTAGACGCATGTCATTCAAGACCTGCGCCCGGCATCGCTTGTCCCAGAAGCTGAAGTCACCTTCCTCGATCTGATTCAGAGTCTGTGTGACGAACTCATCGATCAAGTCGTTGAGCTTGTTGACGAGCTTCGCCTTCGTATCGTCGCTGTACTTCAGCTCCTCGCGAGAGGCGTTGATCTGTACGTCCCCGATATTGAAGAAGAGCTGACCCGTGAGATGGTTGAAGTGATTACCTGCGCCACCGTTCGGTGCATTCAGTCCACGGAGTTGGTCCAGGTTGATGCGGTAGGGGATGCATCCCATCACTGCCAGCCAGTCGCCATGACCACGTGCGACAATGCCATTCTGCAGGGAGTGGTAATCCTCCCGCTCAGCCGGGAGACTGATGTTCATCACTGGACGAGGACGGAAGAACTGGAACAGGTTCGTCGCCTTGTGGACAAACTCCGGGATGTCGATAGGGCGAATCGGGATTTGAATCTCGATGCCTGTGTCTCCGTCTTCGGCATCGCTCTCAGATAGAAGATTGAGCGTACCCTTCTCATCGTTGTCGAGGAGAGCGGTGTAGATACGCTGCTTGCCTCCATACCGAGAGGTGATGGTGAAACTGTCCGTATAGGCAAAGCCGCTCTTCGAGCCAATGCCCAGCATGCCGACGCTGTTGTCATTGTTCCGCTTGGTGCTCGCGCCGTACTGCGAGTAGATGGTGAACATGTCCTCGTGGGACAGTCCGGGTCCGAAGTCCTTGATGTAAAGCGTCGGGTCTTTCACCGTCGGCAGCGTTACGTGGATAGGGACATCGGACTTGCCGACTTCCCGGTGTGCATCCCACGCATTCGCTGCGTATTCTCGCATGACCGCCAACACCTTGTCGGAGTAGAGCGTGTCTCGGAGAATGCTCATGATGTGTGCCGAGTGTTCCAGCGAAATCTGGAACCCTTGGCTGGCAGCTACGCCACTTGTCGATACGTTTCTATCCGTATGGTTTGGTTTCATAGCTTCTCCAAGACCTCCTTGTAGAGGGCTTCTTTATCGGTGTTGAATTTCATCAGCAACTTCCTCCCCTGAGCGGGAGTAAGACCAAGTTTCACGACGATTTCGTGGAACTTCGTCAGCTC
>JACCDR012198642.1_pt1 | contig 14664 bp, 12 predicted proteins | sample 7446431 | NCBI WGS metagenome assembly JACCDR01 (sample SAMN15323443, study PRJNA562643) | freshwater metagenome | isolation source: river surface water | place: USA:Blue River Watershed | collected 2017-08-17 | reverse complement strand
TACTGATGAACTTCGTGAAGACGGCGCTCAAGTTGAAGCTCTAATGGCTGGTCGTTCAAGCGAATCAACCCGTGCTATTCAAGAAACTTTCGAATCACGTTTCCTAGCTAAGTGTAACTCTCTACAGACTAACGCTAACGCTAACACTGTTAACGGCTTTGCTCACCGTATCTCCTCAAACGAGGGTAGCAACCGTTTCCAACTAGCTGACATTATCAAGCTAAAACTAGCTTTCGATAAGGCTAACGTTCCTACTTCAGGTCGCGTACTAATTGTTGATCCAGTTACTGCTGCTACCCTAGATGGTCTAGTCTCAATCGGTCGTGATGTCACTGACTTTGGTCGTAAGATTCTTGAGCAAGGTTTCGCTCGTGATCACCAATATCTAATGAACCTCTACGGTTTCGATATCATCACTTCAAATCGTCTACCAAAGGGCACCTTCTCAGACGGTACTGTTTCAGTCTCTAACGCTGTTGCTAACATCGCTATGTGCGTTGCTGACGATCAGTGCAAGCCTGTTATGGCCGCTTGGCGTCGGATGCCTCGTGTCGAGGGTGAGCGTAACAAGGACCTTCGTCGGGACGAGTTCGTTACTTCAGCACGTTGGGGCTTCGGTGGTCAGCGAGTTGATACTCTTGGTATCTACATCACTTCAGCCATTAACGTCTAAGGAGTAAAATAATGGGTTATGAAAATACAGCCGGTATCGGCGTAAACAACCACTATGGTGTTCGCACCACAGGTGGTGGTGTTGGAGTTGAAACCTCTGACAATTCAGTTCACCTACTTCGGATCGACCTAACTGGTGATTCAATTAACGATGCTGTTGCTGGCTTCGTTCCTCCAGTTGTCATTCCAAAAGGTGCTCTATTTAAGTCAGCACGTCTTCGTGTTGATGAAGCTTTCAACCTAACTGGTACTACACCAACTGTACAAATCGGCTCTGCTGGTTCTGTCGCCACTAACGGATTCGTTCTAAGTGAAACTGAACTAGAGAACGTTGGTACTAAGGTTCCTGCTTCTGCAGGAGCTGGCACTTGGTCTACCACTTCAACTACTGGCCTAACAGCCGCAGCCAAGGTTGCTTTCGCTCTAGGTGGTACTACTCCTGCTGTCGCTCGCGGATCAGGTAAAGCTACCCTAATCCTTGAGTTCGTAAACGTTACCAAGGTTTAATACCCAAAGGGGAGGTTGCTCACGCTTCCTCCCTTTTTCTTTTTCTAGGATTGTAAATGGCTAATATTGAACATAAGAACATCACTGATCCAAATATCCACGAACCAAAGGATATTACTACTGCCACCAATGATCAGGTGTATGCAGCCAACGGTGGTGGCAGTGGTACATGGAAGAATATTGATGCAGCAATGATTAATTCAGGTGGAGCGAGTCAAGGGAAGGTTCTTACTGCACAAGGAGATGGTACATCAGAGTTTGGTGTAACGGTATGGAAAGACCTAATTGGAGACATCACTCCAAAGACCTCTGGTGTAGGTGCCCCAACACTAACAGCCTTTAGAGGAGGTAATGTAAGAGGATTTGCTTATAGTGCAGGTGATGATGGAGATGCAATCTTTCATATTCCACATGACTATAAGATTGGTAGCGACCTATTTCTACATCTACATTGGGCGCATAACGGAACTGCTATCTCTGGAAGTCTAGCAGTTAATTGTTATGTCACCTATGCTAAGGGACACAACCAAGCAGCTTTCTCTGCTGAAATCACAGCTCCAATCTCTGTAGCGACTCCAGACATCGCTACTGTTCCACAGTATCGACATAGGATTGATGAGATTCAACTTTCCTCAACCGCCCCTTCTGGCAGCCAGCTTAATACCTCTCTGATTGAACCAGACGGTATTATCATTGTGCATTTTGATGTAACTACTATTCCAACTATTACTGGTGGAAGTCCTAACGAACCTTTCCTTATCACTCTAGATATTCATTATCAAGCTGATATGGTTGGTACTAAGAACAAGTCTCCTAACTTCTACTCATAATCATGGCTAAGAAAACCCTTCTAGAGCTTGTACAGGACATTCTTAATGAGCTAGATAGTGATGAAGCCAATAGCATTAATGACTCGTCTGAGGCTCAGCAAGTAGCCTCTACGGTCAGGTCTTGTTTCGAAGAGCTAATCTCAAATCGTAATTGGCCTCATCTAAAGAAGCTTCTACAGCTTGAACCTTCTGGTAATGCTTCACGTCCAAATTACATGAAGATTCCAGACAATGTTAAAGAGCTAATTGAGATTCGGTACAATGTTAAAAAGCTTGCTAATGACCAAGACGAATACAAGAAGATTACCTATCTTGATCCAGAAGCGTTTCTAGATAAGATTAATCAGAGAGACAGCACAGCAGCTAACATCATTACCGTTAGCGACTTCAGTGGTGTTCCTCTTCTCATTCAGGATGATGTAGCTCCAGCTTATTGGACTTCATTTGATGATGAGTATGTGGTGTTCGATTCTTACAATGCAGCATTAGACAGCACTCTACAGAATAGTAAAGTGCAAACAATCGTTTATGCAGAACCAGTTTGGGTTCATGAAGATGATGCTATTCCTGATCTACCTTCAGAAGCTTTCTCTCTTCTCTTTGAAGAAGCATTGAGTGTTTGCTCAATCAATTTCAAACAGATGAAGAATGAGAAGGCTGAGCAGAAATCACAAAGACAAAACAGATGGCTAGCCCGTAAAGCTTGGAAAGCTAAAGGCGGATTAGACTACGAAGACTATGGAAGAAAGAGTAGGAAGTAATGATTAGAGAATACAAAGGGTATCAAATCAAACCAGATGCCCAAAGCCCAACATTGTTTAAGGTGGTTACTGCAGGTCAGGGAGGTAAGATTCCTGATGTCCTAGACTCTCTCTTTACTTCTGCTGGTCTTGCAATGAGAGAAATTGATAACTATCTAGTGCTAAAGGAACAGCGAAATGGTAAAGCCAGTGAGAAAGGCGGAAGTAAGTAATTTTGTCAAAGGCTTAATTACTGAGCTGAGTCCTTTAAACTTCACTCCTGATGCGAGTAAGGATGAGGAGAACTTTCAGCTAAACGTAGATGGAAGCAGGCAACGGAGGCTTGGTGTTGATTTTGAAGACAACCATTCCTTTATTCCTTCTTCAACTCCTACATCAGGTATCAATACTGCAGCCGTCTCTACCTTTAAGTGGGTAGGGGTTGGCCGCAGTAGCAGCAAAGAATTTCTAGTAGTACAGGTTGGGCTTGAGCTTTCTTTCTTTGATATGTCGAAGGAGAACCTCTCAACAAAGGGTTTCATTTCAACAATCACCCTTCCTACTTCAGCACTTCCATCAGTAGTAAATTCCTATTCTTCAATTGATGGCTTCCTAGTTGTAACTAATGGAAGCAAGGATGTTTATATTGTTGAATGGGATGGTACAGCAGTTAGTGTCTCCACAAGTAGATTGAAAGTGAGAGACTTGTGGGGGATGGATGATGGATACATCAACGAGAACAAGACTAAGAGAGTACCTCTTTCAGGAACTAATGATAAGCATACCTACAACCTAGACAACCAAGGTTGGGGTATCAAGCGTAGAGTTATTCTTGTTACTGATGATCTAACACCAACTACAGATGTAATCATCGATCCGATTGATCAATTTGCAACTACCTATAGTCAGCTTCCTTCTAATGCAGAGAGAGTATCTACAGGATTAGACTTCCAGCCAGTTAAGAAGCAAACTCCTAATGAAGTGTTTCTTGTAGATAGGTTCAAAGAAAGCTTTGGTCTTAATGAACAAGCTGCTAAAGGCTATTTCATTATCGATGCATTAGATAGGGGCACTTCAAGAAGAGAAGAATATCTAAGCAATATCACAGAACAGTTCCTTCCAACTAGCTTGGTTTCCTTAACCCCAACTGAGCTTGCTGAAGGTGGTGGTATTGTTAGTGCTGTCTACAATCAAAGTATCACTGCAACAAGCACAGTAGGTGGTACATATATTAGAGGAACCTCTCCTTCTTTCTTAGCAGATACTACCCCTAATGGAGCAACAATCACTTGTGACTTCGCTGGACGTATCTTCTATGCAGGATTCTCAGGTGAGGTGGTAGAGCCAGAATCAACAACTCCTGATCTTTCATCTTACCTCTTATTCTCACAACTAGTTACTGGTAAGGACAAGCTTATCAACTGCTACTCAGAAGGTGATCCTACCTCAAGAGAAGGGAATGACATCGTTGAAACTGACGGTGGCTTTATCCGTATCTCAGGTATGAGCTATCCAGTAGCAATGGCTGTTCTGAACAACTCTCTAATCGTTGTAGCACAGAATGGGGTATGGTCTGTAACAGGTGGAAGTGAATATGGATTCACTGCAACAAACTACAAGGTTGAAAAGCTTAGTGGATTTGGTAGTTTCTCTTCACGAAGTGTTGTAGTAGTTGGAGACAAGATTGTATTCTGGGGTGAAGAAGGAATCTTTGTTGTCGCATTCTCAGAGATGCAAACACTGGTTGTTAAGAGCATCAGTGAAAAGACAATTGAGAAGTTCTATCTAGCTATTCCTCCTAATGAAAGAGAAAGTGTTAAGAGTTATTATGACACTCAATCAAAAGAGATTAGATGGCTATATGGGTTTAATAAAGAGGTTGATGGTAGCAGCTCAGTAAAAGAACTTGTGTTCAACACTGCTATTGGTGCATTCTCAAAGACTAGATTCTACAACAACATAGATAACAACTACGAGATTCTAGATTATGCAGGAAGGTCTTCTTTCAGAACCCAGACAAACGAGTTTGGTATCGTAGTTGGATTTGATACTGTAGTAGTTGGAACTAACACAGTTTCAATTACAGAAGTGTTATTCAATCCAACAATCAGCCCTCTGAAATATCTGATGCTAAAGAGACTTGGTGGTTCAATCTCTCTGTCTTTTGTTGAACTGAATAACGAAGACTTCAAGGATTGGGGAGAGGTAGATGCTAAAGCCTACATCCTAACAGGTTCTACTACTGCAGGGGATAGTAGTGTTGATAAGCAGACTCCTTATCTCACTATCCATATGCTTAAGACTGAAGATGGTGTGGAAGAAGTAGATGGGGATTTAGTACCAAGGAATCAATCAGGATGCCTCTTCCGCTCACAATGGGATTGGGCTAACACAATCAACTCAGGTAAATGGAGTAGCTTATTCCAAGCATATAAGTATAAGAAGCCACTATTCATCGTAGATGCTAATGATGTATACGATAACGGATTCGAAGTGGTTTCATCTAAGAATAAGCTAAGAGGAAAAGGCAAAGCCTTGTCTATCTATTTTGAAACAGAACCTGGAAAAGATTGTATCATTCTAGGGTGGAGCTTGTCTCTAACAGGAAATAGTTTAGCATGATCACCTATGTAAAAAACCTTGACATGGAGAGCTTCTTTGAGCAATCAGAGAAGCTTCTCTTTGATCACTGGATGGAAGTAGCTAACAATAAGCAAGCAATAAAGCTATCACCAGATGAAGAGAAATTTAAGGCTCTACAAAGAGCTGGTGCCCTCTTCAATACAATTGCTTATGAAGATGGTAAGATGGTTGGATATGTAATCCTCTTTATCACTCCACACATTCATTACAAAGAAGATTTGTTTGCATACGTAGATGTAATCTTCTTAGCACCTGAGTATCGAAAGAGTAAAGTTGGACTTGCTCTTATCCACAAAGCCGAAGAGCTTGCCAAAGAGAATGGTGCTTCTATTATCTCACATCATTGCAAACCTAACACCCCATTAGAGAAGATTATGGGAAGGCTTGGATATAAAGTACATGAGACAATCTTCACAAAACTATTAAAGGAATAATATGGCATTTGTCGGAGGAGCCATCTTCGTTGGTAGTCTTATCATGCAAGAACAAGCTCAAGATAAGGCTGAGAGAGCGCAAGAACGTGGTCTTAATGAACAAGAGAAGAGCAGGGCTGTACAGGCTGCAGAGAATGCATCCAAGGCTGCCGCAGAGAAGCGTAGGCTTCTAAGAGAAGAAAGAGTACGTAGGGCTAACATTCTACAGTCCTCAGAAGGCACTGGAGTTACAGATAGCTCAGGTCAAATTGTAGCACTTGAGAACGTTGCTTCTAAGGCTGGAGATGCTATTGCTATGAATGAGGGAGCCCTTGAAGCTGCAGGACAAATGAGCATCTTTGAACAGAATGCATCTAACTTCCAAGGGGAAGCTCGTAATCATATGAATGATGCGAATATGTGGGGTCAAGTTGGTCAGGCTGGTTTCTCTATGGGAATGAGCGCAGCTAAGACACCAAAAGCACCAACAGCTAACCCATCAAGTAGCATCTTCGATCCAGTATCTTCTACAAGCTATCCTAATAGTATGAGTAATTAATATGGCAACATTAGACGAAATCGTAGGAACTAAACCTGTAACTCTGGATGATGTAGTTCCTCAAGAGAAAGCACCAGTAAACAAAATTCCAGAAGATGCTCTTAAGACTAGAGCTGCATATTCCACTTTCCTTTCTGAGAATCCTGAACAGTTCGCTAGTCTCTACCAAGGTATTATGGAAGAGAACAGACAAGGGGTGGATTACACACGTCTATCAATTCTGGACAATGCTAAGAAACAGAACAGTCCTGCTGATATTCGTGTAATGACTAACATTCTTGCAGACCCTTCTCTGAATGAAGATCAAAAGCTTAAGGCTCTTGAAGCTTATAAGAGAGGGGAGCAATACGATCCAGTAACGTTGTTTGGAGTTAAGACTGCTGCGGAACCAGTCAAGAATGAGAACGCAGAAGCAGAAGAAGTGAGAATGTCTGGTGCAGAACAATGGAGAAATGTTCGTGAGCAAAGAGAGCTTGTTCAAGGGCTCCGTAACAGACATGAAGGAATGAGATGGCAAGAGGAACATAGGTTCTTCGGTGAGTTTATTGAAACTGCTCTTCCATTCGCCACTAACAAACTTTCACTACAGCATTTCAGGGATATCGCTAAAGAACTGAATATGGAAGTGAGTGCTGGTAAGGCTTTCCTTCTTCCCGGTAGCGTAGCTAAGGATATTGTTGATACCTTCGAGAGACTTCCAATCGATAAGAAGATTGAACTCACTCGTAAAATCTATGACAAGATTGAAGGACAGAAGGGCATCATCTTCACTAAGGATAACAAGTTTAGTGAGCTTCAACAGATTGATGCATTCCTTAGAGGCGACTATGGAACAGGTAGTAAGTGGATTGACAACGTAGCCACTCTCCTAGATATCGTAGGTCTTGGTGGAACACTGCGTAGTGCAGTGAAGGCCGTTAGAGCTGCTAAGGTTGCTAAGCTTGATAAGGTTCCTGATGTTGTTCTTGAAGGGGAATACATTCCTGCCAGCAAAGCCTCAACAAGAGCTACAGTGGATAGAACCTCTCCTGTCTCTTCAGGTAAGATGGCTATTGAAGCCAACCCTGATGTATCTCGGAGGCTTCTACAAACAGTAGAAGATTCTAGTGGAGATGAAGCAGCTAAGGCTGTCTTTGGATCAACTAAGGAAGAAGCCCTAGCCTCTGCTAACAATCCTCAAATTGGTGTAGTGGATGGAAGTGTTGAGCCTAACATTGTAAATCCAAGTGGATACATTCACAACGTCGATCAAGATGTAATTGATATCGCTAATGATACAGGTGCTCTATGGTGGACAAAGGATGAGAAAGCTGCTGCAAGAGCCCACGTAGTCATTGATCTAGAAACTTTCTCTGGTTTAACAGTTCACGACAATATGTCAACAGTTATTGAGGAAGGGGGTAAGGTTAAGGTTAATGCTACCTTCGGTAATAGAACGGGTGGCTTCCTGAATGCTAAAGAAGCTTTTGACCAAGTGAAGTTTTCTCTAGCAGAATATGGAGTTACTCAAGATCAGATTCAACTCCTGAAGAAAGTTAATGGAGAATACGTTCCTGTATCTCTTAAGGAAGCTGAGAATGTTAAAGGTGACTACCTGGCTCAGGTTAAGTTTGACTATGCGTATAGGGCTGATGAGATTGGTAATCTTGAAGCACAAACAGTAAAGAGAAACTGGTTTGACAGCATCCCTGTATTCCGGTCACAGAAATCAGGAACACCTGCTAATCATCTGTTTGACCATGCTTCAATGCTAAGCAAGCTCTACACTGGTGCTGCAGTTACACAAGCAGACAAAGCAGTTAGACTAGATAAAGCTCTTCTAAAGCTTCATTCTGCTTTCTCTGATATTTATGTCAAGCTTCCAAAAGACAGACAAGCTAAGCTCTATGATCACATCAAAGAAGCTAATGAGTTTGGACTTGAGCTTACTGATCTTCAACTAACAGCTAAAGGTTTTGCTCCAGAAGAGATTGATGCATTGAAGAATTGGAGAAAAGCTTGGGACACTCACTTCTATCTTGAGAATGCTGATCTAGTTAAAACCCTTAGCAATAAAGGCTATAAGCTTTTTGATAATGGTAATGATCGTTTCTTTGCTAAACAGGTACAGAAGAATCAAAACATCACAGGTGTTTATGATCCTGACCTGCAGCAAATCAATGCCCTTAATCAAGCTGATCTAGATGCCCTATATGCAGCAGGGGGTTACTACGCAGAACTAAGAGCCCCCATCAAAGTTGGTAATAGAAATGTAACTCACATCCTTGTGAGAAATAATCCTTCTAACTACCTTCGTGGGCTACAAGCTTCTGATCAAGTGTTAAACTACCGTAAGGGCTATTTCCAAGTTGGATATAAAGCTCCTAAGTTTATCGAAGAAATCGTTAGAGGTAGCAACGGAGAAGAGCTGTACAGACGTGCTTTTGAAATGGCTGAGACTTCTGAGGAAGCTGAGCATGTGGTTCAGAGAGCTATGACTGCTACAGGAAGAAGTAGAGAAGACTTCAATGTACGTGGTGATAAGAGAGACTTTGCTCCAGATACCGATAGCTACTGGCAGCTACAGAGTGCAACAGGTAGAGTGGCACAAAGGCTTCGTGGAAAGACGCTAGAGGACGCTAACGCCCCTGCAGGAGCATTTAGTGGTAAGTATACACTGGACCCTGTAGAGAGCGCCATTCGAGCTTCTAGGAGCCTTAGCGGGCGTGTTGCTTCTAGAGATATGTTAGAAGCTATGAAGATTAGAGCTATGCAGCAATATGGGGAATTCTTCCCTCCCGGTAAGTTTGGGGAAAAGGAATGGGTAGAGAATTCTAATAGTCTAGTTTCTCAAGGTAATATGACCGAGAAGCGTATTAGGGATGCTCGTACTACTGTTGAATACATCAACTATCTGCAGAATGGTTATCATAATGCAGTAGATGAAGGGTTCAAGGGAGTCTTTAATATGCTAGCTAACACACTTAGGGATGTTGGACTATCAACAGGGGAGAAGTATGCACTTAAGGCAGCTACTGCCGGTGGTCCTACTGACTTCCTGAAGAGTGCAGTGTTCCAATCCTACATCGCTCTAAACCCTCTAAGACAGTTCTTAATTCAGTCCCATCAGTCGCTAAGAGCAACTGCAATCAATCCAACCTATGTGCTTAACCCCCTAGGTCTTTCTAAGGATTCTAGTACATACATTAGACACTCAACTGGTCTTCTAAAGAATCCTTCTGCAGAAGAGAAAGCTATCATTGATTTCATTGAGCAGAGTGGTATGCTTGATGCAATTGATAAGAGTAACCTAATTCGAGGATCACTAACAGAAATTGCTGAATCAGCTAATCCTGTAAAGAGAGGGGTTGGTAAGACGCTAGCAGTTCCTCGTAGAATTGGCTTTGATACAGGCGAAGGTGTAAACCTCTTGTCCCACCTCCTAACAGTTAGAGATATGTTCCAGAAGCAAGGAAAGAATCTAGCTGATAAGGCTGTTAGGGATGAAGCGTATTCAATGGCTAGAGCAATCACCTATGACATGAACTTCGCTGGTGACATGCCCTACAACCAGAACGCTGCTGCTCTAGTACTACAGTTCTTCCAAGTACCACACAAGGCTATGCTGCAATACACCAACAGACGTATCCCCGGTGAATTGAAAGCTAGAATGGCTGCACTAGATATTGCTCTATGGGGTGTCCCCGGTGCTTTGATTATCGATAACTACTTTGGAGATGTTCTACCAGAGGACCCTAAGATTAGGGAAGCTATTGTATTCGGAGCAGAGAGTGCTGTTATGAACCATACAATCTCAAAGCTAATGGAGAAAGAAACCAACATCGATTTCTCTTCTCTAGCTCCTTATCAGCTTGATGGTTTCGCCCATCTTGCTACAGCTTTTTGGGCTGGTGGTTTGGGGGAAGTATTCGGAAAGAGTCCTGCTCATGGATTGCTAACGAAAGAAGGCAGTAGAATGAGAGATGCTCTAGGAAGACTTGCTAGATACACTGGCTTCCTTGATACATCTGAAGGACTAGAACCAGAGACTGCTACAAGCGTTCTGAAAGGATTTGCTGAAGTGGCTTCTGCTGGATACAGCAACTATTCCAAAGCCGAACTCATCCTAGAGATGGGGAAGATTAGAGATAAGAAGGGGAGAGTGCTTCTAGAGGATGCTACTTGGGCTCATGCAACAGCACAGCTATTTGGATTTAAGAGTCAGGAAGAGGTGTTGCAGTATGCAATGCTCAGCAAGGCTAATGAATCTAAGAAGCAGTATGTTGACAGGATTGAGAGTGAGTATAAGGAATACGTAAGTATTCTAACTCGGCAGACAAAGCTTTCTAACACTGATGAAGAGTTTGTTGTTAAGGTGTTAGGAGCTATGATGAAGAAGTGGGAAGGTGATCCTGAGGCATTAAAGATCGTTAGAAAGAATCTACAACGTGATGTTGTTAGAAACCCAACAATGGTTATGCGTGCTATTAGGGAATATGCCAAGATTCCCGGTATTACAGAAACAACTGCAGAGATTGAGAATATGCGTATCCTTAACAATCCTGACTACGACAAGGCATTGAGGATGAACAAGGACATCCAAGAAACCTTACAGAGAGATAAATAATGGCTAAGTTTGATGTAGATTTTTCAGAAGCAAGGGGGGAGGGAGCAGTCCCTCTCCGTCCTGTTGAGAGTGTTTCTCATATCGATGAGAGGCCTCTAATCATGCAGGGTGTTCTAGGGGTAGCTAACCTATTCATGGAACACAATAAGACAAAGAAGGAAGAGGAGAAGCTGCAGAGGGAACAAGATATTGTTTCTTCTTTCGTCCGTGAGAATACAGCTATTAATGATGCTGTAGCTTCTGGAAGCATTAAGAGACATGAAGCAGCTATTAGACAAAGAGCAATCTTTTCTAAGTTTGCCTCTGCTTATCCAACATATGTCAAGCAGTTTGGGCAACTAAACAAAGACCTCTTAGAGGGGACAGAGCTTGGGGAGATTAAAGAGGAAGAGCAAGCATCTCAAGATAGAGATCGTAAGATGCTACAAGATATGGTTGCTGCTGGTTATCCTATTGATGCTAGTACCCCTCCTGATGTTAGAGAGAAGTATATGGTGGCCTTTACGCAGACAAGGGCACTAGATGAGAAGTTTAAGAGAGAGTCTGCTAGGGCGGCTGAAGCTAGGGCACAAGGGGCTGAAGATCGAGCTGTCTTCACTCACACAGCTAAGGTGAAAGCTGCTGATGGCCTTTCCCAACTAGCAGAAGCCCATCTTGAACCTGCTATGGCTATGGTGTCAAGCCTGAAAGATATCCCTGATAAACAGGTTGCTCTAACTAAGCTTGGAACTACTTTTGCATATATCGACAGAGCAATTAGTGAAGCAGCTAAACATGCTCCTGAAACTGCAGCTAACTGGCGTATTCCTTTCAACGATCTAAAGAAGATGGGAGAGGATGTAATTACAGGTAAAGTAGCATCAGAGGCCTACGATAATGAGCTAAAGAATCTTAAGACTAGGATTCAAATTATGGCTCTAGAGAAAGACCCTGTAGCTCAGGCTCTATTTGCTGCTAACGTTCTTTTCCCTTCTAGCATTCAAGCTGGTATTAAGATGGATTTTGAGATGCCTAGAATTTTTGCTAGATTTACTTCTCAAGGAGGTGTTGAAGGTATCCCACAGATTATCGGTATGGATGCAGCCAAAGAATCCACTCTTATTCAAGCTCTACAACATGGGATTGATAAGACAGTATCAGGAGGTTTCAAAGGTAAAGAAGAGCATGTAACTAAAGAGCTTAACAACGGTATCAAGAATCTGGTAACACAAGCTGAGCAAGCAGTGAAGCTTGGGGCTGGATTTGAGAAGCTTGCTCCTGCTATGGACTTCTTTGCTAGTGCTCAATTCCATCAAGCTACAAAGAATGGAATGGTAAAGCCAGAAGACCTAGTTGGTATCAAGAACATTCAACAGAGGTTCTATGGTGAATCAGTAGCTAAGGTAGTTACTGAAGTGCTTGATAAGCCATTCAATAACACTAAGCGTTATGGGGATTTGGTAGAGATTGGCTTTACTGGTGGGGAAGTGAGAGTGATGTCTTATGACCGCAGTAGGTCTGGAGAACTAGCTCCTGTTCTGCTAGAGATGGAGAAAGCAGCCAAGGCTGTTACCACCATCATCAAATCAGGTAGCCATCTTGAAGGGCACACAGACTACGCTAAGTATTGGGAAGAGAATAAGTCTAACCTATTCCCTGATTACTTCACTCCCGAAGGAAAGGAAAAGAGAACTTCTTCCTCTTTCAAGAAGGGTAAGATTGTTGGAGCAACAGCTCCCGCAGCTCCAGCCCAATCTACACCTCCAGCTAATTGGTGGGAGGCTCCATAATGTCTGAATGGAAAGAGATTGTTAAACTCTCTCCTGAAGAAAAGAAGAAGATTAAGTATGATGATCCAAGACTGGATGCATTTGCTAGGGAAGTGGAGGCCAAGTATGGTCTTCCTCCCGGTCTTCTTGTAGCAGTAAAGAATGCAGGAGAGAGAAGTAATTCAGATCAAGTGAGCAAGGCTGGTGCTAAAGGTGTAATGCAGTTTATCGACAGTACAAGAAAGCTTTATTCCCATAACCCTAGTGATCCGTTAGCCTCTATTGATGCAGGTGGTAGATACTTCAAAGACCTGTTAAAAGGAACAAAAGGGAATATCAAAGAGGCTTTGATTGATTACAATTGGGGAAGAGGTAATAGGATGAGTAAGGGAATTGAGAATCTTCCAGAAGAAACTCAAAACTACATTACAAACGTCTTTGCTTATGCTAAGAAGAATTTCAAAGGTCAAGAGTTTAAAGCCCCTCCAGTTGTAGAAGCTTCAGTTGATTGGGCTAAGGCTACAAAGGAAGATGTATTCAAAGCTGTTAATACCCCTCTCAAGAAGGGACAGAAACCTGTTGTAGTGGATTGGAAGAAAGTGTCAGATGATACGCTTCTAAACCTCGATCAAACAACTCTATTGCAAGCAAGAGATCAAGTGCAGCCATTAGGAGACCAAGAGCTTATTGATAGGATGGCCTACTATGACTATATTGCATTCGCTAGAGAACTCGTTAGAGAGAATCCTATTAACGCAATTACCATGCCAGCTAATTCCGTGGGATGGACTACAGCTAAGTATGCTGAGAAAGCCGCTCAGAAGCTCGGTAGAGAGGCTCCAGTGAGCAGGTCAAGCCCTAGCCTAGACCAAGTGGCTGCAGGCGTACAGGGAACGATTATGGGCCTTGCAGAGGCATTTAAAGGAAAAGGTATAGACTTCAAGGAGATGTTCAGTGGCAAAGAGGGGGCAGTACAAGAAGGGAGCTAGTGCTGACAGCGTAAGGCAGAGGAAGTATAACTCCTCACCAGAGCAGAAGAAGCGCAGAGCGCAGAGGAATGCAGCGAGAAGGGAATTAGAGAGAGAAGGGAGAGTGCGGAAAGGCGACGGGAAAGATGTAGATCATGTCAAGCACAAAGCCAGAGGCAGTCTTAACAATTCAAAATCTAATCTTCGAGTATTGGACAAGTCTAAGAATCGAGCAAAGAATCTTGGAACAGGTGGTAGAAAGAAAGGGAGTTAATATGGCAGGAAAAGCGTTTAAAGAAGGACAGAAAGAAGCTAAGACTGGTAAATCAGGCAGCAAGAAGCATGAGAAGAAAGAGTCTAAGTTCTTTGAGAAGAAAGAAAAAGCAGGCAAGAAAAAACCCGCCAAGGCAAAAGCCAAAGCGGGTTATTAAAGAGAAGCCCCGATATCCTTAACAGGACTCGGGGTTTTTTATTGTCATTCGTAATAGGTGATCTGAGTATCGAAGTCAGGACCAATATCTAGAGCTTCTTGTAGGTGGTTAAATCCCACATACTCCGTCTTTACATTGGTTGTTTTCTTCGTACACAATTCCTTTGTGCTTGATGGCTTCTGAATAAGGGATTTCAGTGAGGGGCTGTCCGCCTCTGCTTCCATCGGGGTAGCAGGTAAAACCTCGAAGTCTAGGAGCAAATTTGGATAGCGTTTCTGCAAATCTTGCAACATCGTCTGGACCATTGCCTTTTGAACCAAAGGCAGGCAGGTTGATCGTACTACTAATCGACATGTCAACGTAGTCTTGGATGTCGGCTTGGAATCGAATGCGTCGTTCATAATCATTACTCAGTTGGTAAGCAGTTTCAATTTTCTCTGGGTCGATGCCATCTTTGATTAGCATTTCTGCTGTAGCGTCAACACAATATTCATAGTGCCATCTAGTTCCGTCTTTGAGATAACGGCGTTTGTAAGCAACAGCGAAT
>JACCDR010995483.1_pt1 | contig 14665 bp, 12 predicted proteins | sample 7446431 | NCBI WGS metagenome assembly JACCDR01 (sample SAMN15323443, study PRJNA562643) | freshwater metagenome | isolation source: river surface water | place: USA:Blue River Watershed | collected 2017-08-17 | reverse complement strand
GTCGATGAGCCGTTTCTATTCTTGTTCGTATCGAGATAAAACCGCGTATGGTCGCTGTTCCATGGCTGGTCTTTGCTGTAGTGATACCGGCAAATATCGCCCCACGTGCCGCCAATAGTCGGAATGGTTGCGCCAGGATCGCCAGTGATGCGTCGGACTGTGGTCCCAAAAATCGGATCAGTGAAAGACCCAAGATAGGCGGGCTTAGCGACCACTGGCGTAGCGTATATCGTCGTGTTGGTAAGCAGGGCTGTGCATGCGTAGGCTGAGCGCGGCAGCAAAGCCGCACCCGCCGACGCCAGCAACTGGCGGCGGTTCAGCATTTCTTTTTCCTTTCGTCAGATGATCCGGTATGTGAAGGTGTACGACCAGTTGCGGCTTGCGGTGTCATTGGCGAGATAGACCAAAGCCGCGCGATTATTCGTCGGGTCAGCCACTACCGCGCCCGCCTGTTGCACCGCTGTGGACGACGCAGCACCGCAACATTCCTCGACATTTGCGAAGTTGCTCGCGACTGGCAGCGATATGCCTACCTCAGTCGCCGCCGCAGCGGTCGGGTCAAGGGTCAGCCTCCCCGAAACCGTCACAACAGAACCAACGCGCATGTACTGCGCATCGCCAACTCTGGCCGACGAATCCAGATTCGTTACACTCGTAATTGTCGGTGTATAGGTTCCAGATGCGATATTGCCGGTCGGATTGAGGCTGGTGAAATTAATCGTCGCGGTATCTTCATCAATCTCAACGTGATTGGACGAGAAACCAAATTCCAGCTTATCCGACTTGAGACCGATACGTGGTTCCTTGGCGCTAGACGCTCTGAACGCTAGGAACGAATTAGGTCTAGTGCCATGAGTAGCCCACATGGACACATCTTCGTCAGTATTGACCCTGATGACTTCCAGTCCTCTCGGAACAATCATCGGATGTGAAATCTGAGTCTCATTGATGGAGCTGAGATCGGTATCCCACGCCCCGGTTGGGGTGACGGTTATGGAGCCATTGCCGGTCGCAGTTACCGGATCACCGTTGTCATCCACCATCGTTATGGTGGCAGCAATCGTGTCGATCTCGCCGACCAGAGCCCCGACAGGAATACCTGTTCCGCTGATCGCTTGGCCTTCCTGCCCTCCGACAGTGCCGAGTAGGCGAGACGCCATGATAGTCCGGTATGAAACCGTCAGTGTACAGCCAGTACCTGAGCCACCCGTCGTTGACGCCGGATTGGCCGGAGTTGATGTGTAGGCTTCGCCTTCGTTGTCCAGTTCAATCTCGGTAACGGCACCAGAGCCGTCGACAGCCGTCACCCTGGCCATCGTGGCTCTTCCCCCCGCCACGAGTGTGCCACCGCTAACGGTCAGAATGTCATGGAGAGTGTACCCACTGCCGCCCGCCGCGATCGCCACCTCATAGCCTTCGCTCCCGAGGCTGACGCTTGTCAGCGTCGCGCTTCCGTCCGCCCTCGTGGCAGTGAAGGGCAGTGCATTGCGGAAGCTGAACCATCGAGACGTCTCGCCAGTAAGCTCGTTTGGCGGATAGGGCGGATAGAACATGAACCCTTGCGGGGTTTGGGCCGCCTCAGTCGCGCGCCAGACCATGTAGTTGCTGGTTTCAGAATTCGAAGTTAGTCCCACGAAACTCGGCTGGATGCACCAGCCGTCCGTCCACATGGTGCTATAGCCGTTGCCCAACCGACCGCCGACCCACGTGCTCGCGCCGGGGCGGCCCTTGAATTCCACAAGCTTCGGATTGACAGGAACATCACCGCTGCCATTGAACAAATCGCAATCGGTGCAGAATAGCGTGTTACCGGTGACGAGAAGCGGACACCATGACCACTGGCTGGTGACTTTGATCCAGTGCGAGTCCACATCGTCAAAGGCAATTCCATAGGCATCCCTTGTATCGGTAGCGCTGGTATTGCCCTTCACCTGCACATTGATCATGTGCATGACGCCTTGGATGAATATCCCGTAGGTGCGGCCCCTCTCTACGCGCACATGCTCCATCTGACGCCGGTTGTTGCCGGTAATGTGTATTCCGGCTGAAACCCGGTTGCCATCGACGTTCACGTTGTGCAGCTTGAATTCTGTGTTGCTGCCCTCGATCTTGATCAATGGCTTTTGGAAGACGAAGCTCGATCCATATGTCTGGTTTCGTTTCCAGTAGGCGAGGCGATCCGTATCGCTATCAACCCAGTCCGCCTCGACACCAATCGGCACGAAGGACATGAACGACCAGATTGTGTCGTCTGTAGTGTCTGTGAAAGTAAACGTGTCGGAGAGCGCGTAGGTCTTGCCCTCGCCATTGACCACATAGTTGCCGAGCCCAAGCGAGATGACATAATCCCGAAGGTTCTCCAGAGCAGCCAAGTCGTCAGTTGCCCCGTCACCAATTGCGCCCGCCATGCAAGGCGTCACATTTGGTTCAGCAATCTCCCACCATCCGCCATCGGAATTGTCTGTCGATCCGTCTGGCAAATAGCGATCTGTGGAGCGAAACTTAAGCTCATGAGAAGGCTCCGCATCCACGCGCTTATAACGAGCAGTGCCAAGTCCGCTGGTTGTTACTCCACCAAGGAATGTGACCTTCTTTTGCGGCTGGATCGTTGCCGCTTCGGCGGTGGCTTTCAGATCATAAATCGCCTGCTCGCCGATCGCCTGCGCCACCCGCTCGGGTGTCATCAATACAGTGTCGTCTGTGCCCACTTCTGCTTGGGACTCATTGGCAACGCGCGCGTCAATCTGCTGAGCGGTACGCAGTGCGGTCATTACCTTGGTGTTTTCGGAGCCTCCTTCCGCTTCTGCCTGATTGGCAAACGGGACTATTTCATCCGCAATCACTTGTGCCGAAATCGCTTGCGCCACGCGCAGCGGGGTCATGAACTTGTCGTTGATTTCCCCAGCTTCGGCTTCGGGCTGAGTCGCAAGCCGATCCTCGATTAGCTGATCAAGGAGGTTGGGAACCTCATCGATGGGTATTTCGCCGTTGAGCACGGCGAGTTGGGTAGGCTCAGCAAGTGACATTTATTGTTTTATCCCCACGATGCCGAGATGAAGAAAAGCCCACCAAGAGAGCCACGGTCACACTCCACGTCATAATTGTTCTGGATGGAATTGGTGTGCTTTAGCGCCGCCGAGACAAAGCCGTTCAACACACGGCTGGCTCCCGTATATGTGTGGCTGCTGGATGTGATCGCATAGGCGGCCGCGATCATCGCCCCGTCCTCAGGAATATCGAGCGTGTTGGTGTATGACGTTACAGGGTCACTCGTAGTGCCGTGTCCAGCGGTGTCATTTGGAGTTGCGCTGTCATGTCCCGTCATGCGAAAGACGGCAAATTTGCCACTCGTTGTTCCGCCACTGCGCGCCAGCGTCGCCGACGTTCCTGTGTTGACCTGGAGATGGAAGAACGTGCAATTGTAGCCGTCCTTCGGGTCTTCAGGATTGCCGCTCAGTCCACTGATAATAGTGGATACACGGGTCATCGAATTGCCGCCAAGGGTCAGTGAAGTATTGGACGGGACCGCGCCAGAGGCAGACGTAACATTGAAATAGGCCACTATGATAACGCGGCCTGTTTCCGCAGACCCAAGTCCCACAGAAACAGGGAGCGAGCTTATATCCCCGCTGTCCTCTTGCGAGATTTCAACATTACCACCCGGAGGCCCCCCGCCGCCGCCATCTTCCAGAGCCTTGGCAGAGAAGCCTGTCAGGCTATTCAATTTAAGCATCGTCGGTCGCGCTCTCAGTCGTGTATGTCATCATGGCCGCGATGAGAACCACATCGAGCGCAAGAGTGTCAGAACCGCTGGAGCCCTGACGTTCTATTTCCATCATGAGCAGGTTTTGTCCCGCCCCCGTCCCGCCGGGGGTCACTGAAACAACAGGACTTCGCATTACCGTCGTGCCGACAATGCGCGTATCTTCAGTACCGGAAAAGGAGCCCCAACTAGTGGAGTCGAAATCATCGCCATCAGCAAGACATACCGCCCTTGCGCGCCACCTCACATCTCCAGAACCGCCGCCAGCACAATGCCACCAGAAACGAATTGTCAGGTCGCCCCCGTCCCAGCTATTAGGCATAGGGAATGCGATCTGAAGACCTTGGTTTGACCCCGTGGCGAACGAGTAGCCGGATAGAGTTTTCGGATTGGTCGTGCCGCGCTCTTGTGTGTCGGCAGTCGGCGTGCCGCCAGAATCGCGGGCCACCATGCCAGCCGCGAGCAGGTTGACCGTCTGCTTCCCCGCAGCATATGCGGTGCCGTTGACCCGGAAGGTCATCCCTGTGCTGAGATTGATCCCAGACGAGTCCGTTTCACCAATGTCAGTCCCGTTGGAAACAAATGCGATCTTTCCCGATGCCGAGCTGCGAAAGCCGGTATCCGTGTCTCCTTGGAAGGACAGGCTGGCGACAGGAGCCGCAGTTAATGACACATCGTCAAGGTCGCCGTCGAAGTCGGAGGTAGGGGTAAAGGAGATCGATGTGTTGCCGGTCGCGGCTGTGAGAACTTCGGTCTGGGTCTCGTTAGTGGAGTGCGTGCCCCCCGCTACGGTAGAGCCGCCAGTCAGCTTTGCGGTGATTGTCCCTGCCGTCCTGTTGGAAACAGTATAAACAAGCGTATATGAGACGCCCGCCGTAACCGTGACGGAACTGATCAAGCTGTCCGTCGACCCCGCTGTATGCCTTGCCTTGCCGCTTGATTGCGCCCAGTTAGTCCCGCTCCATCCCGTGAAGCTGGAGAAGTTGCCATTCGTGACCAGATCACTAGAGCCAACCGAGCCATCGCGAACGGCCACATAGGTGTCGGTGAATATGAGCGACGTAGCTCCGCCTTGGACAAGCGCGGCGCTGTCATCACCTATTCGATAAATGCCGGTGCTGGTCTGATTGGCGAATGTAATGCCTGGGAGCGCCTCACTACCGTCACTGGCCTTGAACTGGGCCTGCATGCTGCCCTTGCCGGTGCGGTCAAGGGAATCAGTCAGCGCCGACCCAATATCGGTGATGAGCGTATTGAAGGCAGACGATGAGGCTGTCTGCCCTGATACAGCGGCTGTATTGGCTGGTTGGCTGTATTGGCCGGAGGCATTTCTGGACAAAGTTGTGTTCTCCCCAACCCTGTGCTAGGGTTCCCGCCCTCCAAAAATGGAGGGTTCATGTACTGGGTTGTGTGTTTAGTTCAGATGCTGATCGTCAGCGCTGTTGGCTGTATCGGCATCTATTACGAATGGACACCCAACGGATTGTTGTTAGGCCTTATTGGAATTGGAGCGGCTTACTGCCTTACTGTTCTACCACTGAAACTATGGCTGCGCTTCCACGCGTGGCGCTTGCGACGACTCCCCACTCATAAGAGCGCGCGCTATCATCTCGATTAGCTTCTGACGCTGCTGGCCTTTGTAAGATTGGATTTGTGTCGGCCCGCGACGGATAAGTTCTTCAGCAAGTTTCACATTGCGATTGGTGAGGGCGGTTGCGAGTTTCTTAGCTGCTAAGCCGGTGCCAGCAATAGTCGCCCCTACGGCTGCTCCAGCCGGGCCGCCAATATATGCTCCGCCGCCAAGCGCCCCGAGAATGCTGGTTGTCGCTGATACTGGCCCAGTGGGAGCAAATTTCCCAGCCCATCGAGCGGCATTTTCAATCTTCCCTCCAGTAGCTACCTTGCGGATAGCCTCTTGCTCTTCTGGAGAGAACTGACGCATCTTATTCTTATTGCGGGCTAGCTGCCGGTATTCAGTTCGAAGGGCATTCTCCATTCCAGATTGGCTGTATTGTCCGGCCCTCAATTCTGCGCCGCTTCTGAGGTCGTCGGTCAACTCGCTGCGCTTGAATTGCGCATAAGCCTTACGTGCGTCGGACATGGAGGATGGAGCATGCCGCTCGACTCCTGTGTCAAATTCTTGCACCATCCGTTTGGCAAGCATGCGCTCTTGAGCATTAGGAGAGCCGCTAGCCATCTTGAGATTGCGGCGCATAACCTCAAGGTCTGCCACCGATTTTGGAAGACCTTCGTTGCGCTCCAGTTCCCGCATAGCGGCGTAAGCCATGGGCGTAAGTCGTTTGTTCGCACCGCCCTGGATTGCCGCGTTGCCAACATCATCAAGAATTTGGGAATAGACAGGCGCCGGAACAGTCGCACCAGAATTACGTGCTTGTGTGTATAGGTTATCCGCCGTCTGCTTCAGTTGCGCGGTCGTTGGCGCTGCCGTGCTAGGCTTGCGAAGAGCCGCCGCAGTCCCGCCACCAGCCAAGACGCCGCCGACAAATCTTGCGTATGGTTCAGCGCCAGTTCCCTCAGTTAACTGACCGGCAGTCTCAGACCCAAGAGCACCCGCCGCACCGGAAGCGAGTTTGGTCGCCATGCCTCCAGGTCCGACGAGAGAACCCGGCAGGAACTGTCCCGCCGTGCGAGCATATTCGCCAGCGGTAGTTTGAGGCTCATGAAACTGCACGCCCGCGCCCTGTGCCACGTCCATCAATTGCCCGGACGTTGGCATGGTCTGTCCATATTGGGCCATTTTCGCCTGCTCTTCAGGCGTCGTACCCATGAGCCAATCCATGCCTCGATTGACAAGGCCCTGAACGTCGCCAGGGAGGCCCATTAGACCTATACCGCCCTCGCCCACTCCAGACACTGCGGAGCGCGCCACATCCTCCCCAGTGCCCATCTGTTGCGCATCGGGGCTGACGTACTTCGCCCACGGCCCCACTGCACCCTGCGGCGGCGTCGGTTGCTGATATTTCTCCCAAGGGGCCATTACTGCACTGGTTCCCAACTGGATGGATCGCCAGGGTTGCCGCCCTTAAAGCGGTAGCCATCCTCGATCATGCCGGGCTGCGGACCTGAACCCGATTGCGGCTGCTGCATTTGTGGCGCAGCCTGGACGGGCGGGAAGAGTGGGTTCTGCTGTGACCAATCCGAGAGCTGCTTGTAGAAGCCAATATCCAGTTGGCCGTTCTGGGCCTCATATTGCATTGCCATCTGGGCAATCTGGATTTTGCGCTCTTGAATTTTGCGGTTTACACCAATGATCGCTTTGTTGCCCTGTGGGCTATACGCCAAAGACGGCACTTGCCTTTCAACAAAATCACGATCAGCGTTGCTGAAACCTGACCCAAGAGAGCCGCCCATATTAGATAAAGCAGCATTCTTTGCAGCGGCGGCGAAGGTCTCCGTAGATGAAACCATGTCGGGATTGCCGCCCATAGCCACCATGGCTTGCTTAAGCGTGGTCAACTGATCAGCGCCAAACCCACTATAGAAGTTCGGATCGCTCATCGCCTGATCCATCACATCCAACTGCGTGAGCGTATTATTGGCCGCTACTCCGGCTTGCTGGAAAGCGCCAGCATCTTTAGCAAACTGCCCCCCGCGCTCCTTAGAGTAGGCCGTCTCGCCAGCAGTGTTGATGTTCGTCTGAGCTTGCTTTTTGGCCATGAATTCTTCAGGCGTGTACGGCTGGGTATCCGGAGGGATGCGCCCGCTCGCAATCCCCTGCTGCTGAGCCCTCAGATAGCCGTTGTATTCTTCCTCGAAATTAGACGGCTTCTCCAGACCACGGGCAATCGGATTGCCATTGCCATCAAAGCGCACATCCCCTGCGCCAAGAGTGAAGGGGTCTGGCGTTGGAGCCGGGGCGTCAAAAAACATCTCGGGTCGTGAGTTGGGATCGTTCACATTGTACCGCATTACGTCGCCGGTATTCTTGTCAGTGAATGTCTCCCATTGCGGCTGCTGCTGTTGCCACAGCTTGGTCGCAAGAGCCTGCTGGCCTTCGCTGAGGTAGGGATCGCCCATCAGCGCCCCGAGTGAAGCCGCGTCCAGCTTGCCGCCCTGCACAGCGCTCATGAACGCAGCATTAGCCGCATCACGGCCCGCCGTCTCTTCCTGGTCAGCCTTGCGCATGGCCATGCCGCCCACAAGGGCATTTGCCAGCCTTGCGGCGCCCTGCCAGGGCGAGGAAATGGGCGAGGTATCCATCCCCTGTCCCAAGAGTGCTTCGGCCATCCTGCGCCTTCTCTCAAGGCTCTTGGGGGATGACTTGGAGCCGCCCTGTTTCCTGGTTTCACGTGAAACTGGCTCCGGCGTGGGAAGCGTCGGGGCGAGGGGGACAACCGGGTCTGATCCGCGACCACCATTGGTGATGTCCATGGGAGGACCAACTACGCCGAACTGGTCATTCGCGCCGATGCCGTTGAAAGGCTGCATTTGTCCTACGAAGATGCCCACGGACTGCCTCCTATCGGTCGCGCGCCGCTTCTTCAGCAAGGCGAGAGTAGTTGACCGCTTTCATGCCGGACTTGGTTTTGGCAACAGCGTGAGGATGTTTCTTTTCGACCTCGCCAGCGAGAGCCCCGAGTTGCATTAAGCCACCTCCAAACTTTTTCTTATATTTGAAGGCGTGGATTGGCGTGCCATCGTTGAGCTTGCCGACTTTTTTAATGTTCTTCTTGGAACGCTCGTCGCTCATTGCCCAGCCGCCGATTGCAGCAGAGCCAAGACCAGCAAGTCCACCCATCATACCGTTGTACTGATTGGACTTCGCGTTATAGGCTGCATTTTGCAGACCTGAGTAATCTACCGGCTGAACATTTGTCGTCGGAGTATTGACGAAACTTGGCTGCTGCACCTGTCCGCCCGCCATTAGGGCGGTAATTTCGTTGATTGGCTGGTTACGCTTGGTGAGCAGTTCGTTGATCGCTTGGCCCCGACCGGTAAGCAGGAGCTGGTTATAGGCGTCATTGCGCGAATTGGAGAACGTGTCATAGGCGCGTTTCCACGCCTCTGAGCCTTCAGCAATGCCTCTATTCTGGAGTGACTGCCTAAGCTGGTCCTCACGCTGAGCAAACATAGGATCAAGACGCTTTGAACCCAGTTCCATGAGCCGGGCTTCGGTCGCCTCGTTGTTGAGCCTGAACGGCGTGCCCAGCAGATCGCCAATCTTATGTGCCTGACGAATCCCAATCTGATTGGTGATTTTGTCAAACTTTTGGGACTGCTGAAGCAGCCGCTGTTGCTCTGGAGTAAGGCGCGTATTTGCCGTGAAGCTCGGCACCTTCACCATCTTGCCTGTTGCCGGGTCTTTGTATTCGTAGAACCCGGTCGGCTTGTAAGTCAGATTCCCATACGGGGTCCGCTGATTTACAAAATTGAGCAACTGGTTCTGCATGGCAGTGCCCTGATTGTACTGGGCTTGCTGTTGTGCAGTTTGACCGGGATCCGGATAATCAGGGCTATCGATGTGCTTACCCTCCGGGATCAAATCGTGATGGTCGGCCTATGCGGCCTCACCAGTCTTATGATCCACTCATCTTCCTTCTTTGGCTTGCCCTCACCCATGAGGGCCGCCGCCAATCGTGCTTTGCGTTCGGCCATTTGATTGCGACCGAAGAACCCATATTCCTTGCTGCCGGGATCGCTCGGCTTAGCAGCGGGGCCAAGCGCGGCGGCAAGTCTGACCATTGGGTTGTTAAGGTTTTCCTGTGCCTTCTTGAGGCTGGGAGCGACCTTTTCCGTGTAGGCCTTCTTTCCAGCGTCGAATAACTTTTTACCCGCGTCGAAGAACGACGGCCCAGACGCCATCGGCGTTTCTTCTGAGGGTGCCGCCTCTGGGTTTATGTCTGGGAGATCATAGCCGGGGCTGCCATATCCAGAAGCCGGCGGAGCGCCCATGAAACTTGAACCGGGAGATGGCGCTGAAGGTGAGCCAAACATGTCGCCCGATCCAATGCCATTGCCAGCGAATGAAGAAGCGGGGGCGCTGGGTGAACCGAACATGCCGCCAGAGCCGATGCCGTTTCCAGCAAATGAGGATGGCTTTCCTCTCGCTCGCGACGGCTGGCCAAAGTCACCAAAATCGCGCTTCAGTTCGCGCGCCAGCGTCGGAGAGCCAAACATCCCCGGCAGTCCCATTGTATTGCCGGCAAATGAAGATTGCGGCGACGGCGCGAGTGACGGGAGCGCCTCAAGGGGGGACGGCGCCATTGGGCCGAACATCGCGGGCGGGGCGGGGAAATTGCCAGCATAGCTGGGAGCAGCAACCGATGGAGCGGCGGGGGCCGATGGCGCTACCGGCGCAGAGGGAATGGTCGTGCGACCAATTGGATCGGGGATTGGAGAGGCAAATTGGCTGTTCGGCAACTCCGGCTTATCACGCGGGGTGGGCGCCATTACAGACCGCGCATAAGACGGGGCCTGCTCTTGAGGTTGGTAGCTGCCGTTGAAAGCAACGTCACTCGGTACCGAACCAGTCGTCCCGAATACATGCCCGGTTCTTGGGTCGGTAGCGTCTTGGAACGAATACTCAGGCGTCATATTATTAAATGCCGCCTTTGTCGCGCTGCTTGCTGCCTTCTGTCCGGTTCTTGTATTGATGGTATTGATATTACCGAAGTTGAGAGAATTACCTACAGCGGAGGGCAAATCGCCGCTAAGAATGCTGTCGGCAATTGCGTGCGAAACTCCATAGTCAGGCGTATTGGGATTGATGGCGTTAAAGCTCGCGCTGCCATAGGGCTCAAACTGTTTAGGCTGGCTGACAACACCGCTAACCGTGTCGGGGAAACGATCCGACATCATCCGATTGCGGACAACATCGCCGACGCCCTGGAGCGCTCCGGTGTTGATTGTCCCATCTGGGTTTCTGATGCTGCCACTTTCGGCAAGCATCGTGCGCGCCATCAAATCGGTGTCGTAATCAGACGGGTTGAAATCTGGAGCGCCATAGGGGTTGGCCCCAGGCGACTCGCCCCAGCCCGCGCCATAGGTCCCAGGACCAAGGGAATTCGCACTCGCGCTGCCATAAGAGCTATCCATGATGCCGCCGACAGAATCATCGATCCCGCCAACGTCATTCGGGTCCATGCCAAAGTCGCGCGCATCCCCGGCAAAGCCACCCATGGAGCCCGTATCGCCATAGCCCCCGCTATCGCCCATCATGCCGCCAGAGCCTACGGCATTGCCCTGGAAGCCTCCGGTGGTCGCGCCACCCATTGAGCCGCTATCGCTATAGCCGCCGCCAGAGTAGCCGCCTGACGTGCCAGTATCGCTATATCCGCCGCCACTGTAGCCTCCAGAGGAGCCAAACTGCCCACTGGAGCCCATAGCGTTGCCAGAGAAGCCCCCAGACGAGCTGGGAGGCCCGCCAGCGGGCGTTCCACCGCTAGGGGTGGAGCCGCCTATGCTGCCGCCCTGATAGCCTGTACCGCCGAGAGGCATGGGTTAGTTCCTGCCGCCCGAAAACACTTGGCCGCGCGGTCCCATTGTGATCGGCCTGCTAAACCCATCCATTGGACCAAGGCGTTGACCAGGGCCACCCATCACCATTCCTTGCCCATTAGGGCGCCCTCCGCCGAGCGGTGGTTTATTCAGAATAGGGCCGTGGCTATTGAACGGACGCGCCGGATCGCTGATGATTGGACCGGGAGCGCGATTTGGTTGGCGGCCATCTCTAGGGGGCATCATACTGTTGGGAACGCCGTAAGACTGCTCCGGCCGCTTCCCTCCAGTGTACCAATCCGGCCAATTCGGTTTGTTCACGACGGGGCCGTGGTCGTTAGGCGGACGACGCGGCCCCCACGGGTCTAGCCCAATCGGATTTGGCATGCGATTTGGCCCCGGCTGCCTGATTGGCTGTGTAGGCTGGACGGGTCCAGTCGGCTGATTGGGCTGGACCACATTCCCGCTAGCATCAGTCTGCGGCGTGAAATTCGGTGTAAAGTCGCTGGGCTGCTGCGTACCGGGGTTAGGCGGCCTGCCATGCCTCATCGCCCAGATCGGATGATCATAGCCCATAAAATCTGGGGCAATTCTCATTTGCTGTTCGACGGTAGGACCGCCCTGCCGTATCGTTGCAGGTGGGCCGAGATACCCATCACCATTTGGTGTCTGGAATGGACGAGTCCCCATACCCAAGTCACCACCAAGCGCGCTCAATCGGGCATCTCCCAGACCTGACGCCCTCTCTGAAAGCGCCCTGACGAGCCGCGACAATCTATTATCTGCCATGTAGTCCTCCTACTCGCCCTCAGCGAGAAGCGCGCGCGCCTTCTTTGCCAATCGCTCATTCAGCGCTTTTGCTCTGTTCATCGTCTTTTTCGTCAAAAACGGCTTCGTTTCTTGGAGAAGACCGATTGCCGAAGTGGAGTATGGATTGTTTTGAGCATCTACAACCCGCTGACGAAACTCCTCAAAGTCATTCGCGTAACTTGGAAAGTCCAAGTTCATCGAACCCGCGTGGCCCAATTCATGAGCCATTGTCAGCGCATATTCTCTTGGGTCACGCGCGTTGTCCAGATTGACTCCCAATTGCCCGACAGAGCCACGATTGGGGTCAAATCTCCCGTATTCCATCCTGTCTGTATTCGGATATTGCGGGATCATCCCGTATCGGTCCGAGATGGACGCCGCGCCATATTGAGCGATTGGCTCGCGGCGAAGCATTTCCGTCAGGCCAATCTCGGTATGGTACTTGTCTTGGTCCCGCCGCCAATGCCCACGAGCGAACTTGTCAGTGTCTTGTAGGGAGCGGACCAGACGGTCTTGTTTCGTTGTCATCGGTGAACGGACATTCCCTCCTGAGCATTCCCATGACTACGGCGTCCACAGCGCCATAGTAACGGCGTAGTCGCCCCTCGACTCGCCATCCGAACTTGATCGCGATGCCAAGCACCTTCTCATTATTTGCCGCCACCGTGAGAGTGATCCGCTCGCACTGGAGATCATCGAATGCGTAGCTCGCAATCTCTCGGCACACGTCCTTTTTAAAGGCCCCAGGGCCGACACAGGTAAGCTCTATGTTCTTGGCCTGATACCCAGTGAAGATGGCCGCACCGATCAGCGTGCCGCGCCGGTCAGTAATGCCCCATGCCGACGCGCACTCACGAAATCGAACGCCAAGCTTGATCGATGCCCAGCCAAGAACATGCTCGCTGGCATTGCGAATTATGCGGCTCATTGTTATATTTCAGCGTCCAACCAATCAGGACTCATCCATGGTCGCCACATATGACTCCCCTGATGAAACGCCCATCAATGAGTTTTGGCTTAGCGTCCGAGCGCGGAATTGTCTCCTTAGTGAGGGCCTGTCAACCGCTGGTGACGTGCGCCGCACAAAGGATTGGCAGCTTCTGGGAATTCCCAATCTAGGCCTTGCCACTCTCGCTGAGATAAGACACCAAATCCGTGGACACCCAACCCCGCGCCTTAAACCACTTAAGCCGCCGAACGAAGTGTATATCCAACAGATTATTACTTACCTTGCAAAGTATGGATACACTGTCATCCCGCCTAGATGACGCCACCCGGCTCAAAGATCATATCGTAACCGATCACGCGAAACTCGAATTCAGACCCGACCTCAGAAGCATCAATATCAACCCGCATCACAGGCGCGATCGCAGTTCCAATATTGCCAGTGCTGAGCCAAGGCCGTCTCACCGTCGTGCCGCGCCACAGGTCAGTTCCGTCCCATACGCTCACGTCCCAAGTGAACCAGTCGCCCGGCGTTACCGTACCAGCCGAACCAACTTGCGGAAGTTCATAGTCAACCGCCGTGCTGACGAACGGGCCTTGATCAACATCACCCTCAGTAATCGGCCTGACAGCTTTGACGTGCTTAAGGCGACCCGGCATACCAAGGCTTGAGAACGCATTCACCGCAATGGCGGTGATCGTATCTCCGTCATCATCCCCGCCCGTTTCGGCTTGGTAGACCTTGCCGTCCTCCGTTCCGAAGTAGAGGTTATTGGTCAGGTCGTTATCGTCATGCAGATGAGCCCAGCAGACGGCGGGAACATTGGTAAACCTGCACCATGCGCCAGTGATCGTGTTATAGACGAACTTGTCAGTTCCTGGCACATTCAGGATCGCCATATTCCTGATCGGGAAGGACTCAATCTGCCATCCGAAGTCATTGCGCAATTGCTGAACCGCATCCGCATAGGCGCGGCGGATGTTTTTGGTCAGGGATTTCCCCTCACTCGCCGCCCTGTCAGTCTTGAGAATGGACGACACTGGAAGGATGCCCAACTCGGTAATTATCAGAAGATCGCCGCCAGCCTTGAACAAGCATCGACGCCCAAGCGGAGCGCCTGTCCTATATCTTCCCAGAAGCGTGTAATCCGAAGACGGGTCATCCCCGGCATAAATCAGCACTTCACCATTGGATGACACCACCACGAAAAGGTCATCCATGCCATCGCCAGCATCCACTGACCATGTGCCGATCGCCATCACATAGCCGCCCTCGACAAGGAAGCCCCCAACCGGGAATACCGTCGCCGCGCCCGCCACTGAGTCAGTAGGCAGATACCAGAGATCGGTTGAATTCTTCTTCACAAACCATAGGCGCGACTTGTGGTCCGCTACGTTGATCAGCGTGGACGACGTAACTCCCGTTATGGCTGGCGTGGCCCACACACTGCCATTGTAGTGGCGAGCATTGTCCGAACCATTGACGATGAACAGAAACTGCCCTCCAGCGGTTCCCTTCATCGTATACTGCCACTGAGCATTAGCGAGGCCCGTGAGCGCGGGAGTATCAGACCCCGGATCGATCGTAGCCGCAGCAGTTACATCCCAGATGTTTGCCCCAGCAGCGGCAAATAGCTTGGCCGTAGCTGCCGCGTTTGTGCAGGGCAGCAGCGTTTCTATCGAGTCCGC
>JACCDR010006845.1_pt1 | contig 14667 bp, 27 predicted proteins | sample 7446431 | NCBI WGS metagenome assembly JACCDR01 (sample SAMN15323443, study PRJNA562643) | freshwater metagenome | isolation source: river surface water | place: USA:Blue River Watershed | collected 2017-08-17 | reverse complement strand
TGTAACTCAGCCTAACACGTTAGTCACAGATAACCCGGATATTTCTGGCGAAGAGCAGAAGAAAAAAGCCGAGGAAGCCGCAAGAAACGCAACTAATTCTGCGAACTCAGCCTCAGAAATGACTTGGGCTCGACAACAAAGCGAGATGGAACCTTGGAAGCAAGCGGGATTGAAGTCTCTTGCTAGTTTACAAGACGGTTCCTTTTTTCAAAATGACCCTGGATATCAATTCCGTCTGGAAGAAGGAAACAAGGCTATCAACGCATCGGCGGCGGCACGCGGTAAAGCCAACAGCGGTGCTACTATGAAAGAGCTCACAAAGTACGGTCAAAATCTCGCTTCAAGTGAATATCAGAACGCTTACAACAGAACAAACAATCTAGCTAACTATGGAAATCAAGCTTCGATGGCGCTTGGAAATTTTGTTGGTGGACACGGCGCTAATTTATCCAACAACGCAATTGGATACGGAAATGCAATTGCTGCTGGTGAGGTTGCTCAAGCAAATCGTAACGCTCAAATGTTTTCTGACTTAATGGGTCTTGGAGCTAAAGCAGCTGGCGCATCTATGGGGGGCAAATAATGGCTCAACTAGATGCTAATATATTTTTACAACAAAAGGGTCCCGACTTAGGACAAATTAGCGAGGGCTTTGATCGTGGTATTCGTCTTGGCGACATGATGAGACAGCGAAAAATTCAAGACCTTGAGATTCAAAAGCAGAACGATATTAAAGAAGCTTACAACAATGCTTATGATGTCAAAGAAGACGGTTCACGAGTTTTAAATCCGATGAAACTCAGCGACCTGGTTCGACAAAAAGGATACGGGCAGGAAGCATACAAAATTGATCAGGACATGAAGGCGCAACAAGCAGTAAGCTTAAAGAACGATTTAGACAATAAATACAATGAAGCAAACTACATCGTTTCTGAATTGAATACAGTTAAGGACCTTCCAACATTAATTGCAGCAAAAGCAAGAGCAAAGCAGCGCGGAATTCAAGGTGTGGACCAAATACCGGATGTTTATGATCAAAAATTGATTGATGGGCTAAAAGGTCAATTTGGAAATGCTTCCTTAACTTACGAAAAACAATTGATTGATCAAAGACAGAGAGAAGAGACAGCTCAAAAGGTTGCACAACTTGGATTTGAAAATAACATTAAGCTTCGCCAAGTTGGACTTGATGAGCAAAAAATTAAAAATGAGATGGGAAAAGGCGAAGGTCTACCTTTAGATTCTAAAAAAGTAATTGAAACTTTAGCAACAAAAAACGCCAATCGTATTTCAGCAATTAATCAGCTCGAATCAGCTCTTTCGACAATGAAGGACAAATCTGAAAATGAGAAGCTTGAAGCCTACAGAAAAACTTTTAAAATTCTAAACTCTCCAGACAATCCTGACGCCGTGGGAACAGAAGAGGCAAGCCGAATAGGTGGGAAGCTTGATTTTGCTAAAGGTAACTTTACTAACAACAATCCCATACAATGGGGCAGGGACATAAAAGGGTTCGAAACAGACTTAGAAAATTACATCGAAACTTTAAAATCAGGACTGGCAAAAAATCAAAACGAAATAGCATCGATGAAATCTGGGCGCACGAGTGGCGAAGTTAAAATAAAAAAAGAAGATATGCCTAAACCAGTTCAGATGCGAGATCCAAATGGAAACATTAGAATGATTCCTTTTGATCAAGTAGAAGCCGCAAAAGCAGCGGGCGGAGTGCCTTTGTGAGTGGTTTTAAGTGGGACGATCATCCAATCGTTGACAAAAACTCTCAACAAACGCCTAGCGGTTTTAGCTGGGACGATCATCCGGTTGTTAATCAAAAAGCACCTGAATACGATTACTCAAATGTTGTTCAAGCCGCAAAAGATCTTACTAAAGCAGCAACCATTGATGGGCTTCCAGTTTACGGTCAAGTGATCGGTTCAACTCTCGGAGTGATTGGTGGGCCGCAAGGAATGGCGTTCGGCGGTGGATTAGGTCAGGCTGCAGGTGAGTCTTTAAGAAAAGGACTTTACGGAGTCGGAGAGCTGATCAGTGGCGAAAGATCTTTAAGTGATGAGCTGAGACTTCCAACAAAAGAAGAAGTTGCTCAAGTTGTTAATGACACAGGAAAAGAATTTATCCTTGGTTCAACCGTCGAAGCAGGCGGACAAATCGCAGGAAAAGCAATCCAAGCTGTTCCAAAGATCGTTAGTGGTGCTGGAAATTATTTAAAAAACTCAGCTGAAAAGCTAGCAGAAAACGCAACGGGTGCAACTCGGGTTCAAGCTGAAAAGTTTGCAGATGGCGCCGGTCGTGAGTTATTAGATCGCGGAATTGTAAAGTTTGGCGATAGCGCTGAGCAAATTGCAGCTAGGTCTGCGAAAGAAATTAAAGCAGCTGAACAAGGAATTGATTCGTCTCTTAAAGCTTTAGACGATGCCGGAGCAAAAGTAGACGTAAACACGGTTGTCTCAAATCTTGAATCAAAAATTGCACAACTTAAAAAAGACCCATCACAGGCTGATATTGTTAAAAAGCTTGAAGGCATAGTTTTAGATATTACGGGAACAGGCGAAAGCAGTATTACTCTGAACGCCGCTGAAAAAACAAAGCGCGGATTCAATAAGATGGCTAAAAACTGGATGAATCCAGAACAAGGCGAGGCTGGCAAAGCAGCGTACTTAGCTTATCGTGATGCCGTTGAAGAATCTGCAAAAGCAGCTGATCCAGCTATTGCAAAAACATTTACAAATTCAAAAAAGACATTTGGACTAATGGCTCCAATTGAAGAAGCAGCATCAAAGAGAGCTGCACAACTTAATCAAAGTCCTATAGGTGGTTTTTTAGATGTTACTTCTGGTCTTGTTGGCGGAGGGGTTGCCGGAATTCCAGGGGCTGTTGCAGCAGCTACAGGTAGAAGATTTGTAGCTCCACGCATTTCGTCTTCTATGGCTGTTGCTGCTGACAACCTATCAAAGCCACTTATGAATTCAAGCAAAGCAGTTGCAAGAGCTACTCCTGCAGCTGAACAAGTAGCAACTAATGTCTTACGTGCAGCTGAATCAACAAAAAGCGCACCGCCAAAGGGAGTTGATTTGTGGGTTGCAAAAGGTCAACAAAGAGTTGCCGAAACCGATCCATCACTTGATGCAGACTTTTTAGATCAAGTAAAATCAAATAAGAAATTCAAAGATCAATTAATAAGAGCGGGTGAGCTTTCACCTGGTTCTGGACGAATGAAAGAAGTCATTGAATCAATCAAATCATCACCTGAGTATAAGCAATTCCTCAAAGAAAAAGAAAAACAAGCTCAAGGAAAAGAGCCCGATCAAGCTATGGTTAAGCCTGCAATTAAATTTCCTCTAGTCGTACAAAAAGACGGTTACACAGCAGTCGTGCGAAACGCTGATGAATTGTCTGAAGCAAAATCAGAGGGCTGGGCATGAGTTGGAAGTCGACCATCGCAAAAAAACAGACCTGGAAAGACTCAGTCATGAGATCTAAGCCGATTACTCCGGACGACATGAAGTCTGAAGTTTTGAAGCTTGTCATGCCTGAGATCAAAGAAAAAACATCTTGGAAAAACACTCTTTCAATAGTTCCAAAGAATGGTTTAGACGGTAAAGACGGAAAGTCGATCAAGGGACCAAAGGGAGACAAAGGCGATCGTGGCGATGTCGGTCCAGCCGGAAAAGACGGCGAATCAATCGTAGGACCAAGGGGCGACGCAGGCAAAGACGGCGTTAACGGATCACAAATCTTGTTCTTAGATAAAAAGCCAACCGACGAAGGAAATGATGGCGATCTTGTTTTAATCAATAAAACTTTTGAAGTTTTCTACAAAGAAAATGGGGAGTGTATTAAAAAAGGAACGTTGTTAGGTAAAGATGGGAAAAATTCTTTTGTAGGCGGACTAAACGGCTCCAATGGATTATCGGCTTACGAAGTAGCGGTTAAGAATGGCTTTGTCGGAACAGAGCAGGAGTGGCTTGATTCTTTACAAGGATCGGGCGGCGGTGGTGGCGGAACATCACGAGTGGTTAGCACAATTTCTTCAAATCAATCACTAAGTGCGGCGGCCTCTACTGATTATATTTACTTTGTGCAGGCGGGAATAACAGTAACCATGCCAACAGCTGTTTCAAATACAAATCAATATTACATTAAAGCCATTGGCGCTTCGGCATCCGTTAACTTTTTTGGTGGTCAAACTGGTGACGGATCGTCAACGCTTTCATTGTTAGAAAACGATTCAGTAACATTAATTAGTGATGGCACGAATTGGAGAATTATCTAATGACATATTTTCCACGTAATCCAAATGGCAGAAAAACAAGTGCTGAATCTCAACCGGTAACAACGGCAACAGATCAGCTGCCAGCAGGGTTTGCAAAGCGTATCGATGAAGTGTCGGACACGGTGACTTATGTTGGATATGCAGCCACCGGTATGACCTCTGCAGATTCGAGCTGGATGATAAAAAAGATTGAAGTAATTGGAACAGAAACAATTGTTACCTGGGCAGGGGGCGGAATTGATCCGACCTTAGTTTGGGATGATAGGCTGACTTACACATACGAATAAAAGGATTTTAAAACATTAACAACTATTGCCCCATAAATAGGGGTCTAGGAGTAAAAGATGAGTTTTTCAAATACAGCAGAGACGGCGGTTTTAAACTACGTTTTTAAAGGAACTGCGGTTTCATGGAACGGCAACACAGATTTGTGGTTAGCTCTTCACACAGCTGACCCGGGTGAGACTGGCACGGCAGTTACAAGTGAGGCCACATACACAAGCTATGCGCGTGTTGCGGTAACTAGATCGACTGACTTCACGGTTTCAGGAAATCAAGTTTCGAATACAAACCTAGAGTCATTCCCTCAGAGTACTGGCGGATCTAACGTAATCACTCACGCGTCAATTGTTGATACAAGCTCTGGAGCTGGAAACATAATAGCAAGAGCAGCTCTTACGTCTTCAATTACGGTGTCAACGGGCGTTCAACCACAGTTTGCTTCAAACGCATTAACTTTCACGCTGGATTAAGCATGGACGAGTTGATTGAACAGGCCGACGCGGAACAGTTAAGGGCGGCTTTGCGTGCAGCTCTTATGGTTATCGATCAATTGTCGGCATCTACTGGCGCGTATATCCGTGAGGATATTGTAGAGAGAGTTAAAGAATCTCATTTAGAATATATTGCAAAATTCATTGGGGGCGCTTAAATGGCTCTTTCAAGCTTTAATCAGATTGGTAAATCAATACACGATGAGGGTAAGTTTCATTATCAATATGTTTACAAGCCTTCGTGTCCGCCGCACTCAACGGCTGGATACTTTGTTGATTGCAACCAGTCTGGGGGGCTTCCAAAGTACAATCCCTTTGCGGGCAGCGAGTTAACAGCGACCCCTTTAACAGGAGCTGGAAACGCAGGGATATATGTTGGAAACTTTATTCCAGGAAAAACAAAACACCTCTTAACTTCACAAGTTTACCAAGCCAATAGCTCGGTAAATCCAAGCTATGCTTGTTTGAACGATTACTTGATGTTTTATCCGTTGATCGACTGTGACAACGTAGACCAGCAAGACATGGTGAATGTTGATGTTTTACCAAGATATTCTGACGGCGTTGGGGTTAGGATTGTTTTGATCGTAACTGCTCCGGTCACATCGACGTCATCGGTAACAATAACATATACAAATAGCGAAGGTGTCTCGGGGAGAACCGCAACAGCAAATATAATCCCAGGTGCAGCCATCGGCGTTTGTGCAACAGCAATGGGGACTGGCGCTACCGGATCTCAGGCTACTCCGTTCTGGCCAATGGCTAGTGGAGATACGGGAGTGAGGTCCATTCAAAGCATCCAGTTTGCGTCAGGGGCCGGCGGATTTATTTGTGCGGCACTAGTTAAGCCGATCGCAAATTTGGCAATTTATGAACCCGGAATTATGACGGAGAAAATGTTTGGTTTTGATCAGGTTATTTTGCCGGAGATCAAAGAGGGCGCTTACTTAAACTTAATTTATCAGGGTGTTGCGACGACGGCTTTTGCTGGAAATTTTCGTTGCGAATTTATTTTTATTAACAGCTAGGGGGATAGCATGGGATTTACGTCACTTGACGATTTAGTATCAGAGGTAACAGGCGGAAAGTCGTTTAGATATGACTGGAATAAAATAACTGGAGCTGCGGCTTACACTGCTGGTCGATGGTACGACTTTAGCCCGCTAAACGGAACGCCAGTGGCAAATGCTTGGGCCGGAACAGCGCTGGCATGGACTACGTGCACAGAATCAACAGGAAACGGCACGCAAATATTTGGAATTAATAACGGCGGGAACGTTTCGACAGACACAAAACACGTTCTTAATGCCGCGGCTGTAACAGCAGTAGCTACAGGTGTTCCTGGACAGCTTATGCTTTGCGACCTACAGGGTTATTATCCTGGTATTTCGATGAACTCGGCGGTTGCTCAAAACTTAACTGGAACGCCAACGCTTCGATATACAAACGGTGTCGGAGTAAGAGCGGCGATGGTTATTACAACTGCATCGGGCGCAACGGCACACAATATTGCGATGTCTTACACCAATCAATCTGCTACAGCAGGAAGAACTCTTCCGGTAACCGTGTCTTGTACGGCTTCAGCGATTGCTGGACATATAACACACGCGGGAACAGCGGCGAACAACTATGGACCTTTCTTGCCGATGGCAAGCGGCGACACAGGAATTCAGTCTGTACAGTCCGTCACAATGTCTGCAGCATCTGGGGCAGGAGTTGGGGCTCTTTGCTTATATAGACCAATATTTTCAATCCCTCTTGTTGCGGCTTCAATTACAACAGAGCGAGATTTGTTAAATCAAATTCCTTCGCTTCCTCGTATTTATGACGGAGCATGTCTTGTTTGGTTGTATTTTGCAGGGGCAGCGACTGCAGCTTCTTCTAACTTCTACGGCTCTGTAGAATTTGGATGGGGCTAAAGAATGGCGCTAATTAGAAGTGGACGATCAACATTTTTTGGTGCGGGAACTCTTGGCGGGCAATACGGTGGCCAAATAGGAAATCGTATTCGTGGTGGCTTAAAAAACCGCTTCTTAGGTGGTTTTTCACAGACCTTTGGGGGCTACAACAATGGAGCCTCTCACCCGAGCGCATTTATTCTTGCGGTAAAACCGGGGTCTATTTCTAGTTACAACAGCGCTCAGATGGCACTTGCATTAGTAAACGCAACATTAATTCCAGCAATGCCAATGGAGGCAAGTTCTACATTTGTCTTGTCGGTAACAAGTGCACAGCTAGATCAGGTTGTTCAGTTAATTGCAAACGGAGTTTTAGAGTTAACCGGAAACGCTGAGCTCGCTGCGGCCGTGTCCATGGAGGCAAGCTCTGCGATGAGTCTTGCGGCTTCTGCGTTAGCGGGCGGTATCTTTCCAATTGAAGCGTCTAGCTCGATGGCACTATCTCCTTCAGTAACTTTAATAGCTAAAGCATTTATGGAAGCAAGCGCGGGCGGACCAACTCCGCTTAGCCCTGAGGGGTTAGCAAATGCTGTGTTAGATGCGCTGTTAGCAGATCACAACACCTCTGGAACAGTGGGTGAAGCACTTAACAACGTTGGTGCCTCTAGCAATCCGTGGTCTGCAGATTTGACATCAAACAATACAGCGGGAACTTTTGGCGAACGTGTACAAAAACTTTTAACAAAAAATCAAATTAACGCAATTTTAGATTAGGGGAGCACATGGCAATATTATCACCAACATTAAAACAAAAGTTTTTTTCACAGTCGGGGTTACCTCTTGCTGGTGGTAAGCTTTACAGCTACGCCGCAGGAACAACAACTCCGCTTGCCACGTACACAACCTATACAGGAGCGGTTGCAAACGCCAATCCTGTAATTTTAGATTCTAATGGTGAGTGCGATGTTTGGCTTGGATCAAATTCTTATAAATTTATATTAAAAGATTCTAGCGATACAACGCAGTGGACTGTAGACAATGTAAATCAGGCTTCTGAAAACACGAACATTAGCGGTGACGTTTTACAAAACTTCGGACTAACCTCTTCGACCGCCTCAAACAATTTAACAATTACATTAACGGATGGTGGCGGAAACATCCCATCAACAGTTAATCCGGTAATGGTCGGATTTAGATCGCCAACAATTGGAAGCGGTTTATCAAATGTCGTTTCTATCGTTTCATCGTTAGGAATGACGATCAGCTCAGGATCAACGCTTGGGCACACTGGCGCGGTTGAAGATTCTATTTTCGTTTATCTTTTATATTTTAACGGAGCAGCTGAAATGGCTGTATCGTCAACTCTCTATCCAGAATTTGCTCTGTATTCTACGACGGCCGAGGGTGGCGCAGGAGCTGCAGATTCACGCTCAGCAATTTACTCTGTGTCTGCAAGAACAAACGTTCCAATGCGGTTGGTTGGTCGTTTAACCATTACTCAAGCGGTTGCTGGTACTTGGGTAAACTTGCCTTCTCAAATTCAAACTTCAGCAATGAGTCAGGTTTATACTGATTCAAAAGTATTAACAACTCGTCCAACAGTCAGCCGAGCGACAAGAGCAACGTTCAGTGGTGGTTGTTCTGCGGCTGCATCTGGAACGTATACAACTCCAGCAAATGTCAGATACTTAAAAATCAAAATGGCTGGTGGTGGTGGCGGTGGTGCCGGAGCTGGAACATCTGGAGGCCCGGGTGGTGCCGGTTCAAATGGTGGCTCTACCACTTTTGGATCAAGCTTCTTAACTTGCACTGGCGGGGATGGCGCTTTTGCTGGCGGTAATAAGGGCGGTAACGGCGGAACAGTTACCATCAACTCACCAGGCATTGCAATCGTGGCTGTTTCAGGTGGCGGCGGCGGAACAACGAGCCAACAGGGAACATCTGGTACTTCAATATTCAACGGATCTAACGGCGGAATTAATCCGTTTGGTGGATCAAATGGCGCTGTCTGGGCAAGTTCTGGACAAAACGGAAGTGATGATACTGGCGCGGGCGGTTCAGGCGGTTCAATGACAACCAATGGAACAGCAAACAGCTTTGCAGGTTCGGGCGGTGGTGCTGGCGGATATATGGAGGTTTACATTCAAGCGCCTAGCGCAACTTACTCTTATTCAATCGGTGCTGGAGGCACTGGTGGGACTGCTGGAACCAACGGAGCTGCTGGTGGCGGCGGAGCTGGCGGAGTTCTAATTATCGAAGAATTTTACGTTTAAGGGAGTTTCGCATGGATGCGATCACAGAAAAAACAAAGATTCCGCTTTTTACGGTTTTATCTGCGGGCCCGGTCTTGATCGGGTTCATTGTTTGGATCTCGATGCTTTACTCAAATGTCTCGGCAAACACTCAAGACATTGAAGATCTTAAGTCCGACAAAAAAGAAATGGTTAAAGAGCTGAAAGAAATAAATAAGTCACTCACAGAAATTAAAACAACTTTAAAAATAAAGGAGCACTAAAAATGGAAATCTTAAACAAACTAACAGCATTAAGCGAAAGCTTAGGACAGGGGAAAGACCAAGTGGAACAAGTAAAATCAGATGTAGAAGTGTTTGGACAAGCAAAATATGACGAAGGAAAGCTTGCAGGAATCGAAGAGGGTAAAATCCTTGGATTCGAAGAGGGCAAGAAAATCGGTTATGATGAAGGCTTTGCCGCAGGTGTAGCCAGTGTTCCGGTTGGCCCCGGCGGAGAAGTACCTCCTCCTAGCGATAAAATATATTCACAAGTTGAGCTTGATGAAAAGATCGCTCTTGCAAAAGCTGAAAAATACGCTGAGTTAAAACAGAGGTATCAAGACGCTCAGGCTGCAGAGTCTAGCATCGAAGCTGCTTTGTTCGCAGAGGCATAGTCATGACAGCTCAAGAGATTGTTTTAAAACACGCTCAAGCCTGCGCAAAAGAATTAGCAAAAGAAATCTATTTACCAAAGATTCGTAAAGTCGTGGCAGATAGCCCAAACCCTTATGACGATGTTGTATTGGGCGCTTTGGAGCCGTTAATTGCAGACGCTTTGGAAAAGGATTTTGTTGCTAAGCTTATAAAGGTTGGATGAATGGAATCGCTTTTAACTACCTTGAAGGTTGCGGGATCAGCAATGATCTCTCAGCTTTCTGGGCCAAAAGCATGGTTGGCTTCAGTGGTTTTTAAAGTTGTCATTTTTTTCTTAGATTACTTCAAGGTTAAACATGAGCTTAAGAAGCAATTTGAAGAAAAACTAAAAACTTATGAAGCTGACAAGGCCAACGCGCTATTAACAGAAAAACAAAAAGATGAAAGTCTTGATAATTTTCTTAAGTAGCATTTTATTTTCATGCGATGGGACTCGTGTGCCCATCGTCGTGATTGATTCAAAAGCCGGAATCATTCGTAATCGGACTGTGACGGGCGTTAATGAAAAGACGGGCGAATTTGTCTTAGAACAACGTCCGAATATAATTCTATCGGCTGAGACGATTGACGGTCTTATTTGCACCACTCCGGGAGCATACAACTGGGGCAATATGAAATTTAAGTATTGGTGGCAAAATGTTCGCTAAGCTTCGCGACTTCTTTTTTTGGATTACAACGCCAATTCAAAAGCTACTTCAAAGGTGGTCAAGACCAGAGCCTGAAATGAGTAGAGAGCAAGTGACGGCCCTTATGCGCCGCGCTCGACGAGGCGATCTGCTTGTGAGCTATGAAGGCGGGCGGTTGACATCTCCTTTTATCCCAGGGGACTGGGATCATCTAGCAATTTTAAATGAAAATCGATCCGTGATTGAGGCCGTAGCTCCAAAAGTTCGTTATGTGAACTTAGAAGAGTGGCTTTTTAAGAAAAAGGGCGTGGCACTTATTCGGAGTGAAAAGAATCGACTTCCAGCTTCTGTATTTGCAAACAAATTCATAGGTTGGCCTTACGATTATCTTTTTAAGTATGGAAACAAAAAGGCCTATTGCTCAGAGATCGGATTTCTGACGTATCACGAATTCGATGATCAATTTATGAATCACATTTTAAAAAACAAAGAAATCACACCACAGGACTTCTACGATGCTGCTTTAAAGCAGATCAGTGGTTTAAAAATAGTTTACGAGGTTAGAAACTAATGAAACGAAAACTCGACCCTGAAATACTGCGCGCAATGGAGGCATCTGTTAAAGGAATTGCTGATTTTGAATTAGCTGTGGCTAACAAGCTTTGGAGGCCTGCTGTAACGCTCGCTGCGACCCCTTGGGAAGGCGTAAAAGAATTATCCAATAGTAACGATGGGGAATATATTAGCCTCACAGGGCTTACTGTGGATCGAAAACACACGGGTGAGGCATATTGCTTGGCATGGGTGCAAACTATATTAGCATTTGTGGAATATAAGCTTGGAATCGAATCAGCATTGAAAGCTACGGAAGGGTGCCTAGACCTTTGGAACTCAACACCGCCAGCGATGAAGACAACTCGTTATCCGTTACCAGGATATATCGCTATTTGGCAACACGGCCAAACTCCAGCAGGGCACGCAGGAATCGTAATTTCTGTTAAAGATGCTTACTTTAAAACTATCGAAGCCAACTCATACGGACCAGATGGCAAGACCCAAGGGATATTTTATCAAGAGCGTTTATTTAACGACAGTTCTAACATGAAGTTAAAAGGTTTTATTTCACCGTTCTAGATTTTCAGCGGAAATTTTTATATCAATATAAGCCTCTTCATTGTCACTTATTTTCTTGCAGCAATAGCCAGATATAAAATGAGAGTCATCAACGCCGATCAAATCCGCTAAATTGTCGTGAACTAATTTTATACGATTGCTCCAATCGATGCGCTTTAGCGTATTCTTTTTGGTTACGAGCTTTGATTTAGGAAAGAAAAAAGCACAATCGACTCTTAAAGTTTTACCCCTCAATATCACCTTAAGTTTATCAATCGTGCCTTTATTTTTTTGTGCCCATGTTTGAACTTGTTTCGAGTAGTTTCGGCCCGCACTGCTTTTAATTAAACGACCTCGAACGCTTGCATAAAGTTGATTCGAACTTATGCTCATAGGCCATTTTCGAAAGGTTACAGAGTCGGGAAGAATCTCGATCATAAACGCCTTTGCTCTAACTTGTCTCTGAATTTTCGTAACGAGGTCACTTCTTTAACAATGGAGACCGCAACGCAGAGATAATCTCTAACCTCTAGCTCAAGATCTTCAAGCTTTCCGTTTCTAGAAAGTCGAGCCACAAGACAAGACTCCACTTGAGACAAAAGCGCATTCTTTTCGTCTTGAGATAACTTTTTAAAATCTCTAAGAGACATCCTTGTGCGTTCTTGGCCCATTAAACACTCTTAATCATTGCAGTCGTGTAAGCGGCTTGTGTGTCTGCGCTTGCAGAAACTAAGGCGCTTGTGAAAAGCTTCGCGCACTCGCGTAGCTGTCCTGCATTTAGCTTCTGTTTATCGTTTTGCAGTGACGCCATTAATTTGATGACCTCGTTTAATGCTGCTTTATTTACCGTTACTTTTTTCATGATTGTTTTCTCCTCTCATAATCATTTCAATTTCTTTAATTCGTTTACTTGTCTCAATCAATTTTGCTCGATCTCTCTCGAGCCGCTTTGCCATGTTTCTTCGTATTCTATTTAAATGCAGATATTCTTTAACGAGCAGCTCCTTCACGGATTGCCCTTTAGTTTGTGCTTGAGTAAAACATTTTGTGCAAACGTCTTAGTGCTATTTCTCCAGTTGTTTAGCCACATAAAATCAGGAGCATTTTCAGAAATGTCGGTTTTAGCGATTATCTCCAACGTTTGCACAAGCTCCTGCACTTGCTTCTGTGATTCTGCGAGTTGGGTTTCGAGTTTGCGAACAACGTCTCGCAAAATTAGAACCTTGTCCCAATTGCTTTCGACATCCAACTCCGCATATTTCATTAAGGCTTTTCCAGAATTTAAACTTTCTTCACTCATCTTTTAAAACCTCGTCTATTTTCTTAATCAATTTTTTAAGTGCGTCTTTTTCTGACTCTGACATTTTGTCTGGAAAGCCGAGCATCGAAGTATTTAATATGGAAATATGACTGAGCGTTAGGTTTTTAAAGTTTGCTCGCGCTTCTTTCAAAGCTTCTTTAAGCCTCTGAATTTCACTCTCTGCCCACTCTGCTGATACGACCGCAATAACTTCGTCGCCCGGAATTAATAGGTCTTCGCTAGGTTTTTCGTCAAAAACATGATCGACATGTGTGTTGAGAATGAGCCAAAATTCCCGTTTAATTGGCGTTTGGTAAATTTCAAGCTCAGGCTCGCCGCTGTGTTTTTTAGTCATGCTGTATCTATGACAAATTTCTATCATTTCTGGCTTGTTTCCAAAATCTTGCATTACTTTTTCTGGGCAATAATTTATGCTTTTAAATTTGCTGATTTCACGTTGTTTTTCGGTCATAAATCACCAATGCAGATAAAGCTTTTTATTAAATCTTTGTGAATCGATATAACGCAAAGAGGTTTTTCTGCGGCGATAAATCTTTTGAAATTTGGAATAGTTGATTTTCCTAGGCACAACATTAGTCTTTGTTCTTCTGGGTCATAAAAAACTTTGTTCATTTCAGCTCCCCTAATTTATTTTCAACTGCTGCGAGGGTGGCTGCTGCCATTTCACCAACGTCAAGTTTTGTTTTGTTGCTGTAAAACTTCAACGCTTCATTCTGTAAGTTTATAATATTAAGAAGTTTTTTTATTACTACTACGTCGATTGAGTGTTGAGAATAAGCGCCAGCGTGAAATCCATTTTCAAACACATCAGATATTTTTACCGGCTGCCAGCAATGATTCTTTGCTTTTCTTGCTACTTCTTTTTCATCAAACTCTAGGAAACTGTATTTCATTTCACCCTTCAACATAAACGTCCAATAAAACCCCTCTAATCTGTTCAAGGGTTTGTCGTTCAGGATTTGTAACCTTTTCTCCATGTTTAAGTCGCCCGCGAATAATGTCTAGAACATCACCGATTGCCATGTTCAACTCGACAGCTTTGTGGTGGCACTCTATCTCGTATTTATTTTGATGAGTAAGCGCAAACTGGAATGAAACCGATGCGTGTTTTTCTTCGAGCTGTTTTATTAAGTGCTGCATGTTTTTGGCGGTTACATCGTAAACTGCGCCTGCATAATGCTTTTTCATTTTCTCTTGGCCTCTAGCTTCTTTATCCTGTCTTCAATGCTCGATAGCTTGTCGCCGTGTCTAGAATTGGTCTCATCGAGATCATCGCGAATGTTTTGATAAAGTTCTTGTACTGCTTTGTCGTGTCTTCGTTGTTTGAGTTGCTTTTGTTTTTGGTTTTCCATTATCCAGTCGACAATCATGTAGAACACAATCGCAATGCCTGCACCAATTCCAAAGCTCAGCCAGTCCACTACTGTACCCACACGTTAGTAGCGCAAACAATTTTTTGAACCTGACGTCCGCCAATCACGCAATCATAAAGATCAACCCCACACGCATACTGCGATTGAGTCATGTATCTGCATCGGTATTCATTATTGAACATGGTTCCAACGATGGCTCCGTTTTCAGCTTTAGAAGAAAAGCATGATGATAAAAATAGGGTAGCGGTTAGTAATAAGTATTTCATTTGGTTAACTCCTTTGTTTCGTTTGTTTGTTCCGGCTCGAATGCCTGAGATTGTACCCA
>JACCDR010652659.1_pt1 | contig 14669 bp, 19 predicted proteins | sample 7446431 | NCBI WGS metagenome assembly JACCDR01 (sample SAMN15323443, study PRJNA562643) | freshwater metagenome | isolation source: river surface water | place: USA:Blue River Watershed | collected 2017-08-17 | reverse complement strand
GTCGAACTCAAAGCGGCCGCCGCGGACCCGGAGGGGATCGCCGCCGCGCACGGCGTTGCGCTCGCCGACGATGGCCGGCAGGGCGGCCACCGGGAGGCGCGCGAGGGACGCCCGCTCGGCCTCGCGGCAGGCGGAGAACGCCTCCTCGCGCGAGAGCTGGCGCACGCGGTGCAGGCGGTCATCGGCCTCGACGCTGGCGCGCACCAGGGCCTGCTCTTCGGCCGGCAGCTCCACGAGCGAGCGGGCCGGCTGCCAGCCCGTGTCCAGCGCGCGGCGAAACTCCTCACGCACGAAGCCGAGCTTTTGCCACCCCTCGATCTGGTGGTCCGTGGCCGCGCTGATGCGTCGCTGGGCCTCGAACAGCGCGCCCGTAAACTGGGACCAGGTCAGGCGGTTGAAGATGAGCTGGCCGGCCCGCTCGGGCGGCAGCGTGGCGGCGGCCTTGAGCAGACGCTGCGCGTAAGCATCGGCGCGCTCCATTTCCTCGGGCGCGTGGTGGCGATCCTTGCCGGTCTGGCCCTTGAGATGGTCCAGCGCGTCGTCCAGCAAGCGCCAGTAACACTCAATGACGGCCTTGAACCGGAAGTTCCCACCGCTTGGAGCGGCGAACTGCCCGTCGTGCGCGGGCTGGTGAAAGCGCCCGCTGAACTCGAACTTGACGTGGTCGCCCGTAAGCCGGGTGATGACTTCGCAGGTCTCGTCCCGGATCGTCGCGGTGCCGTGCTCCAGGTCAAAGGTGGTGCCCCGCTCGTCGGCGCGGTAGCCGTCCGTGGCCAGCACATCCAGCGCGGACCACAGAAACTCCCGCTCGTTGAGCGCCTGCTTGGCCTCCCGCTCGGCGTCCCAAAGCGTCGGCTTCGCGTAAAGCCGGAAGCAGCAGCTCGTCAGCACGTCCGCGAAGCCGAAGCAGCGCGGGCGCATCGCCTGCAGCTGGCCGGGGAACCGGACCTTGACGTTGAACTCATGATCGTCCGCCTGGACATACTCCATGAATTTGAGGCCCACGCGCGTGGTGCTGAGTTTGTAGCCGAGCTGGGAGGCCGCCATCACTCCCACGCGCGCGGACTTGAGCTCCACGCGATCGGGCGCGTGCCGGCGGCGGAGGTTGTCCAGGCTCATGCCGGGCGGCAGCTCCCCCAGCGCATCGGACATCGGCCACTCCTGGTAGCCGGGAATCACCTTCACGCGGCGGCGCTCGAAGTCGAAGCCCGTGCGCAGGATGTGGACCAGCTCGTCGTGCGCCGGGGCCGTGGCGCGCTGATGCCGCTCGCAGAGCATCTTCCAGAACTCGACGAACTCGGCCGGCAGCCCGTTCTCCCGCTGGCGGCTGAAGCGCACGAACATCCGCCAGTCGCCGGGACCGTAGCCGCGCGCCCCGCCCAGGAAGTCGTAATAGAGCTGCCGGAGGTTGCTCTTCTTCCAACCGCGTGCCCCGCCCAGCTTCCGCGCGTGATACTCGACTCCCTCGCTGATCTTCGGCCACGAATGAATGTCCTCCAGGATGGCGAGGAGCTTCAGCACGCGCTGGCGCTCCTTGGCCGGCACGCCGGCAAAGTCCTTCCCGTCCTCATTCGGGATGCTGAACGCCAGCGCCGGCCGCTTCTCCACCCGCGCCTGCAAACGGCTGTCAGCGCGGTTGCCGGTGCTTTGCAGGGCGAGGTCGGAGATCATTTTTCGGTTGGGTGTTGGGTTCCGCGTTCGGCGTTCGCTCAGTCCTTGATGGCCTTCAGCTTGCGGGCGAACTCACCGCCCAGCCGCTCCCAGCGCTGCTTGAGGGACTTGAGTTCGCGCGGCGGGAGCGACGCCAGGGCCTTCACACTCGCGGGCGTGGCCAGCGCGACCAGTCCCTCACAGAGGCCGTCGAATAGGGCGACCGCCCGGCGCTGGTCGGCCTTGGCCTTGTCGGCGGCCGTGAGCACTCGCGGCTTGCGCTCGCGTGGCTCGGGCTTCTCCTTGGGCTTGATGACGCCGGTGTCCTTGTATAGCTCCGTGAGGCTCTTGCCATCGGTCAGCTCATAGATGCGGTCGCCGAGCTTTTGTTGGGCCTCCTGCCGGACAAGGTCGCCGCCATCCACACTGGCCAGCAGCAGCGCGCGCGCTTCGGGGCCAAGTTCCTTGTGCCGGCGCTGCAACTCGACGGCGAACTTCATGTAGCGCACGCGGGTCGCCTCGCCGATCTCGGGCAGGTTCACCTCGCACCATTCGGTGAACCGGCCGTGCGCCATGCCGTCCTTCTGCGCGTTCAGCTCGAAGCCGATCAGGTAGGCCATCGAGACCATGCCGTTGCGCGCGCGGTGGTAGAGGTCGAACGCCTGCTTGATGTTGGCGATGCGCGCCTGCTCGGTGGCCAGGACCGCGCGGGCTTCGGGGGTGGTGTGGACAAGTGCTTGATTGCTCATGTTGGGTTGGGGTTCAGGCGGGCACGGCCCGCGAAAGTTTGCTGGCGCGCTCCTTGAGTTCCTGGCGCCACCAGGTCACCTGCGGCGTCTCCTTGATGGGCGGGCGCACGCCCTGTTTCTCCAGCTCGTTCAGCCGCCAGGCCACCGCGCTCCACCGCTCGATGCGCAGGTGCGTGCGCTGGACGCTGCCTTGGTCGCCGATCCCGGCGGCCACGAGCAGCCCCTCGTCGCACAGGTCCCGCACCTGATCGTCCGAGATGGCGAAGACCAGCGCCACCTCGCGCACCGTCACGACCTGCCGCGCGTGCGGAAACCAGAAGTCGGTCTCGAATTGCGCCGTCGGCGGGATGGGCTTGGTCGCAGTCATCGGAAAGTGGCCCCGGCGGGAGCGGGCGCGGGTTTCGCTTCAGCCTGTAGCCTGGGGAGCCGGAACACGGTCTCCGTGGTTGGCTCGCCGCCGGGGGAAAGTTGCGGCCGGGGCTGGCGCGCCTCGGCGTGGGTGAGGAGCTGGCGGGCGGCCGTGCGCCGGACTTCCAGGACGCGCGAGTAGGCATCGCGCTGCACGGCCAGCGGAGCGGACTGGAAGCACGCCAGGCACACGATCATGTGCTCGCCGGCCTTGGCCCCGCCGCACCGGCAACGCAGCCGGCGCGCTTCGGCGAGCTGCTGTTGCCGCCGCCGGCCCCGCGTGGCCAGGAGGAAATACGGGGTGCTCACGCGGCGTCCTCTCTGGTAGGGCCGTGCTGCCGCGCGGCCTCGGCTTCGAGCTTCTCCGCCTGCGCCTCAATAAGCCGTGCCCGCGCCTCCAGCAGTGTCTCGCGACCGCTCATCAGCGCGCGCAGCCCTAGCCCGACATTGAACAGGAGCAGGAAGACGCCACCGGCCAGAAGGAGTTGCGCGGACTCGTTCACTTGGATCCTCCCGCGTTGACTTGCGCCGTCGCCTTGCCAGCCTCGCGCGCATGACTTGAGGGGAGTGGCTTACCCAAAGACCGGGTGGCCGGACCGCCCGGAAGACGGCTTTGCCGCTTGAACCAAGCCTCCAGCCGCCGGAGTTCGAGCTGCTTTTGCTGGCGAGGAGACAGCCGCTCCGCTTCGCGCAGCCGGCGCTGGCCGGCTTGAAATTCAGCCAGCGTCATCGTCACCGTCCACGAGATGATCTCCGCGCCCTTCGGCCCGCTGATGATCGGCGGCGTAGCCTTCATCGTTGGTCCTTTCCCGTTGCCAGCCAGTCGGCCGCGGCTACGCTGGCCGGCATGAACCCGCTCGCTGCTGCCGCCGCCTGGTGTGACAAATCGCTTGCCCAGTTGCGGGCTGAGGCCGAGCGCGAGCCGACCGGCGTGGCGTTCGACGCGTTGCGCCCGACCGGCGGGCCAAGACTGATGATGGTGGCGTGCATCACGGGGCAGCAGGTTCAGCGGCTTTTGCAATCGGTCACCGTGGTGGAGGCGGGCCAGCGCCCGGATTGGCACACGGTCTCGCTCGCGGCGTTTGCTGCCGAGGCGGCGCGGACAAAGGGCTTGGCCTGGCTCAACGAACGGGACAGCTCCGGGCTGATCTGCTCGCTGGCGATCAGCGCCGCCGGGCCGGACTCCATCTCCAAGCTGGAGTCCTTGCTCAACTTGCAGCCGGTTAGCAGCGCGCCAACCAGCTGGTGAAACGCGGCGGGGTCTTTCATTGCGGTGGGGCTCATCGTTCGTCCTTTCCCTGAGTGAACATGCCGGGCAGGTCGCGTTGGAGGCTCTCGGCGGCATCCATGGCGGCGAGCACGTAATCGCGCGAGAGCCGATTGAACACAATGGGCAAGCCGAACTCGCGCCGCAGGAACTCCACATCGCGGTAGATAGTCTTGGTGGTGACGTGGAACTCGCGCGCAAGGTCGTTCGCGTTGCCCAGCCGCCCGGCGCGAGCGTGGTCAAGGATGAGCATCAGCCGGCGGAACGCGGTGCGCGTGCATTTGCCCTTGCTCGGCTCCAGCCGGTAATGGCTAAGGAGGTCAAACGTGCAAGGCCGTTGCAGCGCGCGGCGGATGGCGGGACGAAAGTCGAGGTTTGTCATGCGGCCTCCTGCTTCAGAGCGAGCTTCTCCGCCACGGCGCGACGCAGGATTTTAGAGCGGTCCACGTCCTGCGAGACAACCAACCGGTCCATGGCCTCAATCCAATCCTTGGGGAACCAAGCGCCGATGAAGACACACTCACCGCGCTGATATGCGCCTCGGCGGGAGTGGCGTGGTTTTGACATGGGGCATGTGTTAATCTCAGTTTAACACCTTGTCAAGCGCCCGTTGCAATTTTCTGCCCCGGTGTTAAAACTGGCCCGTGCCAAACCAGCGCGATCCCAATCAGCAGCTTGTGGGGTTTTGGGCAGACCAAAAGTTTTGCGCCAAGATCGACTTGGCGCGCGGCGGCCAGGCGCGCTCCCAATTTTTGCGTGATGCCGTGCGTGCGCACCTCGCCGGCTTGGGCATTGAGGTTTCCGAGGTGGACGCGGTTGCGCCTGACCGATCCGGAAAAGGTGGACCCAAAAAGAAGTTCGAGTATCCACCTTTGCGACTGAGAGGAAACATGCTGAACGACAAGTAGCCATGAAGCACCTTTGCATGCTCCTTGGTGTGCTGCTGGCGGGTTGCAGCGCCGCGCTGGCGCAAAACCTCTGGGAGAGAATGGGGGCAAGCTTTGGAGGCCGAGCCACCCCGGCGCAACTGGAGCGGCAGCGGTTGGAAGCCATTCGCACCCTGAACCAGCAGCAGTTGGAAGCGCGGCGCGCGGGCAACCCGACCGCGCCGTTTGCCGGAGTGGACTTCGAGCCGTTGCATCGCGTCGTCAGTGAGGGCGCGGTGTCACTCAAGCCCATGCTGATCTGGCGCAACGCCGGACAGGCGTATTGGGGAGCCTACCAGCCGTTCACCTACACCAACCCGCTGCCGGGCTGGACCGTGGTGGAGGGACGGATCACGGCCCTGCGCAAGGATGCGACGACCATCCGGCGCGAGGCCGACACGGTCGCCCTACTCAACTGGCCCGGCGCGGCTGAGGCAATCCTCGCACAACCCGTTCGCGTGCTGGCCGTGGCCGCGCCGCGCTACGTCTCGGGCAAGGGTGCATTGGCCGCATACGACTACGGGGCTCGGCCGACGGAAGAGCAGTTGGCACTGATCAACCAACAGGACGCCGCAATGGAGGCGGCGCGCGCCGCGGCTGCTGCGCGGGACGCATCAGTGGCAGTGGAGGCTGAAGCCAAGCGCAAGGCCGAGATCGCGGCCAAGGTGGAAAAAGCCCGTGCCGAGCGCGCGGCCAAAGAGAAGCTCGACGGCAAGTGACTTTCCGCCGGGGCGGGCGTGCGCGGCGGGTTTCCGCGCCGGCTGGACGTTGGTTGACCGATCAAACCCGGCCACCGCCCCGTGCGGGTTATTTCGCTGGAGCCTCGGAACCTTTGAGAGCATCCAGTGCCGCCGTCCGCTCCGTGGCGAGCTTTTGCTCTGCCAACAACCTCACCCTCAATGCGTCCGCCTCCCGCCAGACGCGCCAGTTTCCAAGGGCAAGCGGAATGGTAAGAGTCAGAGCTGCGACCCCCAGTAGCTCCCAAACGCGCGACCAAGTCGCACCTGGCTCTGTTGTTAGGAACGCCGCCGCAAATCCGGCAACAGCCTTCAAGACCAACATGGAGATGAAGCGGTTCTGCAGGAGTGTCTTGATCCGATGAACGCGTGCCGCGAACTGCTGGAATTCCAGTCCGCCCATTGTCTCGGGGAGAAGGGAATCATTCAGCCCCTTTATCGCGTTCCAGAACAACAGCTCTCCCAGGAGCAAGATGAACGCGAAAGCACCTAGAATGGAGGCGTGCGTTTTTGGACTCAGACCGTCCATCAAGACAACCCACGACGCGGCAGCCAAAACCGAGATGACCGAGGCAGCCACAACCCGCATTCCGCTAATTGCTGGAAGCGTGCTCATGCTAAGCCACATTTCCAGACGCGATCAGTTCGCGCAAGTATTCTCCCATCGCGCTGAACACCGTTTGTCACGGAAAAAGGGGATTGGGCTTGCCTGCTAATGCTTCTGGGTTATGAAGGCTTAGCCCGACGTGTTGTAGCACGCCGGGCCGTGCAGACAACTCAGCCACGTTCAAGCAACATGAGTCATCCACACGCGGGTGATGGTGCAAACGCGCCAGCCGCCGGGCAATCGCAAACCCTCTTCATCTCCGAGCCGCTTGGCCTGCCGGCGCGCATCGTTGGCGTCCTCGTCAGCTCCGCGGACGGCCAGCAGCGCCAGCGGCGCATGACGTTCCGCGACCCGCACGCGGCCCTGGACTGGTGCCTGGCCCATCACGCCGGCCTGGTGATGACACGGGCCGAAGACCCCGCGCGGAACTAGGGAAAAGCGCAAATCCCGCACGTGCGGGATTTGACCTTCCGAGAGTGCCCAACCTGAAATCCCGCACGTGCGGGATTTGGCCTTCCGGGGGGCTCAACCGCAAATTCCGCACGTGCGGGATTTTGATTTTAGCCCGATGCAGCCGATGTAGCGGTTGGGTTCCGTGACGGCCCGCGTGGCGCGCGCAAACTGCGCGCGTGATGGCTCACGGACAACTTCAAGGCAAGGCTTCCGCAGGGAAAGCTTTGTCCTCCTCTGCTCGCGGCGGCGACCTTGGCGCGCCGTCCCCCATCACCGGCAGCCGCCTCCGTGTCCCGCCGCGAGCGTTCCTTTCCGTCGCGCTTCCAACCCGGCCCGGCCCAGACGTGGCCGCGTGCGCGGGCTTCCTTGCCGCCGCTGCCCAACCCCGCAACGGCCAACCCCGGCGCGGGGCCGTGAACCCTCACGGCTCCGCGCCGCTCTTTGCCATGAAACTGATCCTCCTCCTCGCCGTGCTGCCGGCTGCCGCGTTTGCGGCGGACACCGGCGCTGAACCCGTGGCCGTCGCGCCCGACCTTGCCACCTCGCTCATCCAATCGCTGGCCGCGCGCCATCCTTGGCTGGCATCCGTGCTGGCGTTCATTGGCACCATGCGGCTCCTGGCCAAGCCGCTCTGCATGTGGCTGGAGCGCCGCGCGCTGGCCACGCCGGACAAGGCGGACGACCTCTTCCTCGCCCGCGCCCGCCGCACCACGGCCGTGCGCGTGCTGGACTTCTTCCTCGACCTCGGCTTCTCGGTGAAGCGCGACACCGTGGCGCGCGCCGTGCGCAAGCCCAAGATTGCCGCGCTGCTTGCCTTGTGCGTCGTGCTGTCCGGCGCGGGTTGCGCTTCCCTTACCCCCAACCAGCAGGCCGTGCTCAAGGCCGTGGCCAAGGCCGCCGTGGTCTTCGGCATCAACCAGCTGGGCGACTCGGTCAAAGAGGTGCGGCCCTTTCAGCCGGCATTGCTCGGCGTCATCAACGCCACGTTCGCCGCCACCGACAACGCCGCCTCCCTGGGCGACGCGCTGACCGAAGGCATCAAGACCGTCGTCGCTGACGAGGCGCTGCGCGCGCAGGTCATCGCGGCCGTTCGCCAGCAGCTGCGGGGAGCAACCGCCGCGAGTGCCGGCGATTTGCAATCGCCGCCTGGCCGCGACCCGCAAGCCCGCTTCAACGCCGCCCTCGCCGCGCGCCTGTAACGCCATGCTCATCATCCCCACTCACGAGCTGGACCAACGCCTGCGCGCCGCCGCGCCGCTGGTGCGCCTGCCCAGCGTCAGCCGCTCGCCGTGGGTCATGGTGCCCAGCCGCGAATGGTTCGAGACCAAGTGGAACCAGCAGTGGTGGGAATACTGCACGGGCCGCAGCCTGCGCTATCTCGCGGGCTCGGGCATGTGCGAGCAGTTCAGCCGCGCCGCCCTGGTCGAGCTGAACTTCAACTGCATCGAGACCGTGCGCGCCTGGGACGCGAGCCGCCGGGATGTTCACATTGCCGGGCGCGAGGTCTTCGTGCGCATCGGCCCCGCTGCCGCGCTCAACGGCGTGCGCGACGGCCTGCACAGCACCGTGCTGGTGGCGCTGACCGAGGACGGCAAGACGTGGACGCCGTGGTTTTGGGAACCGCAGAACCGGCAGTCCCGCCGGTTTGACGAAGCCATGGCCGAAGACGTGGATCTGCTGGACGCCCAATGAAAACGCACACCGCCATCTTCTGGTTCAAGCTGCTGGGCGCGCTCGCGCTCGCCGGCCTGCCGCTGCTCTTGCTGGCCGGGTGCCAGACAAGCCAGACGCACACCATTCCCGCGCCGCAAGTCATCACCGCCGCGCCCACCCATCTGGCCACCCGCTGACATGACTGACCAGCTCACCAAGATCCCGCCCGAGTATCTGATCGCCGCCCTGGCTGCGTGTTTCTTCCTCGGCCTGCTCGCGTTCATCATCTTTGCCGGGACCATCGCCGCCGCGCTCAAGAACATTCGCGGGCTCTTTGAGCAGCAGCAGGCCGCGCAGCAGATCGGCCCGCAGCCCTTTGAGGTCAAGGCGGCCGCGCAGTTCACCCACCACGCCGACTTCCAGCGCCTGGAGTCCGACTTCAAGGCGCTGCGCGACGAACGCAAACGCGACGTGGGCGAGCTGCACAACCGCATCGACAAGCTCGACCGCGAGATGGGCGGCGTGCAGGCCACCCTCAACCTCAACACCGACCACCTCGTGCGCATCGAGGAGAAACTGGACCGCCCCAAGTGAACGCCCACCTGCAAGCCTTCCTGCTCCGCACGCTCAAACGCAACGGCGGACCCATCACCGAAACCCAGCTCGTCACGATGAGCAAGGGCGCGTTCCTGGACGCCACGGATTCCGACGTGCGCGGGGAACTGGCCACGTTGGAAAGCGAAGACCTCGTGGTCACCTCCCGCGTGCCGGTGCTGAACACCAAGCAATACGGCCTCACCGCTGCCGGCGTATCCGCCGCCGCCGCCCTCCGATGAATGAGCACGCACCCAACACCGCGAGCCTGGGAAGCCGACGAGTTCTGGTCCGAGGTGGTGAACGTCATCACGGGCGGCAAGAAACTGCGGCCAGATCACTACCTCGCCGCGCTCGATGCGCCGGCCTTGGAATCCTTGCGCTTGGCCTTGTCCTCCTCGGGCACTTTGGCCGAGCAGCAGAAGCTCTGCCCGCCCCGGCAGGGCGGCAAGCGGGATGGCGAGCCGCCCTCCCTGCGCTGCCTGAGCGAGCTGCAATCAGCCATCCGGCAGGTGGTCATGCTGCGTGGCCTGGAGCGCAACCGGCTGGTGGAAGCGGCGGCCAAGCAGCGCTGCGCGACGCTCGGCCTCAACGCGCAACTGACCAACGCGGTCTTGCAGGTCGTAGGCGAGGAAGCGCTGGCCCAGCACGCGCAGGGCGTGGTGGGCAAGTGGTCGCTGCAGGCGGCCAACGCGCTGATGAAGCGCGAAGGCCAGCTGCTGGCCCAGGAGAAGTTTCACAACGCGCTCAAGGGCGAGCTGGAGAAAGCCATGGACGCCTTTGCGCAGGAGCTGAAGGGCAACCCGCAGCTGCTCGAAGCCTACCAGCGCTTCCGCGCCGAGGTGAACGCGGCCATGGCCAAGTGATTTTCACGCCAGTGAGCAAGCCTATACAACACCAAGGGAACACGCCGCGCCGGACGGCCGTGCCACGAGCGCTTGCGACCAGCCAGTCGGCTGGGGGCGCATCCGGCAGCTTTACCCCGCAAGAGGGGCTGGCAGCAACGGGCGGAAGCAAGGCCGAGCAGGCAAGCCGCCGAGATAAAAACAGTGCGCACCAGGACGCCGGGAGCCAACAGAGCCGACCTGAAACCGGCTCTGGCCGTGAGTCTGGCAACCCCAGCGCCGCCCGCCGAGTGCCAGCCCCGCCCAACTCGCCCTTCGCTGCGCTCGATGCGCGGCTGAGTGTGGACGCCCGCGCCGTGGCCGCACCGCGTGTCGCGAGCTTCGAGGCGTTCCTTACGCAGCACGCCCGCGCGCCCGTGGGTGGCGGGCAATACGGCCCTTACACCTTCTCCGGGCGCGAGGCGCTCGTGGAGGTGGTGCAGACCATTGACGACGTGCTCGGCCGCGACGGGCTGGCCGCGCTGAAGGACTCAACCATTGTGCTGGCCGGTGGCGCGCAGTTCGGCAAGACCATCCTCGAACAGAACCTTGCCGCGTATCTCACCGCCTGCCGCTTCCTCAACTGCGGTGTGTATCTGCCCGACGACAAGCTGGCGGACAGCATCGTGGACGCCAAGTTCCGCCCCGACGTGGTGGACCAGGTGCCGTGGTTCGCCGCGATGACTCAGGTGGGCAAGTCGGTCAACAAATCCGGCAAGGCGGTCAACACCAAGGGCGCGTTCCTTGTGACCGACGGCGAGCGCAAGGCCATCGGCATGTTCCGGGGCTTGCAACGCGTGCCCACGAGCTTCTCGCTCGACGTGGTCGTGCGCGACGAGGAGGACGACATCCCGCGTGACAAGGCAAAGTTTCTCAGCGGTCGTCTCACCGCCTCCGCGCTGCGCCTGCAAATCATCGTGGGCACGCAGCGCGTCCACGGCGCGGGCCAAAACAGGCAGTGGGAAGAGGGCAGCCAGGGGGTGATGGTCCTGCGGACGGCCAATCTGGCCACGCAGGGGATCAACCCCGAAGAGCACTGGCCGCAAATCTGCCGTGTGCAGATGGGCGGCAGCCCGGCTGCAAGCGACCCGCAGCTCACCTTTGACGGCGACTTCAAGCGCGCGGGCTCGACCGAGGTCGCGGCCACCTACACGCCCGACGGCCGCTACTACCTGGCGCACCCGGAGACGGGCGAGCCGCTGGACCGCGCCGCCGTCCTCTGGCATCACCGCCGGCCCGAGCGCCTTAAACTGCGCCGCTTTAGCTTCCGCATCTCCCAGCTCGGCATCCCGGCGATTGACCTTGCGCAGATCGTGGCGCACTGGACGCGCGCCGTGGCCGACGGCGAGGAGATGATCTCCTTCTGCTGCGACCGCCTGGCGTTGCCCAGGTCCGCCGCGCAGGCCCTCACGCCCGCGATCCTGGACCGCGCCCGTAACGTCGCGCCGTTTGAGTTTGGCCTGGCTTCGGCCGGCTCGGCTCGCTTCGCCGGGCTGGACATGGGCGACCGCTGCTGGTTGCTCATGCGCGAGCGCGAAGGGACGCAGAAGCGCATTGTCCGCGCCGACAAGATCGCCGCCGGTGACGTTGTCTCCCGTGTGCGCGCCCTCTTCGCGTCACAGCAGCTCGCCGCGCTGTTCATTGACGAGCGCCCGCTGGTCAACGAGGCCCGGACCCTCGCGCTGCTGTTGAACGGGCTGGAAGGGGTCGAGTTTCCGCGCGTGGACTGGACCTCGCGCGAAGCCTACGTGTCGCTGCCCGGCGGCCTCGCGTGGGACGGCCGCAACCAGCGCTGGCAAAACCTGCGGTGCGCGGTCGTGCGCTTCACCAAGGCCAAGCTCGGCCAGGGCGTGCAGCAGACCGTCGTGACCTTCGAGGAAGGTGGCCAGACCAAGGCCGTGCCCTGCATCGAGTGCAACCGGTTCGAGACCATTGACCGGGTCGTGCGCGAGTTCCTCACGCCGGCGGAGAACGTGGTTGAAGTCGTAAACGGCAAGGTGCGCGAGACGCCCGCCGCGCTGCTGCCCACCCGCAAGCCCGGCAGCCCGGCCATCCTTGAAACGCTGGACGCGCACCTGCTCGCCGGCAGCCAGCGCGCGAAGGACGCCGCGACCGGCGAGCTGGGCGACTACGTGGATGGGTGCGAGAACCACCTGTTACTTGCGGACGGCTACAGCGCGCTGGCCGAACTGGTGGCGGGCCAGGGAGACGCGTTTGCAGTCGGCCGCATTGAAGTCTTCGACCGCACCCGCGCCTCGCGCGTGCTGGCCTCACGGCGGGAAAGGAGCTGCCCCGGATGAATGCGCTCGCCCACCGCGTCACGTCGGCCATTGGCCGCGTCTTCAACCGCGCGCAGCCCACCGCGTCGGGTTCGCCCGGCGGCAAGTCCGCCGGCGAGCTGGTGCGTTCCTCGAACGCCTGGCGCGACCACTACAACCCGCTTCGCCAGTTGGCCGTCGGCCGGGTGATTGCGATGATTGAAGCGGCGGAGCGCGGCGACTTTGCGGAACTGCAGCTCACCCTGCGCAAGGTGGAGCGGCGCTACCCCGTGCTCAAGGGCCTCATTGCCCGGCTCACCGGCGCGCTCGAAAAGCTGGACTGGGACATCAAGGTGATGGACCCGTTGCCCGAGGGCGCGACCCCGGAACAGGCCGAGGCCCAGCGCAAGTTCCTGCGCGCGCGCTACGACCTGGTCGAGAACCTGTCCGAGGCGTTTGGCCAGCTTTGCCTGGCCGAGGTGCGCGGCTACGCCATCCTGCAAAAGCATCGCCACACCGAAGGACCGCACGACGGCGCGGTGCGCGAGCTGCACTGGCTGCCGGCCGATACCTGGTGCCGCGACGGCCAGTTCGGCGACTGGTTTTACAACCGCGACTCCCGCTTCGGCGTGGGCCGGGGCTCCGCGCCGGCTGTGCTGGGCGAGGCCAACCGCCTCGGCTCGGAAACGCTCCCGCGGGCTGACTTTGTGCTGCGCGAGTGCGACACGCCCCTTTACGAGATTGCCCTGCTCGCGTTCGTGAACTGGCTCATGGGCCGGAAGGATTACGCCGCCTTCGTCGAGATCTTCGGCCTGCCCAACTCCGTGGTCATCCTCCCGCCGAACATCAAGCCCGGCGAGGAAAGCGCCTACCAGGCCAGTGCCGAGAAGGTGGCCGACGGCATCTCGGGCGCGCTGCCGCATGGCAGCGACGTGAAGTTCCCCACGGCCGGCGTGCGCGGCGAAGCGCCCTTCAAGGCCTTCTGCGACGCGCATGACGCGGACGTGGTCCTCGCCGGCACGGGCGGTCGCCTGAGCATGTTGACGGCGGACAAGGGCGGGCTGGGCAACGGCCCGGCCGATGAGCACGCGTCCGCCTTTGACGAGATCGGGCAGGCCATTGCCCGGCGCATCAGCGAGACGCTCCAGCGCGACTTTGACCGCCCGGAGCTGGCCGCCGAGTTTCCCGGCCAGCCGTGCCTGGTTTATTTCCAGCTGGCGGCAGAGGACGAAGAAGACGCCAAGGCCAAGCTGGAAAACTATGGCATCGGAGTCCGCGCCGGCGTTCTCACGCCCAACCCCGACGATGAAGCCGCCCTCCGCGAATCCCTTGGCCTGCCGCCAATGAGCAAGGAAGTGCTGGCCGAATGGAAAAAGCTCGGCGGCACCCGCGCCCCCATCACCATCCAAGCAGAGGGCGCGCCGGGCGCGCCGGGAGCCTTGCCGGCCCCAACTCCTCCCAAGAAAGCCGCGCCACTGCTCAACCGCGCCGACCCGGCCTCGCCCCAGGGCTTCCGCACCGCCCTTGCAGCCGACCTGCAACCCTACCTCGCCGCCCTGGGCGAGCGCGTTGACCGCATCCTGACCATCACCGATGCCGCGCTGCGCGAGCGCAAGCTCGCCGAGGCCTTTGCCGAACTGGAGCCGCTCAAGCGCGACCTCCTCGCCGACCCCGCCAGCGCCCGCCAGTTGCAAACCCTGCTGGCCCAAGCCATGGCCAACGGCCTGACGGACCGCCCGGCCAAGCCCGCGCCCCTGTCATGAATCCCTGCATCCTCAACCGTGAGTTTCAGCATCCGGCCGACGGCTGGTATCAGATCGAGCGCAAGGGCCAGCATCCGAACCGCGCGGCCGCCGTGGTCCAGGTCATCGACGACGAGGCCGCGCAGGCCATCGTCAACCGCTTCAACGCCGACGCCGCCGCCGGCACGCTGCGGCACGGCCACGAGCTGCTCGTTGACCACGAGCACTTCGCCGAGCGGACCGACCAGGAGTCCCGCGCCTACGGCTGGGCCACGCAGCTGGCCAACCGCGCCGACGGCATCTATGCGCAGATCCGCTGGACCAAGACCGGCAAGGAGGCCGTGGACGGGGGCGACTACCGGTTCTTCTCGACGGTCTACGATCCGGCCGACCTCAAGGTGCTCAACCACGCGCCCAAGCACGTCCGGCCGCTGCGGCTGGACGGCCTGACCTTGACCAACATGAACAACAACCGCGGCCAGCGGCCAATCACCAACCGCGAGCCCCACTCTCCCGGCACGTCGCCGGAAGCGCAGTCAACCGCAACCCAAAAACCAAACATGAAGTCCATCGCAGCCGAACTCGGCCTCGCGCCGGAAGCCGCCGAAGAGGCGGTGCTGGGCGAAGTCCGCAAACTCAAGAACCGCGCCGACCACGTCACGGCCATCACCACCGAGCGCGACGCGCTCAAAGCCCGCAACGCGGAACTCGAAGCCGAGCAGGTGGACGGCCTCCTCGCCG
>JACCDR010102057.1_pt1 | contig 14670 bp, 18 predicted proteins | sample 7446431 | NCBI WGS metagenome assembly JACCDR01 (sample SAMN15323443, study PRJNA562643) | freshwater metagenome | isolation source: river surface water | place: USA:Blue River Watershed | collected 2017-08-17 | reverse complement strand
TTGTTGTAGGCAGCAAAGAAGCTCATGTTCGACATGTCGCGCACCAAGGCCGAAGAATCGACGCCGCTCTGCCCCAGCATGAGCAGTCTCATCGCGTTCGAGTTCTCCACTGTGTTCATGGCGCCCGTGAGCGGATTCGGCGGCGAACCCTCGGGCCACAGGAACGCGGAAAAGCACGCGGTGCGGCGATCTAGCGGGTAGATCGCCCGTCCGCCCGTTACCTCGGGCGCCGTGCCGATCAAGGGGCTGGTTGCGTTCGCGACACCTGTATGGTTCCAAATCTGGTGGTTGCGCGCGCCATCAATGGAAGGATCGGACCCTGCGGATGAGATGCTCTGTCGCCGCTCGTACTCCTGAACCGTCGGGATCGTTGCATCAACGGCGCAGTCCATGACACCGCACACGCACAGGCCGCCGAGATCGCCGTCGGTGCGCGTGTAGAAGACTACGGGCGCTGCCGGGTTGTACCCCGGCACGTTGGCTAGCGGCAGCAGCATTCGCCTCACGGGGTTGACGGTGCCAAACTCCGACGCGGCTGCAGCGTAGCCGATCTTCAGCCCGCGCGCATCGATCTCCACAGTGCCGGGGTCATTTCCGAAGTTGTTGCTGCCGGCCTTGAGCCACCACGTAAGGCCGTCAATGGTGTAGTTTCCAGGCGTCGGAAACGAGGCGGCAGGCAGGGTGCGAAAGTCAACGCGGTACAGCACCCCCCACGGCACCGAGCCGCCGCCCGCGGCCTCTTTGACGCGCAGACGAAAGTCTGCCGGCCACCTGCCCGTGCGGCGAATGGTCCACGTGTACGGGCCGGTGCCTGACACCGAACTGGTTCTGTAGAGGAAAGAGAAGTCTCCGCCGGAGCCGTCGTCTTCGGTGCCATCAAAGACGGTCTCTCGAATGCCGGTGCCGCTCTGCGGGTTGAACTCGACGCTGATGGATGTCACCAAGCTGGTTGTGGTGAAATCAATCGGCTCCGTGGTGTTTGCCAAGGGTCCGGGCGGATCCACGTAAACCACAGTCACGGAACACCCGTCACAGAAATAGGAATCACATCGATTCTGGAAATGTCCAGACGGGCAATCTCGCGAACACCAATCACAAAGTTGTTGCGGAAGTTGGGGGTGGGGATGGTGCCGAGAGAAACATCGGCGTCCACCACGCCAGGAATGTCCATCACAACCTGGAGAAGGCGAGCGTGAATGACGTCGTTGCCCGGCCCCAAGTTGGCGTCGCCCCAGTCGTTCAAGATGGCCTTGACCTGAGAGTCGCCCACGTACTGACCGCCGATGTACTTCACCGTGACATCCAGGTAAATATTCACGTCAGTGGGCCGAGTAAAGCCGATCTGGTGACCGGCTCCTTGAGAGTCAGCAACGCTCACAACGGTGGAGCCAAAAGCCTGGATGCCAGCCGGCTTGGTCAGGAAGATGGCTTCTGCAATATCAGCGTCGTCTCCGCCCAACACCAGCGATTCGAAGGCATGGGCCGGAATACCGCCCACCTCGACGTCCGTATCGTTTTCGACGACGCGCGCGAAAGTCACGCCGTCCACGCTGAGAATGTCCGCCCGAATCGCGTCAACAGTGGCCGAACCCTTGCGAGCCAACTCCTGGGCGCGACGGCGACGCAGCTCCGGGTCAGTCTCTCGGAACGCGCCCGGCTCAGCATCCAGTGCATTCGTGGCCGAGTTGAAGCCCAGAACGGGCGTGGTGATGATGGTTAGCTGACCGGCACCGGCGTTGATGGGCCCGTCTTCATCAGACTCGAAGGGCGCATCAAACGAAGGATCGTCGCTAACTAGTGTGATGGTCTCCGTATTGACGAAACGCGTGTTGGCGTCGCCCACCAGGTTGACCACCAGCGAACCGGCCGGGTACGTCCCTGCGTCCAGGTCCAGCGTCATGGTCACGGTGCTGGGGAAGGCTGGGCGCCTGGTGATGCCGTTGAAGGCCACCAGACGGTCCAGGGCAGCCCCAGTGGCCGTCTCGACGTCCCAGGACTGCCAGAGCGCCATCAAGGCGTCTTCCAGCTCGCTGAGGTGGCTGGAGCTGATCGCCTTGAGCTGACCGAGTGCAGAAGTGCTGCCCAGATTCAGCGTCGGAGAGATCGCACCTCGTGCGGCCTCATCCATCTCAGCCTCAATGACGGGCTGTCCCTTGATCTCTAGGCCGGTGCTGGTGAGTTCTGCCACCCTGGCATTCTAGCAGCCCAGGTCACAGGCACCAGTATTTCTCGTTCTTGAGGTACGGCATGGTGGTTTCTTCGATCTCCCAGCGCTCGTCTTCGGTCAGCTCGTCTCCCCACTGAGAGAAGTCTGGCTCGTGAATGTGAATGGGTGTCTCGTCGCGCCAATCATCATGAAACTCTTGATTTTTCTGGGACTGCTCCAGAGCCAGAACGAAAGGATCGTTGGCGAGAATGGCAACCAGGTCGGCGTCAGTGACGGTCTTCTTAGGGTTTTGCATTTGGTTCTCCGTGGGTTCTGCCCATCATACGGCAACCGAGGCAGAACCTACCTAAGAAACTTTGGCGTCTGCGTCGACAACGAAGGCCGGGTAGTCGGTAATCTTGACGATTGAGCCATCGGCGCAGCGAGCCTTGAAGCTGACACTGAGCTGGCGGTTGCGGTTCAGCGCATAGGTCAAGTTCACCAGCTCAGAAACGCCTTCAGTCTTGCGAATGACCGAGCCAAAGATGGTCCGTATGGCTCGGTCACTGGGCGCCTTCACCAGAATGTGCTCGTAGTACGGGGTTCCTTCGCTCAGATCAAGAAACCACTCACCCAAGAAGAACTCAAATCTTACACGAAGTCGCTGAGTTACAGCAGGAACCATGTCAGAAATCAAGACTTCTTGGCCGCTGGAGTCCAGAAACAAATCACCCACGTCCGGATTCTCGACCGTGGCGTCCAGAACCACAGCCAACTCCATGTAATCTTTGGGCGCAGATGAGTCGGCCATGATCAGTCTCCTAGCTTCAGTGTACTGGAGCCAGTTGTGAGAACAGGGTCAGGAGCCGTAGAGCCGACAATGTTGGGGAAAATGGCGTCTATGACAACGGCTGTGTCTGAAGCCGGACCTGGCTTTACAGTTTTCAGCGCAGCAATCAGGTTATCTAGCTTGCTGGCCAGCGCGGCTGCGTCGGTAGGATTGAAAGGATTGGAGGCCGGCACCAGACCGGGAATGGCCACGGCGTGTGCCCACGAAGACTCCCGCACGTCGTCAGGGTCGCTGGGCTTCCCCGTGCGAATCCAGCCACTAGCGTCGCGGTCCAAGCACACCAGCAGCACAGGGTCACCGGCATTCAACGTGCCGTTGAAGCGGAAGTTGCGACCCTGAGGCCAGCACACCGGCACATCGTAGATAGGCGGTAACTGCTCGAACACATAGTCATCTTCGCCAATCACAGGTACCGAACGATTGACGCCAGGCCGCACGACGCACGTGTCAGCCGAGGAGTTGAACGAGATGACCGTTCCAGGCAGCGCGCCGCCAGCGTTGTTGAACTTGGTATCCAGTTGCCGCTGAATAACGCTGAGGAGAGTGGGGCTGTTGGTGTTTCTTGCCATGTCAGTAGCCTGCCAGTTCCAGCTGAGAGTACCAGTCCTGGCTGTAATTGGAGCCCTTGTACTGAATTTTTTGCACGTAGTAGCTGCCAGACAACACCTTGGAGTCCAGCTGCACGTAGCCTCCTAAGGCAATCTGCGGATTCAGCAAGCTGGTGACGCTCACAAGCCCCGTAGAGTCGCGTACCGGGCTACCCACTAGACCGGTAGCTTGGCTCAGGTAGACAGCCGTGGTGAGCTTCTGAGGGCCTACCAGGCGCCTGAAGTTGAGCTGTCCGTCCAGGATGGTATAGCCAACCTTGGCTCGCCTCAGGACGCCCGCTAGCTCTTGGGCAGCTGGGCCGCTGCAGACGGTTCCACGCGGATAGCTGGCACCCAGCAAATCCTGGACTTCGATAAAGTTTCCCAACCCAAGGCCCATTGCATCAGCGCAAGCCTTGGCAACGGTCAGCAAGCTGGTACCTGGCCCGAAGCTTTCATTGATTCGGCTGGACAGCACAGTGCGACCGCCGTCCTCACCTTCGATGGTGGTCTCCCAGGTGCCGTCTTCCTGGTACTCGGAGCTGGCCCGGCGTAAATCGCCTCGGAAGATAAGAGACATTCCGGTGGAGATGTAGCCAGCCCGAATCTCGACGCGAATCTTTCCTGTCTTAGGAGCGCGCGGCTTCGTGCCAGTACCCTTGCCGTGGTACAGCTCTTTGTCGCGGCTGCGCGGGCCGGACTTCTTGGTGCCCCGGGGCTTCTTGGGGTCGAAGATGCTAAGGCCGTCCAAGGCGTTTCGAGCGTCTTCGTTCAAGTTGAAGATGGTCAACTTGCACTTGTTAGGCTCTTCGGTGAGATCCTTCTGGATGTCAAAATCGAAGTGCAAACCGCCAGTGGGGTTGTCCTGACTCAATGATTCGCTGTTGGCAATCTCCAAGGCCCGAGCGAATCCCTCGCCAATGCTGGACTCCGTGGACACGACCACGTTCCAAGCACGACCCATCAATTCGTTGCCTTGCCTAATGGGCAGCGTCATAGCTCGTCTTCCGGAACATACACCAGCATGCACCGGCCTCTCAGATCGTCAATGGATGGGCCGCTGCAAAGGTCGGCGAACCGGGGCTCTACGCCGCGCTGGTCCACATCCATCAGGAGAAGCTTTCCGCGTGGCACGCGAGGGTCAGAGCGAACCCGGTCAAACAGGTCCATCTCCAGCACCAAGCTGCGGAAGCCGAAGATAGGCTGCTCGGCCTCATCCCACATGGCCACGGTCCATCCGCTGCGCATGTTCCAACGGAATCGAAAGATGAAACTGGCGCCATCCAGCGGGCCAATGGTGACCGTCTGGTCAGGAACGGTTTGAATCGGAATGTACTGGGCCACAGCGGACTCCCTTATTTGGCCAGAAGCTCAGCCAACTTCTTGGCAACGCTGGACTTTGGTGTGATTTGCGTGGGAGCCAAGTCTTTGCCCTTGGGCTTGTTTGCTTCTGCCCGCTTCTCTACTGGCTTCTTCTTTGGGGCCGGGCGGCGCTTCACCTGCGTCTGCTGGGTGGTAGCCGTGACGAACTCGCGAAGTGACAGCTGAAGCTCCACCCCAGTGGTGCCGTCCTTGTCAAACTTGAGGCTGGTGATCAACATCTGCGGGTAGTGCTTCATATCTGTGCTCAACTCCAAAGGGATTCCCTGAGAGCGAAGAGCATCTAGAATCTCGAAGACAGCCCGGGTGCGGTTCATCGGCTCATCAAAAGCCAGATAACTGAACTGACCATTGGAGTCAATCACTTCTTCGTACGTGGTCGGCGAAGCCGTGGGCGCAATGAAGGGCCTAGGGAAGCCGTTGGTCGGCACGCTGAAGCCAGTGAACGGGTCCGTGAGTGGCGGTCGGCCCCCAGAAACCTGTAGCTCAGCAGTCTTCTTCCATCGTGCCGTGTAGATGTCCAGAACGCTCTGGGCACCACGCAAGACACCTGGTGAAGTCGAGGCTACTGAAACTTGATTCAGTGGAGTGTTACTCACAGCAACAGTCAGCTCCACGCGCGACAAGTCCGGCCTGACGTGATCGGAGATATTGGCGCCCGCCTCAACTGGGTGGTCAGAGACTTCCGCCCCGAGCGTATGTCCCTCCTTCAGGATGGTATCGAACTCGAAGACGTAATACTGCCCGCTCACAGGGCTGACATAGGCGAGGGTCGTGTAGTTATTCATTCTTCCTCAACCTCTTCGCCGCTGGAGGCAGCTGCCTGCCTGAGAACGTTCTGCAACGCAGACGACACAGCATCTTCAATTTGCTTGGGGGTGGCGTTAGTGCCAGCAATGTTGACATTGATGTCCGAATACACAACGGACTGATTGGCCATGCCCTCTGCTAGAGCCAAGCGACCTGCCTCAAGTTGCTCTCTGGAAGCAGCGCCGTTGACCACATCTTGCTCAGTGGCCGCAATCTTCCCTGTTTCAATGCCCTGACGACGGTAGTCATTGTAGAGCTTGGTGGCCTGTCCGGAATCTCCGGTGAACTCACCCACTGCTCCGCCGAAGGTCTCAACATCACCTCTAAGTGCCGCAGCTTCTAGCGTTTGCTTGCGCTGGGCAGCATCACGATCCACGCCCGCAACGGCGTTTCTGGCTCTGTTGACAGCAGCCATCGTGTTGCTTTGACCGGCCACCTTTTCTTTGACCTGATCCCAAGACAAATCGCCGCTCAAAAAGGAAACAATGGTCCCAACAACGGAGGCAATGTCCAGCGCAACGCCAATGATGATGTCTCCAACACCAATCATCGCTTGGGTCAGGCCTTCCCAGACTTGGCGCCCAGTGCGACCTGTCCAGTCAATCCACTCGAAGAACTCACCCAAAAAGGTGTTGCCGCCCAACAAGATGGTTCGGAACTCATCGAAAATCAGGAACGCCGTACCCATGATGGCTGCGCCTGCTAGCACCATTGGGTTGGCAATGGCGTACGCAGCTGCCGAACCGAGCACGGCAACAGTCAAGAACTCAAAAGCTGTTCGGAGCGCGAACGTGTCCTTGCCAAAGCCCTTCAGAACAGGCAGCAAGGTGCCGTCCAGATAGGCAGCAATGTCCTTGGCAAGCGGCAACAGGTTCTTGCCCATCTCCACGGCAAGCTCGCTGAAGCGACTCTGAACTCGACGAACAATGTTGCTGAAATCGTTGGCAGTCCTGACAGCGTCGCCCTGGGCTTGCTGGGTGTCCATCATCAACTTTTGGAAACGAAGCTGGGTTTTCTCGCCCATAGAGAGCTGGTTGTAGGCAACTGTGGAGCCGTTTTGCTTGTTCAGGCTTTCCAGTGCAGCATCGGACAAGTCGACGCCCAGTTTTCTAACCGCTTCAGTCTCGCCGGCCAGACCGGAGTAAACGCGCTGGCGAGCTTCATTCTCATCCACGTTGAAGAAGCTGGCCAAGTCAACAGTGAGCTGTGCGGCTTGCTGAGACATGCCGGCTACATCCGCCCCGGTGCCCTGGAGCATGGGGTTTAGGAAGGCGCCAAACCTGCCAGCGTAGTCCTGAAGCTGGTACTTGGAGCGCTGCATGGCTCCACCAGCCGACTCAGACCAAGCCTTCATCTCGTTGGCTCGGTCCCCAAAGACGACGTTCAGCAAGTTCTCTGACTCGCGAGCGTCGCTGGCTTTCTTGATGGTCTGCCAAGCTCCAGCTCCAACGGCCCCCAGAGCCAGTGAGGAGCCCATCAAGGCCGTGCTGGTGGCTGCCCTGGACTGGGCGCGTCTGCGAGCCGCCTCGCGCCGCTGAGAGGCCGCAATGGAGCTGTCCAGCAAGTCCTGGCGCCGGCGGGTAGCCTCTTCCTCACGAATGATCTGCTGGCGCATCCGCATGTCGCGGGCAGCCATCTGCTTCTTGAGGCGGTCCTGCTTCTCAAGCTCGCGATTTTGCCTCTGAAGATACTGGATCTTCATGCCCTCGATTTGGAAGGCAACCTTGTCTTCCTTGAGGCGTCGCTTTTGCTTCTGGTCTAGCTTCTCAAGTCCGCGATTGGCAAGCTCAATTCGCTTGTTTAGGCGATTGAAGGCGGAGTCGTCCACCTCTACTCGCCAGCGAGCAACCACGTCTCTTAGAGTTTGCGCCACGGTCTAGTTTAGCGCTTCGGGCGGCGACTACCAGATTTCTTAGGAGCATTCTTACGAGAGTCAGCCAAACGCTTCATTTCTTTCTGGTGATTGTCCGAACGAACATCCTTGATATCCAGAGCAGTCAGGACTTGATCAAATGTCCATCCAAAAGCTATCTCGTTGGGATTGTTGATGATATTGCCTTCATGGTCGATACAGAGTGACCACAAGTCAAAATCAATCCCGTCTAGCCTTTTGTCGAAGACTCGTTCTTGGCCTTCTCCGCCGCCCGGATTTGCTCGTTCTTTTCGTCGATACGCTTCCTGGCGGCCTGCAATTTTCCCTTGACACCGCTGAAGTTGAACTCAACGCACGCGTCAAGCCACTCATACATGGCATCCCAGTTGCAAGCAAAGGCCGTGGTGCGGCTGGCATCGCTGTTGAGCGGGATGGTCTTGTCAGAGCTGACTGCGAGCTGGGTGTGACGCCCGAACAACTCGACGAAATACTTCATGTCTTCATCTTCGAAGACGTCGGTCATTCCAGCGAACATGAACAGACCGACGCCGGTCTCCTCAAGGATATCACTGGCTGCCATAAGCCGCTGAAGCTTGCTATAGGCCGGTCGGCCCTCAGCGTAGCTCAGGGCACTCAAGATGTAGGACTGCCCGCCGATTTCGACGGTTTTCTGCGGAAGAACGGTCATGCGCCCATCCTAACAGGACCGCAGACAAATGCAAGCTAGAAACCAAGGAGGTTAGGGATGGTTCGTTCAAAGAGATCCTTGTCCGACCAGTAGCCTACGTGGTCAGCAGAAGGCACCATAAACGAATACCAAGGCCCTCTCAGCTCAACTTCCTTGTCGCGCACACCTGTGACAAATCCGCCCAGTGGCCCACCCAGGCCGTCAGACGCATCGAACAGGTTCAACCAACGGAACACTCGCCGAGGCTTGAGAAAGTTTGTGGCCGCTCCTGCCTGCCACAGGCCCAGATTGCATCCCAGCGTGATCAACGTGACGGGTGGCCCAACAGGGTTGGCCTCCAGATAGCCCAAGGCTAGGATACAACCCAACGAGTGGGCCACAACGATGTCCAGGCCACCCAGGTTGGTAATCTCGTAGTCAGCCAGTAGCCGTACTGCACCCTCGACGTTGCGGTACGCCAAGGCGTCTCCCAGCGTCTTGTAAGAAACGCCTTGAATCAAGTTGCCCTTGGAGCCGCGCTTCTTCATGTCGCGCATCATCAGCTTTTGCGGCACGTCCAGGAGCGGCCCCCAATGGATGGCTGCGCTCGCCAGTCTAGGTGCACGCTTCTTCAGCCTGGACATTGCCTTGGCGGCGTAGTCAGCTGGCGTGTTTTCCCCGATCCCGTGGAAGCACAGAACGCGCGGGTCAGCCTGTAGTGGCAAGCTTTCTTTCACATCAGCAGTTTAGCGCAATGTCTTGTGCCAGACATCGACGTACGCAGCCAAAGCTCTCAAAACGTCTGAATTTTCGAAAGAACCACCCAAGACAAAGTTGCAGTATCCGCAAAGTATTTGTCTAGCTTGTCCACTGGTGTGGCAGTGGTCTACGTGGGGTCTGTGGTACTTCTTGGGTGCGTCTTCATCTAAGATGCGACGACACACCGCACACGAAAAATCTTGAGCGGCGAACAGGGCTTGAAAGCCTTCGGGCGTTAGCCCGTACATATGAAAACGATTTCGCTTTCGAGCAGTGTTCAGACCTGCTTTGGCGTAAGACAGGCGCCTGGATACTTTGGCTCTTTCTCGGCTTTCTGCATTCTCTGCGTAGGCTTTTCTGCGCAGCTCATTCTTTCGAGCCTTTTTCTCAGGAGAGCGGTCTAAACAACGTTGACACACACCCTTGGAGTGGATGGGCTTTTCTTGTTTGCAGGTAGTGCAAATCCCAGTTCTATAGTGCGCTCTTACGTAACAAGAAGCGCACAAGCCGCTGCCGTGCTTCAGTTCTCTGATTTTCTCGCACCTAGAACAGATTTCCATGTTCTAAGTAGAACACGGAGAATCTTAGAGTGCAAGTTCAGAGTGCTACAAGCCGCCTACAAAACTGTCCAGGGGGTTACAGTCGATAATCCAGGTACGGGTTCCCGCTTCCTGGTCAACGGTGAAGTCCGGAGGACGCGCAATCCACGCCGCGGGGCTGGTCAGCAGCGAGCGGCCGTTGTGGTCGCGGATAGCCAGCGGGGCCACACCAGCGCCGTTCGGTACGACCTGGTCGAGCTGATAGACCGCATTCAGCGCGTCGTTCGTGGCCGAGGACGCCAACAGGTTCAGCGTGACGCGAGCCGAGCGGTTCAGGATCTTGTTGCGAACGGCCTTGCCGTCGATTCCAACCGTGAGCGAGAAAGCGTCCTCGTTGAACTCAACGCTGAGACCCTCGCCGTCGGCATATCCGTCTACGATAATTGATCCAAAGACCACAGTTACGCGGCTCGCATCCCAATTCGCCTGTCCCGGAGTTCCAGCCATGGCAACAAAATCCTTGCGCTAGGCCCACCAAATCCTATAGGCTGGGAGCCGTGTCTAAGGGACAATGTAGCATAGAAGGTTGCGAGCGCCCACTACACAGCAGAGGGCTGTGCACGTATCATTACGACAAAACTTTTCGCCAATCGCCCAAGCAAATCGAAAAGCGAAGAGAGAACGACAGAGCCAGGTACAGGAGACACAAGGAAAAAAGGCTGGCAGCTTCCAAACAACAACATCTTGCTAAACGCGAGGAGCGAAACGCAAAGATGCGTATTCGCAGAAAAAAAGACCCCGAAGCTGTTAGGGCTGAAGGGCGAGCTAGTTATGCCCGCCATGCCGAAAAGCGTCGCCAGGAAGCCAGGGACCGACGCGCAGCCGGCTTGGTCAAACTAGACCCTATCAAGGCAGGAGCCAAGAACGATCGTCGCAGAGCCCGTCTGGCCGCTGCTCCGGGCTCCTATACGCCGGCTGAACGAGAAGCGGTGTTCTACTGGTTTGGTTTCTCGTGCTGCAACTGTGCCGAAACCAATAATCTCACCATAGACCACATCGTGCCTTTGGCCTGTGGAGGCGCTAACTCTATTGAAAATCTTCAGCTTTTGTGCTTGGAGTGCAACAGCGCTAAGCGAGATAAGCCAGAAGTTCCGCCTAGGCGTTCAATCGGCGCAACCATCTGGGTGGGCTGATTTGGTTTGCGGTCCCCGGAGCCCAGCTGGAGCCGGAGTCTCGAAAGATTGCACGAATCCTGGCGCCCTGCTCATGCAGCAACGCCGCCTGGATGGAGGCTTCCTGGTATGTCTCGTAGACCGGGGAGTGGCGCAAATCTCCGTTTGCGTCCACGTATTCCACCCTGTAGGGCGGTTCGTACCACATCCTTTAGCTTGACACGGGAAAAGACCTGGGCTTACGATGGTTCATGGGCTGGAAAAACCTCAGTGACGAGATTGCCGAAGAGTTCGAAGGTCTTAGCTCTGTAATAGACCCGAAAACGAACTACGCTCTCATCAACTCGAAAGAAGCTCGATGGGCTAAAACGACAACGCGCGATACGGTTGAAGGAGGAAAGTCCTTCAAAGACCGCTACCATGCTGATCCAGAAAATTATCGAAACAAAGCCAAGCTTCGCCAGAAGCGCTGGCGTATGCGCCAAAAGGCCCTAAAGGCGCTGGAGCCTCAGCCGGAAAAGAAGACGCACAAGTTGACATCTGAACAGGTGTCCTGGGCGCTTTCTTGCAACCTCTCCGACTCAGAGACAGCCAAGGCTTTGGGTGTAGTGCGTCAGTACGTCAATCGAATCAGAAAACAAAAGGCCGCCTGCACTATTGCAGACGGCCCCTGACAAACCCTGGCCCGGTTGTCGCTACGGAAGCTACATCCAGCTCGGTAGCGTGTCAACGGTCAAAGGTTTACTTGTCCCACAACCTGGACGCTGTGGACGGCGCCGGCCAGCGTGGCGCTAAACTTGACCCCGCGGAGTCGGCGGGCCGCCTTGTCAGCATCAGAGACAGTCGCCAAGTCAGGCATCTTGACCGCGCTCGACTTGAACACCAGCAGGCTGCCAGTGCCATTAGCGTCGCTGGGCTCGAAGCGCCGCAGAGAACCCATGATGCTGTTCTCAATCAGCGTGAAGCCAGGCAAGGTGAAAGGCACCTTGTCTCGACCGCTAAGAGCGTTGAACAGGTTGACCTGGATGTCCTCCTTGAGGGCGTCCAGACCGTGAATAATGTCGATGTACTCGCCCGTGGAGACAAAGCCGCCCTGGGTGACGTTGCGACCGCGGATCGGAATGAAGTAGTTGATGTGGCTGCCAGCCAGAGCAGTGCGCTGGTTGGTGGTCAGCGGACGGGCCGTGACACCCGCAAGCACCTGGTTGTGCCAGGTGATGCTGCCGGGGTTGCTGGTCAGGCCCATGCCCAGGACGGCCGCATCAAGACGATCATCCGAGTCCCACGCAAACCACAGCGACGTGCGGTCGTTGGTCGTCGCTTCCAGTGCATCTCCGATGGCCGTGGAGCTGTCCAGAGCCGTGCTGGCGCTAGTCGTGTTGGAGACGGCAGCAACGAAGAGCTTGGGGCTCTCAGACGCCAGTGCCCAGGCCGCCACCTTGGCAATGTTGGCGCTCGACTGAGAAGCAATCGCAACACCGTAGAAGTCATCGAACACGAGCTGGAGGGCCGACAACTCATCATCGTAGTCGGCATCCGCCGTCGTCTCAGCAACGGTGGCGTTCTCCATGTCGTACACGTGAACCTTACGACCCGCGACGGTGGGGGTGATGCTGACAACCGCGCCCGAGCTGGTCGAGTCCACGCCCGTAAGCGCCTCGGTCAGAAGCTCAATTGCCGTTGCCACAGTCGTGGTCGTTGCCGCCGCGCCGATCGTGTAGTCGATCTGGGAAACCGTGCCGGTGACCGGCTCCAGCACCTTGAAACGTACGTGCTGACCTTCGACGGCCGAGGTAACGGTCACCTGGGTCACGAAGGTGTCGGCAGCCGTCTTGCGACCAATAGCGAAATCCTCAACGTTCGGATTCTGGGCCAGCAAGGTAACCGCCCAGCGGTAAGCCTCGTGCGTGCTCGTGAAGCCATCCGCCAGCATCTCGCTCAGGTCGGTGTAAATCCGGTAAAGCTCCGGAAACACAGTGTGATACGAGAGAAACAGCGGCCGACCGAACCCAGCCTGCGTAGGAAAGCTGGACACGCTGGTGATGGAAATGTCAACAATATCCGAAATCGGGTCAGCCATCAGAGCCTCTCTGAGAGAAAATGCCGGCCACAAGGAAGCGTGGCTCTAGGCACATCTTAGCAGGAGTTAGACAGCTTCCACGTCGATGTGGCGGACAATGGGCTCCCCGTCCACACCCGTCTCAAATTCGCCAGCCCCGTCAGGCAAAGTTTCAACCCGCTTGACGTAGCTATCGCCAGGAACCTGGATTTGGTCAGGAGCCGTAGGCGTCTCCAGAACCTCTTCGTAGCCCTCAACGGTGTTGAAGCGAATCTCGGTCATGCTCTGAGAGTAGCGGACGCCGTGGGCCGTGTAATCAGCGTTCAGCGTACGCATGACTTGATTCAAGCCGATGTCCGCGGCCTGGAGGATAGCCTTAGCGTGCGGATGCCTGATGAGCGTACGGAGAGACGCCGTTGCCGAGCCAATGGCGTCCATGTCCTGCTGGTTGTCGCTAGCCACAATGACCATGACGTTGAAAAGACGCTGGCCGCCGTACCAGTTGAGGATGGAATCAGAGTCCTCATCGTAGGACTGACGGGTTTCATCCTTGCCTCTGGTCCAGACCCAGCTCAGTCGGAGGTTGCACCAGACGCCGCTGGTCCAGCGATTTGCTGCTGTTTCGCCTTCCCAGGCCACCAGATGGTCAATCGTGGATGTGCCGTCCAACAGCAGCTCGGAAGCCACTACCTGGTCAAGCCGAAGCGCCCAGGCAATAGCTTCCCTAAGCGCTTCTCTTTTTTGGGTCCAGGTCGCAGCCATGTACCTAGTTTAGCTTGTGAAACGAGGCGGGCGAGTTTTCGACCACTTATCGATGTGGCACTCTCCCGCGTCAAAATCCTCTTTCGAGCAGTCACAAACAGGTTCCAGCCAGCGCAAGCACTCAGAACAATAGTAGGTATCCCATCGTTCGTCGATCAGCTTCTTGGCTTCGCAGCATTGGCTCGGAATCTGCCAGGATTTCTTCATAAGAGCCTAAGTATAGTCTAACCCTTGATCAGGCAATCGCTGGCTATCTCGATTCCGGGGTGGTCCAGCATGGTCTTTTCGCCAGAACCCTTGAGACATGGCACAGCCTTGTCGGTAGGAATGCCGTCAACTTCTCGGGTCCAGCTCAACTTCTGGGTGGCAATCTCGCCCTCGAAGCGGATGCAAACCAGCTTTGCAAATGAGACGGCTTCGCCGTTCTCATCTCGGTACATTTCGGCTTCGTGGTCGTACACAACGCGTTCAAATTTCGTCTTGTCCATTTTTCTCTATTTTCCTGTTTCTTCGTCGGTTTCTAGCCAAAGTTCGCTTGTAAAAGCGCCTGGCGTTTGGTCCTCTTCCTCTGGCCGGAAGTTCGTCATAGCAAGGGATATTGGTTTTTGCTCCATTGAGCGCCAGCTCTTTGGCTCTGTTCATTTCAAATATTGCCACAGCTCTCAGCGGGTACGCAAGACTTCTCTGACGGCACGGTTCTTGATTGACTTGATTGCCAACAATTTCAAGCTGTGAGAGATGCTGGTGACGAAAGTCATCGTGTCCACCAGGGGCGTGTCAAAACCCTTCTGAGCAATAGTGCTGGGGGCCAAGGCAGGCGTAATTTCTCCGGAAATGATGCCTTCCTGGATGTCCAGGACCCATTTGGCACCCACTTCGTTCATGACCTTGCGACGTGACTCTCCTCCGGCAATGCGTCTCCACGCAATCGCCAGGTCAGTCTCCATCAGGGCTTGATTCTTGTCGACCCAGCTACGGAGCCAGCTGCGCTCGGGAACTCCCAAACCCAACTCGTGAATGGCCGCCAGCTCGCCCACGGTCAGCTCAGAGCTGGGGTGTGGCTTCT
>JACCDR010971383.1_pt1 | contig 14672 bp, 15 predicted proteins | sample 7446431 | NCBI WGS metagenome assembly JACCDR01 (sample SAMN15323443, study PRJNA562643) | freshwater metagenome | isolation source: river surface water | place: USA:Blue River Watershed | collected 2017-08-17 | reverse complement strand
GACCATTTTTCTGGTGACTCATTTAGATTGGATCGAAGAAGCTCTCGTGCGCATCCACAGCAATGTCGATCTGTTGTTGCCTCAGTATCAATATTGGCCACCAGCTCAGTATATGGAATTTGAAATACAAGACGGTTTATGGAATCTCATCAATTTTAAAACGATCGAAGGTTGAAAATGCTCATTCGTAATATCTGGGCCGTAGGAAGAAATTATCAAGATCATGCTAAGGAATTAGGCAATGCGGTTCCCGCGGAGCCCTTGATATTTTTGAAAGCGGGAAGCTCCGCGAGCGTGAACTCGACAGAAATTGAACTTCCGCATTGGACAGAAGAAGTTCACCATGAAGTCGAATTAGCACTTAAATTAGGCAGCCATCTCCAAGTCATTGAAGCAGCGGTGTCCCTGGATTTGACCGAGCGCCGACGCCAGAACGAAGCCAAGAAAGCCGGTACGCCGTGGACTTTGGCCAAATCTTTCGACAATGCCTGCGCCGTATCCTCTTTCTTCATGGTGAGAAAGCTGGAGGAACTCAAGGACTTACGTCTGAGACTTTGGGTGAACGATGAGCTGAAACAAGAGGGCCGAACTTCGCAAATGATTTTTCCCGTCGAGCAAATTCTAGAATACGTGATCGAGCACTTTCCTGTTTGCGCTGGCGATTTGATTCTCACAGGCACCCCTGCCGGAGTCGGCCCCCTGGTTGCGGGCGACCGCGTTAAGGCGGAAATTGAAGGTCAAATAACTCATTCGTGGATCATCAAGAAACAGCCCGCCCCGCTTGGGGACCAAGCATAAAAGACAAGCTTGAATTTTGCCTCTTAAAGAGAGACAACAGCCGCCTATTTTTACAATGAAATATGGCGGAGATTTTATGAGCGATAATTCAACTCAAAATCAAACTTTGTCTGTTGGCCAAGAAATTATGAAACGCATGGAGGGCCAATCCAAAGGTTCTTTGTTCAGCAAAGATTTTTGGTATGGATCGATCATGGATTGGTCGATGAAAAATGAACATTTTAAAACCCAAATGTTTCGCTTCGTCGATGTTCTTCCCTCTCTCAATTCAGGTAGCGAAGTCGCCCGTCATTTGAAAGAATACTTTGCTGAGAGTGGCGAAGAGCTTCCTTCTGTTTTCAACGTCGGCGTGGGCCTGGGATCTTTAGCGCCCGGATTAATGGCCGGAGCTATTCGTAAAAACGTCACTCAAATGGCGAAGATGTTTATTACCGGGGAAAATCCAAGTGAGTCTCTTCCCGTTCTCAAAAAAGCTCGTAAAAATAAAATCTGTTTCACGGTCGATATTTTGGGAGAAGCGACCTTGAGCGAAAAGGAAGCTCTGGAATATCAATCTCGCTACATCGAGCTCATCAACTGGCTCGCAAAAGATTCCGCAAGCTGGGAAGAAGTTCCACAAATTGATCGCGATAACGAGGGACCTATCCCCAAAGTCAATGTCAGTGTCAAACTGACTGCTCTTTATTCACAGATCAATGACAAGGCTTGGGATGAGACGAAAGCTCGCTTGAAAGAGCGCCTGCGTCCGATTCTGACTTTAGGTAAAGAGAGAAACATTTTTATCAATTTGGACATGGAACAATATTCGGTGAAACATCTCACCGTCGAAGTTTTTAAAGAATTGATGATGGAGCCAGAATTTAAAAACTACAGACATTTCGGTTGTGTCGTGCAAGCTTACCTGCGCGATTCCCACCAAGACATTCTCGATTTTGTTGAATTCGCCAAGGTTCGCGGGACTCCGTTTACTATTCGTTTGGTCAAAGGCGCTTACTGGGATTACGAAACAATTGAGGCCGAACAAAGACGCTGGGAAATCCCTGTTTATACCAATAAACAAGAATCGGATGCGAACTATGAGGTTTGCGCGGAGACATTACTTAAAAATTTCAAATTTATTCGCGCGGCATTTGGTTCCCACAATGTGCGTTCGATTGCCGCTTGCATTGCGCTGGCACAGAAATATTCAGTTCCAACAAATGGCTTCGAAGTCCAGATGCTTTACGGAATGGCGGATCCGATTAAGAAATCATTGGTGGATATGGGCTACCGCGTGCGGGAATACGCTCCCGTGGGCGAATTGATTCCAGGAATGGCTTATCTAGTTCGTCGTCTTTTGGAAAACACTTCGAATGAATCTTGGCTCCGTGGAAAATTTGCAGATGGCAAATCGACTGACCAGCTTTTGAAAGATCCGAAACAAGACCTCACAGTGACCTCTCCTAAACTCAAAGTTGAAGATCGTTTTTACAATGAAGCTCTTCTTGATTTTGCGGTCGAAGACCATCGCAAAGCGGTTTTAAAAGCGATTGAAGAGGCGAAGAAGAATTTGGGTCGCACTTATCCTCTGATCATCAACGGCAAAGAAATAAAAACTGCGAAAACTCTGCCAAGAAATAATCCATCGAAAACGGCAGAGATCCTAGGGCATATTTGCCTGGCTTCAGAAACAGATGCGGAGAATGCATTCCAAGCTGCACAGACTGCCTTTAAATCTTGGAAAAAAGTTTCGGGTCATGAGCGCGCACGCATGATCGATAAGCTTGCGGATCTCATGGTCAGAGATAAATTTAAGCTGATCGCAACCCAAGTTCTCGAAGTCGGAAAACCTTGGGCTGAAGCCGATGGCGATGTCGGCGAAGCGATTGATTTCTGCCGCTACTATGCCCGCCATCAAAGACAATTAGAGAAGCCTCTCAAAGTTGGAAATGCTCCTGGTGAAAATTCACTTTATCATTACCAACCTCGTGGTGTTTCCTTGGTCATCGCTCCTTGGAATTTTCCATTAGCAATTCTCACCGGAATGGCCGCTGCCGCTGTTGTCACTGGTAATACAGTGATCATGAAGCCAGCTGAACAGTCTTCGATTGTGGCTGCCGGTTTGATGGATCTTGTGAAGGAAGCCGGATTCCCAGCGGGTGTTTTTAATTTCTTGCCAGGCTTGGGCGAAGAGGTTGGAGAGTACCTGGTGAAACATCCAAAAATCACCACCATCGCCTTTACGGGGTCGAAAGCCGTGGGTCTGCATATCCTCCAACAAGCTTCCATTCACCGCCCAGGACAAGAACATGTGAAAAGATGCATCATCGAGATGGGTGGAAAAAACGCCATCATCATCGACAACGATGCCGATTTAGATGAAGCAGTCGACGGAGTGATTTATTCCGCCTTCGGTTTTGCAGGACAAAAATGCTCAGCTTGTTCTCGCTTGATTGTTCTCGATGAAGTCTACGATAAATTCGAAGCTCGCTTGCTCGAGTCCACCCGCAGTCTGGTACAAAGATCTGCCGAAGATCCTGCAGGATATTTTGGTCCTGTCGTGGATGAGGAAGCTCATCAAAGAATCCTAAAAACCATCGAAGAAGCCAAACACGAAAACAAATTGCTTTATCAAGGCGAATTCTTGAGTGGCGGATACTTTGTTCCAGCAACGATCTTCACCAATGTCGATCCAAAATCAAAATTAGCTCAACAAGAGATCTTCGGACCTGTCCTTGCGATGATCCGCGCTCGTGATTTAGACCATGCCTTGGAAATCGCCAATGGAACTGAATACGCTCTGACAGGTGGTTTGTATTCGAGAAGCCCCGCCCATATCGCCCGCGTTCGCGAGGAATTCGAAGTTGGAAATCTTTATATCAACCGCGGAATCACAGGCGCCATGGTGGATCGCCATCCTTTTGGTGGATTTAAGATGTCAGGCATTGGCTCAAAAACAGGCGGCCCTGATTATTTGAAACAATTTACCGAGCCAAGAAATGTGACAGAAAATACTCTTCGTCGTGGTTTTGCACCTGTTGAAGAAGAAACAACCAAAGGACAAGGGATTTAAAAATGTCAAAAAATGTAAAGACTTTGTCAGAAGCTATTGAACAATTAGAGAGCGCCGGAAAATCAACAGCTCAAGAATTCAAAACAGTTCTCGAGAAAGATTTTTCCGAAGTTAAAAAAGCCTTAGAGAATTTAAAGCCTCACCTAATTGATCTTCAGGACTCGCTTCAAAGCGAAGTCGGTAAAAGAAAATCTCAGGCAGAGAAACAATTAAAGCAAAACCCTTGGATGGTCGTTGGTATTGTCGCTCTTTTTGCCCTGGTTCTAGGCCTTTTCTTTGGAACTCAAACTGGTAAGTCTAGCGATAAGACTGAGGAATAAATTTGTTCACTGTTTTAAGAATGATTTTTCGCATGTTCTTTTTCCGCGTATTCGCCAATAAGATCCGTCGAAAGGGAATGCTTATCTATCTCAAGGTCTTACGGCTCGCGAGAAAAAGCATCATCACACTTTTAGCTATTTATGCTTGCTTGCAGCTCATGCTTTTTGGTTTTGTTGGCGCCGTTGCTTCTGGCATTTATCTTTTGCCTATTGAAGATCAAACAACCCGTCTATGGATTATCTTTGCCGTATCCATGGGATTTTTTCTCATTCCGGCCATAGGATTGATGATCATCTTATCTGAAAGAGCTTGGGTCAAAGCTTCAGGCGTTGAAGCGATGTTAATATCGGGCGATTAATTTAATCCAAGACTTAAAGGCCGGAGCCTGTCTCCAAAAATACTTTGCTAATAAGCCCAGACTGGCTCCAAAAAAAGCGCCTCCAATATGAGCTGTATAAGCGACTCCCGTTCCCAATTCTGCCGGAGCTGAAAAATAACCCACCAGATCTGGCAAAAAGCAGATTGGAATAATCAAAAATGTCGGAAGGTAAATCCAGCCGTAATAATTTTTAAACGGTGAAATCATATAGAAAAAAGAGACTCGCTTCTTCCTCTCAAAAGCTGCATAAAAAGCCATCACTGCGCTCAAAGAACCGCTGGCTCCCACCATAGGAGCAAGGCTCGCCTTGCTCATCAATAAAAAGCTCTCCGCCGCAAAAAGGCCACCGAAGATGTAGATGAAAAATACGGCCAGACCACCTATGCTCAGCTCGAGCGCTGTTCCAAAGATAAAAAGCATGAGCATATTTCCGATCAGATGCACCCAGCTGGCATGCATGAATTGATAAGTGAAAAATGTTCTCCAAGAGGACTCTCGATTTTGTAATCCATAAATTTGAGAGCTTCGCTCGCTGTTCAGTTTTTTATATTCGGTGATGCGCTCTTTCCAGCGCCCGATTTCAATCTGATCGCCATAATAAGAATAATTTGCGCCTCTCTCCATAAAAGCTTTATCACGAATAGCTTGCGCCCCAAGAAGCATCCAATCATTGGATGAAAGCAGTGGTTTTTCCGGCTGACGATTTTGAAATTGATAAAAGAGGCGACCTGTTAAGATGAGATCCTGAGTTTTTAAAACATCTCGGCTCAGCTTGATGTTTTCCGATTGTGTGAGACTGATAAAAACGACGAAATTAAAAATAATCAGAGCCCATGTCATCAAGCTCTTGCGAGGATCAATAAAACCTTTTAACCAAGGGATGATCATGGCTCTTCTTCCTGATTAGCAGCCCTGATGCTCGCGGGCTGACGCTCTTCAGGATCGAGACCTGAGGCCTCCCGCTTTTTCATTTTTGAAAAAACTTTGCTCCAAGCGAGATCTTTTACTTTTCTTTTCGACAGATACTTGGTGATCAATTCTTGATCACTGCGTCGCATCGATTTTTCTGCCAGCACTTGAAGAGACTGTGATCTCACGGCTGCCGGGCGTACTGGATTTTTTCGAAATGCCAACTCTCTCAACGAATCCAGTCGCTCTGAAGCCGACAAAGAAGACTCGTCTGAAAGGGCCTGAGCAAAGCTAAGAAGATCGGGATATTGTTCAAAAAGATCATGAAATCTTCCAAGGTCAATTTCAGTGGTCTTGCGGCAATCTTTCTCTTTCAAAAGGGCAATCGCTGCCATGGTGCTCTCAATAGGTCGAAAATTTCCGACGTATTCTGCTTTTAAATTCTCGCAAGATACCCGAGATTTCTGAGAGCAATCGGCATCGAGCTGCTCGGCGCACATCCATGCTGAAATTTCATTGCGTGTGTCAATGTTTGTCTGCAACAAAGAACTCAGAAAAGCGCCTTCGGCCTTTTCAATCTGCCCTTGAGCCCATAAAGACTTGATCAAACCTTTTTGCGCAAAATTACCAAAGCCTTTGATGCTTTTAAGATCTATAAAGTTCTTTTCAGCCTTTTGATATTGAGCCCGGTCGTAATCATCCACAGCGACCATGATCTTAGCCGTTTCTGTCTTCTTCATTTCTTCCGTAAAATAATCCGCGTTGATAATTTGCGCATCCGGAAGACTGAGGCTGGTCATTTGCAGCTTCGCTAATTCACAGGCGACAATGGATTCTCCCGCCTCACAGGCCTTATCAAAATAAGGAAGAGCTAATTCTTTGTCGTATTTTTTAATAACACCTTTGGCAAAGTAAGCCCAGCTGCTACCCTCTTCGCTTGATGACCACAAGGCAAAATCGGCTTCTGATTGAACACAATCGTCTGTGACTTCGCCGGCCAAATAAAGAGCCACCGCTTTATCCAAGCGCACGGCATCACTTTGGTTATCTTCAGAGGAAAGACTGTCGCTCACTTGGGGGCATAAAAAATTGTCAGCAATGAGCTCAGATCGTTTAAATTCTCCGCGCATGGCCATTTTATAAAAATAGGAGACTCCGGCTAAACTCCAAAAGAAAATGACGAGAAAACTGAGAGCCAACATTTTACGAACTAGATCCGCTTCAAAAGGATGAGGAGCAGCCTCTCCGATTTCTTTCTTTGTAATCACGATCGTTCCTGCCGCACGATCGTGCATGGGACGGCGTTGGTGATGCGAAAAAACTTCGAGAAAAGGTAAAAGCAGAATAAAAAATTCGAGAACCCACAAAGTGCTACGAAGCATAGTCTGCGTGAGCGAAAGTGGATTTTGGGGATTTTCAAAATCGACAACGCGGATTTTAAAAAACCACTGTCCCGGAGTCGCCTTTTTCCAAACAAGAAAGAGAGTTTGCAGAAGAACCGTCAGGATACAAACGTAAACAACAGCCAAGACCGCCAGCACTGTGAATTCAGTCGAAGTGGGTGAAGATAAAGAAATGATTTCCAGCTTTCTGAAAAGAGGCGAAAGCATGAGACTGATCACCGGCGCAAATAAAACCATATCGAAGCCCGTTGCCAAAAAGCGATCCAGCACGGGAGCTAAGGGCAAAACTTGCGGCTTTGCTGAGGTCCATTTTTGTGAAGGAAAATCGGTGCGATCAATCATGAAGAACTGATCGGAAAATCGAGTGAATTATATAAGCGATTTATGGGGTGATTTGAGAGAGAAAAACTCTCTCAAAATGAAACTTTAGTGGAGCGAATTTAGTCTTGAGCGGTGGCGATTTTCAGAGAAAGAAAGCGACCTTCCTCGTCCATCACAAAAGCAGCTCGACCAACGACCTTCTTATCGCTATCCATAAGTCTGTATTCACGAACATTTTGCTGCCCAGGATTGGCGGCATCAAAGAATGCAAAGTTGACGGCCATCAATCCTCCAAAGTCTTTCAAAAAGACCTCTGGTTCGACGTAAACGGCTCTATCGCGGACATCATCGGATTGAACATAATCAATTTGCTTAATCTTCGTCTCTGATTGAATAGATTGATCTTCGACTCGGTATTTACCAGCTAAAGTTCCAAAGCGCAGTTGATCGATTGTCGAAACAGGGCGTCCCACGCTCGCAGGCTCTCTACCGATCACAGATGGATTTTCTTTGGCTAAACGCTCAGCTAATTTCTTCTCCCATTCGAGATCGCGAAAGGGATTCATAGGTTGAGCACTGGCAATAGCACGATTGAGGTTATCAATACGCTGACCGTTATCAGAGATGAGATAAGAAGATTTACCCTGCTTTGCTAATTGATCATTGAGAAAGACAGCGCCTAATAAGAGAGAGGCGACGGATAAAGAGATAACAGCCGTTCGAGCTTCAGCTCTTTGCAGTCTTTTTTCTCGGCGCATTCTTTTTTCTGGAAACGGAATAATTTTTTTCATCGGCGCATTGCCCCCGTACTTAATATTGTCTCAAGGAACGCTCTTGGCATGAAGACCTAGACCCCATGAACTAGACAAAAGAAAAGGCAAAAAGGTAGGCCATTACTTTTCGCCTCTAATCTCAAACCTATGAGACTTGATGGCGAAAAGTAATGGCCTACCTTTTGGGAAACTAAATTAAGCGGCTCGGCGTTTGCGAGCGACTGAAGGATCAATTTGGTATTGCTTCACTTTGCGATAAAGTGTTGCGCGACCGATACCCAAAGCTTTCGCAGCTTCTGTCAAATTCCCACGGAATTGAAGAATTGCATTTTCAATCGCTTGGCTCTCAAGTTCATTCATTGTTGAAACTTGCTTGTCCGAGCTCACCGCATTCTGCACGCCAGGAAATGGCAAAACATTACCACGGCTTTCAATAGGGTTATTTCCGAAAGAAAGTGATGGTAAACCCACAGAAAGTTGTGAACGGAAAAAATTGTTTTCCAATCCATCTTTCCATTGAGCGCAACCAAATGTTGTCACCGCCGCTCCCGTTGAAGCGAGTGCTGACTTTGCTTTTTCTGCTGTTTCTGCATCGTCAGTAACGACGAACACCATTGTTTTTGGCATGAGACCTCCTAAAAATGAGCTCGATAATCAAATCGAGATTATTAAATAATTCTGTTGTCGCCAGTGTCTCAAATATGAAACGCAAGCGACTCACTTTGTACCTATCGGCGGTTCATTGTGAGAATTAAGGGCCAAGTTAAAAATATTTTTATCTCATTCTGAGAGCAAATATACGCGAGATGGCATAAATTTGACCTGGACTTATCAATGGCTGACTGTCTCAAGTGTCTCAGATTGAAACGAGATCTTTACAAATACAACGGACAGCACAAGTCATTGCCAAGCTTGCATTCCCCTCATAAAACTTTGCCTCCACAATAGAAAGAACGGAGTTCACATATGATGACTAAAATATTGGCTATTTTTGCAATCGCTTGCGCAACATTGATGGCAACGACTTCTGCTGTCGCTGCATCTTCAGGAGGTGAATTTACAGCCAATCTAGGGATGACAAAAAGTGTTGTTCATCTAGGAGCTCAATACGATAAACCGTCAAGTTATTCGGATATCGGAGGATTCTTGTTCATCCAAACCGGTAAAGAGAAGCAAAAGACTCCTATCATCAACCAAGTTTTGTCTTTTGGCGGCCAAATGAAGGTTCATCTGACTTCTGGAAACAAAGCTGACGTTTATATCGCTCCAGGTTTCGGTATTCATATGGTTAAAGATGTTCAAGATGACGACTTCGCTACCACGACTAAAAAATCCGACGTAACTGCTGTTGGACCTATCACTCGCATCGGAGTTTTATTTCCTATTAATAACTCAACTAAAATCGGAATCGAACGCTTCGAAATCGTGAACTGGTTTGACGACAAATTCTACGCTGCAAGCTCTTTTGCTTATTATTCAGCAGCCATGTCTTTCTCTTTTTAATCTTAAAATTGAATTTGAACAAAAAAGAAACCCCGAAATGCGAAACATTTCGGGGTTATTATTTTTACCACATTAAAAATCAGAATATCTTAGCGACGGCCTGATTTAATTTTCAATTGAAGCTTAGCGATTAAATGAACGGCCATTTTCTCTTGAACACGGCACATTTTTAATTCGTCTTTACGATAAGACCTTTGAGAAGGAGTCAGTGTTCCCGTCTCTAATTCCATTTCGTAATCCAATTTGCTTGAGCGGATTCCTTCAAGCTCTTTTGTTTGCTGCTTGAACAGTTTCGTCACACCGCTCAAAGGTGCTACTTCGATCCACTCTTCTTTAGCGCGATACCAGCTTACCATTCTCAAAAAGCGAGCTTTGTTTTTCGCCAATGTGAATTTTGGATACTGAGTCTCATTCAAATCGAGAATGTTATCGATTTCATCTAAGTCGAGATCGTCCTCAACTTCTTCACCGATCACCATTTTATCGAGATTTTTATCCATCTCGAGGTCACCGCCGAACATGTCGTGCTTCTCTGCACCCATTTCCATCTCGTCGTCTTCAAAATCATCGTCCATGTCACGCATGTTTGATTTTGTCGTCATCGTTGGATTCATAGGTTTATTCATTTCTTCTGCGTCGAAGTCCTTACCCGCCACCAGTTCCTCCTGTGATTCACTTCTTAAGGAATGTCAAAAAGTGGGAGAGATATACCCCAGAAAAGCCAATAACACAATAGGTCAAATACGACTTAAAGCGTGATAGATTTCAAGCACTTGTCGATTTTACAGGGAATCAAAAAATCGAAGATAGGCCTATTTTCGGCAGCAGATCATTTCAACGAACTGAGCGGCCTCACGCCCAGAGGTCTTTTGACAGAAATAGATATGAGATGGCACCTGGGACGCAATCGCCTTCATCTCCGGGCTCGTCATCGCTAAGCCCCCTAAACAGATAGGGACCTGGAGCTTCTTAAGTTCGACAAGATCTTCGCTCAATCCATCCAGCGAAGAGTAAGACAAGCAAAGAACCTCGGGCTTAACCTGTTTGACGAGCTCAGGAAGACTGCCCAAAGGAAGACCCGTTCCAAAATAAAAAATCGGATATCCGCGGAACTTGAGATGGGCTGTTAAAAGCATTAACCCAGCCTCACAGCGATCATCCGACAGAGTCGCTGCCAAAATACGATTATTGTGCGCGGCTGGAAAATCCATGGCCAAATAGGCCGCAAGCTTCACGCGAATAAAGGCCGAAACATAGTGATCCTGCTGGGTGCTAATCTTGCCTTCCGCTTTTTCTTTTTTCAGACGATGCAGAATCTGCTCAAAAACTCGCTCGAAAAGCTGCTCAGGCCCCAGCTTCGCATTGAGAACAGCATAGTGCTGCAAGAGCGCCGATTGATCAAAAGCAAGAAGAGCATCGTAAATCAATTCCGTTCTATAACAAACATCGTCGACGATCTCGTGGTTGATCTGAGTTCGAATGGTATCCGGGCAGCCTTTCTCCCGATAAAGACGGGCGATTTCGACAAGGCCCTGCCCTTGCTCAATCCAATCGGTTGCGCTTTTTAGAAATTCGACGTCCGTTTGACAGTAATAACGATGCCCTCCGTCCGTACGCTCCGGCATGGGAAAACCATAGCGTTTTTCCCAATTGCGCAGAGTGGCAGCTGGAATCCCTGTCATTTTAGAAACGCTCTCGATGGTGAATTTCATACCAGTCTCAAGATTTATAACTAGGACTACTGAGTCTCAAACAAATTTTAAAAATTATGTCATCTTTCAGATAAATATTTAAGCTCGGCCGCTCTTTTACGCAAGTTTTTCACGAAATCCTGCTTTTGTTTTGCCGTCAATTTGCTACTGAGACCTATCAGCCAATGGCGATATTGAGTGCGGTATTCTTGCCGAGCTTTAAGATATTCTTCGCTTTGCAGGGACTCCCACTGGTAAAAGAAATCACGAATAAGCTTCTCTCTCGCTTCCGGAACCGACCTCACCGTTTTAAACTTCTCAAAAAGAGCTTCACGGCTTTGAATTTGAAACTTCAGCGGAGCTGGAAATTTTAGAGCCATATCCGTAAACTCGCGCTCTTGTTCCGTGGTTAAAACTTCGACCGTTTCATTCACCCAGCGAGAAATTTTCTTGCGGGAATCTTTAGCAAGATCTTTGACGTCCGAAGCTTTTTTAAGATCTCTTTTCTGCTTCTCCCTAAACTCTTTATCAAAACTTTCAAAGCCTGACTTGGCCTGAAAGGTAAAAACTTTTTGCGCCACAGGTTCGAATCTTTGTGAAGATTTTTTTAAAACAGTCTCCAGCTGATTCAAAAAGCTTTCCACCGTCACCGCGTTGAATTGATCTTTTTCTATTTGCTCGGAAAGCTGAATGAAATGCTTCGAATAGACTGGAAAATCTTCAAGCTGAATTTGTTTAATTACAGCATTGATATCTTGCTTAATCTCTTTTTGCTCAGCCGAAGTTAAGTCAAAATAGTCATTGATGTAGGAAAGAGCAAAGGTATCTGCCCAACGAAGCATGAAATCGAGCTTCGAACAGGCCGTAAAGAGCAATAAGCAGGAAGAAATGAGGACTATTTTTCTCATTCAATGATCATGCGGGTATCTAAACCCTTTGTCATGAAACACTCGTTTGTCTTTCTGCATGAAATCATTTTTTAATTCAATTTTAACCCAAAATCCCTCTTGCATTTAATAAATTCGTGGGCGCTAAGCCTGGCCTAAAAATTGTATATCAGAATTTATCAGTCCACTTTCAAAACGAGGAGAATTTTTATGAAAGTTTTTACTCCGTTTATTCTTGCCAGCTCTGTCGGCCTTTTTGCCCTTTCCAACAGTGATAAGGTCGTCAACGTCATTAACCGTGATGGGTTTTCCATAGGAACGGTGACTCTGTCGCAAGCTCCGAAAGGAACACGTATTGTTTTAGATCTTAAAGATTTACCTCCGGGAGAACATGCTATCCATTTCCACGAGAAGGGAGAATGCTTGGGGCCTGAATTTAAAACGGCAGGAGAGCATTTCTCTCCAGGTAAAAAAGCTCACGGGCACAAATCAAAAGAGGGTCCCCATGCCGGTGATATGAAGAATATCACGGTGTCTGCCAATGGCAGGGTGAAAACCGATTTCATCAATCCTTATGTCACACTAAAAGAAGGCGATCAGGCTTTGATGAAAGCCGGAGGTACCGCGATTGTCATTCATGCCAAGGCGGATGATTATAAAACTCAGCCATCAGGAGATGCCGGCGATCGCATCGCCTGTGCGGTGATCAAATAGTTTTTCGGGGCGCTTTTCCCGCCGACATGTATTTTGCTTTTTGTGCGGGAGATAATTTCTCGATCGAATAGCGAAGCATGGTTCGAGGCATTTGGTTGGCAAACTTGTCTAAAAAACGCAAAAGAGGCTTCTCTTCGCGCTTTCCCATTTCTCGCAGCATCCATCCACTGGCTTTATGAATGAGATCTTCACGATCACGCAAGAGCATCTCGCTGATTTTAAGGGTGTCTTTAAAATCTCTCTCCCGCAAAAAATAAAAAGTAGCCATTATGGCCAATCGGCGTTCCCACAAAGATTGAGATCTCGCTAGCTTATAGAGAATCTTTCTATCTTTATCAAAAAGATAAGCCCCCATGATATCCCGACAGCTCATGTCGACGAGATCCCAATTATTAATATGCTGACGGTAGCGGAAATAAAAATCAAAAATCTTCTTCTGATTTTTCTGATCTTTTTGCTTTTGAGATCTTTGATATTGAATCACTAAAATTGATAAAGCGAGAGCCCGCTCTTCATGAATTTTTGATTTCAGTAAACTTGAGAGAACCGAAAAATCCAGATCCTGATACTTTTGGCTGATCGTACGCAAAGTCGGAGCATCGATGCCGATGAAAATATCCCCTTCTCCGTATTGACCCGGGCCTGTTTTAAAAAATTTCTGCAAGATTTTCGCACGCGCTGGACTGGCTTTGGCTTTCAAATCTTTTTTGACGCTGGCGAGATTCACTTAGAAATGTTTTCCGTTTTCGTAATAAGCTGATTTCGGCAGGGAAATAAAGACCACAGCGATATACTCTGAAGCTAGCACCTGCCGAGCCAGCTCCGTGATTTTCAATGCAGCTTTATCCTGAGTGGCCTGCCCTCGATCAAACCAAAGAACCTCGATCATGGGATCAGCAGAGGCCTTAAGGCCTGCTTGAAAATACTGAGTGCCAATAAGCTCGAAAGTAAAATTATCCGGCGTGGTTTCCATACATTCTGCTAAACGTGCAGGCATGCTTACACTCAGTTTTAAGATTTGCTCAGCGGTAAAAGATCGAAAGCGAAGATGAGGCATATGTTCTCCAGGCTAGTGACCTAGAGAACATACTGATATTTTAGATTATTGGCAAATAGGAGCCGAAGGATCTTTTGCACACAAGTAGGCTTTGATCGCCGAGTTTTCTTGTTTCAGACGAGAAATCTCTTGATCTTGAGCTAAGAATTGCGCGTAAAGTTCTTTGATGGCCTGAACGATGGGCGAAATAAGTTCGGTATACTTGACACCGTAGGCATCTGAAACTTTATCGTGAGATACGATGATGTTAGCCGCATTGACCTCGTCTTCAGTGCCTCTTTTGCTTTGGCGCACGGCCTGCTCTAATTCTTGAGCAATAAATCCATAATGCAAGTTCTTATCACCTTTTTTCCACTGGTAAGATACCGGATTTAGACTGTTGATAAAATCTAAACCCAAATCAGAAGATTGAATATTTCTTTTCTGACGGCGGTCCGAAGTTTGAATTGTTCCATTCATAGCGTAAACGGCATTAAATCTATTTCCAGCGGAGCCAAGATTGTGAATTGCGTCACTCGCAGGAGCAATGACTCCGTCAACTTGAAGTTTGAAAGTGGGAGTATTTGTACCTATACCGACATTTCCGTTACCAATGATCCTCATCGCTTCCGCGGGAGTAGTCGAAGCATTTGGTGTGGCAAAAAATGAAATCGCCGTTGGCCAAGAAGCATTAGTAAAAGAACCATCTGCCAAGACACTCATTCCCGCCGCAAGGCCTGAAAAGTTGGAAACATCCGTATAGCCAGAGCCTCCGAAGGTGGCTAATTTATGCCCGGGCTGAGACTGCGTCGGTGTGCCCGCACTGCCGTTGGCACCGCGACCGAGGAAAACTCCATATCCAGTACCGCCAGTTCCGTAACCTTC
>JACCDR010489445.1_pt1 | contig 14672 bp, 14 predicted proteins | sample 7446431 | NCBI WGS metagenome assembly JACCDR01 (sample SAMN15323443, study PRJNA562643) | freshwater metagenome | isolation source: river surface water | place: USA:Blue River Watershed | collected 2017-08-17 | reverse complement strand
TTTTGAACAAAAACTGATGCTCATACAGAGCGATCTTTATTTCTTTATCTTTTTTTAATTCTTCAATTGGAATATGTTTCGAAGACATATACATAATATTATCACACAATATATAATAAATTGGCGGAGGTGGCGAGATTTGAACTCGCGAAGGAGTTTCCCCCTTACCACCTTTCCAAGGTGGCGCAATAAGCCACTATGCGACACCTCCTTCTACAACTTAACAAAAATTACTAAACAAACTTAACTTTATTTCTATCAAAAGTACGGCGTATTTCAAGTCTTATTTTATTGCAGACTAGATTTTATTTTTTGTAACTAAGTAAAGCTTGTATTCTTTCTTGTACTGGCGGATGAGTCATAAACATCTTGGCAAGTCTTGAGACTTTTTGTTCTTTGTCTGGAATACCATCTCCATCTGCATCTCCACCAAGCGGGTTTGAAAGAAACATGTGTGCTGTCGCCTTATTTACCTTATTCATTGGTCCATGGTAATCAGAAATCTTATGGAGTGCGTTTGCAAGACCTTCTGGATATCGTGTCATAAGTGCCCCTGTCGCATCCGCAAGAAATTCACGACGCCGAGAAATAGCAAGTTGAATAAGAGTAGCAATTAATGGTGAAAGAATCATAAACACAATACCAAGCACAGCAAAAGCAGGGTGCCTTTCTTCTCCTCCATCTCGATTACCAAACATCGACATCCGCATCAAATAATCAGCCATCATTGCAACAGAACCAACAAGCACTGCAACAACACTTTGAAGCAAAATATCTTTGTTGCCAATATGAGCAAGTTCGTGTGCCACTACTCCTTCAAGTTCAGTGCGATCAAGAAGAGAAAGGATTCCTGTGGTAAATGCCACCGCCGCGTGGTTTTTATTTCTCCCTGTCGCAAAAGCGTTTGGCGCAGAATCTTCTATCACATACACTCGCGGTTTTGGAAGCCCAGCTGTGATAGCTAAGTTTTCAACAAGTCGGTGAAGTTCTAAATACTGCTTACTATCTGCTTCTTTTGCACCATTGACTGCAAGCGCAAGTTTATCCGAAAACCAGTAACTTCCGATGTTCATGATGATACTAAAGATCACTGCTCCATAAAGAATTCCTGGATTATTGTATTGCGCACTTGCGATATAACCCATACCAACAAAGAACGAAATAAAGAGCCCCATCAATAGTGCGGTTTTTAGATTGTTTTCTGACTTATGGGTGTAAAGGGTTTTCATGATGATATATCTACGAAACTACTCTTTGAAAGCCAGGTTGTTATAACTTACCGAGAAAGCAAATCGAGCCACATCTTTTGTAAACTTATGATCTGATTTTGATTTTTCAAAAATCTTTAAAGTGAAACGACGGCCGTTTGCTTCATTACGAAATTCAACAGTTTGATAAGTACCTTCATCAAATGAAGCACCTATCGAAGAAACAGTTTCTAATTCTCTCATAGCATCTTCTCCTGTCCCTTGAGTTAATGCTCTATTTAAAGCTGGACCAAGATCTGGAAAAAGTTCATATAACCGACTCATCAAGTCAATTCTTTCTTGTCTTGCAAGATCTTGTTCTTCTGGTCTTTCGCTCATATTCTTAATTCTTAAATCTATATTCTATAATTCTGTCTCTAGAACTTAACCTCTGGTACCTTTTGCGCTTCGTCATTGTCTGGAAGATCAAAGAGATCCATCTTTCCAAACCCAAACGACTTTCCGATAATATTTGATGGAAATGACTCTACTGCAATATTGAGATCTCGAACTGTTCCGTTATAAAACCGTCGTGATGCTTGAACTTTGTTTTCTGTATCAGAAAGTTCTCGTTGAAGTTCTACGAAGTTACTACTTGCTTTAAGATCTGGATAATTTTCTGCAACTGCAAAGAGACTCTTGAGCGCCCCTGTAAGCCCACCTTCTGCTTGTGCATGTTCTGTTGTTGGACCTGTCGATTGCATTGCTTTACTTCGTGCTTCAGTCAACTTCTCAAGAACTCCTGCTTCGTGAGCAGCATATCCTTTTACTGAGTTGATCAGATTTGGGATCAGATCATACCGACGCTTGAGTTGAACTTCAATATCTGCCCACGCTTCTTTTGCTTGGTTTACAAGACGAACAAATCGGTTGTAAAACCCTACAACCATGAGAACCACTACCGCCAGAATAATCAATACAATAACTAATGGTGACATAAAAATTTAAATTAAATAATAATATATATTTTTTATTATAACATAAAAATAAAAATCAAACGAAACTCGTTTTTCTTTCTCATACCCCTCAATTCTCCTATGAATTGACTTTCATAACCCTTTTATGTTAGACTTTTAGGTAACAGTAAATTTCTCTTTAACCTGACAAAACTATCTTAAAGAGCGACGTATTACATATTAATTATATAATCACAAACACTTCGTATGACTTCACTTACCCTCTCGTATATCCAAATCGTTCTTTCGGTTATTATGGTTGGACTTATTCTTCTTCAATATTCTGAAGCTGGTGCAGGAAGCGCCTTTGGAGGTGGAGACAATTTCTCTTCTGGATTCCACACTCGACGTGGAGCTGAGAAAGTGATCTTCTATACAACTATCGTTGTAGGTATTCTTTTTGTTGCATCAACATTTATCGCTCTCATTATTAAATAATTATACTCAAGAGGTACACCTTCTTGATCTCAATCTATCGTGACACCACCATCTGGATCTTTTCCAAAAGCTGTATCAGCTTTTTCTCAAATCAAACACAAAGGGCTTCAGGCGTACCGTGCTTTTTCTTTTACTGAACAAATTATCTTTTATACTCTGCTTACCCTCTTTACAGGAAGTACCTTATTTCTTCTCGCAAAAGTAAATGAACAATTTACTGTGGAAGTACCGCTTACAGGTGGAACCATCAAAGAAGGGATTGTAGGATACCCTCGTTATATTAATCCAATCATTTCTATCACTGACACGGGTAAAGATTTAAGTTTACTCGTCTATTCTGGACTTCTTAAAGCAACTCATGATGGTAAAATAATTCCAGATCTTGCCGAGCATTACACAATATCAGAAGACGGGCTTACATACAGTGTTACGCTAAAAGAAAATATCTCATTTCACGATGGGCACCCTGTTACTACATCAGACGTTAATTTCACCATTAAAAGACTTTTAGACCCAGAACTTAAAAGTCCAAAAGCACCAAACTGGAAAGGGGTTGAGGTTTCTGTTATTGATGAAAAAAATATTATATTTACTCTCAAATCTCCATACAGTCCTTTTATTGAAAACTTAACCCTTGGTATATTACCCGAACATATTTGGAAAAACATCGATTCTGAAGGTTTTGTTTTTAGCCAGTTCAATATTGAACCAATAGGTTCCGGACCATATAAAATCACTGAAATAAAACAAAATAAATCTGGACTACCTGAGTATTATCATTTTGTACCTTTTAGTGAATATGCTTTAGGAAAACCTTATATCAAACACTTCTATACTTACTTTTTTACTAATGAAGAAAAAATGCTTGAAGCCTGGAATGATGGCATCATAGATCAAATGAATTCTATTTCTCCAAAAATAGCCCAAGCAATCGCTACAAAAAAATCTACATTTATTCGCACCCCTCTTCCAAGAATTTTCGGCTTATTCTTTAACCAAAACGAAGCTCCTGTTTTTAGTCATAAAGAAGTACGTCTTGCACTTAATACAGCAGTGAATCGAAAATCAATCATTGATAATGTATTGTTTGGTTTTGGTACCGAAGCATACGGTCCTTTACCTCCTACAGATCGAGTTCAAGGAAATACACAAGATCTTGATACACTCATACAACAAGGACAAAGTATTCTCGAAAAAAACGCGTGGGAAAAAAACGAAGACGGTATTTACCAAAAAAAATCAAAAACAGGTACCATTCTTCTTAGTTTTTCTATTTCGACTTCTGATACCCCTGAACTCAAGTCCACTGCCTACCTCCTGAAAGATATTTGGACAAAGCTCGGTGCATCTGTTGAAGTAAAGATATTTGAACTTTCTGATCTGAATCAGAATATTATTCAGGGACGTAAATACGATTCACTCCTTTTTGGACAATCGGTTGGAAGACACAATGATCTCTTCGCTTTCTGGCATTCAAGTGAACGAAATGACCCAGGACTCAACGTATCGATGTATACAAATTCAAAAGTAGATAAGATAATTGACGATTTACGTAAAACCACTTCTGAAGAGAAACGAGTACAGCTATACGACACATTTGAAAAAGAAATCACCAATGATATTCCAGCTGTGTTTATTTACTCACCTGATTTTATTTACATTACTCACAAAAACGTAAAAGGCATTGCAATGGAAGGAATCGTAAGCGCATCAGAAAGATTTCTAAACATTCACAAGTGGTACACAGACACACAAAAAATTTGGAATATATTTAATCAATAATCAAAAAACATGACAGAATCACAAAAAAAAGAAATTCGAGCTGAAGCGACCTCAGTAACAGGCACACCTCAAAGGACAGTAAGGAAACCGTTCCATGCAACGAGTGTTATTCTTAAACAAGAACCAGGAAAACATAGAGCTCCTTCCCGTGCAACTTCACATTCACACAACCCTTTTTCTTCAACTAAACATCAACACCGGTCTCACGCACACGGCAAACAACCCATGCGTCCACATATCGTAGCTCCACATAAAGATACAAACAAACATACTGCGATACAAAAACCAGTTTCAAAAAGCGCATCTATTCCCCAGCCTATACCTGGAGTAGTACGAATCATTCCCCTTGGAGGTGTGGAAGAAGTAGGAAAAAATATGACCGCAATTGAAATTGGAAATGACATTATTGTGATCGATGCGGGTTTTGCTTTTGAAGACGACACTACTCCAGGAATCGACTACATTCTGCCAAATACCAAATACCTTGAAGAACGAAAAGATCGCGTACGGGCAATATTCATTACTCACGGACACCTTGACCATACAGGAGGTATACCTTACATTATGGACCGAATCGGTAATCCACCACTCTATACCCGAAATCTTACCGCTCTCATGATCAAGAAGCGTCAAACAGAGTTTCCAAACGCACTTCCAATCGATTTTAAAATAGTTGAAAAAGATGAAGAACTTACTGTTGGAAATATAAAAGTGAAGTTCTTTGGAGTAACTCACTCAATCCCCGATTGTATGGGAATCATGGTACGGACACCTTACGGAAATATCATTAATCCAGGAGACTACAAACTGGATCACGAAGACGGTATCCCCGAAGTATACGAAGAAGAAATCTATGGAAAAGTAGCCTCAGAAAAAACCTTGCTGTTAATGACTGACTCAACGAATATTGAAAACCCAGGATTCTCAACTCCAGAAAAATTAGTGCACCAGAATCTTGCTGAAATTATTCGAAACACTAAAGGGCGTCTTATTCTTGCCATGTTCGCATCGCACATTTCTCGAATTGTAAAAGTAATCGAAGCTGCCGAAGCGTGCAACAAAAAAATTGTTGTCGAAGGACGAAGCATGAAAAACAATATCGAAATCTGTAAAGAAGGACGCCTCATTGAAATAAAAAAAGATACAATCATTTCTGCGCAAGATATTGATCAATATCCACCAGATCGAATTATTATTCTTGCAACAGGAGGACAAGGAGAAGAATTCTCAGCGCTTTCGCGAATGGCTGCAAAGAACTTCAAATACATTCAACTAAATCCTCGAGACACAGTGGTTCTCTCAGCATCAATTATTCCAGGAAACGAAAAGGCTGTACAGAAACTCAAAGACAATCTTGCACGAAACGGTATCAAAATTATCCATTACCGAACCTCAGATGTGTTTATCCATTCAACTGGACATGGTAACCGAGGCGAGATTGAATGGTTACATCGCAAACTAAAACCAAAATTCTTCATCCCAATTCACGGAAACCACTACATGCTTCGACTGCATGCTGAACTTGCAAAAGAAATCGGTATGCCCACTGAAAATATTGTTGTTCCTGACAATGGAATGATAATTGAAATTCAAGACAATGGTGAAAAGATTGTTGCACTTAAAGAAAAGGCTCCTTCTGGACAAATGATGGTTGATGGGTTTGCTATTGGTGATATGCAAGAAGTAGTAATTCGAGACAGACAGTTACTTGCACAAGATGGAATGTTTGTCATTATTGCAACAGTAAATACAATAAACGGTAAGCTCAAAAAGTCACCGGATATCATTTCTCGAGGATTTGTATATTTACGTGAAAACCAAGAGCTACTTCGACAAGCTCGTATTATCATCAAAAAGACTATAGAGGATAATACAGTAGGTATGCACCCAATCAACTTTGATCTTCTTAAAAATGTCTTAACTGATAACATGAGTCGTTTCCTATTCCAAAAAACAAACAAACGTCCTATCGTTATTCCAGTGCTCCTTGGAGTATAAATCAGCTACTCCAACACAGAGCGTTGAAGTGTGAGTCGCTAATAAAAAAGCCCTGCAAGCGCAGCTTGCAGGGCTTTTTTATTTCACCTATACTAAGTAAATGTTTAAACCATTTTTAATCAGAGCCACCTCAAACAAAAAGTTTCTCTATGTATTTATAGCAGGGATTTTTTTAGCATTTCATTATTATCTTATTGTTTATATTAACTCAACACTTCTTGGTCAATTTATCTCTCGAGAAACACTGGGAACTATATATATCTCTGGTTCAATACTCCACATCCTCTTACTGCTTCAAACTCCAAAATTTGCAAAAAAATTTGGAGTTTACCATCTTATGCTCTCCTTCACACTACTCGAAATTTTATTTCTTACAGTGCTTGCCTTATCAACAACCCCATCAATCCTTATTGGTACATTTATACTTCATCATGCAATAAGTCCCCTTCTCTTACTATGTCTAAATATTTGCCTCGAAGATCAAACCGAATCTAAACACATGGGAGAAACACGAGGACTATTTCTCACCATTCTCTCAATCGCCGCTGTAACTGCCCCTATTTTTTCCGGAACTTTATTTGAAAGTACAAATGGATTGCGGCCGGTATATCTCGTGTCTGCACTTTTTATGTTTTTATTTTTTTTCACCATACTCACCAACTTCAAACAAACTCGCTACGGTGAATACAAGAAAATTGACACTCTTGGATCAATCAAAGAATTACTCTCAAACAAAGAGTTGACTCTGATCAGCATCGCTGGGATTATTTTGCAATTCTTGTTTTCTTGGCTTATTATTTATCTCCCTATCTATCTTGACAATGAAATAGGCATCCCATTCAAAGATATCGGCATACTCATTAGCATTACCTTACTTCCATTTTTGTTTTTGGAAATTCCTGTGGGAGAACTTGCCGATCAAACCTATGGTGAAAAAGAATTTTTGATTGGAGGAATGCTTATCTCTGCTGTTGCGTTTTTTGCATTTCAATTTATCACAAGCAGTTCAATTGTCACATGGGGGCTGATCGTACTTCTTGCGCGAACTGGTGCAAGTATCATGGAAACAGCTATTGAAACTTATTTCTACAAAAAAGCAAAAGGGAGAGATGAGCTCATTAGTGTCTTTAGTTTGGGTTCTCCGATCGCCTATATTATAGGGCCGCTTATAGGAAGTCTTACTCTTGTATTCTTTCCATTCAAATCAATGTTTACAATACTTGCGGTTGTATTAGTATGCGGAAGTCTTATTATGATTCGTCTCAAAGATACGAAATAATCAACCACCTGAGTCATTGATTGACTTCCTTTTTTACACAAGCATTAAATATCTCAACTGATTTATTATAATCTCGTATATTTTCTTCAAGTACTTCGAGAAAATTGTTGTACTCCTTTACAAGTGCATTATACGTATCAACGTCTGTTTTTTGTCTACCTGTTTCTACTTCTTTTTTCCTTTCTTTCATTACAAGTGCCAGTTGTTTTAGCGTGGCACTTGTTTGATCTATATTTTTCTTTTCTTGTTCATCTGGTGCACTACAAACGGATGATGGTTTTGCAAACTCTTGAACTGCAAGATACACCCTATCCCCTGCAAAGAGTCCTTTTTTTACTGCCACTCCAATCTCTGTAAATTGTTTACCTAGTATGTTGGCACGGTGTCCAGGACTGTCCATCCAAGCCTTTACAAGCTCTTTCTCATCTTTAAATACCCCAAAAGCAAGGTTCTCTCCTGTTGTGAGATATGCATATCCTGCCCCTGTAACAAAATCAGCTGGTGCTTTACCCTGTGGAGACACATGTTCGAAATACTGGTGAATAAACATATCATCCACCTTTGCGAGAGCTGCTTTGGCAAGAGTTTGATTGTGGACAAGTGGTGGTAAATTTTTTTGTACACGTTCATTGTTGGTTTCTTCAAAGATCCCTAATGCTGAAAGTGTCATATCAGTCGAAATACTTTGCGTTGGTTCTACAACAAGAGGAGTACTTTCAGTTACTTTTTTTAAATCTTCAAAAAGAAGATCCACATCTTTTATCTCAACATCAAGTGTCTTTATATTTGAAATCCCACTTGATAAGCTTTCAACTTGCTCAAACAAAAAGTCTCGGCTGTCTTTTCGCAAGACAACCAAGACCATAAGAAGTATCAAGATTCCTAAAAAAAATTTAAAAATCCGAAACATTATTATTTATTTCTTTGGTGCAACTTTCTTAACTGCAACTTTTTTTGGTGATGTTCCTTGTACTTTCTTTTGCATTACTTTCCAGTAAGATCGTAGTTCTTTTGCGAGCACATCTACTTCATCACCATATTTATCTTTCATCTTGTAGTACTTACCCATCACAGCGTCGATTGCCGCCGTGTACTTGTCTTCAGTCAAATCCTTGATTGTCTCGATCTTTTCAAGTGCCTCACCCTTTGCCTTAACCACCCATCCTTTTACGGCCTTTCGTTTTTGTTCACCTGCTTTTGTTCCGTATAGGAAGTAAGCTCCCGCAATCGCTCCGAGTCCTGCAACTACTGCGCCTCCTACCGCCAATCCTTTTTTAAGTCCACTTGCTTTTGTTGTTGTACTTTTTTTTGTCGTCATGTTTTTTTTATTATTTATAAATCTCTCGGTTTTTTCTTTGACTCTCGTTTTTTATGATTGCCAAACAATAAAGACACAATACCAGAAAGTGATGTACCTTTTTCTTTGATCGTCTCTCTCATCTCCCGAGCGTCTTGAAGAAATTCAATGCTTTCTTCTTTTATTTTTTTTGAAACGTATTTAACATCAGACATGATCCTAATAGCATAAATCATCGCCACTATAACAAACAGGGCGATTATTACCACTACAATTGTAGTGACAAAAAAGAAAACATCTGATTTTAAAACTCCTTCCATACCTTCTATTATACTAGAAGATCTGAAAATTATTCAAATAGAATGGGGATATCGAACTGGAGAGGAAATCCATCTCCTGAGAGATCTTCTCGCTCAAAGATAAGAAAACCGCTTTTTGTATCTGGTTTTACAAAAGAAATACCCCCTTCGAAAGGGACCAACCCTTCTGCCGTAGAGTCTCCGGAAGCAAGAACAATCGAAGAACTGATGATGTTTCGATACTGGTCTGTGAGCACAACACTAAACTGTTCTTCAAAAAACCATATCTCACTCGCCTGACCCTTGATCACTACCGGAGACATTATTACATTGTTTGAGATAGGTGACTCAACCAAGATTTTTGGAAGATTTTTTTGTCCCTTTTTAAAGGCATTAGTCAATTCACCAAAAGGATTTTGCTGACCACGTTCAAGCCATACATCATATGTCACAATACACACAGAAACAATCGCTGTAGTAAGCAGTATATATTCAAATACGCTTTTTAATTTAGTGTTCATGATGAGCGAGCCTTTGTTTGATCAACTCAATTACTTCAACAAGAGTATATTTTGAAGTATCAATAACAAGATCGAAGCACTCATCTCGAGTTTCTTTATCAAAATCCATTCCATAATACATCTTAAATCGTTCACGAATCGCTTTCTCACGTTCAATAGTTTCTTGATGAACTTGTTCCAATGTCTTTTGTTCTCGAGCCATAATTCTTTTAAGACGAGTTTCGTCATTACAAAACAGTTTCACCTTAAACGAATCTGACACATTAAACCATCCGAGTCGTGCCTCTATCACACAGTTTGAATGTGTTTGACCAAACTGTTTTAAATGCTCGTCTCGAAGTAGGTCGTATTTCTTATCCGTCTTAGAAAGTTCTTCAAGTTCATTAAGTGTTATACCTAATTCTGACGCAGTAAGTCGTCCCATATCTCCACCAGAAGCAAACGGATAGCCAAGATCCCGAGCAAGCTCTTTTCCCGTGCTTGATGTTCCTGTCCCCGCCATTCCAAAGATTGTGATTTTCATAATATGTAGATTACCGTATTAAAATAAAAATAACAATGGGTATCCAAAATAAATGACGCGCTTTCGCACGTCATTTATTTTGAAAGATCACAAAAGAGAAGCGCTTACCGTCCGAATGAAATTGATTTTACAAAAGATTTGACCTGATCTAAATTCACGCCCCCACCTGAATAAACTGAGAGAGCCTTGGTAGCACCTATAATTTTATTTCCTGAAGAATTAACAATATTGTATGGAACTACAATAAATGAGTTATATCTATTTCTGCCTGGAAATACTCTAATAGAATCTTTGTTAATCCAAAAAATTGGATTTAGATTGTAACCCTTATATGATGGTTTCTCATCTGAAAGACTGCCTTGGTATATATTTGTATAAATTTTGTCTTCACTAACATCATAAGTATAAACCGTGATCTCATTATCAGTCATTGTATTTGCCTCTGAATAATATTTGGTTAAGTCTATAGCCTTAGCAACTATATAATATTCAGAGCTAATTCCAAATTTTAGAGTGTTATTGCCTAGATTGGTTACTTCCCAATCTTTACTTGCGTCATTAAACCCATAAACATAACCATCAGAAATATCTAAATAAGCTCTGCTCATCGCAACAACTTTAGTCACTTCAAAACTCATCTTATTACTCTTCTTTCCCCATGGACTTGTATACAATTTATACATGCCGGGAGTGATATTTAGATAACTTGTGCAAGGATTTCCTGAATAACTATTATTTTGTTTACAAGCTCTTTCTGGAATCTTAACCACAATCATGTCAGTCTTCACTTGACCCGAATACATTCCAGGAAGATATGCAACTTCACCATTATTATTTTCTATCCACGCATCAAGATCACCTTCAAATCCGGCAAGATTCTTCCCTTTAAGGGTGACCACAGTCCCAATTGGTCCTGAAGTGTTATCAATAGATGTAATCATCGGATCATTTGAGTTTGTAGGAGAAGTTGAAACAGAGTTTAAACCAAGTCGGACGAGAATATTACTCATCAAATTCAAAAGTACAGATTGAAATGACTGTTCTTGGGTTACCGTGAGTTTGCCTGCAAGTCTCATATTTCCAACTTCAGAAGAAAGCGTCTTGATAGTTGAAAGAAGAGATTCATACGTCTTTACCTCAGAACTTGAAAGCGCACTAGAAGAACTTATTGCAAACACACCTGAAGTCAAGAATACGAAACTAAATACGGCTCCTAAAATGATTTTTTTCATAAATTTGTTAAATTAATATACCCTTTATACTAACATAACCCCCCCCTACATACCAGTTATGCACAACCAAACACTCTCCGAATGAAAAGCTTCACATTAGACGTTGGCAAGCGAGTTTTATATTCTATAATTCTCTCGTACCTTACTCAATGAATCCTCTATTTTGATGATCCCAGAAATTAAAGTAAGTTCCCTTCTTTGCAAGTAATTCTTTATGATCTCCTTCTTCAACTATTTTTCCCTTTTCAAGAACAATGATCCGATCCATTTTTTCGATAGTTGAAAGTCGGTGCGCGATCACAATAGTTGTTTTACCCTCCATAAGTCGGTCTAATGCTTCTTTGATATGTGTTTCTGACACAGAATCAAGTGAACTTGTAGCCTCATCAAGGATAAGTACTGGGGCGTTTTTAAGTATCGCTCGGGCAATTGCTACTCGTTGACGTTCTCCACCCGAAAGTTTGATACCTCTCTCCCCAACAAGAGTATCATATCCGTGTTCAAGGAGTGATATAAATTCATGACAATGCGCCTCTTTTGAAGCCTCAATTATTTCTTCTTCAGTTGCATTTGGCCTCCCATAAGCCATGTTGTCTCGGAGAGATCGATGGAACAAAATCGGATCTTGAGGAACATATGATACAACAGAACGCAAATCATCTTGAGTAATGTTTCGAATATCTTGTCCATCAATTGTAATACTTCCTCCTGTTACATCTGCAAACCGAAGGATTAACTTTGTCACAGTTGTCTTACCAGCCCCACTTGTCCCAATAATCCCTACCTTTTCTCCAGACTTGATCTTGAGATTGAAATGTTCAAAAATAGGTCGACCGTTTTTGTAAGCAAACGACACATCGTTAAACTTTACATTTCCTTTGGTAACCGCAAGTACTTCTGGCTTTGTTGGATCAGTGATTTCAACTTGCTCGTTCAACAAATCAGTAAACTCTTTTGCATTTGTGTAAGCATCGGTAAATCGTCGAATCGAGCTTCCAAGGAAACCAAGTCGATTAAAAAGTATCTGACTATAAGAAACAGTAAGTACGATCGTTCCAGGTGTAATCAATCCTTTAGACCAAAGCCACACACTTGTATAAATAAGTGATACTTGAGCAAAGATTGTAATAATCGACTGACACGTATATGCGCCGTTTGCCATATTCCATGTCCGCATTCGAATCCTATCCTCTTCCTTAAGGAGCGCATCAAAATCTTTTTGTTCTCGTTTTTTTGATGAAAACAGTTTCAAGTTGATAATATTTGTAATAATGTCAGAAATTACCCCTGTTACTTTTGATTCCATCTTGCTCTTTTCTCTCTCTAAGGGAATCCGTATTTTTGTAAAATACACCATTGCAAAAAAGAAAATAGTGAACCATACCAGAGCCAAAGTTCCCAAGAGCACATTATTATAAAACAGTACCACGAGTACCCCTACAACAGCGACTCCCGCAAGAACAAAATCTCGAACAAAAAATCCATATAACTGATCCGCTGATGTGATAAACCGTTTCATCTTTGTTACAAGAGAACCAGCAAAATTGTTCGCAAAAAACTGATACGAGTGAGTGGTGGTATGTTCAAGTGCATACGCAGCATTGTACGTAAATACTTTTGAGATATTACGAGCATCAAAGTATTCAAATCCTCGATCAAAAAGAGTGTGCAAACAAACTGCAACAAAAATACTTCCGATCACGGATACTATTATCTCAAAAGATGATCCCGTGGTAATCGCATCAATTATCTTTTTGTAAAAGTTAGGAATGATGACCATAGACACCAGGGCACCCATACCAAACAGAAGTCCGTTTGCCATAAGAGCACAAAACATCTTTTTTCCAATTGCTTTTCTATAATGTCCGAAAACAGACATTACTTTTTGTTCTTTTTTCATTTTATTTATTATAACTTAATCTTTTATTTCTTCGAGGAGATCTCCAAGGTCTTTGTACCGAGGATGCACTTCGTGTTTATGGAGTACCCAAAACACAGACGGGTTGAAGTTTTCGATAAATTCGTAGTCGTGACTAACAAGTAAAATTGTACTCTTAGAATTTTTGCAGGCCATAAGAAGGATTTCCCACGTTACTTCATCGAGATGGTTTGTTGGCTCATCAAAAATAATCACATCACTTTTTCGTCCGAACACAATCCCAAACCGTACTCGCATCCGCTCCCCTCCAGATAAACTCTGTATTGGTACTGACATTTTTTCACTATTAAACCTCATACTTCCGAGCACACTTCGCGCAGTTTCATCATCGCAATGTAGTGCATCTACAACTGCCTCCACAGGAGTTTTACTCTCATCGAAATGTGCATGTTGGTCAAAGTATGAAAACGTAATCCCTGGCGTCCAAGCAACTTCACCGTTTGTTAGTTTCCATTCTTCGATCAAACATTTAAGGAAAGTACTTTTGCCAGAACCGTTTCGTCCAAGAAGTACGATATGCCCTCCTGTACGAATCTCAAGATGTACGTTTCTAAATATGTCAGTCTTACTTCCTTCATAGTGATAGGCAGCATCTTTCATTTTCCAAAGAAGCTTTCCCCCGTGAAGCCCATCACCCTTTTGATGAATTCTGATTTTTGTCTTTTTGTCTTCTGGCCGGTCAGATTCTTTGTGCTTTGCTTTGAGTTCATTTAACTCTTCCATCTTACGCTTGTAAGCAGAGATCTCTTTTCCTCGAAACGCTTTCTGACGAAGGATCACTACTGTTGTTTCAAGTTGTCTTATCCGCTTACTTTCTGCATCATACTGTCGCTGAAGTCCACCGATGCGCTCCATCTTACTTTGAATATAATCCTCATATCCTCCTTCTGAAAGATGCATCACTCCCCCTGCAACTTCTGCAACCTTGGTAGCAAGTGCGTCGATAAACAACCGATCGTGAGAAATAAAGATAATACTTCCGCGATAATCTTGAATCATTTCGATAAGCACCATTCGGCTCACAATATCAATATGGTTTTCAGGTTCATCAAGAAGTATGAAGTCGGGATTCGTTGCGATCATCACCGAGAGAGCTAGAAGCTTCTGTTGTCCTCCCGAAAGCGAGCCACAAGTTCGGTCCATAATCCGAGAGATATCAAG
>JACCDR011398447.1_pt1 | contig 14678 bp, 25 predicted proteins | sample 7446431 | NCBI WGS metagenome assembly JACCDR01 (sample SAMN15323443, study PRJNA562643) | freshwater metagenome | isolation source: river surface water | place: USA:Blue River Watershed | collected 2017-08-17 | reverse complement strand
CCCCACCGCCGCGACCCGGAACCAATACGGCACGTTGGGGCGGTTAAAGGTGTCAAACTGAAAGCGGTAAGATGTGCCGTCGATAACCCGGTTATCGTTTGACCCGCTTGTTTGGAATTGAAGCCAGTTCCACCGCCCGATCCTTGCATCTGTGACCGTGCTCGTCCGAACAAGGTTCATGACGCCATTAGTCGCGCGATAAACCCGCGCAGTGCTGCCGATACGGAACTCAGGCGAGTATTGATCCGACCCGTTTAAGACCCCCGGATCGGCATTGATCCTATTTGCCGCGCCGCTGGTCGTAAGGACTTGACTGCGGAACAGGTTGGGGTAGCCGACACTGCCAGCAAATCCCGCGTCACGTTCTGCGAAGGTCGCAGTGTAACCTTCCCATCTTTGGTTGGCGACCCTAAAGCCCCCGTCCGCTTCAACCGGAGCGGCAGGGGCTACTAAGGGTTTAGCCTAGCATCCGCGTAATTCTCCGCAGGCAAGATATCGGCATCCACGTAATCCGTCGTGCCATTCGCGGCCATGATGTAGCTGTAAAGCCTGCCGATGAATGGAGCCGTCCCGGTAGTGTTTGCGCCGATATACACCAAGCCATTGGCGTAACTGCCCGTTCCTTGGTCGGCTGTGTTTTGGCCAACCTGCGCCTTATCCCTGCGGAAAACCACGTTATCGTTGGGAATGGTCGCATACGCGCCAAGAAGCATTTTAACGGGAAGTGTCACCACTGGAAAAGCGACACTTGCCAAGGCTTGTGCAGTCCCCCGGCTATCGACGGAATGGGTGTTCCCCGCTTGCGGGACAAGCCACCGCATCCGCCCGTTGCCCGATGCCCATTCTTGCAAGTGGCTGTTGGTTCCAGGCCGTTGGTCTTGCTGGACGGCAAAGATCGTCAACATGCGGTTGAAGCCGCTTGTCGAAAAGGTCAACGAAGGCGTGACAAGCCAACGGTTTGTAACCCCGTCGCTCATTTGCAGATATGCCTTGCCGCCCGCATCAACCTGATAAATCGGGCGGTTAGCCGAGGCTGCTTGCGTTGCCACAATGGCATTCGTAAACGGGTCGCGGACACAGGCCACCAGATCGCCGGGGGCTGTCACAGGAACCGTCCCCGCCGTATCGGTGAACAGCGTCCCGATCACGGAAGGGTCGATGCTGAACTGATAGCCGAGAAGGTTGGTGAACGGGCTGTAAGGGACAAGCACCGTTGTGCTAACTGCGAAGTCAAACCCAAAGCCGTTGGTTTCAATCTGCGTCACAGAAAGGAACGCCGAAACATCGGCGGTTACAACCGTATAGGTCGCAGATGTCGCGCCGGGGATATCCACCCCGTTTCGATGCCACTGCCAAGTGCGCGTGATGACAGGCGCACCAGTGACCGGGGCCGGATTAGCCGTCAAAACCTGCCCATTCGCAGGCGTTCCGGTGATGGTCGGAACCCCGGCGATAACGGGAGTTGTGGCGGGAGCAGAGCCGCCACCGATGCGGAGGGACAGCCCTTGAATCTTAGAGGAAATACTGAGGCTAATCGGGGCCATTAATTATACCGAGATAAGAGCAAAGATACCCGTAGCAGTAGTGCCAGTAGAACGTACACGAGCAAAAGAGCCGGGAAGGATAGTCCCAGCCGCAACACCAGTTACCGTTGTAGTATTCCCATCAACATCCACCCAAGAGACATCACCAGTACCAGTGATGTAAAGACCAACAGCCACATTGCCAGTACCGACGTTATTAGCAGAGTCGTTAGGAGTGACAGCAACCCAATTACGGATGAGGCCATTAGGGGAGGATTCCAGTGCTTTAAAAGGATTAGAGGGCATTATTTCTTACCTGCATTTTTGTTTCTGGGGAAAGAGCGGTTAGCCCTTTTAGATGTAACCCGAAGGTTGGATTTAGTACTTTGCAAAGGATTACCATTTTTATGGTCTACATCTTTGCCGTCACCTTTACTTACTTTACCAGCAGCTTCCATCAACCTACGAGCTTTCTTACGAGAGTCATTTTTTCTACGCTGCTCTGGTTTAGAGTGGTAGGATTCATACTCTTTTTTGTAGTCTCGTTTGTATCCGGGGCTATTGGGCATTGCAATAAAGGGCTTTGTATTTAGCGTTGAAGTTGTCCACTTCGATAATCGTTTGGGTCGTGTCTTGAGTAGAAACTGTAGGGAGTTGGTTGCAGAGATTAATCTCGGACGTGACCGGAGTTACGCAACCGCTCAAGAGCAGCATCACGATCAGTATTGAGGGGTACTTCTTGTACACGTTTTGCTCCTTCAAGAGCATCTTCAAGGTCTTTAATCTGACCTTCTTTTTCAGCTACCGACTTACCGGTAAAATACGACAGGATAGCAGTACCGACGAGAGAGATAATTTCCCTGAGGGAGTTCCAAAAATTAGCCACCTGCTAGGCCCCCGCGAACAATCCAAGTAATGATCGCACCGATTAAACCTGCACCAAGAATCTTAGCAATCCAACCAATAGCATCGGTCAATTTAGCCAAGTCTTTGCTGATCTGATCTACTTTTTGCTCTAGCAGAGCCATACGCTTATCCATGTCATGAAAACCCTCTTTGAGGTCTTTAAGCTCATCGGGGGTCATTTCTTTTTAACCTGCCTCTTAGGAGCTTGAGCAACGGGGTACTTTGCCCACGGGAGTTGCCAATGAGGGCCATCTTTAAAGGTTGCCCAGTTACCTCCCCACTCAATCTCAACACCAAGTTCTGCAGCAGCGGTTATCATGGCATTACGAATTTCGGAATAAAACTTCCAGTCCCAAGAAACATTACCACCCACCCAAGGAACAATATCCACAGCATGACCAGTCAAGTGACGAGAGTTCATGGTACGGGAAGCGCCCTTAGCTACCAGTTCTCTCTGACGAGCTTCACTACGAAGTCCTTCAATCACGACAAAGTCTTGTTTGGTGATTTGGATAGCCTTTTCGACTACCTTAACCAAATCAGGATGAACCCCTTCAAGATTCTTCCTTGATCGTTCCCCTAGGCGAAACATTCAAACTACTTCCTTTTCAAATGGATATTCTTGCCAAGACATTTTTTCTTCTGGGTTGTAGCAGTGATGAGGTAGTATCATACCTTCCTTCAACATTGCCCACTCTATGTAATCCAGAGTGTATCTAGTCCCGGTATTCTGATGGATAGCTTCTCTGACGTAGAAGACATCCGACAAGGGAATATGAACTGAGTAGGCAAAGTTATTGTCGTTTTGAGCGACAGCCTTGTAAAATTCCTCAATCACATTCTCACTAATAAAACTCTTCAAAATTTCCCCCAAGTTATACATTAGGTGTCTCTTAAGTCAAGCCTTAAGAAGGGACGACAAGAAAGAACTTACGCTTGCCCCCGAACCTACTACCACCTTTTAGAGAAAATTTCCCCTACCTTAAGGTATACCTTAAGTAATCTTATCTTTATAAATATCTATATAAAGGTAGTGGATTAAGGTTCTACCTAAAGGATACCTTATGTATCTCTTTAAGTAATACTTAATATAGCAACTTTCTTCTTTTTGTCAAGACCTAGAACCAGAAATATTTCACCTGACATAGGCTCGACACCCTCTTTCTTGTCGTTCCTCAGTTTCCAACCCCTCTACCTACCCCCTAAACTAAATACGCTTACAGAGAGGCTCAGAAGGGCCTCCCAGAGGCTTTGAGGGGTTTTCCCTCATCACCCTACCTGAGGGGGTTAGAAGCGCTGTAGAGGCCTTTTTAGGGGGTTTTTACACTGTGGTATTATAGTACCTTATATAGAAGAGACATACTGACAACATACTGCCATACATACTGTAGTTAACAGACTCTCAAAATCTAAAATCTGGCAGGGGTGGTATATAACTAACTAGCGGGGGTGGGATGGCCCATGCCCCCCGGTATACCCTCTCACTTCGCAGCATTTACACGAGGGATTCCAGCGTCTATAACTTTGGTTTAGGGCGGAATTGGTATTAGATTGGTATTACGCAGGGGGGAAGTATACCTTTGGTTTATCCGATGTATCCCATAGCGTATCACTTTGGTTTATCACACCGTATCCCTACACCTTTGGTTTATCCCATAGCGTATCACTTTGGTTTATCCATACTCACATTCATACTCGCGCATATATGTCTTTCGTTTATTCGTATTAGGCGACCTAATACGTAAGGTTTATTGACCCACTTCTGTTGTGACATTCTGGCAACAGTGTTGCATATGAGCTACAGCGGAAATGCAAGGTAGGTATGCACGAGGCGCAAACCGACAGAGAACGCGTCAGACGGCCCTAGGAACGCTTCTAACGCTTTCGGGTACGTCAGATCAAAAAACTCCCGATTGACACTCTGGCGGCGAAATTTGGTTTTCCCTATGTCATGCTGCAATGCAGAAACACTATAGGTAGTATGCCTAGTGATACTATTACATCACGGATTACGTATATTGTTACAGCTTTTGTAACATTCCGTTACTGATGCTTATTTTCTAGGCAGATGTCACTAAATAACATTTTAGTGACTTTTGTTACAGCCTATTGATAGATATTCTGAACGCTAACGTTCAACATGCAAACATATGCATACGATCAAGCCTAGGCCAGACTGTCCGACCGGACCTTAAATCACGCCCATAGTAGTCGTCTATTGCAGGTCGGCTTAGGACCTATGCACCCAGCGCATAGCTCTATTTTCAGGGGAAAGGAACGCGCGCGTATGCGTATGCAAGGGGTATAATGTTTCAACGGATCACGAAAGCGTGATAATTGTTTCAAGCCCTTGTGCCTGACGGGAAAACCCCTAGATTGGGGGCATGTTGATTGTGTGTCGGTTCTGAGGCGGTTCTAGCCTCCTAGGGCAAAGGGTCCCCATACGGCGATCAAAGGCGAATGAGCCTTTTCGTTGACCGGGGAAGGTATGCGCTAGTAGCTCTTTGACATCGTTGGCGCTACCTATTGGACTAGGTAGCATGGGCCAGACTAGTGGCCAATCTTGCAAGGGATTGGTGCGCGATAATGTCACCTTAAGGCTTGTATCTTCCCCTAGTGACGTGGGGGCGGATTAGCTTAGGGCAATGGTCAATCAATCCGCTTGTGCCGTCTGTTTCAAGATGGGCAAGGGGGCGTATAGGCTTGCACGATTGCAAGGGAAGCTAGGCGATAGGGAAGCGGGGTAGTGAACCGCCACCGAATGACTAGCAAACCTTTGCGGAATATGGGGTGAAACAAGCGCCAATAGCAGCATGCGCAAGAATTGATTGACTGCCAAGGATAGCAAACAAGCTAAGGGGAAAGGGAAGGCGAAAGGCGAAAGAAAATCGCCCATTGTGCAAGTGTCCGGTTGGACAACCCACAATAGCCTTCCCCTAATCTTGCCCTTAACCAATAGCCTAGTTTCAGGCTGTTGCTTTTAGGCAAGCGAAAGGTAAGATAATGAAAGAAAAACAACATGCAAGGGCTGCACTAGCTTGGATCATGGAATGTCGCATCAAGCGTCCTATTACTACCCCCCGTGGCCAATATGCAAACGACGTGTGGCGTTGTAACATATTGAAAGCGCGGTATATAAACCGGGGGGAAATTATCCCTGCGGAATTGTTCTGTGGAGTTTTCCTTGAAAGGGATAGCAACGGAAAGCGTATCGCTTGATATTAGTCTAGGGGTTTAGACAAGCCCCTAGTGTAATGGCAAGCCTGCCAGATATACCCATGAAACAATGGAGAAATGTCATGGAAAATGCACTTGTGACTGTGGATGGTTCGCGTATCGTCCTTGGTTTTCTGTCTGATGCAAAGTCGGCGGACCGGAATTTTGTTCCCGCTATCGTGGCGGCGCTGGAAAGTTTCCAGAACGGAGATAGCAATCTGCTTGCCCGTATGGTGACTATCTGCAACGGCAAGTCTGCCAAGCGTATCCGCAAGGTGGAGACTGGGAAACTGGTCTATGCCGCGCCCCTCAAGCGTGTGCTGCAAGCCGCCCTTGTCAACGTCACCATGAAAGCCAATCAGGATACTGACTTTGGGGTTGTGTTCACCAAAGGTGACAACGGTGGAGTGTCAGTTGAGGTGCTGGAAAAGCTGCGGAAACTTGGGTCCGTGTCCTATCGGTCGGATGCCTTCAAGTCTGCCTTCCCTGCCCCGGAAAAGAAGCGTGACCCCAAGGATGCCGACAAAGTGGCGGATGCTATCGCCAAGTTGCTGGCCGACAATCATCTGAAACTCGGTGAGGTACTGGACTTGGTGCGGGGCAAGGTGGCTCTCTCCAATGGTGAGGTGGATTTCTGACCCACACAACTGAGAGTTGTCAGAGTGTAAGCCCCTCAGGGAAACTTGGGGGGCTTTCCTATGCCAATCAAACTACTATGGACAGCAAGGCGATGGGCAGATGAATTATAACGCCATAATGGCAGGGAAACTCCATAACCGTGGGATACCTGACAAGGTAGTAGTGTCTTTCCCTCGGAAAGGTGGGCAGAAGATCAAGTTGAAACCTGTGGACAGGAAGCAGTCCTTTGCCCTGATCCTTCAACAGAACAAGGGGAAGTGAGATGAAAAAGCATAACACTGTCACCTGTAAAAACTCCCTTGGTAGGGAGTCTGAGTTGGTTGTGGGTGAGTGCTACCATCTCACTTCAATCAATTCGGAGTTGCGTCTTGTATACCTCCGGGGTTTTGAAGACCCTTTTGATTGGTCGCGCTTTGAGGAGATGGACAAATGAAATTCCTCCGTGTGTGCAAGGAAGGTGACATTACCCAAGGCATGTATCGTGGGTATGACACCAAACCTACGTGGGCTTGTGAAAACCTGTGCTGGGATCATGACCGTCACCCTATGCCCTACTATGATCCGGGTTTGAAAAGGGCTATCGGATGTTGGTGGGAATTCAACCACGATCATCCCGGCTATATCTTTGCCTTCCCCGGTGTGCTGGAATTGAAGAAGTGGATTTATGATCCTTCCTTCTATCAACACCTTCAAGCAGAAGGTTTCTACCCTCACTGGATTGAGGCTGAGGGGTATCAGGGCTGGTATCAGTCTATCTTCAACCCGGATACTGTGACCAGTGTCCAGATGTGGAAATGGGAGGAATTGTGATGCGTGTCTTTCGTGTCGTCTATGACAATGGGTGGTGGGGTGATGAAATTGCCTCCACCAAGGAAGAAGTTCGGGCTAAAGTGAAGCCTACCTGTGAGCAGTTTGAGTGCCGTATCGTGTCAATCCAGCCTGTCCGTGGACTGGCTCAACATGTGGAGAACTGAAATGAACAATCAAGTGACCAAAAAGGATGGGTGGTATATCTCCTACCTGCCGGAGGACAATGATCCCATTTCCCTGATGATGGGGGCCATGGTGGGAATCGAGACTCCTGATGATGGGGAAACTGCCATCAAGGGTGATGATGAGGACGGGTATCTGATCCTCGTCGGGGATTGGCGCGAAGCCTATTCCAAGTGCGACACTTTCGAGCAGGCGGTGGAGGTCTACAAGGCCAACATTGAACAGCGGTCCCCGTGGTCTGAGGACTACCATCTTCGTGGAAAGGTGAACTGAAATGACTGAACATGAAAAGAACCTGCTGCAATCCGTGGTGAACCACCTCAAGACCATGACTGAACGGTCGGGGGTATATCGTTTTGATGATGAGGTGGCCCCGGAGGATAATGAGTTTTCCTGCCTCTATCGTGGACCCAATGGGAGCAAATGCGCTGCCGGCTTTCTGATCAAGGACGAATACTATCACGAGGGTATGGAGGGTTCTTCCGTGGTCTACGGTAAGCAGGTCAGGGATGCTATCATTCTCTCTCAAGGGCTGAACCCCGAAGACCACGAATGGAGTTGGGAGTCGGACTCTAACTTCTTCCGTGCCTTGGGTGTTCTGCAAGAGGCCCATGACGATGAGGAGAGTTGGGTGGATGGGGCTTTCCAACCCCGTCTCGACTACAAACAAAGGGTGAAAGAAGTCTACCCTGACATTCAGTGGTGAAGGAGAAGTGAGATGACCGACCTTACCAAAATCACCACACCGTTTGGGCTTCTGGACGAGGCCATTCAGAAAGAACTGCGGGAATGCGGCGGGCCGTGGGAGTTTATGGAAGAAGACGGCGAATGGCTAACGCTTGAAGACCCGTCTTGGTATCGGGGGAAAGTTTACCGCCAAAAGCCGCCGCCGCCCAAGCCGCGCGAATGGTGGGCTGCGTTTGTCGGAGACATGAATTACGGTATGTGGCCCTGCGAGGATTTGGCCCATAACGCGATGCGTGATGTGTCTTCCATTTACAAGTTGGTCCACGTCCGCGAGGTCATCGAATGATCTGGACATTGACTGGTGTGGTCGTCTTCCCTATCTTGGTGGGGTGGCTCTATGACCGTGGCTTGCCTGACCCTTACAGTAAGGGTGGGGTGTATTACTACGAATAGGAGAACTACGATGCTGAAACTTGAAGAAGGGAAATACTACCGCACTCGTGACGGTAGGAAGGTGGGGCCTATGGTGCATCTGGGCGACACAATGGCCGCCTACAACACTGAGTATGGTATGGGGAATTACTGGTGGTTGGATGGTCGCAGGGACAAAACCAAAATCAGGGAGGTTGACCTTGTGGCTGAATGGGTGGAAGAAACTACTATGGACATTTACTCGCTGGAGAAACCGCTGGGGATGTATCCTTACGAGATTCGTGATGCACTGTATGCACATGCTGAATCGGGTGGTAAAGTACAGTCTTGGGGTGGTTGGGGTTGGGCTTTCTGTGAAGAACCTGCGTTCAACCCTAACCTCTCCTACCGTGCTGTAAAGAAGCCTAAGGTGGTTGAAGCTCTCTTTTTTCTCAACACCAAGGATGCTAAACCGTCTATTGAGGAAGTGAAGACACTTCATGACACCCATAAAATCACTTTCAACATCGTTGATGGTGTGCCTGACTGCAATTCGATTCGCATGGAGAAACTGTGATGACTCGTCAAGAAATGTTCAATAAAGCCTACCTCGGTGTAATCAAACAAGGTGGACCTGCTGTTAAGCACAATCACAACACTGATTTTCTGATGTGTAACTACCTTACCTCCAACGGACTCAAGTGTAATGTAGGCCACCTTATGACCGAGGAAGAACTCAAAGCTATGGGGGGCTTCAATGGTGGTGTAGACTCTTTGTACGCCCAATGGGAATACGATACGGACCTACCTCTGCCTGAGTGGTTGATGGGAAGGGGGGATCGTATCTTTCTCGCTGATCTTCAAGAGGTTCATGACAAGCTCATGACCTACAAGGGTGATGAGTTTTTGGATTATTTCAAGAGTGACATGGCAAAGTTTGCCGCTCAATACAACCTGACTGTCCCTGAGCTTGAACAGGAGTGATGCAAAATGCAACTGGAAGCTGGTAAGTACTATTCTTTTGGTGGTAAGGGTTCGTTTATCGTAGGTCCTATGGTGGTGAACCCTTACGATAGTAGCGTGTTGAGGTGTGCCTCCACAGGGGAGAGTTTTCTCAAAGAGACTGGGAATTCTTACTACGGGCATAATACCCTTGTAGAAGAGGTGATCCTGCCTGAGCCTGAGCCTGCGCCACGGGTTGCGAAACTTGGGATGGCCCTGATGGACTTGGATACCAAGGGTGTCTGGTACGTCAACTACGCCAGTGTGTTCAATGGTTTTGATGTGCGTGGTTACGAATCTACCACAAGCAGCCGCTACAGGCGTTTTGTTCGTCTACCTGCTCTTGACCTGTGTGTTGAGGACCCCAAGGGTCAGTACGCTAGGGTTGGTAATGCCCTTATAAAGGGTGTCACAACTTCCTTCAATACCAGTCAAGGCGCTTATCCTACCCATGTAACCGTTGGCTACTGCGGTATTGATTCACACACGGGACGTAGCAAGTACTTCCAGCCCGATGAAGTTGTTGAGTGGTTTGAAGACCACCCCTTCAAAGCTGTGCGTGTCAGTGACTTGAATCTGAAAGGTAAGTTCATTACAATGGAGGCTGAGGCTTTTCCAGACTCCAAGGGGGAGAACACCCTTTCCAACGGCGGTCTTTGGGTTCGCTATAAGACTGAGGGTGGCTACTGGCAATTCTGGAACTTTCGTGAGAACGACAGCCGTTCTGTGTATGCTTACGGAGATACTCGTGGGTGGGTGTTCAAGGCTCATGATGAGCTTCTCTTCAACGATCCTGTTGCTGATGAGTTTCCTTGTGATGCTGTGACCCCTTCCAAAGACGTGAGCGATCTTGTGGGTGCTCTCATGAGAGTGATCCCTGACGACGAGCTTCGGATCAAGTTCCGTCTTCGGGCTATGCTCACTGGCTTCCGTCAGGCTACTCAGAACCGCAGCAACCTTGCGCTCTACCTCAACCAGAAGCAGCGTGAGACTCAGCGTATTCAATCCTTGCGCCCCGGTCGGGCTATCCGTGCCTTGCTTCCTGAGGCTACTGATGCCTTGATTGAGAAGATGGTGGACTGTTTCCGCAAGAACTTCCCCACTGCGGAGTATACCATCAAGCGTGGTTTTGAAGCTGAGAACTTCAAGCACATGTATGCTCATACAATGGTGAACATGCAGAACCCTCGGACCACTAGCTCTCGCAAGTCTTTGGGCAACTCCTGTATGCGTCATGCAGAGAACTTCCGTAGGCTTCCTCATCATCCTGCTGAGGCTTATGCCTCCGGGGAATTTGAGGCTATCTGGGCCGAGAACTCTGATGGTCGTATCGCCTCTCGGCTTGTGGTGTGGCATCCGCCGGAAGGTCACAGGCTGTATGGTAAGCCCCAGTGTGGGCCTGTGTATGGTACTTGCGAGTACAGCATTGATTTGCTGGAAGAAGCTGCTGTTGCTATGGGTGCAGACCTGTACGAAGAAGCTACATGGGCTGGTGCCAAGTGGCAGAAGCTTCCTCATGACGGTGGTGTGATCGCACCTTACTCTGACCATGAACAGTCTGTAGAGGATTGTGGCACCTACTTGAAGCTTGGTGGTGACTGCGACTACGAAGCTCACACCTACAGCGGTGTTCTTGGCGCAAGAGATTACAGCTACATGGATTGTGATGAGTGTGGTGTGAACATTGACAGTGAATATGACGAGTACTACCATACCGATCATCATGGTTGTATCTGCCAAAGCTGCCATGATAGGCTGTACTTCTACTGCGAGGACTATGAAGAAGATCGCCCTCGTGATGAGATGTGTGAGGTTTACCGTACAGGCCTTTGGCGTGGCGGTCAAAGACGCTTTGTCTGTGAATCTGCACGGGATGAGAACTATACCTTCTGTGTGGATGATGAGGAGTACTGGGATAATGATGATGTGACCATCCTTGCTAATGGTGATGCTATCAGTCCCTCCGGCAGGGCTTCTGGAGACTATGCAGAGTGCAGCGTTACGGAGGAGTGGTATCCAGTCACCGAAATGTATCCACTTGTTGAAGGTGGGTATGTGGCGAAAGAAAACTTTGATGAAACAACTCACGCCTTGAACGATCAAGGTGAAGTATATGAACGAGAGGCAGCATGATGGACCATCACTATAGCCTCATTGAAATGCTGCGGTATCGCAGGCCGGAAGGTTCTGAGACTCAACGCATCTTCTGTGAGAAATATCTTGAACCTGATTTTGGTGAACCCGATGTGTACGGGAACTACATCAAGATCATCAACCACCCCAATGGGTCTTTGCCCAACCTGTGCTTCACTGCTCACCACGACACTGTGCATACTGTTGATGGTATGCAACATGTTGTGGTCAATGGTGATACTGCCTATGCAGTGGACTCCTCCTGCCTTGGTGCTGACTGTACTACTGGTGTCTGGCTAATCCTTGGTATGATCCAAGCCAATATCCCCGGCATCTATGTGGTTCATGCCGGCGAAGAGATTGGTTGTGTCGGTTCCAAGCACATGATCAAAGACCACCTGTCCGACATTACCAAGTATTCTTGGTTGCAACACACCAAGGCTGTTATCAGCTTCGACCGAAAAGGTGAGGAGTCTATCATCACTCACCAGATGGGTAGTCGCACAGCTTCCGATGAGTTTGCCATCTCTTTGGCAGAGGTTATCGGGTTGCCTATGCGCCCTGACAACACTGGTGCATATACGGACAGCAACGAGTATGTTGAGGTTGTGGGCGAGTGCACCAACATCTCTGTTGGGTATCTCAACCAGCACACTAAGAAAGAGACACAAGATGTGTTCTTTGCCTACTACCTGTTGGAACACCTGACTGAGGCTGACTGGTCGCAGCTTGTGTTCAAGCGTGAGCCGGGAGAGATTGACCCTGACGACTACCGTAGCTGGTGGTCTACCAAATCCTATGGTGGCTACAGTGGTTACATGGACGAGGAGTATTATGGGGATGGCTACGATGATGTACGTAAGCGTCAGTCTAGCTACTCTCAACTCAACATGCGGGGCAAGCCAAGGGGTAGCAACGAGCGTGATCTTTACGACCTGATCACAGACTACCCGTGGGAGTTGGCAGAACTTCTTGATGACCTCGGTATTGATGCCAACGACCTGATGAACCAGATGGAAGAGCTTCTCTACCTCGGTTATCGCACTCAAAGCACTAGGAAGATCAGCTAATGGAAACATACCGTGTTGCAATCATCTCTCAGGGAGACCCTCGTTGGGTCTCCTACCACGACACCCTTGCAGATGTGCACAAGGATGTGCTAAGATACGGCCATCAGAATGATAAAGTGATTGTCCATTACGGGCACCTTGCCTGTGATGGTGAGTGGGAGCCTGAGGAAGAAGTCTTGATCTTTTGGGTGGAGGAGGTGTGATGTTTCAAATTGGTGATCGTGTTCAACACTACCTGCACACTACTGACAAGGGTAAAGTCTGCGAGATTAAAGGTTCCGATGTTTTTGTATATTGGGACTCTGGAGTCTACGTGGACTACCCTGAGTACTGCCTTAGAAAGGTAGAGGAGATGACTACTATGGACAACCCATTCATCGAAACTGTGGCGACGAGAAAAATTAAAACTGCCCACTACAACGGCGGAGATATTAATTGTGCAAGTGTTTGGGTTAAATCTACTCGTAAAAATTCTATTGACCTTGCGGTTTGTCTTCAAGAGCCTTCAAACATCGACTATTGTGCCTTTAATAAAAAGGGGCTAGGCAACCTCCTTAAAATGCTACAAGAGGTCCATGACTTGATGGAGGACTGACCTCTTAAAATACACTTGGTGGGTGCCTTAAAATCAGGGTGAGGGAGGCTTAAAATAAATCTTCACCCTACCCCTTGACAACTGGCTTGGGTCTTCCTGTATAGATATACTTTATGTATATCTTAAGTAACACTTAAGGTATTACCTTAACAATAATAACTTAATAAAGATTATTGTTATAAGTAATACTTTAAGTAAAACCTAAAGTAACCTTAAAGGAACACAACATGAAACTCCAAATGACTGCTCTTGCTATCCTTCTTTTTTCCGTCGTCACTGCCAATGCAGGTAATGGATGGAACTTCTTCGGGATCACCGTTCCGTACCACAATGACTTCTGCTGGGAACTGCAAGATGAAGTGACTTATAGCGACCTCTGCAACCCTAAGGACAGTAAAGCCCCTAAGGCTGTGGTTGCTCCTACCCCTGACACCCCTACCACCCCCAAGGATGATGACCCTGTTGGACCCAACCCCGATGGTAACGGTGGTGACACAAAGGATGACACCAAAGACCACAATGGGGGTGATACCCGCGACCACAGTGACTCCAATGGTGATGGTTCCTCAGATGACTCCAACGGTAGCAACTCTGATGATCGTGGAGACAAGAAGGATAAGAAGGGTCGCAAGTGATGGCTTTAGCCTTTACAGCACTGGTTCTGATCTGGTATACTTCGCGTCCTAGGTTTGACAAGAAGTACACTCGTTGAAACTTGGGGGCTTCGGCCCCCTACCTTTTTGGAGGTACTCTATGAACAGCTTACCTACTTGGGTAGCACTACTCTTTCTCGCCCTTTTTATTGATAACCCTGAGTGGGTGGCACAGTGGGTGTTTGATTACAAGAGTGCACTCTTTGAGTTACAGTACCAAGCCGCAGAGGAGATTATGGAATGACCGATCTTACCAAGATCGAAAAGCCGTTTGGGCTTCTGGACGAGGCCACGCAAAAGGCGCTGCGGGAATGCGGCGGGCCGTGGCAATATTTTGGCCGTGATGGGTGGAAAGATGCGCCGTTTCTTGACGAAAACACTGATTACTTTGTGTATCGTCTAAAGCCAACGCCGCGAGAGTGGTGGATCGGCAAGTTGGATGGCGTGGCATATCCGGCAGAGCCGCCACAAGCGCCGCCGAAAGGATCGTATTACATCCACGTCCGCGAGGTCATGCCCGAATGACCCGCTTTCTCACCCTCACCGCCATCTTCTGCGTTGCCTTTAGCGCAGCCATCGCGGGCGACACCTACGAATGGGACGACAACACACGCGTGACGATCCAAGACACGGCGCAACCGGGGGCGCGGGCCGAAGTGGTGTTCCTTAACACGGAACTGCACGGCCTGCCGTCCGAAACCTTCGACCTGACCCACGGCGACCTGACCGTGACTGTCACCATAACGCCGGATCGGGCCTATGGACAGCCCGACACGATCACCGTGACCCCGCCACCGGGGTATCTGGCGATACCTGAGACGCTGGTCGTGCCGGAAGAAGGCGCGGGCGT